>Ga0209382_10012022_pt1 | contig 10717 bp, 10 predicted proteins | sample SoiMetdeltSBSDD5_FD_187599 | JGI IMG/M metagenome (GOLD analysis project Ga0209382, IMG submission 187599) | Bulk soil microbial communities from a Populus tree surrounding site in Tennessee, USA - Soil MetaG P. deltoides SBSDD5 (SPAdes) (version 2) | ecosystem: Environmental > Terrestrial >...
GCGATGGGCGAGCCGGTGGGCGGGCAGGGTGACGAGGGCGGCGAACCCGATCGGCACCGCGACGGCGAGGAGCACGAGCGAGCCGGCGGGCACCGGGACCGGGGGCAGGTCGCCGCCGTCCATCACCCCCCACAGGCCGAGGCCGAGGGGGATCCCGACGACCACGGCCACGGCGCTCGCGCCGAGCTGGGAGACGACCAGCGCCACGGTCGTCTGGCGGGGCGTGGCGCCGACGGCCCGGAGCACCGCATGGTTGCGGGCGCTGTCGCGGGCGGCGAAGGACGCGACCACGAAGGCGTTGACGCAGGCCAGCACGAGCAGCAGTGCGGCGGTGGCGATCACGACGGTGCGGATCTGGGCGTAGAGGGCCTCAGTCGGGTTGGCGACGGCGGCGCCGCCCGGCTCGGCCGGCAGCTCGTCGATCAGGCGGAGGCTGGCGCGCAGCCCGAGTGCCACCACCACGACCGCGACGCCGAGGCTGAGCCCGGCGGCGTTGGTGAGCAGGCGGGCCGGCCGGCGCCAGGCCGACCGCAGGCCCAGCACGCCGGGCAGCGGGACACCGGATCCGGTCACGAGGCGGGCGACCGGGCCGGGCTGCCGCGGGGGCCGCGCCTGGGTGGCGAGGGCGCGGAGCGTGCTGTGCCGGATGCTGCGCCGGGCCGGCCGTATGGTCCCCAGCAGCACGGTCACGGCGGCGACCCCGGCCACGACGGCGACCTGGCGCGGGGTCACGGGCCTCAGCTCGGGGTCTCCCAGCAGCGACACCGACGACGCCGCCAGCCAGGGCGCGACCAGCCGGCCCAGCAGGAGCCCGAGGGTGGTGGCCACGGCCGCGATGGCCAGGTGCTCGCTCAGGACCACGAGCACCACCTGGCGGGGGGTCACCCCGACCGCCTTGAGCGTCCCGATCTGGCGGGTCTGCGCCGCCATCCGATCGGCCACGATGACCGCGGCGGTCGCCACGGCCAGGAGGGCGAGCAGACTCCCGGCCGCGTACAGCACCGCGGCGAGGGTGTCGACGTCGGATGGGGAAGCATTCGAGTCGTTCCAGGCCTCCAGCTCGGGGTGGACCGACGGGCCGAGATCGACCTCGCCCAGGTCCGCGTGGGCCGCCACGAAGGCCTGGGCGCGCTCCGGGTCGGCGAGGCGGAGCCCGAGCGCGAAGCCCTCCTCGACCATCCCCTGAGCCCGCATCGCTGCCGCGGTATCGGGGTCGACCCATAGCTGTCCCGGCCGGCTGAGCGGGAAGGGCCCGGCGCTCACGCTCAGGCCGACGCCCACGATCGGGAAGGGCCGGCCGTTGATCGTGGCCGTGTCGCCCGCGGCCAGGCCCAGCGTCTCGGCCAGGCCGTGCTCGAGGACGACTCCGCCGCCGGGGCTGAGCCAGCGGCCGTCGGTCACGAGAGGCTGGTCGACGGCCGAGGGCCCGGGGTCGCGCACTTCGGCGGTGATGTCCTCGGTCCCGCGGGGGACCTGGAGGGAGCCGAACAGGTGGGTCCAGGGGCCGCCGACCGCCACCACGCCGGGAGATTCGGCCATCTCGACCGCGCCGCGCCGCAGGTCCGCGAGCCGGGCCGCATCGTCCGGCCCGTCTGGAGTCAGGAACGCAACGAAGCTCACGTGGGGCCCGTTGGTGGCCCGGAACACCCGGTTCCAGGGTCCGTCCCCGATTCCCTGGAGCGCCATGGCCGTCCCGAGGGTGAAGGTGGCGATGGTCAGGGTGACCAGCAGCAGCGCCGCCTGGCCGGGTCGTCGGCGCAGGTTGCGGTGCGCGAGCCGCAGCACCAGGCCGGTCGATTGCTTCATGGCGCGCCTCACGGCCACACGTTATGCATAACTGTTATGTAGGCGCCGGGTCAACCTTCTTCTCGCCGCCATGACGAAGAAGTACTTAACATGTAAACAGTAGCCATGTAGACTAACTGCCGTGGACGAGCCGGAGATGCCGACGACGGGTGCGCTGGTGTGGCAGCTGGCGATGCGCTGGCGTTCGGCGGTCGACCGGGCGGTCGCCCCCCTGGGGCTGACCCACGCGCAGTACGTCGCGCTCGCGTCCCTCCGCGGCCTGGCGGCCCGGGGCGAGCGGCCGAGCCAGCGACGGCTCGCCGGCTGGACCGGCCTGGGCACGATCTACGTCTCCAAGCTGGTCCGGGCGCTGGAGGCCGACGGCCTCATCGAGCGCACGCCGGACCCGAGCGACGCGCGGGCGGTCCAGATCACGCTGACCGAGCGCGGCCGGGACGTGGCCGATCGCGCCATCCCGATCGTCCTTGCGCTCGACCGCGACCTCACGGCCGTGCTCGGCGGTCCCGGCTCCGACGAGGTCGGCGCGCTCGGCGACGCCCTGCGCAGCTTGCTCCGTACCGCCCCCCAACCAGGAGACAGCCCATGACCACCACCCCCACCCCTGCCCCGGCGCTCACCGGCCGCGAGATCGGCCAGGCCCAGCGGGCCATCGGGGCCCTGCTCGACCGCAAGCTCGAGGCCGCCGGCCTGCCCTTCGCCGACTGGACCGTGCTGTTCACCCTCGACGGCACCGGCCCGCTGCCCGCGGACGACCTCGTCGCCCGCCAGGTCGACGGGCTCAAGGTGCCCGAGAGCGAGGCCCGGGGCACCCTCGACCGCCTGCTCGCCGGCGGGATGCTCGCCCCCGAGGGCGACCGGCTCGCACCCACAGCGGCGGCCGAGGCCGTGTTCCGGCCGATCCGGGACGGCGTGTCCCGGCTCACTGTCGAGCTGTACGGCGACCTGCCTCCCGAAGACCTGGAGGCGACCCGCCGGACGCTCGCCGAGGTCACCCGCCGAGCCAACGCCAAGCTGGCCGAGACGGCCTGACCTGGCCCCTACGGGACGTCGCCGCCAGGCGGGACCGGCAGGCCGTCGGTCTCGGTGGGGGCGCCGTCGAACAACGCCGGGTAGCGCAGGATTCTCACGCGGCCGAGCGCGGGGTCGTCGACCTCGCGGTATGTCTCGTTCGAGGCGACTTGCGGGTCGGCCAGGTGGTCGGCGTAGCTCAGCACGGCGCTGGCGGGGACGTCGGCCTGGGCGAAGGCGTGTTCCCAGTCGGCGGTAGTGCGGGTCGCGAGCACGGAGTCCATGAGCTCGTAGAAGCGCTCGATCATCCCGGTGGCGGTGGCGGCGGTGCGTAGCTGCTCGCCCCACTCGGGATGGCCGACCGCGCCCAGCGCGCCCTTCATCTGGGTGCCGCTGACGGGCGAGAGGACGATCCAGCCGTCCTTGGTGCGGAGGGGCCGGGCCGCGGCGATGTGGCGGGCGACGCCGGGCTCGGGCTCCCCGACGACGATGTGGTCGCCGAGGAGGTCCGGGCCGAGGAAGTAGGCCATCGAGTCGAGCATGGACACGTCGACCACCGCCCCCGCACCTGCGGGGCTCCGTTCCCGCTGAACCAGACCGGCGAGGACCGACTGGGTGGCGGTCATGGCGGTCACCTTGTCCACCAGGTACCCGGGAACCAGGCGGGGAGGCTCGCCGGTCTGGGCGACGAGGCCCGAGCGCGCCTGCACGATGCTGTCGAAGGCCGGGAAGTTGGCGAGGGGCCCGTCCTGGCCGTAGCCCGACAACCGGATCCAGACCAGGCGGGGGTGCCGCCGGCGAACGGCATCGGGCGTCAATCCGAGCCGGGCCGCCACGGCCGGTCGCCAGTTGGTGATGAAGACGTCGGCCGTCGCGAGCAGCTCGTGAAGCCGGTCGAGCCCCGCCGCGGTCTTGAGGTCGAGGGTCACCGACGTCTTGTTCCGGTTGATGGCGGCGAACGCCAGGCCGACACCGTCCTCGTGGTGGCGTAGCCCGAAGCGCCGCATCGGGTCGCCTCGGGGCGGCTCCACCTTCACCACCGACGCACCGAGATCGGCCAGAGCCAAGGCGGCGAACGGTCCGGTCACGTAACTGGCGGCCTCCACAACCTTCACGCCGTCGAGCGGGCGCATCCACCACCTCCCGGGGTCGGCTAGTTGGCTATCCAGGCGGCAGCCGCATGCGCAACTCGGTCAGCGGTCGAGTGCGGCCAGGGTGTCGCCGAGGGCTCGGATCGCGGGCTCGGTGATCGGGCTCACGACCAGGATCGCTTCGTCGAGGCCGGCCTCGGCCAGCGCCTCCAGCCCGCGGGCGATCGAGGCGGGCGAACCCGCGAGCGGTGGGGCGTCGTCGGTGTGCGGGCGATCTCGCTCGCCCTGCTCGAGGGTGACGAACACCGTGGCGCTGCGGAGCACCGCGGACGGCTCGCGACCGGCTTCTCGCAGCAAGCGGCTGACCCGCTCGTTCTCCCGGGCGAAGCCTTCCGGCGTGTTGCCGAACCAGTCGTACCAGATGTTCCAGGCGTCGGCGTGGGCCAGCGCGCGTCGCAGGACCCGCTCGCCGGTCGACCCGATCATCAGGGGCGGAGGCGGCACCGGCGGGGGGAGCAGGACCGCGTCTTGCACGCGCTCGTACCGCCCCTCGAAGGTCACCCGCTCGCCCGCGAGCAGGCGCCGGATGATCTCGAAGGACTCCTCGAAGCGCGAGGCGCGGTGATCGAACGGCACGCCGAAGGCCCGGAACTCGGTCTCGTTCCACCCGGCGCCCAGACCGAGCACCAGGCGCCCCCCGCTGACCTCCTGGACCGCCGCCGCCTTCCGAGCGAGCAGACCTGCCGGGGCGAACGCGGTGCACGCCACCAGCGGCCCGAGCCGGACCCGCTCGGTCCGTGCCGCCAGGGCGGCCAGGAGGGTCCAGGCATCCCAAGGCCCGCGCTCTTCCCGGCCATCGCCCCGGTAGAGGAGATGGTCCCCGACCCAGATCGAGTCGAACCCCACGTCTTCGGCGGCTCGGGCCATGGCCAGGTACTCGGACCACGGCACGTGCCGCTCGACCTCGGGTAGCTGCACGCCGACGCGCAGACGTCCTGCCATCCCCGCACGCTAGGTGTGTTTAGTGCTCCTGAGCAGGGGTAGCCCTAGCGGATGGACGCAATCACCTTGCTCAAGGACGATCACAAGACGGTGGAGCAGCTGTTCCGGCGTTACGAGAAGGCCGGGGACCGGGCCCATGCGGAGAAGCGCAACATCGTGGAGCGCTTTACCGAGGCGCTGTCGGTGCACGCGGCGATCGAGGAGCAGCTCTTCTATCCCGTGGTGCGAGCGACTGTGCCGGGGACCGAAGCCATGGCGCTCGAGAGCCTCGAGGAGCATCACATCGTGAAGTGGGTGCTCTCCGAGCTGGAGCACATGGAGCCCGAGGACGAGCGCTTCGATGCCAAGGTCACCGTGCTGATCGAGAACGTCCGCCACCATGTGAAGGAAGAGGAACAGGACTTCTTCCCGAAGGTGCGGGACGAGCTGGGCCGCGACGCGCTGAGCCATCTCGGCGACGCCATGGTGGAGGCCAAGAAGACCGCACCCACCCGGCCGCATCCCCGGTCTCCCGACTCGCCGCCCGGCAACGTGGTGGTGGGAGCGGCGGTCGGAGTCGCGGATCGCATCGGCGACACAGTGAGCGGGCTGGCCCAGGGCAGCGTGACCGCCATCGGCGACCTCGTGGCCACCGTGTTGCGGCGCAAGAAGCCGCGCCGGGCGCCGCGCGGTTCGTCCCGGGCCCGCAGCACGGCCCGGCAGACGCGCGCCGCGGCGAGCGAAGCCACCGAGGCCGCCATCGACGCCACCCGCCGGGCGAAGGCGGCGGCCGATCGTGCCGGCCGCACCGCACGGGCGACGGCCACGTCGGCCAAGTCGGGCGCCCGCCGCACAGCCCGAACCGCCAAGCGCGGCGCCACCGGGACGGCCCGCACCGCCAAGTCCGGCGCGAAGAGCACCGGCCGGGCGGCCCAGGCCAACGTCCGCAGCACCGCCAACGCGGCCCGCAGCTCGGCCCGGCAGACGCTAGCCACCGCCGAGCGCTCCTGATCCCGCTAGCCGCGGCGACGGCAAGCGGCCCTACGGGAGATGGCGGAGGACGGCCACGATCTCGTCCTGCTCCCCGCGGTGGGGGCCATCGCCTGGGCCCTGCGCGGCGTGGTCCCCGCCCCCGCCTGGCCCGCCGTGCGGGCCGGTGCCATCGTCGCCGGCACACTCGCCCTGGTCAGCTGGCCGTACGCCGCGGGCTACGGCGCCGGCCGGGGCAACCCGTCCCTGCTCCCCCGCGACTACGTCCTCGGTCCCCTCCTGGTCGGGGTCGCCGTCGTGGCCGTGACCACGGCGGCCGCGCTCAGGGCGGTGGGCGCACGTCGCCGGCGATGAGCAAGTCTTCGCCGACCACGTGGGTGGACCGGTTGACGAGCCGGAGGCCGTCCGCCACCGACGTGATGCCGAGCGGGCCGACTGCGTCCGTGCCCTGACCGATGATCCGGGGCGCGACGCCGACGACCAGCCGGTCGACGAGGCCGGCACCGAGCAGCGACGTGATGACCCGGGCCCCGCCCTCCACCAGCAGGGTCTCGACGCCGGCCCGCCGCAGTGCGGCCAGGGCCGCCCGCAGGTCGACGCCCTGGGGGCCGGCCGGCATCACCTCCACGCCGACCTGCCGCTCCGCCAGGGCGCGGCGGTGCTCCCTGCGGGCCCGGTCCGTGGTCAGGATCGTCGTCGCCGCGTCCGGTCCCAGGACCTTGGCGCCCAGCGGGAGACGCAGGGTCGAGTCCAGCACGAAGCGGCGAGGCGACGCCCCTGGGACCATCCGCACGGTCAGCTGCGGATCGTCCCGGACGACCGTCCCCACGCCCACCAGCACACCGTCGCAGGCCGCCCTCAGCGCGTGGGAAACCCGGCGCTCGGCCTCGCCGCTGATCCAGCGGGCATCGCCCGTGGCGGTGGCGATGCGCCCGTCCAGGGTCTGGGCGAACTTGAGCACGACGTAGGGCCGGTCCGGCGGGCAGCCCGTGCCCATGAGCTTGCTGACGTCCACGGCGGGCTCGTCGTCGAGCGGCGCCCCCAGGGCCTCGCCCGCGGGGCGGGTGTGCCCCAGCCGGCGCTCCTTGGTCTGCAGGTAGCGGCGATTGCGGGTGTGGGACGCGGTGGCGAGGGGCTCGACCGCGGCGATCCGAGTACCGGCCGCGCGCAGGCCCTCGACCTTGGCGGGGTTGTTCGTGAGCAGGCGCACCGACCGGACGCCGAGGGCGTCGAGGACGGCGGCGCTGGGGCCGTAGTGGCGGGCGTCGACGGGTGCGCCGACGGCCAGGTTGGCGTCGACCGTATCGGCGCCGCGGTCCTGCTCGACATAGGACCGCAGCTTGTCTACCAGGCCGATGCCCCGGCCCTCGTGGCCCGTGGCGTAGATCAGCACGCCCTCGCCGGCGGCCGTGATCGCCCGCAGGGCCAGTTGGAGCTGGATGCCGCAGTCACAGCGCAGCGACCCGAGCGCGTCCCCGGTGAGGCATTCGGAATGGACCCGGACGAGCACGTTCTCGCGGGCCGCGACGTCCCCTCTGGTCAGGGCCAGGCACACCAGGCCGGATCCGCAATCGAACGCCCGGGCGTCGAAGACCCCGAGCGACGTGGGCAGGGTCACCCTGGCGATCTCGCTCAGCACGACCGGGCCGTCCGGCGTGCCGGGCGCTCCCATGAGCGGCCAGGATACGGGGCGGTGACGGAGAGTGCCGGGTACGGCGATCCCAGGGCGACGGCGGTCTCGTTCGCGGCGCCGCGGCGGGTCGAGCTCGTGGGTGTCGATCTCCCCGCGCCCGGTCCCGGCGAGGTGCTCGTCCGCACCCTGTGGTCGGGCATCAGCGGCGGCACCGAGATGCTGGCCTACCGGGGACAGATCGACCCCGCCCTGGCGCTCGACGAGACCATCGGGGCGCTCGCCGGCACGTTCGCCTTCCCGTTCCGCTACGGCTACAGCTGTGTCGGGCGGGTGGAGCGGTCCGCGGGCGGACCGGACGACGACCGGCTCGTGTTCGCCTTCCACCCGCACCAGGACCGTTTCGTCGCCCGGGCCGACGACCTGGTGCCGCTCGACGGGGTCGACCCCCGCCTGGGCACGCTCTTCCCGCTGGTGGAGACCGCCCTCCAGGTGGCGCTGGACGCCGGACCGGTCCTGGAGGAGGCCGTCCTCGTCACCGGGCTGGGCGCGGTCGGCCTGCTCACGTCGCTGCTGCTGCGGCGGGCGGGGGGCCGGGTCGTGGCGATCGAGCCGAACGCGGACCGGCGGGCCGTGGCGGCGGGGCTCGGGTTGGAGGCCGTCCCGCCCGACGCCGTGGCCGGGGTGCTGGCGGACCTGGCCCCCGCGGGTGCCCCCCTGCTGGTGGAGGCCAGCGGGCGCCCGGACGTGCTCGCCGGTGGTCTCGCCTGGCTGGCCCAGGAGGGCGAGGCCCTCGTGGTGTCGTGGTACGGCACCAAGGACGTGAGGCTTCCGCTCGGTGGCGACTTCCACCGCCGCCGCCTGCGCATCCGCAGCACACAGGTGTCGTCGGTGCCCGCCGCGCTGGCCGGCCGCTGGTCTCGGGGGCGGCGGCGCGCGGTGGCGCGGGACCTGCTGGCCGAGCTGCCGCTGGCCCCGCTCGCCACCCACGCCTTCCCCCTTGCCGACGCGGCCGCCGCCTTCGCGGCCGTCGACCAGGGCACTCCCGGACTGGTCCACGCCGCGCTGTGCTACACGTGAGGCGCATGTACGAGGTCGGGACGTCGATCGAGGTGCGGGCTCTCCACGTGATGCCGGGCGTCGAGGGGCCCGAAGGTGAGCTGCACGCCCACGACTACCGGCTCGAAGTCGTGGTCGGCCGGGACGACCTGGGCGACCGTGGCATGGTCTGCGACCTCGACGTGCTCGACGCCGCGCTGGCCGAGGTGGCCGGCCGCCTCCGCGATGCCGACCTGGAGCAGATCCGGCCCCCGGAGGCCGAGGCCGTCACCGTCGAGGTCTTCGCCCGCTGGCTCCACGGCACGCTCGCCGGTCCGGTGTCCCAGGGCGGCGGCGAGGATCTGGCCGTCCGGGTCTGGGAGTCGCCGGTGGCGTTCGGCGGCTACCGAGCCCCGGTGAGCTGACCACCGACGGGTCGGCGACCGGCGGGAGACCCGCGTGCTCGTCGCCTCGCTCGTGACCCTGGGCTCGCCGGACCAGCTGACCGGCGGGTACCTCTACCACCGGCGGGTGGCGGAGCTGGCCCCGGCGCACGGCGCGCGGCTGGACCTGGTGTCGCTGCCCGAGCGCCCGTTCCCCCTGCCGTCGGCGTCCGCGCCGCGGCTGCTCCGCCGGGTGCGAGACAGCGACGTGGTCGTGGTCGACAGCATCGCCGCCGCCTACCTGGCGCCCTGGCGGCCGGGCCCGCCGCTGGTGGCCATCCTGCACCAGCCGCCGGGAGGCATCGACCACGGGCCGCTCCGGCGGTGGCTCCAGGCCCCGCTCGACCGGGCGCTGTACCGCCGGTGCTCGCTGCTGCTGCTGGCCGCGGAAGCCTTGGCCGGGCCCGGGCTGCCCCCGGTCCCCAGTGCGGTGGTGGTGCCGGGGCGGGACGTGGGCCCGCCGCCCGCGGGCCCACCGCCCGACCTGCGCCACGGACGCCGGGCCGCGCTGCTGAGCGTCGGCAACTGGGTGCCCCGCAAGGGAGCGCTGGACCTGGTGGAGGCGTTCGCCGGCCTGCCGCGCGACCTGGCCACGCTTCACCTCGTCGGCCGTAGCGACATCGATCACCGGTACGGCCGGCGGGTCTCCGCCCGCCTGGACCGGCCCGATGTGGCCGGGCGGGTGGTCGTGCACGGTCCCGTGCCGCCCGAGCGGATGGCCGGGCTGTACCGGGCGGCCGACGTGTTCGTGCTGCCGAGCTACCGCGACCCCTACGGCACCGTCTACGGCGAGGCGATGGCGGCCGGGCTGCCGGTGGTCGGCTGGAGGGCCGGCAACCTGCCCAACCTGGCCGGCCACGAGCGCGAGGGCCTGATCCTCGAGCCCGGCGACCGCCCGGCCCTGACCGCGGCGCTGGCCCGCTTGGCGTCCGATCCCGAGGCCCGCGCCCGGATGGGCGCGGCGGCCGCCGCTCGGGCCCGGGCGCGACCGACCTGGGACGAGACCACCGCCCGCTTCGTCGAGCTGCTGACGGGTGTGGTCAGCCGCCCGGAGCGTTGAGGAACCACACCGGCTCCTCCACGAGGTGCGCGCTCTTCCACCCCTCGGGCGTGCGCACGAACTCGTGGTGGTAGTAGCCGCCGGTCTACCTCAGCACCAGCTCCCGGTCGCCGCCGGTGTCGGCCGGCTCGGGCTCCACGGGGTCGCCCTCGATGTGCACGTCGGGGAGCAGGCGGTCGAGCCAGCGGGGCAGCCACCAGTTGCGGTCTCCGAGCAGCTCCATGGTGGCGGGGACCAGCACCAGGCGGACCAGGGTGGCGTCGACGAACACCGCGGTGGCCAGGCCGAGGCCGGCCAGCTTGAGGAACACCGCGTCCTCCAGCACGAAGGCGCCGAACACCGTGACCATGATCGCCGCGGCCGCGGTGATCACCCGGGCCGTCCCGGCGAGGCCGTCGGCCACGGCGCGGCCGTTGTCCCCGGTCCGCACGTATTCCTCGCGCACGCGGGACAGGAGGAACACCTCGTAGTCCATCGACAGCCCGAAGAGGACGGCGAACATCATCATCGGCAGCCAGGCGGGCACGGGCGTGGCCTCCTCGATGCCGACGAGCCCGCCGAGCCAGCCCCCGCCGGCGGCCAGCGCCATGACGCCGTAGGCCGCGCCGATGGACAGCAGGTTCATGACCGCGGCCTTGAGGGCGACGGCCAGCGAGCGGAACACCGACAT
>Ga0209382_10012023_pt1 | contig 10716 bp, 7 predicted proteins | sample SoiMetdeltSBSDD5_FD_187599 | JGI IMG/M metagenome (GOLD analysis project Ga0209382, IMG submission 187599) | Bulk soil microbial communities from a Populus tree surrounding site in Tennessee, USA - Soil MetaG P. deltoides SBSDD5 (SPAdes) (version 2) | ecosystem: Environmental > Terrestrial >...
GGGGGGGGGGGGGGGGGGGGGGGGGGGGCCTCCTTGAGACGGCTATGAACAAGCACGAGCGCGTCGCCGCTGCTCTGGCTGGCGGTGCCGTGGATCGAACGCCCGTCAGCGCCTGGCGGCACTTCGTTGACCGCGAGCAGAACGCCGCCGACCTGACGCAGGCGATGCTCGAGTTCCATCGCACCTTCGACTGGGACTGGATGAAGGTGAACCCCCGGGCGACCTACTTCGCGGAAGCGTGGGGGAATACCTACGACTTCAGCCAGTACGTCTCCGTCGTGCCGAGGGCGACGCGGGTCAGGCTCGAATCGGTGTGCGACCTCGCCACGATCGGACCAGTCGATCCGGCTGGTGGGGCGTTCGGCGAGCAGCTGGACGTCCTGGACCGGATCCGGCGCGGCCTCGACGGCGACGCACCGATCATCCAGACGGTCTTCTCGCCGCTCTCGGTGATCGGCTGGCTGGCCGGCGGACCGGCCGGCTTCGAGATTCCCGGTCTGCCCGCGAGCCTGCCGCTGCTTCGACAGGCGATCAAGGAGGTCCCCGATCTGCTGGAGGCAGCCCTCGACGCTGTCACCACCACGTTGACCGGCTACGTTCGAACCACACGCGAGGCCGGGGCCGACGGCATCTTCTTCGCGATCGTGCGGCTGGCCCGCGAGGGATACCTGTCTCGCGAGGAGTACGCACGCTTCGGGCGCCCGTACGACCTGCGGGTTCTTGAAGCAGTGGCCGGCGCGCCGTTCAACGTCCTCCACGTCTGCGGCGACCGCGTCTACTTCGACGCCGTCGCCGACTACCCGGTCCACGCGATGAGCTGGAACAGCCAGGCGCCGGGCAACCCCTCGTTCGGCGCGGCGGCGAAGATGACGCGGGCGGCCGTCATGGGCGGCGTCGACGAGGGCACTCTCCCGAGCAGCACCCCCGCCGACGTGGCCCAGGCGGTGAACGCGGCGCTGGCCGAGACCGGCGGTCGCCGCACCCTCCTCGCCCCCGGCTGCTCCATCGATCACCGAACCCCGGCTGACAACCTGGTGGCCCTGCGCGACACTGCGCGGGCCTGGCGTCCCTGACTTGGGCAGCACACTCGCCTCGGAGCGCGCGGTTCCGTGCTCGACCATCTGATCAACGGCCTCGCGCTCGGCAACATCTACGCGCTGATCGCAATCGGCTTCGCGCTGATCTTTGGCGTCGCCAACCTGATCAACTTTGCCCACGGCTCAGTCTTCACCTGGGGCGCCTACATCGGCTGGACGCTGATCGTGGTACTCGGCGTACCCTGGTACCTGGCGCTGGTGGTCGCGGCGCTCGGGTGCGGCCTGCTCGGCATCGCGATCGAGCGCCTGGCCCTCCGCCCGCTCGCCGGTGGCCCCCCGATCGCGCCGCTCCTGAGCACGGTCGCCCTCTCGGTGGTGCTGGACCAGGCTGTCGAGCGGATCTGGACGCCCGATCCGCGCTCCCTGCCGGCCCAGGTGCCGTCCCTGGTGTTCAATCTCGGCGGAGTCAGGATCGGGCTGCCCGACCTGCTGATCGCGGCGATCGGCCTGACGTCAGCATTGGTGCTCTGGCTGTTCCTGACCAGGACCAAGCTCGGCTGGGCCGTTCGCGCGACGGCCCAGGACCGCGACGCTGCCCTCCAGATGGGCGTCGACGTGGACCGCATTCAGGCTGTGACGTTTGGGATCGCCTCGGGGCTCGGCGGGGTGGCGGGCTTGCTGGTCGGCATCTACTACAACAACGTCTACCCTTCCATGGGCTTCCAGGCGGGATTGTCCGGCCTCACGGCGGCGATGCTCGGCGGGCTCACCAGTGTGCCGGGCGCCGTCGTCGGCGGGCTTCTGCTCGGGGTCGGCGAGAGCTTCGGCGCCGCCGGCCTCGGGAACACCTACCGCCAGATGATCTCGTTCGTCGTACTGATCCTGGTGCTGATGTTCCGCCCCTCCGGCCTCTTCGGCGAGCGCTCGGCGCTCTCGATGGACCCGGGCTTCGGCGGGTTCTTCGCCGCGGGCCGGACGTTCCAGATCCGGCCACTCTGGCTGGTCGGGATTGCGCTGGTCGCGCTCGTCGCCCCCCTCCTCCTCGACGAACCGTACATGTACCGCGTCTTCACGGTCGCGCTGATCTTCGCGATCCTGGCGATGTCGCTGACGCTGGTGGCCGGACAGGCCGGGCAGATCAGCCTCGGGCATGCCGGGTTCTTCGGGATCGGGGCCTACACCTCCGCGATCCTGACCACGTTCGCCGGGTACTCGCCGTGGGTCGGCCTGCCGCTGGCGGCGCTGCTGGCCGGCCTGATCGGCGCCGTCATCACGTTCCCGGCCCTGCGGGTGCGCGGCCACTACGTCGCCATCGCCACGCTCGGCATCGGCCAGATCGTCGCCTTCACGCTGCTCAACTGGGAGTCGGTGACGAACGGCCCGATGGGGATCACGCGGATCCCGCCGATCTCGATCTTCGGCGTTGACATCGTCCGCCCGAGCGAGTTCTACTGGCTCGCGCTGGTCGTCGCGCTGGCCGTCGCGCTCGTGATCTGGCAGCTCTCGCGCTCGCACCTCGGGCGGAGCTGGCGCGCCATCCGCGAGGACGAGACGGCCGCGCTGACCGTGGCGATCCGCGCCGATCATTACAAGGCGCTCGCGTTCGGCCTGAGCGCGGCCATCGCCGGACTGGGCGGCGGGCTGATCGCCCACTTCTACGGTTACATCAGCTACGACAGCTTCCTGGCCCGCGAGTCGATCCTGACGCTGACGATGGTCGTGCTCGGCGGCATGTCGAGCATTCCCGGTGCGTTCGTCGGCGCGCTGGCGTTGATCGGCATCCCGGAGCTGTTCCGCCCGCTCGCCGACTATCGCTACATCCTGTACGGCTTCCTGCTGCTGCTGGTGATCCGCTTCCGGCCGCGCGGCCTGATCGGGGGGCCATAGTATGGCGCCGCTGCTGGAGATTCGGGAGCTGCGCCGACACTTCGGCGGCGTCGCGGCGGTCGACGGGGTCGGCCTGACGGTCCAGCCGGGCGAGATCCTGAGCGTGATCGGGCCAAACGGGGCCGGCAAGACGACGTTGTTCAACTTGATCACCGGACTGTTCCCTCCTGATACAGGCGAGATTGCGTTCGCGGGCCAGCCGATCGCCGGCCTGGCGCCGGACCGGATCGCCGAGCTTGGGATCGCCCGGACCTACCAGAACCAGCGTGTCTTCGCGAATCTGACCGTGCGCGACAATGTCCTGCTCGGCGCGCATCGACGGCTCAAGGCTGCGCGCTCGCTCGACTGGCTCCCACTCGATCGGCGGCGCAGCGGTCTGCTCTCCGGGGTCGGGTTGCTGGTAGAGACGGCACGTGCGCTGGTGCGCCCGCCCTCGGTGCGCGCCGAGGAGGCGCAGCTGGAGGCGGAGCTCGACGAGATCCTGGCGATCTTCGGCGAGCGCCTGCTGCCGCGCAAGGCCGAGTACGCGAAGAACCTCTCGTACGCGAACCGCCGCCGGACCGAGATCGCGCGGGCGCTGGCCGCCCGGCCGACGCTCCTGCTCCTGGACGAGCCGACGGCCGGCATGAACCCGACCGAAACGGCCGAGGTCACCGACCAGATCGTCCAGATCCGCGGGCGCGGCACCACGATCATGCTGATCGAGCACAAGCTGTCGCTGGTGATGGCGATCTCCGATCGGGTGGTGGTGATGGACTACGGCAAGAAGATCGCCGACGCGCCGCCAGCCGAAGTGGCGGTCGATCCGGCGGTGGTCGAAGCGTACCTCGGGCGCCGGGTTCGCGCGGAGGAGGCCCCGGCATGAGCGCCCAGGCGCGGGTCGCCGAGCCGATGCTGGTCGTGGATCAGGTCGACGTCTTCTACGGCGCCGTCCACGCGCTCCACGGCATCTCGCTGGAGGTGCGCGAGGGCGAGCTGGTCTGCCTGCTCGGCGGCAACGCCTCCGGCAAGTCGACCACGATGAAGGCGATCCTCGGGCTGGTCAGGCCGCGCATGGGGACGGTCTCCTTCCAGGGTGAGCGGATCGACGGGCTCAAGACCTCGCAGATCGTGCGGCGGGGCATCGCCTCGGTGCCCGAAGCGCGGCGGATCTTCCCCCGGATGACGGTCCGCGAGAACCTGCTGATGGGCGCCTACGTCCGCTCCGATTCGGAGGTCGAGCACGACGTCGACCGCGTCCTCGACCTGTTCCCGAGGCTGCGGGAGCGCTGGAAGCAGTTCGGCGGTACGCTCTCGGGCGGCGAGCAGCAGATGCTGGCGATGGCGCGGGCGTTGATGTCGCGACCGAAGCTGATCTGCATGGACGAGCCGTCGATGGGGCTGGCTCCCGCCTTCGTGGAGCGGGTCTACGAGCTGATCGGCCAGATCCGGGCGCAGGGCACGACGGTCCTGGTGGTGGAGCAGAGCGCCCACGTGGCGCTGGAGATCGCCGACCGAGCGTACGTGCTCCAGAACGGCGTGATGCGGCTGGAAGGCCCCGCCCGCGAGCTGCTGGCGAACGACGAGGTCCGCCGCGCCTACCTCGGCGAGGTCTCGTGATGCTGACGCGCGTTTGTTACCATCTGGCGCATGACGGACCAGGGCTTCCGGTTCTTCTATCGCATCGCCCTGACGAACCCGACGACGCTCTACGACTACCAGTCGGCGAAGGAACGAGGGGTTCCTGAGCCACAGTCTCCGACGCGTCGCGCGGTCTGGGACGGATTGTCGGTGTTCAGTACGCTAAGCTAGGCTCGACGAAGGCAGCGTGTCTCGCCGATTCTTGGCAGCTACATCGCGGTTCTCCGGGTGCCCACGGACGGCTCGATACGAGTCATGCGAACGCTCGGCAGCGATGGACACCATACGCTCTGGGCACCGGCGTCGGTGCTGAGGAGTTATGAGCTGTCTGTCGAGCAGATCGAGCGGGTACACTAGCATCATGGCTGGTTACTGGGAGACCTGGGACCTTCAATCTCGCAACGTGCTCGCCGACGCAGAGACCGAGCGCGAGGCGTTGGCGACGGTGCGCGAAATGGTCAGTGAAAGTTCGAAGTATTCGGATCTTTTGCTGATGTTCGACGATCCGGACCTCGACGTCGAGGACTTGCCAGTCCCGGTGACCGGCGACGAGCTTGCGCGGCGCGCTGCGGACGACGGCGCCGACCCGGTCCGCCGGAGCGCCTGATCCCGGTGCCGGTGGGCACGGCGCACCCGGGCGAAGCGGCTCGCGGTCACCCGATCCCCGTCTGGGCGCAGGTCGTCGGGGCCGTGCTGCTGCTGGCGTTCCTGGCACTGAGCGTCGAGGCGTACGCCGGGCCCGGGCTCCGTAGCCGGGTGATGGGAGTCCTGGCGACGACCCCGTCAGCGCCCCAGACGGTCCCGGAGCGCGTCTTCTACGAGCCCGGCGCCTCCGTGCGGATCGGACAGAAGGGCGTCGGGTCCGAGGGGCAGGACCGAGTGATCCAGGAGGGCGACGCCGTCCTGCTCGGCGCGACGGGCCAGCTCGTTCGCGTTGGACCCGGTGGACGCGCAAGCGCGATCCCGGGCACCGATGGCGCCACCACGAGGATCGCGAACCTCGGCGCGTGGAATCGCGACGCCGACCGGCTCGCCGGCGCGACGGCCCGCTTCCAGGGAGGCCGCTGGACGGTGGACCGGCCCCAGCTCCAGTCGGTCGGGGCGGACCTTCATCCCGCCCGCGCACCTGGCGAAGCGCTGACCGACGGCTTCTGGCTCGGGCCGGACCCCGACGTCGGCCGTGTCCGTCGCGTTGGCGAGCGCGACCACCCCGCGCTCCGCATCCGAGCCAGCCGGAAGGCGCCGGCCCTCACGCTGGAGACCCGCGAGCCGCTCCCCGCGCTCGACGGCGTGCTCGTCTCGGTGACGGCCGTCGTGAGGGGGCAACCCGGCAAGAGGATCGTGCTCGCGCTCGAAGATACCGTCGACGCCGCTGGGAACACCGAGACGGTGACCGAGCCTCGCGCCGCCAACGAGGAGTGGACGCACCCGACGGTCCGTAAACGGGTCGTCTTCCCGTCGCAGAATGACCGGATCACGGTCAGCCTCCTCGACGTCGAAGCCGGCGACTGGATCGAGGTCGGCGACTTCGCCGTGGTCCTGGGGGTCGCTCCATGAGCGCGGCCGTCGTGGCTGCCGCGCCGCGATCGACCGGAAGCGGACCGTGGGCACTGGCGACGCGCTACGCTTTCCTCGGCTGGCTGGCGCTGCCAATGCTGTTCTACCTCGTGCCCCTGTTCGAGGGGTACGCCTGGAGCGCGCTCGGCCCGGGCTACCAGCCCCACAACGTCTTGAACCCGCCGGAGGAGTATCGCGGCCGTCTGCCGCAGACTCGAATCACCGCCGAGTCCTGGGGCTCGAGCGTCGTGAACGTGCCGTTCCACGCGCGGTCGCGCCGGTACCTGCTGGATGAGGATCTGCCGCTCTGGAACCCGTACTCGGGGCTCGGGCAGCCGTTCGCCGCGCAGGGCGAGGGGAGCCCGTACTTCCCCGTCTCGATCGTTCGCTCGATGCTGCCGTACTCGCTGGCGAACTATGTGACCGTCGCCTTCATCTACCTCTCAGGGGTGTTCGCGTACCTGTTCGTGGCACGCCTGGGCGTCAGTAGGACCGCCGCGGCGTTCGCCGGCATCGCCTGGTCGCTCTCCGGGGCGCTCAGCCTCCACCTTGGCCGCGCGAACTTCGCCGACCAGGTCTGCATGGTGCCGATCCTGTTCTGGGCCGTGCTTGCCGCCGTCCAGGCTCGGACCATCGGTCGGTATGTCGTCCTGGCGATCGTGAGCTGCCTGCACGTGATCGCCGGCCACATCCAGATTGCGATGCTGAGCGGGATCACGGCGCCGCTGTTCGGCGTCTGGTACGCCTGGCTGACCCGGTCGAATGTCCGCGCCTGGCTGCAGGAGTCCGTGCTGGCGTCGGGCGCGTTCGGCCTCGGGAACGCGCTCGGCGGCTTCAGCCTCTTCCCGATGCTCGAAGCGATCCGCACCAGCTTCAGCAAGAACGTCCCGAACCTCGGCTTCCTGGTGGCCCTGCCCGACGCGAACATCATCGGCTTCCTCACGCCGTACCTCCTGGGGCAGCCGTTCTACGACTCCTGGGTCTCCGGGCCGCGCGGCGGGGCGATCAACTGGGACAACCTGTTCGCCTTCTCGGGGCTCGTGCCAGCGACCGTCGTCGCCGTGGCGCTGCCCGGCGTGCTCCGCCGGAACACCCTGGAGCGCGGCCTCTTCCTGTTCTTCGCCAGCGGCTTCGTGGTCCTGCTGCTCCGGTACCTCTCCGCCGCGCCGGCCGCCGCCCTGAACCTGCTGCCGGTCCTCGATCGCCAGTCGCCGAAGCACGCGACGGGCGTGATGGTCTTCTTTTTGGTGGTGGCGGCCGCCCTCGCGCTCGACGTGCTCCCCCAAACCCGCCGCCGGCACGGCTGGATCGGGCTCGGGCTGCTGCTCGGGTTCCTGGCCGGGCTGGTGCTGACGACGATCGGCAGGTTCGGGGGCTTCGGGCAGACCCAGCCGGGCCAGCACTTACTGCCGGCGCTGGCGGCGACGCTGACGGTCGTCGGGCTGACGATTCTGGCGATCTGGCTCTGCCTCGGTCGAGACGTGAGCCCCAGGCGCACGGCGATCGTGTTGGGCGGCGTGAGCGTCGCCGAGCTGAGCCTGTACGTCCCACTCGGCAATGCCGAGGCGTGGTTCGTGTTCTCGCGACTCGGGCTGAGCGTGCTGGTGGCCGGGGCGGCGCTGCTGCTGTTCTACGATCGTCCGCGCCTCGCCGCGGGCCTGGGCGTCGTCGTGCTGGCCGGCTACGCTATGCTGATCCCGATGCCTAGAGCCGGCCTGCCGCGCCAGTTCGAGGCCGATCAGCCGCCCTCGTTCATGCGCTGGTTGATGGAGCACGAAACGGTCGACGACCGGTCGTTCGGGATCCTGCCGGACTGGTCCAGCATCGGCCCGGTCCAGGACATCAGCGCCGTCGGGCCGCTCGCGCCCACCGAGTTCCTCGAGTTCGTCCGCCTGATCGCCGACGAGCCGACCGCCACCGAGTACAGCAAGACGACCCACTTTATGCTGTCCGGGCCGTGGAGCTACAACCTCGGGCAGTACCCGCGGGTGCGGCCGATCCTGGACTGGCTCGGCGTGCGCTACCTGGTGCTCAATCGCCAGTACTTCGACGACAACGCCCGCCGCGACGCCGCCCCGCTAACCGCGCCGCCGATCGGGCTGCGCGAGGTCTACGAGGACCGACGGGCGACGATCCTGACGTCACCCCTGGCGCAGTCGCGGGCCGAGTTCTGGTCCAGCTACGACGTCGCGGACGACCAGTCGGCGATCCTGGCCCGGCTCAAACGCGACCCGGAGGCCATCCTCCGGGCGCCGAGGATCGAGGTCGGTCAGCTGCCGGACGACGCGCCGGCGCCCGCCGCCCAGGCCGCGCGCGTCGCCGTCCCGATCGCCTCGTACCGGCCGAACGATGTCGAGCTGCACGTCGACGCCGAGTCGGGCGGCCTGCTGGTCCTCAAGGACGTCTTCATTCCCGGCTGGTCGGCCACGCTCGATGGCCGGGACGTGCCGATCGTGCGGGTCAATGGGCTGGTGCGCGGCGTCTTCGTGCCGGCGGCGGGCCCGCACACGGTGCGGTTCAGCTACCGGCCGGCCTCGTTCACCTCGGGTGTCTACCTGAGCCTGGCAACGGCCGTCCTGCTGGTGGTCGTGCTGGTGAACGCGCGCATCCGGCGCCCACGCCATCGGGTGGCACCGTCGAGCGGGTCGGCGGTCGCTGCTGCAACCGGGCAGGCGGCCTACGGCGAGTTGCTACGATAACGCCCCATGCCACGCGTGCGCCTCTCCCGCGCTGACGTCGTCGCGCTCGTCCTGATCGCCACCTGCGTCCTGTCTCTCTTCCGGCTGAGCCTGTTTGCCGGCTGGACGTTCATCGGCGACTCCGACCGGCTGAACAACATCTTCAACGCTCGGCTCTTCGAAGTTGTCTCCCTCCAGAAGCGTGGCTCCATCCCGTTCTGGAGCGACCAGCAGCTGATGGGTTTCAGCATCGTCAGCCTGCACTGGATGCTGACGACCTTCTCCCCGCTGCCGTACCTGCTGGCGCTGCTGCCGACCTCGGAGATGCTCCACGCGCTCGCGGCGTTATCGGCCCTGATGCTCGGTCTGACGATCGCCGGCACCTACTGGCTGTTCGGGGCGTACAGCACCCACCCGGTCGCCCGGCTCGCCGGCGCGACGCTGTTCGGGCTGGGCGCGTTCACGATCCACAAACTGAGCCAGCTCGATCTCTCGTTCGTGGCGATCGTGGCGATGCCGTACCTGCTCCTCCTGGTGCGCGAGACCCGGCGCGAGACGGCCGTTCGGGCCTTCCTGGTGACGACCGTCCTCTGGGCGGCGTTGATCGCCTACACGATCCTCCAGGAGATCGCCTACATCACGATGCTGTTCGCCTCGTACGCGCTCTACCGATCCGCCCGCTTGCGCGACATCTGGCCGGTGACGGTCGCCGGGCTGGCATTCGTCTGCGCCGTGGTGATCGCCTCGCCGCGCGTGATCACGGTGGCGATCGAGATCCCCGACCTCGCCAGGACGACGGTCAACTTCCAGACCGCGCCGGTCGAGGTGCTGCGGTACTTCGGCGACGGATTGCTCGGGCGCACCCACGCCGAGAACGAAGCGGTGCGCGGCGCGACGCTCAACCTGCACGAGGGCGTCCAGGCCCTGCTCTCGCCGCTGGGGGCGTGGGCCACGCTCGTGGCCGGGCTGGCCGCGCGGTCCGGCGCGGTTCGCGCCTGGGGGATCGGGCTGGCGCTGATCCTGTCGACGGCGCTGGCGCTCTGGTGGCGGCCGTTCTACGACAGCCTCGGCCGGTTTGAGCCGTTCTCGCGAGAGCTCCGCATCGTCGTCATGAACGGCGTGCTGATCGGCCTGCCGCTCTGGTTCCTCGCGCGCTCGTTGGTCCGAAAGGCTCCGACAGCAGCTGACGATGACCTGCAGGCGGCATCGATCGACGAGGCCCCGGCGGCGACTCAGGACGCGCCCTTCTTCCTGGCGTTCGCGACCCTCGGGCTGGCGGCCATCCTGATCCCCGAGGCCCGTGCCGTCCTCTACCACGGCTTCATGCGGATGGACTTCCAACATGGACGGCTGTCACTGGCCATCGCGCTGCCGCTGGCGGCGATGGTGACCATCCTCCTGGGTCGGTTCCTGCGGGCGTCCCCCGGGTCGAGCCGGACCGGGGCGACCGTGGCCCGCTGGTTGGGGCTCGGGCTGGTGCTGGCGCTCGTCCTCTGGCTCGCGCGCGAGGCGGCGGCCGACGCGGCGGTCACGTCGCTGGGTGAGGTGCTGGAGCCGTTGCGTCCACGGCGGCTCCTCACCGTCGAGGCCGTCCGGGTGGCAACCAGCCTGGTCGTGATGGTGGTGGCCGTCGCGCTGCTCGTCGGGCGGGCGCGACCGTCGCTGCTGACCTGCGCCGGTGGCCTCCTGGCCGGCTGGATGGTGCTGGAGTCGGTGTCGGCGGCCGAGTTTCGGCTGAACGGCCCGCACATTCGGCAGCACGACGTCCCGTTCGAGGACCTCAACTACCTGCTGGCACCGCCGGGTCGATTCCGCGTGCCGACCGTCGAGGAGCGCACTGCCGTGCGGGAACGCCTGGAGACGGATGCGTATCGGTCCGTGCTGCAGCAGGATCACCGGCAGTATCGGGCGCTGGTCGATTCGCACCTGGCGTCGTT
>Ga0209382_10012025_pt1 | contig 10715 bp, 9 predicted proteins | sample SoiMetdeltSBSDD5_FD_187599 | JGI IMG/M metagenome (GOLD analysis project Ga0209382, IMG submission 187599) | Bulk soil microbial communities from a Populus tree surrounding site in Tennessee, USA - Soil MetaG P. deltoides SBSDD5 (SPAdes) (version 2) | ecosystem: Environmental > Terrestrial >...
ACGTATCGGCGGCGGCGCTGTCCTCTGTCCCGGCGTCGTGATCGGCGAGGAGGCGTTCGTGGGCGCGGGAGCCGTCGTGACCAGGGACGTCCCGGATCGGACGGTCGTCGTCGGGAACCCCGCCCGCGTGCTGCGCGAGGTACCGCCCGAAGAGCTCCTCGGGACCGCCTAGGGCCGCAGTCGGACGTCCGCGCGCCCCCGCCACGAAGCGACGACCCAGACGGCGGCGAGGGTGCCGGAGGCGGCGAGCCCGACAGGTGGCACCAGCGCGGCGAGCCCCCACGCGAGCGGCATTCAGGCGGAGGCTCCGCGCCGGTGAGACGCACCTCGGGACCGTCGCACGAGGAGACCCCCGAAGGGCAGCGCGCAGGCGAGCATCCCGCCCGCGAGCGCAGTGGCTGTAGCGCCCCGGCTCGTGCAACGGAGCTTGCGAGCCGGCGCTCAGGAGCCGCTCAACGCCGGGCAGGCTCAGGCCTTGACGACCGTGAGCCGGTAGCGCGCGTGGCCCGCGCTCGACATGCGCACTTGCACGAAGTACTTCCCAGCCTCGCGAGCGCGGAACGCGAAGTACTGCCTCGCTCCGGGGCGGGCTGATACGCGCACGCGCAGGTGCACGCTCCCGACGTCCTCGATCGACCGCGCGTTCGGGAGCCAGAGCGCCATGCTGAGGTCATAGCCCTTCTCGGGGCCCTTGAGCCCGACGTAGACGGGCTGGCCCTTCTTGAGGCCGATCGCGTAGACGTCGTCCTGGTCGTCCCAGAAGTCGACGGTCGCGTCGATCCGGCGGGTCATGCCGAACAGCTCGTACGAGCGCGGGCCGGCGTCGTCGTTCGCCTCGTAGCGGTCGCGGAGCGGGAGCGGCCCGCCGAGCGCGCCGATCGCCGTCGCGACGTCGAGCCGGCCCCAGCCGGAGAGCGAGTCGCGGCCGACCGCGCACCCGGCGCACCCGTTCGCCGGAGTCGAGTCGGCAGCCGCCGAGCGCAGGATCGCCGTCACCTGCTCCGGCCGCAGCGAGGGACGGAGGCTGAGGAGGACCGCAGCCGCGGCACTGACCTGCGGCGTCGCGAAGGACGTGCCCTGCGCCTCGCGATACTCCTCCGGGCCGCAGCTCGAGTAGCCCTGCTCCGAGCAGGCGGGGAAGCGCTGCGTGAGCGGCCGCGGGAGGATCGAGAGGATCTGCAGGCCGGGCGCCGCGATGTCGTTGTAGACCGGATCGCGGTTCGAGAACTTCGGGACGGCGCCGTCCTGCCCGAGCGCGCTCACACCGAGGACATGCGGGAGCGCGGCAGGGTAGCTCGCGTAGCGCCACGGCGTCTCCGGCGCGCCGTCGCCGTTCCCGACCGCGGCCACGACGACGGCACCGTTCGAGACCGCGTATGCGACGGCGTCCGCCTCGAGGCGTGAGAAGCTGTCCCCGTTCGGGTCGAGCGGGTCGCGGATGCCGCCCAGGCTCATGTTGATGACCCGGGCGCCGTTCTCGACCGCCCAGCGGATCGCCTTCGCCTCCGCCTCGATCGAGATCGTGCGCGACTTCGTGACGACCTTGGCGACGAGAAGCTCGGCCGAGGGAGCGAGCCCGGCGATGCCGATCCCGTTCCCGACGCCGGCGGCGATGAGGCCGGCGACGAACGTCCCGTGCCCCAGCGTGTCCGTGCCCGGCTGGCCGGCGACGAAGCTCTTCGCGGCCAGGATCCGCCCCGCGAGCTCGGGATGCGAGACGTCGACCCCGGAGTCGATGACCGCGACGGGCACTGGCTCGAGCGCGGGCAGTGTCAGCCACGACTCGTAGAAGCGGCTCTGGGTCAGGTACCACTGCTTGGAGACGAGGGGATCGGTCGGAGTCAGCGCCAAGCGGCGCTCCGCCAGGGGCTCGACGTAGCGCACGCCCGGGATCCGGGCGAGGGCGGCGCGGGACGGGGACTCGACGACGAGGGCCGGGATCGGCGCCAGGCGCTCGGGGCGCGAGCCGACGTGCCGCTCGACTGCCGCCGCGACCGCCTCGACGTTCGCGCCACGGTCGACCCCGACCGCGTAGCGGACGGCTTGCGCCGGAGCGGACGCCGCGAGTGCGCCGGCCACGGCGGCGGCGAGCACGAGCGCGCGCCTCATCGGGTGACCGCCAGTACCGGCGTCACGCCTTCGGCCCACGTACCGTTCTTCGCGATACGGGCGCGGTAGCTGCCGGCGACGACGTTCAGCACCGCCCGAAACGTGCCGTCGGCGCCGACGGTCGTCGTCCCGACGCCGTCCCAGACGGAGCCGACCCGGCGTTCGACCGTCACCCGAGCGCCCCGCAGGCGAGGCCGCACCGTCCCGGTGAGAGACTTCGGCTCGCCCGCGTCACGAAGCAGCACTCTCGGGGCGACCGGGACGAGGACCGCGGGCGACCCCGCTCCTTCCACCTCGATCCGGTAGCGCGTCGTCCGCGTCGGGGACACCTGGAGCGACGCAGCGCCGTCGGCAGCGCGAGCGGGGCGGCCGACCGACGTCCAGCTTCCACCGTCGGCGGAGGCCGTGACCGTGGGCGAGGCGAGCCCGCGCGCGATCCCGGACAGCCGCAGCGTCGAGCCGAAGACGACGGTCGAGCGTGGCTGGTCGAGCCGCAGGACGCCGACCGTGATCCACGTCGAGCGGAGGCCGAGGGCCGTGCGGAGGACCGTCCCGGGGACGGCCGTCGCGCCGTCGGCGGTCACGAGCCGCAGCGAGCGGACGTGGCCGGACGGCGTCGGCACGGTGACGGCGTCGAGCACGCGGGAGTCCAGGTCGAGCTTGGACTGCAGCGTCCTGGCGCCGAGCAGGACGGGGCCCCAGCGGTGGTTGGGCGAGGCCGCGTCCCAGGGGTCGGGCCGCGAGACGAGGTACGGGACCGAGAAGCCGAAGACGTCGGCGGCGCTCGCCGTCCTCCCGCCCGAGGACGAGAAGTAGTACGTGGTCGCGATCCGCCCGCCGTAGAGAACGACCTCGCCGGCCGTCGCGCGCACGGCGTCCGTCGTCCTGGACTTCTCGCCCGCGACGCCGAGGTACACCTGGCTGCGCACGTCCGAGTACAGGTCGAAGGGCTTCCCCTCGACCTTCGTCGCGAGCGCGTACGAGCGGGCAGCCACGGCCTGGGCGCGCAGCGCCTCGGTCGGCCACGTGTGCGGGACCTCTCCCGCGACCACGCCTTGCAGGTACGTCTCGAGCGGCAGCGCGTTCACGACGCGCAGGAACCGCTTCTCGAGCGCAACCTCGACCTGCCCGCGGTAGAGGCTGCCGTCGAGCGAGAGCGGCGCCGACTTCCCCGGGCGCACCAGCAGCGGGGGCGTCGCCCGGACGCGGCCGGTCTCGGTGCGAACGACGAAGCCAGGCTTGAGCGCCAGCGCGCCCGCCGCGATCCGGTATGTCTCGCCGTCGCCGTCGACGACGCTGAACGGGACGGGCGACGACAACGTGACCGCACGTCGGCCCTCGGCGAGCAGGACACGGACTTGCTTCGTGCCCGCCCGGCCGACCTTCGTCCCGTAGTAGTAGTGGGCGAGGATCTGCTCGTGGTCGTATCCCTCGCGGGCCATGCCGTAGGCGCCCCACTGGCTCATGCCGACGCCGTGGCCCCAGCCCCGGCCCGAGACGACGAAGAGCGCCTCGCCCGGTGTCGGCTCCGGGTCGTCGGACTGCGCGGACGCCGCCGAGACGAAGGGCACGAGCAGCAGTGAGAGGGCGATGAGAACGCGCATGGCCGCGGGTCAGGCTAGCTCCGAACAGTTAACCAACTGTGTTGTCGGCAACCAGCCGCAGGCCGATGAGGGCCCGACGGCGACCCATGGTAAGGCACTGCGGCAGACGAGGGAGCCGATCTGGCGCAGGCCGACGTCGAGGTGCAGACCACACCTCGGGCGCAAAGCGCGCGGGCTTCAGGGTTTCCCGCGGTCGGAATCCGCGCTTGCCGTTTCCGGCCTGCGAAGAGCTAGCGCCAGGCGGTCTCGGCGACGGGCGCCCGCCCGCGAAGTGGCTCCCACCAGGCCCGGTTCGCCGTGTACCAGGCGACGGTCCGGGCGAGCCCTTCGCGCCAGTCGTGCTCCGGCTCCCAGCCGAGCTCGCGGCGGATCTTCGACGCGTCGAGCAGGTAGCGGCGATCGTGGCCGGGCCGATCCGGGACGATCGTCTTCAGCGAGGAGGGCTTGCCCGTGAGCTCCAGCACGAGGTCGGCGACCTCCTCGATCGTGGCCTCGACCCCGGAGCCCACGTTGTACGTCTCCCCCTCGCGTCCCTGCCGCAGCACGAGGTCGATCGCGGCGCAGTGGTCGAGCACGTGCAGCCACTCGCGCTTGTGCCCGACCGAGGCGTACAGCGGCAGCGGCTCGTCGTCGAGCGCGTGCGTCGTGAACAGCGGGATGACCTTCTCGGGGAACTGGTACGGCCCGTAGTTGTTGGAGCAGTTCGTGATCGTGACCGGGAGCTGGAACGTCTCCGAGTACGCCCGAACTGCATGGTCCGCGCCGGCCTTGGAGGCGTTGTACGGCGTCCGCGGCCGGTACGGGGAGTCCTCGGTGAACACCTCGTCCGTGTCCAGCGCCAGGTCGCCGTAGACCTCGCACGTGGAGACGTGGTGGAAGCGGTCGACCCCTGCCGCCCGCGAGGCGTCGAGGAGCGTCTGCGTGCCGAGCACGTTCGTGCGAAAGAAGCGGGTCGGGTCGACGACCGCGAGGCTGTTGTGCGACTCGGCCGCGAAGTTGACGACGATCTCGACTCGCTCGTCGCGGAGCGTGGACTCCGCCAGCTCGCGGTCGCAGATGTCGCCGTGCACGAACACGATCCTGTCCTCGACCGCCGCGAGATTCGGCCGGTTGCCGGCGTACGTGAGCAGGTCGTAGACGACGACGTCGTCGTCGGGGTAGCGCTCGAGCCAGTAGTGGACGAAGTTCGAGCCGATGAACCCGGCGCCGCCCGTGACGAGAAGCCTCATGGGTGGGAAGGCTAGACGAGCCCCGCGAGGCAGTCTCGAAGCCCCACGCGCCAGTGCGGGAGAAGCGGCGCGCCCGCGCGCTCGCTCCGGAGGACTGCATACGCGGGGCGCGGAGCAGGACGTCCGAGCTCCTCGGTCGTGATCCTGCGCACGCGACACGTGAGGCCGCTCTCCTCGAAGACGGCCTCGGCGAGATCCGCCCACGTGCAGTCCCCGGAGGCCGCCAGATGCCAGACGCCGCGCGGCAGATCGGCCTCGACCAGCTCGCGGGTCGCCCGTGCGAGGTGGCCGACATAGGTCGGGCAGCCGCGCTGGTCGGCGACGACCGCGACCTCGGCCAGCTCGGAGCCGAGGCGAAGCATCGTCCGCACGAAGTTGTGGCCGGTCGGGCCGAAGAGCCAGGACGTGCGGAGGACCCAGGCGTCCGGCCCCGCCGCTGCCTCCCCGTGCAGCTTCGTCCGCCCGTACGCGGAGAGCGGGTTGGGCCCGTCCGACTCGACGTACGGCTCCCGCTTCCGGCCGTCGAACACGTAGTCGCTCGAGTACGCGACCAGGGGAGCGCCCAGCGCTGCGACGTTCGCGGTCCCGCCGACGTTGGCGGCGGCGGCGGCTTGCGGATCCTCCTCGGCGCCGTCCACGTCCGTCCACGCCGCAGCGTGCAGCACGAGGTCGAGAGGGCCGAGACCCGGCGGGGCCGGGTGGGTGACGTCCCAGTCGTCCCGCGCCAGCGCGACGGGATCGTCGTCCGCGAACGCCTCGACGAGCGCGCGGCCGAGCTGGCCGCCCGCGCCCGTGATCAGGACGTGACGGCGTCCCGCGCGGACAGGATCGGTGTGCTCGTGCTCCACAGGTGCGCCACGCGCGGGTCGTTCCAGGGGATGGTGTGCTCGTCCGGGTCGGCCGGGTCGTACTCCTGCGTGACGTGGTAGGAGAAGAGGACGTCCGTCAGCGCCTCGAAACCGTGCGCGTGGTGCCCGGGGACGTAGATGGCAACCCTGTTGTCGTCGCCGATGTCCTCGGTGAACGTGTCTCCGGTCGTCCGGTCGAGGACGACGACCCGGGCCATCCCGCTGAGACACGCGAACAGGTCGTCCTGCCCGCGGTCGTGGAAGTGGAGGCCCCGGACGACCCCTGCGCGCGACACGGACACGTTCGTCTGCACCATCGGCCTCGGCAGCAGGCTGTCCCGGCGCAGCTCGCAGAACCATCCGCGCTCGTCCTCGTACATCTGCAGGGGGAACCTCCGGATGCCCTGGATCACGACCCCTCCCGCTTGTTCGCGCCGGTCTCGTCGATCCGGCGCCCGATGTCGGCGAGGTGCTGCCAGTGCTTGCCCGCGTCCTCCCACCAGCCCTCGACCTCCCGCGCCTGGAGCCGGCCCTCGAGGGCGTAGTGCCGGTTGACGTCGGTGATCTCGAGCTCGCCCCGGCTCGACGGCTCGAGCCGCGAGATGACATCGAAGACGTCCGGCGGGTAGCAGTAGAGACCGACGACGGCGTCCGCGGAAGGCGGGGCCTCGTAGCGGAGATCGACGACTCCGGCCTTCTCGACGATGTCTGCCACGCGGCCGTTCTCGTACACGACGACGCCGAAGTTCTCCGGGTCCTCGACCGTCTTCACGAAGATGCACGCCTCGCTCGCGTCCGCGGCCCAGTCCCGAACCGGCACGGACTGCGAGAACTCGAAGATGTTGTCGCCGAGCACGACGACGAGCGGCGCCCCGGCCGCGAAGTCGCGCGCCATGCCGACCACCTGCGCGATGCCCCCGGGCTCGGTCTGGACCTTGTAGGTGAGATCGAGCTCGAGAATCGGGTCGCCACCTCCGCGCGGCGCCAGGCGCCCGTCCCCGAGCAGGTCGATCATCTGGCCGGCGTGGCCCTTGCCGGTGACGAGGAGGACGTCCCGGATCCCGGCGAGCTGGAGCAGCTGGAGCGGGTAGTAGATCATCGGCCAGCTCCCGACCGGCAGCAGGTGCTTGTTCGCGACGCGGGTCAGCTCGCCGAGTCGAGTCGCCTCTCCCCCCGCGCAGATCAGTCCCTTCGGCTGCATCGCGGGGATGCTAGATCTCGCCGCGGCGCAGCGACGGCTCGTGGGCTCCGTCCCCGGCCCGAGAGCGGTGGTCGAGCGGGGAGGGCCGCACGCGCACGAGCCGGGCGACGCCCTCCGGCAGCCACCAGTTCCATCTGCCGAAGAGTTTCATCGCGCTCGGGACGAGGAGGGCGCGGACGATCGTGACGTCGATGAGGATCGCGGCCGCGAGCCCCAGCCCCAGCTGCTGCAGCCCGACGACCGACCCCGCGACGAAGCCCATGAACGCCGCGAACATGATGAGGCCGGCAGCGGTGACGAGGCGGCCCGTCCTGGTGAGCCCGAGGACGACCGCCTCCTCGTTCGTCGCTCCGTCGTCCCAGGCCTCGCGCATCCGTGCGACGAGGAAGACCTCGTAGTCCATCGAGAGGCCGAACAGCACGGCGAAGAGCATCACCGGGATCCAGCCCTCGATCTGGTCGAAGGCGATCAGGCCGAACGGCTCCCCCGCTCCCCACTTGAACACGATCACCATGAGCCCGTAGGCGGCCCCGATGGAGAGCAGGTTCAGGACGATCGCCTTCAGCGGCAGCAGAAGCGAGCGGAAGGCACGCACGAGCAGGAGGAAGGTCGCCGCCAGGACGCCGAGCACGAGCCACGGAAAGGCGGAGTAGATGAGGTCGAGGAAGTCCTTGCCGCCCGGTGGCCCGCCGCCCGCGTACACGGCGACGTCGTCGGGGAAGCCGGCTGCTGGGACGATCCTGGAGCGGAGTCGCTCGACGAACTCGAGGCTCGCCGGCTTCCCGTATTCGTCGCGCCCGACCACCTCGATGCTCAGGTAGCGGACGGTCGGATCGACGTGCTGAGCGCCGCGGCCGAAGCGGACCGCGGCCACCTCGGGATCGGCCTGGAGCCCGCGAAGCAGCGCGCCGACCGCTCGGCTGACCGCCGGGTCGGAGCCACCCCCGGCACGGCCCGTGTCGACGACGATCTCCGCCGGAGCCGTCGCACCGGCTCCGACCGCCGCCGCGAGGACCTCGTAGCCCCGCACCGCCTCCAGACCCCTCGGGATGCCCTCGTTCGACCCGGGCCCGACCTGGAGCGCGAGGACCGGCGCGGCCAGGAGGAGCAGGAGACCGGCGGTCAGCGGGGCGACGATCCTCGCGCGGCGCATGATCCCGCGCGCGAGCCAGGGCCAGAAGCCTCGCTCGTGGTCGCCTCGCCGCTCGAGCCAGCTCCTGGGGAGGAGCCCGATGCCGTCGAGCCGGGCGCCTGCGAGGGAGAGCACGACGGGCAGGAAGGTGACGGCGGCGGCGACCGAGACCGTCGGGATGATCAGCCCCCCCAGGCCGAAGCCGCGCATGAAGGGCAGCGGCATGAACAGGAGGAGCGCGAGACCGATCCCGACCGCGGTCCCGCTGAAGAGCACGGCCCGGCCGGCGGTCGTCATCGTGCGCACGATCGCCTCGTCCCGCCCCCCGCCGGCCTGCAGCTCCTCGCGGAAGCGGTGCACGACGAGCAGCGAGTAGTCGATCGCGATCCCCAGCCCGATGAGCGTGACCATGTTCTGGAGGTAGGTGGACAGCTCCAGGAAGTTGGCGGCGATCCAGACGAGCGCGAGCGCAGTCGGGATCGTCACGATCGCGAACGCGAAGGGGATCAGGAACGCCAACGTCCCGAAGGTGAAGACGAGGATGAGGAGCGCGATCGGGACCGCGATCAGCTCGCCCTTGAGCAGGTCCCGGGCGAAGACCGGGTCGAGGTCGTGCTCGATCGCCGCCTGGCCCGTGACGTAGGTCGTTGCCCCGGGGATGGCGCCGACGACGTCCCGCATGTCGTCCGTGTAGCCCTTCGAGTCTGCCGGCTCGAGCCTGGAGACGATCCGTGCGACGACGACGTCGTCGGTCGCCGCCGAGACCCAGACGAGGCGGCCGGTCGGAAGGAGCGCGGCGGCGCGACGGGCGGCGAGCCGCACCTCGGGCACGAGCTCCTCGGCGTCGCCGTCGCCGGCGGCGACGATCGTGAAGGACCCGGTCGAGCGCTGGCCGAAGTGGTCCTCGAGGATCAGCTCCGCGCGATGGGTGTCCGTCCCCGGCAGCGTGAAGCGATTCGTCAGGAGGTCCGAGAGCCCCGACGAGGCGGCCGCCGAGACGGCGAAGATCACCGCCCAGGCGCCGAGGACGGGCCAGCGGTGGCGGAGGACGAGCCGGGTCAGCCGCTCCATCAGGGCCGGCGGCGGTCGCGCTCCCGCCACCTGCGGCGGGCCGCCTCCTTCCGCCTCTCCACGCCCGGGACCGCACGTACCGCGGCGATCCAGACGTACAGCACGCCGCCGACGAGCGCCGCCAGGAGGGTTAGGACTCGCCTCGGGTGGAGAAGCACATACATGACTCCCCGCACCCCGGCGATCGTAACCGACATACTTCCGCTGCAGTCGACGAAAGGTGGCACGGAATGGCGAAGACGAAGGACAAGAGCACCGTCGCAGTCGACGCGCTCAAGCCGTACGTGAAGCGCGCGATGGAGGATCCGGAGCTCCGCGACGACCTCGTCGCGGCGTTCGTCGCGGCACGCAGCCTGTACGGGCAGATCTCGAAGGGAGAGGGCGTCCGCGGGAAGGCCGAGAAGGTCTCCGACAAGGACTTCCAGAAGCAGCTCCAGTCGCTCGTGTCGGACGTGACGGAGGCGAGCGACCGGCTCAAGGGCGAGAAGGACAAGAGCCACAAGACGCGCAACCGCGTGATCCTGCTCACCGGCGTGACACTCGGAGTCCTCTACAACCCGTGGACGGGCCCGGCGACGCGCGAGTGGATCATGGATCGCATCGCCGGCGGCAACGGCGACGGGTTCGAGGAGTTCGCGGAGGCGATCTCCGAGGAGACCGAGGAAGTCGCCGCCATGGCCGGCAACGGCAGCGAGTCGTAGCGCCCCGGGACGGCGTCTAGCGACGGAGGGCGCGTTCGAGCGCGCCCGGGACGAGCCCGCTCGTCGACGCGATGTCGTCGGCCTGGAGCAGCACGGCTCCCGGCGGCGGCAGCGTCGTCGCTCCCGGCCGCGTCGGGACGTAGACGCGGCCGGCGGCGAAGGAGATGTCGTCGGCACGTCGCCAGGCGAGGAGGATCGGGTACGGGGCAACGACCCCGTCGTAGCCGAGCCCGATCATCGAGGACGGATGGATCTCGAAGTGGAGGTGCGGGGACCCTCCGTCGGCGTCGCCGGTGTCACCCACGAAGCCGATGACGTCCCCGGCCTCCACCCGCCGTCCCTCGACGGCGAGCGGCGTGTAGGCGGACAGGTGGGCGTAGTAGAACTCGTTCCCGAGCCCGTCGCGGAGCCACAGACGGTACCCGCCGAGACGGTTGAAGCCGATCGTGTGCAGCGTCCCGTCGGCAACCGCGAGGACGGGAGCGCCCTCGCGGGCGAAGAGGTCCTCCCCGTGGTGCCAGCCACCCTGCACGTCGGGCCGGGGACCGCCGAAGCTGTCCCCGAACGAGGCGGTGCCGTAGATCGGGAAGACGTAGCCGCCCGCAGAGAGCCTCGCGCTGACCTCCGGCGCGACGAGCACCGGACCGCCCGGCACCGAGTCTCCGGTGTCGCTCGGCTCGGGCGCGGAGGGGAGGGACGGTCGGGGCGTGGACGGGCGCGGGCCGCCGCCGGCGCCGTGCGGGGGCGGGCCGGCCGGCGCGAGCGCGACCGCGGTCGCCTGCGCGCTCGCGACCGTGATCTCGCTCCCGGCCGGGAGGCC
>Ga0209382_10012026_pt1 | contig 10715 bp, 5 predicted proteins | sample SoiMetdeltSBSDD5_FD_187599 | JGI IMG/M metagenome (GOLD analysis project Ga0209382, IMG submission 187599) | Bulk soil microbial communities from a Populus tree surrounding site in Tennessee, USA - Soil MetaG P. deltoides SBSDD5 (SPAdes) (version 2) | ecosystem: Environmental > Terrestrial >...
TGGTGATGAACGTCGACTGGATGGATTCGCAGCGTGTGATCTACCTCGATGGCCGCACGCATCCTCCGGCCAGCCAGACGTCACTGCACGGACACTCCGTCGGCCGGTGGGAGGGCAAGACGCTCGTGGTCGAGACCACCAACTTCACGGCGCACGCGAACGGGTTGTCGATGGCGCTGCCCTCGAGCACGCAGAAGCGGCTCACCGAACGATTCGTGGTCGGCGGCGACGGCAAGACGCTGATCTACTCCGGCATCATTGAGGATCCGGTGTACTTGACGAAGCCGGTCGAGTGGTCCGGCAAGTGGGAGTACCGTCCGACGATGATCCACTCGAATCAGAAATGTGACATCGAGGTCGCGCGCAGGTTCCTACAACAGTGAATGTGAATGGCATTCCCCCTGCTTTAGCTCTCGGGGGAACTCCACAAAAAGGGGTTCGCACGCCCCGAGCATAAGGACAGCGATCACGCGTGCGCGCCGCGGATTCGCGGCGAGTCCATGCGAAGAGAGCACCGCGAGATCTACAACAGACGAACGAGTCGCACGAAAGTCACAAACGATGATGCGCGATTATTGTGATCGCTCGTCTGCGCGCGACACCGTCATCGAGCACGATCGGAAAAACATTCCCTCGCTGCATGCGGAGGAGACGCACCACCTCATCGACCTTCGACTGCCACGTCGCGGATCATCCATCGTCCGGTCACCCGGCGACACATCACAACGACGTCAACTCGCCTCAAATCGAATCGGGATCACAATGAAGACGCGGCGTTGATGCCTCAAGTCGCGGTCGTGCTACTCACCCTTCCATCTCGATAACCGCCTCACGCTACCGCCGCGCTCGCAGGCGCAGCACCGTGGCCTGCCGCTTGCTTTCCCGTCGCGAGCCACTCAGCCATTTTGAAGGGCACCAATGTAAGTCACGCCGTGTCGGACGGTTTTCCGAACGCTACGACCACGCATGAACGCGATCCCAGCGCGCGCACCAGCAGCGTTCCACGACATCGACGGGAAGTTTCTGCGCATCGCGGGCGAACGGTTCCTGGTGCGGGGCGTCTCCTATGGCACCTTTGCGCCCCGTCACGACGGGCAGCAGTTTCCTGAGCGGGCGCACATTCGCCGCGACTTCGCGTTGATGGTCCGCGCGGGCATCAACACCGTCCGCACCTACACCGTTCCGCCCGCCGATGTGCTTGATGCGGCGTCCGATTACGGTCTTCGTATCGTGGCCGGATTGGCGTGGCCGCAGCACGTCGCGTTTCTCGACGATCGGCGGCTCCGACGAGACATCATCCGGAGCATCGGCGCTCAAGCGCGTGCGGTCGCGGGGCATCCCGCGCTGCTGCTGCTCGCCGTCGGCAATGAGATCCCGCCACCCGTCGTGCGTTGGCACGGCGCGCGGTCCGTCGAGCGGTTCATCCGTGCCGCGGTTGACGAAGCCCGAAGTGCGGCGCCCGACGTCCCACTGACGTACGTCAACTATCCACCGACGGAGTTCCTGGAGCTGCCGTTCCTCGACGTGTGCGCGTTCAACGTCTATCTGCACCACGAGGCGGAGATGCGCGCGTACATCGCGCGCCTGCAGCACATCGCCGCCGGCCGGCCGCTGATCCTCACGGAGTGCGGCGCCGACAGTCAGCGTCTCGGCGACACCGGGCAGGCGGCGATGGCCGCGATGCAGGCACGAGCGGCGTTCAGTGAAGGCGCCGCCGGCGCGATCGTCTTCGCCTGGACCGACGAGTGGTGGCGGAACGACGTGCCGGTGGTCGACTGGTCATTCGGCATCGTCGATCGCGAGCGCCGTCCGAAGGCGGCGTTCACGGCGGTCGCGGAGACGTTTCACACCGCGCCATTCACGCCGGCGCAGCGGGAACACTGGCCCGGCGTCTCCGTTGTCGTGTGCGCGTACAACGCGGCCGCGACGATCGACGATTGCCTCGACGCACTCGACCGCGTCGAGTACCCCGCCTTCGAGGTGATCGTCGTCGACGACGGGTCGACCGACGCGACCGCCGCGCGCGTGCGGGCGCACCCGCGGGCGCGGCTGATCGGCGTCGCGAATGGCGGCTTGAGCGTGGCGCGCAACATCGGGCTGCACGCGGCGCACCACCCGATCGTGGCGTACGTCGACGCCGATGTCCGCGTGGACCCCTACTGGCTGCAGTATCTGGTGCAGCCGTTCGCGGCGCCCGACGTGGTCGCGGTCGGAGGGCCGAACGTCGCGCCGCCCGATGACGACTGGTTCGCGCATTGCGTCGCGCGCGCGCCGGGGGCGCCGAGTCACGTGCTGATCGACGACCGGATCGCCGATCACGTGCCCGGCTGCAATCTTGCGATCCGCCGTGATGCGTTGCTGTCCATCGGCGGCTTCGATCCGATCTTTCTGCGCGCGGGCGACGACGTCGACGTGTGCTGGCGTCTGCAATCGGGCGGCGGTCGCATCGCGTTCTCCGCCGCGGCGCTGGTGTGGCACCACCATCGAACGCATCTCTCTGCCTACTGGCGGCAACAGGTCGGCTACGGCGAGGGGGAAGCCTGGCTGCGGGTGCGGCACCGCCATCGGTTCTCCGGCTCGGGTGTGATCTGGCGAGGCCGGATCTACAGCGGCCTGCCCTTCGTCCGATCGCTGACGCGGCGGCAAGTGCACTCCGGCGTGTGGGGCACGGCCGCGTTCCCCACCGTGTATTACACCGGTGCCCGTCCGCTGCAGTCGATGCCCCACACCGCGGAGTGGCAGGTCGGCGCCGCGCTCATCGCCGTGGGTGGCGCGGTGGCGTACGCACTGCGAGGGGACGCGGCATCGATGCTTGCCGTCGTCGCCGGTGTCGTCGCGCTCGGCGTGACGATGGCGAAATGTGTGCTGTATGCCAGTCGCTCCCAATTGATTCGCGTGCCAGCGACCACGGCCAACGGCCGTCTCGTGAGCCGGCTGCGCTATCGCGCCACCATCGCCTGGCTGCATTTCGCTCAACCGCTTGCGCGTTCGTATGGATATCTCCGCGGCACACTGCGCCCGCCGGTGTCCGTGGTTGCGACCGGCGAGCCCGTCACGGCGATGCTGCCACCGGTGCGACGCACGAGCGCCGCCGAGTATTCGCTGCTGGTCGGCCGGCCCGCACACTGCACGTTCTGGAGTGAGGTCTGGACGACGGCAGACACGCTGCTCACGCGGACGGTGGAGCGGCTGCGTCAGCTGCGCGTCGGACGAGCGATTCAGGTCGACGACGGGTGGCGCGCCGATCGCGACTTGAGTGTGGCAGTCGGCGCGTGGGCGTGGGCGCACGTGCGAACGCTCGTCGAGGATCACGGCACCGGGCGCTGCCTGGTACGTGTGCGAGTCGACCTGCGTCCCCGGCCGGGCGCGATCGCGCTGGCCGCGGCCATCGCCTCGATGCTGGTGTTGGTCCGCGGCTATGGCCACACACCGACCGTCGTCGTCGCCGCAGGGAGTGCGCTGCTGCTCCTCAAGATCGCGCGTGACCTCGCGCGCGATGCCTCACAGATTCTCGACGCGGTCGCGGCCGTTGCCGACGACTTCGGCATGCAACCGGTGCGCGCGGTGCATCAGGCTCGCTTCAAAGCCGCGATGTCACGCTGGCGCCGGCTGTTGGCCGCCTCAGGAGGTTGATCGTGCACCTGCTGATCCGCCTTCTGCCGTATCTTCGTCGCTTTACCACGCTCGCGGGCCTCTCGGCGGGCGTGACGCTGGCGGCGGTGTCGATCGGACTGCTGTTGCCGTGGCCGCTGAAGTTGGTCATCGACAACGTCCTGGGCACCGCGCCCCTGCCGCCGCCGTTCGCCCGCTGGGTGGACGGGCTGGACCGCGTCGCGATTCTCATGCTCATCGTCGCCAGCGGCCTTGCGCTGACGCTGCTGTCGAATGCGCTCGCGATTGCGACGAGTTATCTGAAGACACGGCTCGAGCAGAGCATCATCCTCGACTTCCGCAGCGACCTGTTCCACCACGCCGAACGCCTGTCCGTGGCCTTCCGCGATCAGGTCAGCACCGGCCGCTTGATTTACGCCATCAATTTCGAGGCGACGGCGGCCGGCAATCTGATCATGGCGCTGCAGCCGCTGGCGCAGAGCGCGCTGACGGTGATCGGCATGGTGTGGATCACGTTCCGCATCGACGCCGTGCTCGCGCTGCTGGCGGTGACGGTCGTGCCGATCTTGTATTACGCGATCGGCTACTACGCGACGCACATTCAACCGCGACTGATGCAGGTGAAGTGGATGGAGGCCGACGCCCTCTCCATCATTCACGACGCCATGTCGATGGTGCCGATCGTCAGCGCGTTCGGCCGTGAGGACCACGAGCTCTCTCGCTTCCGGCAGCAGAGCGCCCAGACGCTGCGCGCGCGCGTCGGGATCACCACGAGGCAGACGTTCTTCTCGCTCTGCGTCAACATGACCACCGCGACCGGCACCGCCCTGGTGCTCGGCTTCGGTTCCTATCAGGCGCTGCGCGGCCGGTTGACGCCCGGCGATCTGCTCGTCGTGCTGTCGTATGTCGCCGCGGTGTACAAACCGCTCGAGGCGATCAGCTACACGCTCGGTTCGCTGCAGGACAACCTCGTCGGGCTTCGCATGGGATTCCACATCCTCGATACGAAGCCGCTGATTCAGGAAGTGCCGGGCGCCGAGGCGCTGCCGGAGGAGGCCGGACGCGTTCGATTCGACAACGTGTCGTTCGCGTATCCGGGACGAGTCGACACGCTGAAGAACATCTCGTTCGACGTCGAGCCGGGACAGGTCGTCGCGATCGTGGGACCGACCGGCGCCGGCAAGACGACGCTCGCCAGCTTGATTCCCCGCTTCTACGACCCGCTGCAGGGTCGCATCCTGATTCACGACCGCGACATCCGTCAGCTGACGCTCACATCGCTGCGCGATCACATCAGCATCGTGCCGCAGGAGCCGCTGCTGTTTGCCGGCACGATCGCCGACAACGTCCGCTACGGCCGCCTCGACGCATCGATGGACGAGGTGATCGCGGCGGCGCAGGCCGCCAACGCCCACGACTTCATCGCTCGACTCGCCGCCGGGTACGAGACACAGATCGGCGAACGAGGCGTGCGCCTCTCGGGCGGCGAGCGCCAGCGCCTCTGTATCGCCCGCGCGTTCCTCAAGCAGGCGCCGATCCTCATCCTCGACGAGCCGACCGCCTCGATCGACTCGCGCACCGAAGCGGTGATTCTCGACGCGCTCGACCGCCTCATGCTCGGGCGTACCACGTTCATGATCGCCCACCGCCTCTCGACCGTTCGACACGCCGATCTGATTCTCGCGATGGATCACGGCGTCGTCGTCGAACAGGGGACGCATGACGAGCTGCTCCGGCGTGGCGGCCTGTATGCCCAACTGCACGACGCGCAAACCCGGCGCCTCGAGCGAAAGCGCGCGGCCATCGTCGCCGTCGCAGGAGAGCCCGCATGACGCGCGCACCGATTGTCGTGCTCGGCGCCATGACGCGCTACCCGGTCTCGGGAATCGTCTGGTTGACGATGCAGTACGTCCTCGGGTTCAGCCGGTTGGGCTACGACTGCTACTACGTGGAGTGCCACGGCGGCACACCGCGGGCGTTCGTCGAGAACGGCGACGACGGCGCGGCGGGAGCCGCGGCTTTTCTGGCCGATCTGATGGCGCGCTTCGACCGGTCGGATCGATGGGCCTTCCACGCCAGCCGCGGCAGCGGCCAGTGCTACGGGATGTCCGAATCGCAGTTGATGCGGCTGTATGACTCGGCGGCGCTGATCGTCAATTTGCACGGCGCCACCGTGCCGCAGCCCGAGCACGCGGCAACGGGACGCCTCGTGTATGTCGGCACCGACCCCGTGCTGATCGAGATGCAGCTGCATCAGGGATCGCGTGAGGCGATCGAGCTGCTCGAACCTCATGCCGCCTTCTTCACGTGGGCCGGCAACTACGGACAGGCCGATTGCAAGCTGCCGACGTCGCCCCGCTTCCAATTCCAACTCACGCGTCAGCCGTTGCTCCTCGATCTCTGGAACGACGAGTCTCGCGTCACGTGCGGGCGGTTCACGACCATCGGCGGCTGGCGCCAGTTGTGGCGCGAGCTCGAGATCGACGGCGAAACCTATCACTGGAGCAAGCACTACGAGTTCATGAAGTTCCTGGCGCTGCCGGCGCGATCGGACGAGACCTTCGAGCTCGCCTTGACGAGCTACGACGACTCGGATCGCGAACTGCTCGAGGGGCACGGGTGGAAGGTTCGGGACGCCGCGCCGCTCTCGGCCGATCTCGATCTCTACCGCAGCTATATCTGCGAGTCGCGCGCCGAGTTCACCGTCGCCAAGGACCAGAACGTGCGCCTTCGAACCGGATGGTTTGGCGATCGAAGCGCAGCGTATCTCGCCGCGGGCAAACCTGTCGTGACCCAGCAGACCGGATTCGGCTCGAGCCTGCCGACCGGCGATGGACTCTTCGGGTTCACGACCGTCGACGAAGCCGCGACGGCGGTCGATGCGATCGCCTCCGATTACGAGCACCACGCCGCCGCGGCGCGAGACATCGCCGCCGGGTACTTCGATCACCGCGTGGTCCTTCCGTCCCTGCTCAGTGCGTGTGGAGCGTGACCCATGGATTCAAGCACCCGACGACCGGCACCTGATGCGAGGGCGATGAGGACGCCGCCGGAACCGGAAACGGTCACGACGTCACTCTTCCCCGCGGAACGGTCGAATGGCGGCGCGCTCCGGCGTCGTCAACGGCAACGCGGGCTCAGCACTACGGGCACGTTCACCGCAATTGCGCCAGCCACGGTCGAAATGGTGACGGCGACGCCTGCCCTGTCGTCGCAGACGGCTGTGGATGCGATCCGCATCACCGCGCTCCACGCGCTCGAGCGAACGGTGCAGCATGTGAACTCCGCCACCATCGGAGTCGTCGGGCTGCACGCACCGGCGTTGGCCGAGTGGCTGCGCCGCACCGGACGCACCGCCGAGCCCGTGACGGTGCAGGGCACGCACGCCGATTCGAGCGCGCTCGCGTCGCGGCGGTCGAAGTGGCCGGCGATCGTCGCCGTCGACTGCATCGAGTACGCACCGGACCCGGCGAAGTTCCTTCGCGAATTGAAGCGAGCGTTGAATCCGGAGGGACGGCTCGTGGCCGTCGTTCCGAACCTGACGCACGCGAGCAGCCGCCTGGCCATGCTGCGCGGGCACAACCCGCTGCGGAGGACCAGCGCCGGCGAGCCACGGCATGCGTTCACGGCCTCGGAGATCGAAGGGCTGTTGGACGACCTCGGTTTTGCGGTGCTCGGCATCGAACGCGAGCTCGACCGGGTCGAGATCCTTCAAGACATCGGCGCGGGAGTTCCGGAGGCGGTGCTCGCCGTGCTCGCCGACGATGTCGATGCCTTGACCACCCACTTCGCAATTCTGGCGGGGCCGCATGGCGCCTCGACGACCCGATTCCTCCACCGGCGTGTTCGCGAGCTCGCGGCCGAACGAGACGCCAGTGCACGTGCACTCGATCAGCTCGTTCGGCGAGTCACGCTGCTCGAAGCGCGTCAGGGCGATCGAGTGGAGACCGTTCCTTCACCAAGCACGGCGTCGACGCCGTCATCGGTCGGCGAGACGCCGCGCCCTTCGGACCACAAGACGATCGCCGACGTGATGGGCGCCATCACCCGCGTCGAAGAGGAGTTGCGCCACACGAACGCTCGTGTGTCCGCGCGTGACGAGGCCGATACCACGCGCGACGAGGCGCTTCGACACGCCTGTGAGCCGCTTCGAGCCGCGGTCGGCGAGCTGAAGTCGACGATCGCACAGATCGAGAAGGCGCGTTACCGCAGGCTCGTCGCGCGCGCGTGCCAGATCGTCAATCGTGACGTCGCACGCGGGTCGATCGTGGCCGTGATCTCTCGCGGAGACCACGAGTTGCTCGCCTTCGATCGGCGTCATGGCTGGCACTTTCCGCAGACCGCGGACGGCGTCTACGCCGGCCATCATCCCGCCGACAGCACGGAGGCGATCGCGCATCTCGAGCAGCTGCGCGCGAAGGGCGCGCGGTACCTGCTCATTCCACGAACCGCCTTCTGGTGGCTCGACCACTATCGCGAGTTCAACGAGCACCTGCTTCGACACTATCGTTGCGTGCATCGCGACGATCGCAGCTGCGCGCTCTTCGCCCTCGGGAAGTCAGCCGGTTCCAAGCGGCCCATCACGCCACCGCCCTCTCGGGTCGTGAGACGGCGTCCCCGGAGGGCGAGATGACGGTATCGGTCGACGCCGCGCTGGAGCGACTGCATCGCTTCAATCCGTGGTTCCAGCCCGGACCCGAGCGTTCGGATCGCACCACCGCCGGCGTGACCGGCGTCCGCGTGACCGGATACGTCTCGGACGAAAGCGGATGGGGTGCGGCCGGCCGGGGCTATGTGCGCGCGCTGCAACGGCTGGACGTCCCGATGACGGTGCACGACGTGTCAGCGCTGACGACGAATCGGTCCGAGGATCGCAGTCTGCGCGTGACGGCGTCCGCGATCGACACCGACGTCAATCTCGTGTGCGTCGACGCCGGACAGCACTTCGCCCTGCTGTCACACGTCGGCGAGTCGTTCTTCGAGGGGCACTACAACATCGGTGCCTGGGCCTGGGAGCTGCCGCGGTTCCCCGACGCGTGGTACGACCGTTTCGCCTATTACGACGAAATCTGGGTCGGCACATCGTTCATCGCCTCGGCGCTCGCACCGATCGCGCCGGTGCCGATCGTGCGTGTCCCTCCGGTGATCAGCCTGCCGAGCGCCTCGCGCACTCGCGGTCGCCAGCGCCTGGGCGCCCAGCAGCGTGAGTTCATCTTCACGTTCGTCTTCGACGTCCACAGCCATCTGCCACGAAAGAACCCGCACGCCGCGGTCGAAGCGTTTCGTCGGGCATTCGAGGGGCGCCATGACGTCCGTCTCGTCCTGAAGTCGGTGAATGCCGATTCGGATCCTGACGGATACGCCGAGCTGCACGAGCTGGCGGGATCCGCACGCGTCGACTTTCACGATGGCTACTGGCACGCCCATGAGGTGCGCGACCTCATGGCGGCGTGCGATGCCTACGTCTCGTTGCATCGCTCCGAAGGGACCGGGCTGACGATCGCCGAGGCGATGGCACTCGGCCGGCCGGTCATCGCCACTGATTGGTCCGGCAACACCGACTTCGCGGATGCCTCGAACAGCTATCCGGTCGCCTACTCGCTCGCGACGATTCCCAGGAACGTGGGGCCGTACCGTGCCGGCGAGACCTGGGCCGAGCCCGACGTCGAGCATGCGGCATGGATCATGCGCCATGTCGTCGACCATCCGGACGAAGCGCAGCATCGTGGTGCTGCCGCACGAACCCGTATCCGGCAGGAATACTCCGAGGATGCCATCGCCGCGCTCGTGCGGGCGCGCCTGGATGTGATCGGCAGCCGGCAGCGTCTCGGCGTCTTGCGGCGCGAGCTGTCGTCGTTCGTCCACGACTATCGCGGGCTGGTTCAGTCGGTTCGCGACATCGCCACGCATGTCGCGGCGCCCGGCGACGTTGTCGCGATCGTCAGCCGCGGCGATGCCGACTTCCTCGCGCTCGATCGCGGCACCGGCTGGCACTTCCCCGAAGCGCGGCCCGGCGTCTACGCCGGACACCACCCGGAGGACAGCGACGCAGCGATCACCGCGTTGGAGGCGTCGCGTGCACGCGGAGCGACGTTCCTCGCGTTTCCCGGCACGGCGTTCTGGTGGCTCGAGCACTACAGCCGTTTTCGCGATCACCTCGAGCAGCGGTATCGCTGCGCCTGGCGCGATGCACGCTGCATCGTCTACGACCTGCGAACGCCACCCGCGGAGGGCCTGCCATGAAGCCACTCGTCGTCGTGAGCAGCGCCATCGCGAACAAGCCGTGGAACGGCGGCAACGCCCGCATGGTGCTGAACTGGCTCGAAGGGTTGGAGCGTCTCGGCGCAGACGTGTTCTTCGTCGAGCAGATTCAGAGCACGCACTGCGTCGACGAGCTCGGCCGCCCGAGCGGCATCGACGACAGCGTCAATCTCCGTTATCTCGAGCGCGTGATGGCGGCGCACGGGTTCGAGTCACGCACGGCCCTGGTCGGCGATGCCGGCGACACGCTCGAGCGGGCCACGCTGTTCGGCGCCGCAGCCGACGAGCTCCTCGACCTCGCCGAACAGGCGGACCTGTTGATTAACGTCTCCGGACATCTCTCGATCGCGGCGTTGAAGGATCGCTTTCGACGCAAGGCCTACGTCGACCTCGATCCGGGCTACACGCAGATCTGGCATGCGCAGGGATCCGGCGCCGCCCGTCTCGACGGACACGACGTGTTCTTCACGGTCGGTCAGCGTGTCGGCTCCTCGGCCTTCAACGTGCCCACCGACGGCATCGAGTGGCGGCCGATCCGGCAGCCGATCGTGCTCGATCGTTGCGCGCGCGACACGAAGACGTCCGCCGGCCGCTTCACCACCATCGCCAGCTGGCGCGGTGCCTACGCACCGGTCACCTTCGAGGGGACGACGTATCTGGCGAAGGCGCATGAGTTCCGAAAGATCGTCGATCTCCCGCGACTGCTCGATCGCGCGTTCGAGGTGGCGCTCGACATCTACCCTGGCGACGTCAACGACCTCGATCGCCTTCGAACGGCCGGATGGCACGTCGTCAACCCGCGGCACGTCGCCGCGATGCCGGACGACTACTGCGACTACATC
>Ga0209382_10012027_pt1 | contig 10714 bp, 11 predicted proteins | sample SoiMetdeltSBSDD5_FD_187599 | JGI IMG/M metagenome (GOLD analysis project Ga0209382, IMG submission 187599) | Bulk soil microbial communities from a Populus tree surrounding site in Tennessee, USA - Soil MetaG P. deltoides SBSDD5 (SPAdes) (version 2) | ecosystem: Environmental > Terrestrial >...
AGATCATCCACGTCTGGCCCTATGAGAACACAATGGAGCGCTCGAAGATTCGCGCCGACGCCGTCAAGCGCGGCATCTGGCCACCCAAGACCTCGGAGTTCTTCGTCGAGATGAAGTCGGAGATCTTTGATCCCCTGCCCTTTTCGCCCCCGCTCGCCCCCTCCAACCAGGGCCCCTATTTCGAGATGCGCACCTATGTGCTGAAACCTGGCGGCATCCCCAGCATGGCCCAGCGCTGGGGCGAGTACCTGCCCGGCCGCATCAAGCTCTCGCCGCTGATTGGCGTCTTCACTTCCGACATCGGTAGGCTCAACCAGTGGATGCACATCTGGGCTTACAAGAGCCTCGACGAACGCGTGGCCATCCGCAAGAAGGCTACATCAGAGGGCATCTGGCCGCCGCCGGGCGACAGCCCCGCCGTCAAGCAGGAGACCAAGATCTTGCTGGCCGCACCGTTTTCGCCGATCAAGTAGAGCGCGTTGCTGCGATCCCGCTAAATGGACGTCGTGGCAGCCGCTCGATAACGCCGTTTCGCCAGCTGCCCCGACTGTCTCTTCAGAACCAAGCCGACCCTCAGACTCAACTCGCGGATTCAAAGATGCACGTGCGGTGATATCCGGTATCGCATGATGAGTAAGCTCTGTTCGTCAATTGCCGCCGAGATCATTTGGCGTTGCCCAAGGCGGGGCCGCTTGCTGCAGACCCGAAGCCAAAGCTGACGGCAAGAATGCGGGAGGCGAAGAACCCCTCGATGAGCAGAACCAGCATCGCGCGGGGACGCAGATGAAAGAAACGCCGCCGTTAATGGGCATTAACAGCGGTAGCAGTCGGGCAGATCGCGAATACGCCAACCGATCCAGCCTTTGTGACGTCGCTACCAGCGCCGCCATCCGCGCCAACCCCATACTCGTGGACGATAGAAGCCGCCGTAGTAGAAACGCGGGCGGTAGTACGAGCGGTGGAAGTACGCAGGTCGGAAGTAGGAATAGCCGTAGATACGTGGTCGATAGTACGAACCGTAGAAGTAAGTTGGCCGGTAATACGAGTAACCGTAGGCTAGAGGTGCGCAGCAGCCGCACCCTCCTCCTCCATATCCGTATCCGTAACCGTACCAGCCGCAGGCCGAGGCTGAGGTACTGCCAAGCGCCAGCACCGGTGCGGCAATCACGATGGCAAGGATTAGTCTGCGCATGTTGAGCACTCCTTGAAGCAATCCCGGCTTTGCAAGAATGTCACTCATGCGACAGAAGCGCACTCGGGCAGGACCCTGAGAGGTGCTGGGAGACGACGACGGAACGTCCGATTGCCTAGGGTGTTTCTCCCATGCAGAGTACAGAGGAGTGGGTGTTGATGATGCGTTTCAGTGGAGGTAGATGGCCTGCTTCCCCGGTTCCTCCTAAAGGGGAGCTTGTTCGCGGGTGTCGCCATTCCGAGCACTCCTCCGACACCCGTAACACCGGTAGCCCCCAAGGAGCTTACGGTGGGCGCTCTTGCAGTGCGGGACGCCCACCGTCTGCCGAGCTTCCAAGGCAACATCGACTAAGCTGCTACTTGGCGGTGGTGCCTGTCTGTCCCTGACCGACGCACGGGTCTTCAAAAAAGTGACGCCCACGCTTGGTGCATCTCACCTGAAGGTGAACAATTCCGGACGGCCAAAGAAAATGGGAATCCGGGTGCCGTCGCGCAACCGAACCAAGTAGCCACAATGTGTGAAAAGCGTGCGCCGAGAACGCCCGCATGGTTGATAGCCTCAAAGCAACGCCGCAAGTTCAAGACGGAGCCGGCCACCTTCGTAGACGCAGGCCGCAAGGTCCGACACACGTTTGCATCTTGCGGTTAAGCATCGTCGTCACGCTTGGTATCCGCACGGCCGAATTCGACCTTGCTGCCGCTGAATATCATCGTGAGCCCATTCTGGCGGGCAAAGGCCAACGCTGCTTCTCGGGCGGGCTCCAAGTGGCCCCTCTCTAGCTGGATACCGAAAAATCGCGCGAAGGCCACCGGGTCAAGCCCAAGCCACATGTTGGGTCCGAGCCGGTCGACGATTGCCTTGAGATCGTCCAATGCTTTATCGGTCATGCATGGAGAGTTGGGGTGTGTCGCACCCCAGAGTCAAGACCGTCAGAATTCAAACTGACCTGCTACCGCGAGGCGCCCTTGAGCTGGACTTTGATTGCGGGAGTTGGCCAAGTGAAGCGCGGCAGAGATCGCAGACCATGGAAGGCTGGGCCTCGCCGGCGCTTGAGTTCATCGCCTATCGAGCAGAAAGGCACCGTCGAGGCCGGCGAAGAGGGCGAAGCAGCTAACCTTGCCGCTTTCCATGGCTTCCAAGTTAGACGTGCATACAATCCCTACGGTTGCCGGGATCGGATCAATCCAACGACCGAAGGCGTGTCAGTTGCCGTTCACCCGGCAAGGTGTGCCTAGGTGTATCGAAACCACTGCGCGGGCGCTCCCAAAAGTCGGGCCACTCCTGCCGGTCATTTGCAGTGTGGACAGCCTCAGTCTCGAACAGCTCTAGTGCGATCTTCTGAGCCAGCATCGTATCCGCAACGGGAAGGCGACCCTCTGGCGCGAAACACAACAGACGAATGCGCTTGCCGCGTGGATCGAGCTGCTCAACGTTCATGAGATTGCCAAAGCGAATGCGGTAGCGAGTACCGGTGTCACCGCCAACAACGTCGAAATAGTTGAACACCTCAAGCTGGTCTCGCTGGGCAGGCGAAAGATTGTCTGTGAGGAGGCGCATGCTATGCTGCGCTGCTCCCGGGCGACGCCGCCATAGTTGCCTCAGCTTCTGACCAAGCCATGCCATCCACAAAATATGGAATGGCGTTCGGGGTGTTCAAGAACAAGGGGAGGCGCCCTGCACGGCCTAGGGGCGGCGATGGACATCCGCGCCGTGGTTCACGCAGTCTTCCAGCTTATCGCCGCACTGATGCTTCCCGCTACAAACGCATGCTTTTCGCCCGGATGCTCCCTCGATGCGCCCCATTTTTGAAAGCTGTTCCCTGGGGAACAAGCGGTTCAGGGGCAACGTGCGATGCTCCCCTCGTCAATGACTGGCGCGATTGTGCAGCCTGCATTGTTTGGAGCATTAGCCATGAAGACCATCGTATCCGCCCTGATTGCCCTTTCCGTTCTCGCCGGCGTTGCCGCCCCGGCCAGCGCTCTGGACGCGAAGAGCTTCTACGAGCAGATGGACCGCGCGTCCCACTGACGTTTCGCGCCTGAAATTGGTGGTTGCCACATGGCACCGCAGCTACCGAGAGCGCCCGCCGCAGGACCTCCCAGCGGCGGGCGTCTTGCTTGGCAAAAGCTAGCAGTCGCCTGCTGGAGCATCACAATACAGACATCCGGGCAAGCGTTGTGCGCATAAACCGTGCCGCTGGAGTCAGGACAACTGGCAACATCGCTACACGAATCGTGATCTAGTGGGCAGCGATAGACCTTCGACTCGCTCCTTGCGGATGTGAGCATCTCCAGGCGCCTCAACGTTCACGGGTTCATCATGTCGCGACAGCTGACCGCTCTTGCTCTCGCCACCCTTCTCGCCGCAAGCGTCTCCGCGCAAGAAGCTAAGAGGATGGGACAAACGGGGTCGATCACCGGTGGGCCCAGCCAAGAGCTCAGCAAGAAGCAGGTAGAGATCGTCCGCAAGGTGAACGCATACTTCAACCAACTCACGAGCCTTAGGGGCTCGTTCGTACAGACAGGTGCCGACAGCAAGCGTCAGCGTGGCAAATTTCATATCAGCCGCCCGGGCCGCTTCCGGTTCGAGTTCAATCTCCCGAGCAGGGTCGTCATAATTTCAGACGGCAAGTATCTTGCGATCCAGGATCGCGACCTCAATACCGACGACAGATGGGACCTCGGCTACACGCCCTTCCGCGCTCTCCTGCAGAAAGATGTGGATTTGCTTCGGGACGCGCACATCACCGAGGCGCAGGAGGCTGACGATACAATTACTGTTGCGTTCGAAGACCACAGTGGCGACGCCTTGAGCCGCATCAAATTGTTTCTGGCGGCGAAGCCTGCAACGCAGATCAAGGCCTGGATCGTGAAGGATGCGCAGGGCCTGGATACCCGTGTCGATCTGATCGACGTTTCCGCCACCGATGAGCCGGATGCGCGCCTCTTCAATCCCGCCGCACGATGAGCCGTCCCTTCGGGTATCGTCGTCGGAGGCTCAAGGAGCCCCGGGGTGCCTGCCGACAGCTTATAATCAATGCTTGCCGCGCCGGTAGAGAGGACGCCTCCGCGTTGGGCTGCGTTCCGCTCCCTTCGTCCAGTCGTTGAGGCTGTCGAGCGCATGCGGTGACCAAATTCGAAAACTGTCCCGCCGACGACAGCGGTCCTCACGGGAAGGAGAGATCATCCGGCTCATCGGAGACAGGCAACAAGATGTTGTCTACGTCTCCACTTGATGGAGGATGAGCCATGAAAGCCATCGTATCAGCACTGGTTGCGCTCTCGGTACTCGCCGGCGTTGCTGCCCCCGCCAGCGCATTCGACGCCAAGAGCTTCTACGAGCAGCAGGAGCGGCAGTCGGGCGGCACAGCCAATTAGATCTTCACACAGCAGCGATTGGGGCGCGGTGGCCTGAACGACTGCGATCCCCAGAGTGATCACCGCATGGTATTTGGGTTGGTGCAATTGCGGCACCAGGCGCCAGAGCTGATCGTGCGGCGAGGCCTGTGGCGCGGTGCAACCCATTGAGCATTGCCGCTGGGGGCTGGTAGCGGGACCTTGGGGTGCAACGCTTCCAGAAGCATTGCACCCCAAGTGTTGGGAATGAGGCCTCATCGCAAGGCTGCCCAGGCTCGGCGCTGGGCCGGCAAATTGAGCGGTTCGATTTCGACGAGGACAGTGCCCGGCACAACGGTCGTTCGCTGCGTAATACGCGCACGCGCGCGCGAGGAAATCGAACGGGGACGCGGCATTTGTGCTGCCCGCGGTGAAGCACGCGACGTGACGAATGTGACGGTGATTAAGGTCAACCAAGTCTGATCGAGCGCGCCCTAGAATCTAGATAGAGAGCATTAAGCTGGCCCCGACCACCGATACCGGCTCTGCGCAGTACGTTGTGCGCGCCGTTTGTCCCGAGACGGTGGACCACATCACCACATTTGAGGGCACACATTCCAAAGCAGCCAGCAACATCCCTTCTTTGAGTTGCCAACTCGAGAAAGCGGGTAGGGCAAGGCGCGCGCCGTCAGTGCGCATTTCCTGATTCCAGTTGCACATCACCGGGATGCCGCGCTTATCTTGGACGGACAACTTTGGGAGGAAATCGCCCATGATGAGCGGCCAAGAGAACGATCTCATCACACGCATCGGCCCGGGGACGCCATGCGGGAATCTCATGCGGCGCTACTGGCAGCCGGCGGCTCTGGTCGAAGAGCTGGAAGCCCCGCGCCCGGTCAAGCCAGTACGCCTGCTGGGCGAGAACCTGGTGCTGTTCCGCGATGAGCAGGGCCGCTACGGACTGCTGCACCGGCATTGCCCTCACCGCGGCGCCGATCTGGCTTTCGGCCGGCTTGAGAACGGGGGCCTACGCTGCTCGTTCCACGGCTGGCTGTTCGACGTGACGGGCCAGTGCAGAGAGACGCCGGCCGAGCCCGTGAACAGCCCGCTCTGCCGCAACATCAAGCAGCCAGCCTATCCGGTGGTGGAGCGCAGCGGCGTGCTGTGGGCCTACATGGGACCAGGCGAGGCGCCGGCGTTTCCAGCCTTCGATTGTTTCGCCGCGCCCGATGCCTACACGTTTGCGTTCAAGGGGCTGTGGGAGTGCAATTGGTTGCAGGCGCTGGAGGTTGGCATCGATCCCGCGCACGCCTCCTACCTCCACCAGTTCTTCGAAGACGAGGACCGCTCCAAGTCCTACGGCAAGCAGTTCCGTGATACGTCGACCGACTCCGACATGCCGATGACCCAAATCATGCGCGAGCACGGCCGCCCCGTGATCGAGGTCGAGCCCACAGGTTACGGATTGAAGATCTTCACCACCCGCGACCTCGGCAACGGCAAGACGCATGTACGCGTCACGAACCAGATCTTCCCACATGCCATCAGCATCCCCTTGAGCCAGGAGATGATGCTGACGCAGTGGCACACGCCCGTCGATGACGAGAACTGCTATTGGTACACGGTCTTCACCAGCTTCGGGAAGCCAGTGGACAAGGCCCAGATGCGGGCCCAACGACTTGAGGTGTACGAGCTGCCCGACTACCGCTCCAAGAAGAACCGAGCCAACGACTACGGCTTCGACCCGCATGAGCAAGAGCACAAGACCTACACGGGCATGGGCGAGGACATCAACGTGCACGACCAATGGGCTGTCGAGAGCCAGGGGCGCATCCAGGACCGCACGCGAGAGCACCTTGGCTCCTCCGACAAGGCCATCTCGGCCTATCGTCGGCTCCTCAAGAAGTCGATTGATCAGGTGAAGAAGGGCGAACGGCCCGTGCTCGCGGTCGGCGCCGAGGATGCTGCGCGCCTGTGCGGTCCCCTCACCATCGATGGCATCAGCGCCAACGAGGCTGTGGCGACCTACGCCGCCGACACCGACCGCCGCCGGCGCGCGCGTGCCCAATGGCCGGCCGCTGTCGGAGCGCCCTGAGAGGGTTGTCTCGATGACGTTCGTCGAACGCTTCACGCCCTGGTCGGAGGAACAGAAAGAAGCCGCGGCGCGGGCGCACCGTGTGATGGAGGAGCAGGCGCTCGAGGTCGTCCGCGTCGCCTTTCCGGACCAGCATGGACTGTTGCGTGGGAAGACCCTGATGGCCTGCGAGATGGCCAACGCGCTCGACAACGGCTGCAGCATCACGAGCTCGCTGTTCGCCAAGGACACCGCCAACCGAACAGTGTTCCCTGTATGGACTGCCGGCGGCGGCTTTGGGCTCGAGGCGTTCGAAGGCGCCGGTGACGTGCTGATGGTCCCAGACCCTTCGACCTTCCGCGTGCTGCCGTGGGCGCGCAAAACCGGCTGGCTACTGGCCGACGTCTATCTCCCCGACGGGCGTCCCGTGCCGTATGCCACCCGGCACATCTACCGCACGGTGCTCTCGCGCTTCGCTGCGGCGGGCTACAATTATGTAGCCGGACTCGAGGTGGAGTTCCACGTTTTCAAGCTGGAATCGGATCGTATGGCCCCGGAGGAGTCTGGTCAGCCCGGTGCGCCGCCGCCGGTCAGTATCCTCACACACGGCTACCAGTATCTCTCTGAGCTGCGCTTCGATCAGATCGAGCCAGTGGTCGAGATCATCCGCCGTGACATCGTGGCGCTCGGCCTGCCGCTGCGGTCAGTGGAATGCGAATATGGCCCGAGCCAGTGCGAGTTCACCTTCCAGGCGCTCGGCGGTCTGGAGGCGGCCGACACCATGGTGCTGTTTCGGAGCGCCGTGAAGCAGATCTGCCGGCGTCATGGCCTGCACGCGACCTTCATGTGCCGCCCGCGCATACCCAACGTCATGTCGTCGGGCTGGCACCTGCATCAGTCGCTGAAAGACCACAAGACCGGTGCCAACGCTTTTATGCCAACGCGGCCGGGCGAGCTGTTGTCCGACACCGGGCGGCACTTTCTCGGCGGTCTGCTGGAGCACGCCCGGGCCGGCGCCGTGTTCACCACGCCGACACTGAACGGCTACAAGCGGTTCCGCTCGCATTCGTTGGCACCCGACCGCGCCATCTGGGGCCACGACAACCGCGGTGTCATGGTGCGCGTGCTCGGCGGCGCCGGCGATGTTGCGACGCGACTCGAGAATCGCATCGGCGAGCCGGCCGCCAACCCCTACCTGTACATGGCTTCGCAGGTGCTGGCCGGCCTCGACGGCATGGAGCGCCGTCTCGACCCAGGCCCGTCCGCGGATGCCCCCTACGAAACCAAGGCCGAGTTATTGCCGAAGAGCCTCGCCGAGGCTGTCTCAGCGCTGCGCGGGGACGCCTTCTTTCGCGAAAACCTGGGCGCCGGCTTCGTCGACTACCTCCTGACGATCAAGGACGCCGAGATCGCGCGCTTCCAGACCGAAGTTACGGAGTGGGAGCAACGCGAATATTTCGAGATGTTCTGAACCCATGCGGTGCCCGAAAGCGACATCCGTGTCGACCGCAGCCATGAGGTCAGTTCTCCAGCCGGACAAACCTCAGGTCAACGAAGATGACCCTGCGCGTTCCAGAGCCCGCACGATGGTCGAATGGCCAACATGGTAGTGATGAGCGACGGCACGCAGGCTTAGTCCCTCCACGTGAACCATGCGGGCCACCTCTCGCTCTTGGTGGGCAGCCAGCTTCGGCTTGGGGCCGAACTTCACCCCCCGCTTTCGCGCTGCTGCCCGACCGCCGTTGGCACGCGCCAGGATGCGGGCGCGCTCGTCCTCAGCAAGAGCTGAGAGGAAGGCGAGGATGCCTTTGCCCAACGGCGTGGTCAGATCCAGCCATTGACGGTCGAGCGCCTTCAATGATGCCTTACGGGCCGCGACCCGCTCAATGATGCGGATCCCGTCCAGCATCGAGCGGGTTGCCCGATCCCATTCGGCGAGGACGAGCACATCGCCCGGCCCCAAGGCTTCGATGGCCTTTTCCAGTTGAGGGCGCTTCACGCCTTCACGCCCCGACAGCTTCTCCCTGAAGATCTTCCGGCAGCGCGCGGCTTTGAGGACCGCCAGCTGGCGATCCAGGTTTTGGTGAGTAGCCGACACCCGTGCGTATCCGATCAACATGGCCATTTCTACCCTTCTGCTGCGCTTAAACATGGTACAGAAATACGGTACAGCTAAGGCGTTGAATTTGCAATGGTGCCACACCTGTACCGTATGTTTGATATCCGGTACACCAGTTTGTGCTCCGGCGTGGCAGCCCGATGAACGCCTACTCCACCTTGCGTCCGGCGGGGCATGATCTCCACAAGTGAAGGGCCCTTTAGTTCCACAGGCGCACCGAGCAGGCGGCGCCAACGGGCCTGTGCCGACAGAACAACGATGCACTTTTGATCGAGGACGAGAAGATCGGGGCTGAATATCTCGCCTACTGGCGGGTAAGATGGCGCGTGAAGTTTGCTGATATCGATCTTCCGATGGGACGGGGCGTCGCAGTTCCGCTGGCGTCCCCTGTCGCCGCGCTCCTGCTTTGAACGCCGGCGCCGTGCGGTCGACCCTCTGTTCTCGCAACAGCAGGGGAAACGACCCAGGAGGCCATCCCCGTCTGCGCCGTCACTTCAAGGGTTCGTTGGTGACAAAGAAGACTTCGGCAGCAATGTACCTAGTCGGGCAGAGGTGACGTGGGAGGCAAGATGATCGCGACAATCCCTCGGTGGCTTGTCGGGCTGCTGTTAGGAGGATCGACCATTGTAGTCAGCGCCCTTGCTGATTCAGCGCAGGCACAATCTCTCGATCGACGCGCCTTGAAGGGCAATTTGGAATGTGAGAACACTCCGGCTCGCACGTCCCTCACAATCATCGTCGGCGACGGCAGGGTCACTGCAGTTGTGCCGACTTACGACATCAACGGAGTATTGATCGAGCCCAACTTGGCGGGCGGATCCGTGGACTCAGCCGGCAACTTGCATTTCGGTCAGACCGTGTACATGCCTAACGCCGCGTTGCGAGCCAACTACACGGTAACTCTCAGCGCCGCTGGGAGTATCCTGACCGGAACGCAGGTTTGGACCGAGACCACAGGGGGGCGCAGTGTCACGCGCACGTGTAAAGGTACGGTCTTCAAAGTTGGTTTGCCGAAACAGTAGCGAACCTGGCATGCCGGCAGCGGGCGCGCGGTCGAAGTGACAAACCGAAACCTGCCAAAAAAGCGGGCAAGTTTCCGTAGTCACCGTTATGCGAACGGAATGAACGACTGTCAAAGACCGTACTTTTTCAACTCCGCGTCGAGCACCTTCACGGTGTGGGCGACGAGATCTAAGGCGGACGTCGGCCCCTCATCATCGTTGGTGTGAACCATCACGATAAAGTCCGTGTCCCCCTGCGCGGGCGCGCACTGTTCTCGGAACAGGCCGGGCGGAAAGCCGAGACCGCGACGGCCTATGGCGCCAGCTGATCGAACGCGTCGCTTCTTTGGACCTCTATCCAGGTGACCATGCTTTAGCGCGGCGGCTAGATCGCGATGCACGTGGCACGCGCGGTCCCGCCCGGCGGGCTCGTCGCGATATAGGTCGTCACTTTTGCACCCCGAAGGCAAGACGGCCGGCCGAAATTGGATTAGTCGCTGGTAGACGTAGCCCATGAGAGCATCAGTCGTCAGCACAGCATTGTGCGCATGCCGGAGGTCGCCGGGATCAGCGCGAAGCTGATCGAGGTTGGGCTGAACGACATGATCGAGAAATTCGCGCGGCGTCATCTCGGGAGCGGCGCGCCAAGCCTTGGCGGAAAAATCGGGGTTGTTAATCCTGCGCATGATGCCTCCCAATCCGATTGAACGACAGTCCAGCCGGCGCCGCCGCGCAGCTCGCCCGGCACGGCCTGACCCAACAAGACAAAAGGCTAGCAGGGACACCGGCGGACGCTGGAAAGCGCCAGCAAATACAGCAGTGAACCGCTCGACTTTTTCGAGGGGTTCAATTGGGACAAGGAAAAGGGTGGTCCACCCCCAATGAAGTGGTCCGACTCGAAGTATGGCTTTGCCACCAAGGAGGACTGCAATGGCGAAGAAACACAAGCCAGAAGAGATCGTCGCGAATTTGCGGCAGGTTGATGTTTTGACA
>Ga0209382_10012028_pt1 | contig 10714 bp, 8 predicted proteins | sample SoiMetdeltSBSDD5_FD_187599 | JGI IMG/M metagenome (GOLD analysis project Ga0209382, IMG submission 187599) | Bulk soil microbial communities from a Populus tree surrounding site in Tennessee, USA - Soil MetaG P. deltoides SBSDD5 (SPAdes) (version 2) | ecosystem: Environmental > Terrestrial >...
GGGTTCTCACTGAGGACTTCGTGCACGAGCGCGGACTCGTCGTACCGGGCGTGAAACACGTACTGCGCCTCGCCCTCGAGTTGATTCAGCGCGTCGGTGAACTCGTCCGCGTGCGGCTCGAGCAGCTCGTGCACCACCGCCGTCCGCGACGAGAGCACCGCCCCGAACCGCATGGGCAGTACGGGTACCGCGCCAGCGGCGGCGTCGAGGACGTCCCGATGAGCGAAGAGGTCGGCCCGGCTGCCCAGCGGCTTGTCCACGTCGACCCGACTGACGAGGGCCGCGACCTCACCGCTGCGGATGAGTTCCACCGGCGCGGGCGGATCGCCGACCCCCTCGTTCCCAGGCAGCACCTCAACGTCCGACTCGACGATGCCGTAGACGTACCAGCCGTGCTCGGTCGACATGTCAGCCCTCCGCCCGGGCGTGGGTCGACGACTTCCGACGCGATCCCCCGTTGTGCCGCTCGACGAAACCCTCGACCGTCTCCCGCGCGGTATCGATGGCTCCCCGCGCCGCCCCTTTGACCTTCTTCTCCGCTCCCTTCTCCTGCGCCCCCTCCACGAACTCGGGCAGACCCTTGCTCTGGCCCGTTTCGGCGAGGTCGAGCCGGTTCGCGGCCTCGGCGAAGCGCAGGTACGTGTCGACGCTCGCGACCACGACGCGCGCGTCCACTGTGAGCAGTTCGATGCCCACGAGCGAGACCCGGACGTAGGCGTCGATCACGAGCCCCTTGTCGAGAATCGAGTCGACGACCTCGGCGAGTCCCGAACCACCCGGGCGCTCGAGTCCGCCGCCGCCCGACCCACCGGTCGGCTGTACGGCCGTTGTCATTGTTCTACCCCCGTTCGGCGACCTACCCGCGGCCGCCAACTCTGCGTGGTTGTTCGCGGCTGCCTTGGCGCCGGCGGGTCGGGCGGCTCTCGCTGGACCCGGAGCGTCCCGACGCGGGCTTGCGCCGGCCCGAACCGCGGGGCTCGCTGCCGCGGCGGGTGCTCTCGGCTTCCTGCTGCTCGCCGCGCGCTTCTTCGTTGTCCTTCGTGACCTCACCGTCGTGGATCTCTCCGCGCCAGCCCTCCACCTCGTCGGGATGCAGCGCCGCCTCGTTCATCACGTGCCGGGCGAAGTGCTTGAGCTCCAGTCGGGCACGCCGCCCCTGAGCCCGCCAGAGATTGCCGACGTGCTCGAAGAATCCCTGCGGGTGGTACTGCAGGTTGAGGCAGACGCGAGTCAGTTCGGGCGCGAGCTCATGAAACGTGACCGCCCCGTCGACCGTCCCCTTCTCGCCCTCGGATTGCCAGACGATCCGGGTGTCCGGCACCTGCTCGATGATCGTGGACTCCCACGTCCGGTGCGACCAGAAGACCTGCGCCTTCCATCGGAGCTTGGTGTCCTCCTCCTGTTCCACCGACTCCACCTTCTTCATGAAGGTCGGGAAATCGGTGAAGCGGGTCCATTGGTCGTACGCGAGTCGCAACGGCACGCCGACGTCGATGTGTTCGACAATGTTCGTGACTTTGAGGGACGTACCCTTGCCGTTCTTCTGTTTGCCGCCGCGCCCGGTGATGGCGGCCAGCAGCCCTGGCCCGCCGCCATTGGTCGCATAGTCGGTCAACCGCTCGGTGGTTTCGCCGATTCGATCCGTCATCGACGACACGACGCGCTTGCCCGCCACCGTGAGGAGACCCTTCGCGCCCTCCGCCAGGCCGCTGCCGATCGCCGTACCGAGTCCCGGTGTCTTCTCAGCTGACATGGGTCACCTCCGGGCCTTTCGTACGACCGGGCGTCGACGCCCTCCGGCTCGTTGCTCCTCGTCGGACTCCTCGTCGGACTCCTCGTCGGACTCCTCGTCCTCCACGTCCTCGTCGAGGTCCTCGTCCTCTTCTGGCTCCTGCTCGTCGTACTCGTCCGTTTCCTCGTCGTCGTACCGCTCTCCACGTACGCGCTTGGCGGCCTGCGTACCGCGCTCGCCGGCCTCGGCGGCCTTGCCCTCCAGCGCGTCGGTCATCGACTCCGCGCGTGAGGTCATCGCCGACATCGCGGCTGTGCGACCAGCCTCGAGCAGGCGCTGCCCGCTCTCCGCGATCTTGGCCAACTCCGGGCTCGACTGCATCGCCTTCGTGCCCCGCTGCAGCGCCTGCGACGGGAGCCCGCTGAGGCTGCCCGTCGCCGCCGCGGTACCGAGCAACAGCGCCCACTTGAATTTGTGGGTTCTTCCAAGGAAGTAGCCCACACCGATGGCCAACGCCACCGGAGCTCCCGATTTCATCGCGTCCCCCCGTTGTTGTTTCGTTGTACGCCAAGGAGGTCCGATTCCCCGTATGGGCCGCGATAAACCAAGAGACGCCATCAACTCGAGATTGGTTACGACGTGGCGTTCGTGATTCAGGAGGCTATCGGTGATGGACTGATCGGACGGCGTGATGAGGCCAATGAGATCAGCTGGCGGGCGGGGCGGTGCTCTCCCGTACGGTCAGGCTCGTGGCCAGTTCGAGTCCGAGTTGCGGCGTAGGCTCGCCGCGCCCCAGGGCGAGCGCGAGCTGGGTGGCGGCCGCGGCCATCTCGGTGAGCGGTTGGTGGATCGTGGTCATCGGTGGGTCGACCAGCGTGGTGACCGGTAGGTCGTCGAAGCCGACGACGCTGAGGTCCGTCGGGATCCGCAGCCCGACCGACCGTGCGGCCCGGTAGGCGCCGAGCGCCTGCAGGTCGTTGCTGGCGAAGATCGCCGTGGGGCGCTCCCGTCGGTTCAGCAGGTCGAGCGCCGCCGCGTAGCCGTGCTCCAGGGTCAGGTCGGCGCGGATCACGAGGTTGGCGTCCACGGCCAGACCGGCGGTCTCCATGGCGGACCGGTAGCCGTCCAGCCTGGCTTGGCAGCACAGGACCTGGTCCGGACCGCCGATCATCGCGATGCGGCGGTGTCCCAACTCGATCAGGTGCCGGGCCGCCGACCGGCCACCGGCCCAGTTCGTGGCTCCGACGAAGGGAACGTCGTCGGGTAGTTCCACGGTGGGATCGAAGACCACGAAGGGTATGCCTTTGGCGCGCAGTTGCGCACGCTGCTCGTCGGAGAGCTGAGCCACCGTCACGACGCAGGACGGGCGGCGGGCGAGGGCGTCGTCGATCCAGTAACGGATCGCGTTGCGCTGCGGGCCGAACTCGGTCAGCACTACGCCCATGCGGTGTTCCCGGGCCACCTCCTCGACCCCGCGAATGATCTGGACTCCCCACATGTGCGTCAACTCATCGAAGACGAGCTCCATCAGCTTGCTGTCGTGCGGGGACTTCGGCTTGCGGTACCCGTACTGGTTGATCAGGGCCTCGACGCGGGCGCGCGTGTCCGCGGCGACGCCGGAACGGCCGTTGAGAACCTTGGACACCGTGGGGATCGATACGCCGGCGGACTCGGCGATGTAGGAGATGGTCACAGGCTTGGCCAACGGCCCTCCTCAGACGTTCGTATCGTGCCCGACCGGCTCGTAGTCCAGCCAGTCGAACCGTACGGTTCCGGTGGCGGCGTACATGCCGATGACCCGCCCCGTGAAGCCCCCGGCTACCTCGGTCGACAGGTACCGGCCGTCGAGTTCGGCCAGCACGTCGAATGCGCCATCCGGGTCCTCGACGCCCATTCGGAGGACATCGGGCTCTTTGCACGGGTGCCAGTCGTCGGGTCGGGAGGCGACTACGTCGATGCGTAGCCGGATCGGGCCGTCGGCCGCGGGGCGGGTGGCTACCGTCGCTCGCAGCGGGCCGGTTCGGGCCGCGACCCGTACCTCGCCGTCGCCCACCTCTACCTCGTAGTGGTGCCGCTCGTCGACGCGTACCGCGAGCCCGCCGCACCCTTCGGTAGCGTCCACCAGGGTCCGTACCCGACAGGACAGGTGCTGCTGGCGGCGGCCGACGAACATCACGTCGGGCCGGTCGACCGACTCACCACGCGCCCGAATCGCGAGCCAGCCGGGGCGGTCCGTCAGCGACCAGTACTTGGTGGGACGGGAACGCACCGAGATCCAGCGGGGGTGCAGCCGGTCGGAGTCGAAGTCGTCCCGCACGGTCGGCGCCGGCACGGGGTGCGACGGTGCGACGTCGCCGACCACCGGCCAGCCGTCGGCCCACGTCACCGACGCGAGGTACGTCTCCCGGCCGAGCACATGCCAGCCGGGGGTGCCGCCGCGCGGCCGTACGCCCAGCAGCACCATCCACCACGAGCCGTCCGGCGCCTCGACGAGGTCGGCGTGGCCGGTGTTCTGGATGGGCCGGCTGGTGCCGCGGTGGCTCAGGATCGGGTTGGCTGGGCACGGTTCGAACGGTCCGTCGGGTGCCGGGCCGCGGGCGATCGAGACGGCATGTCCGCGTTCGGTGCCACCTTCGGCGATCAGCAGGTACCAGTGGCCGCCGATCCGGTACAGGTGTGGGGCCTCCGGCGCCTGCGCGCCCGGGGTACCGGACCACAGGCGGCGCGGCGTACCGAACGTCTGCCCGGTGTGGGGGTCGATGCGCACCTGCTCGATGCCGGCGTACGTGCACCAGCAATCGCCGTTGTCGTCCCAGGCGAGATCGGGGTCGATGCCGGTGACCCCGGGCACCCTGGTCGGCTCGGACCACGGGCCGGCGGGATCCGTGGTGGTGAAGACCACGGTCCCGCCGGCCGCTACATTCGTGGTGATCAGCCAGAACCGGCCGTCGTGGTGGCGCAGCGTCGGCGCGTACACGCCGGCGGAGGAAGGCACGGACGATGGTAGGGACAGCTGACTCGGCCTATCCAGCGCGTTGCCGATCTGTTCCCAGTGCACGAGGTCGCGGCTGTGAAACACCGGTACGCCCGGGAAGTACTCGAAGCTGGAACAGGCCAGGTAGTAGTCGTCGCCGACCCGGCAGATGCTCGGATCCGGGTGCATGCCGGCGATGACCGGATTGGTAATCAACTCGTGGTACCGGTGACCGAGCTACCGGACTTGGTGACGAAGTACGTGATCTGCGTGCCGCTCCAGAAGTGGAAGGTGAGAGTGACGCGGGCGCCGTCGTTGACCTCGTTGAAGAACTCCGGCTTCAGGATGATGCCGTTGGCGTTGTAGTCGGGTTGGAAGGTGACCCAGAACTCCTTGAAGGAGGTCCAGTTGTGCGGGCCGGCGTTGCTGCCGTCGGCGTACCTGGCTTCCATCGTCGCGAGCTTGTCGCCGCGGAACTGTGCCGGCAGCGTGAAGCCGCTCGTCGTACCGGTCGCGTTGGACAGCACCGGCGGGTCGTAGCTGATGATGCTGATCCGCCACGGCACCCCCTGGCTGAACCGGGCGTGGATGGTGGCGTTGAGTCCGGTGGCTCGGTTGCCGACCAGCCGGGTCATCACTGACGCGGTCAGGGTCAGGGTGTTGCCGGAGACGGTGTAGTCGCGGCCGTTGACCAGATCGGTGCTGCCTTGCCGCAGGCCCTGGAAGGTGCCGCCGTTGGGGTTGAGGGTCACCGTCCGGCTGGGGACGGTACCGGTGCGGGGCACGTAGAGCTCGTCGGTGGATGCCGTACCCGAGCGGGTGGTCCAGCTCGCCTTCACCAGCGCCATCAGCTCCGGGTCCCGCCACTGCAGCTGCTGGCGGTTCAGGATCGTACCGGCCTCCCACAGCATGGTAGTGATGTTCTTGGTACGGGCATGGAATCCGAGCGCCTCGAAGAACTTCAGCACCTCTCCTGGCTGGAGGATGCCCGGCCGGGTGTAGTCGAGGCTGAGCAACAGGTACTCGCCGAGAATCACCGGGATCCCGTTGGCCACCAACGTGTTGCGGGTCCGCTCGAACGTGCCCACGAGGTCTTGCTCCACTTCGGCGTTGTACCGGGTGAAGCCGGCGACGTTCACGCTGAACGGCCAGAACCCGTAGAAGTGGATCGTCGCGATCAGGTTCGGGTCGTTCAGTTGGGCGAAGGAGGTCCGCAGCGCGTCCAGGCGGCCCTGGTCGGCGTTGGTGTGCAACGTGGGCAGGACCAGCAGGCGGTTGCTGTTGCCGCCGCCGGAGGCGCGCACTACGCGTACGAACTCGGTGTTGAGCTCGTGCAGCAACTGGTAGTTCTGCGCGTCGTCGGAGGTACCGGCGAACTGGGGTTCGTTGATGCTCTCGAAGAGCAGCTTCTGCGAGTGGTTCCGGAACGCGGCCGCGATCTGCGTCCACAGCGCGATGTAGCGGTTGCGTACGTTGGTGCGGTCGGTGGGGTACGTGTTGATCCATTGCCACGAGTCGTGATGCAGGTTGATCATCACGTAGAAGCCGCGCGCCAGTGCCCAGTCGACGACCTGCCGGACGCGGCTGAGAAAGACCGGGTCGATGGTGTACGACGGTGCGGGCCCGTGTCGATTGCTCCACGTGATCGGCAAGCGGATGCTCTTGAAGCCTTGTGCCCGCAGGTGATCCAGCAGCGCCTCGCTGATCGGCGGGTTGCCCCACGCCGTCTCGTCGGGGATGGCGTCCAGGGTGTTGCCGATGTTCGTGCCCGGCTGCATCGCGGCCACCACGGCCATCGGGTTGGTCGGCTGCGGGCTCGGTGACGTCGAGGTCGACGGGGATGGAGACAGCGACGGAGTCGGCGACGGTGGGCCGGTGCTGCCGGTGCAGGTAACGCCGTTGAGCGCGAACGAAGCCGGTACCGGGTTGTTGTCCGACCAGGATCCGTTGAAGCCGAACGACACTGTCCCGTTGGTGGCTATGACCGCGTTGTAGCTCACGTTGGTCGCGGTCACGATGTCTGCCGGCTGGGTGTGGGTGGCGTTCCAGATCTGGGTGATCCGCTGTCCGGATGTGAATGTCCACACCAGACTCCAGCCGTTGAGCGGGTCGCCGAGGTTGGTGACTTCCACGTTGGCGGTGAACCCGCCGGGCCACTGGGCGGTAACGGCGTAGTTGACCCGACAGCCCGCCGCGGCGTACGCGTCGGCGGTGGTGATCAGGCCGCCGGCCATGGTCGCGGTGGCGATGCCCGCGGCCAGTGCGAGTCTCCAGCGGGCGGAGTGCAGTGCTCTGGTCATCTGATCCTCGCTTGGTGAGGTCGGGACTTCCCGCCTCCCGCGCCCGGAGCGGATGCGGCGGCTCACTCCGGCGGCACTGCCCAGCGACCGAAGTTTCGGAAACTTTCGCGGCCTCGGCTCCGATAGTTTCTCGCGCTGCCGAGGCTATCGAGCCCAGTGGTAGACGTCAATGGGTCCGGCGGAGCTGAGTGACGTGATCCGGGGTCAGCTCCGCGATGTGGTTGACGCCGAGCAGGCGCATGGTGCGGCGGATCTGGTCGGCGAGGATCTCGATCGTACGGTCGACACCCCGGCGGCCGCCGGCCATCAGGCCGTACAGGTAGGCGCGTCCGATGAGGGTGAAGCGGGCGCCGAGGGCGATCGAGGCGACGATGTCGGCGCCGTGCATGATGCCGGTGTCGAGGTGGATCTCGAGGTCGGTACCGACTTCGCGGACGACGTCGGGCAGCAGGTGGAACGGGACGGGTGCCCGGTCGAGTTGCCGGCCGCCGTGGTTGGACAGCACGATCGCGTCGACACCGGCGTCGGCCAGTCGCTTGGCGTCCTCGAGGGTCTGTACGCCCTTGACGACGAGCCGGCCGCCCCACTGCTGCCGGATCCAGGTGAGGTCGTCGAACGTGACGCTGGGGTCGAACATGGTGTCGAGCAGTTCCGCGATAGTGCCGGGCCAGCGGTCGAACGAGCCGAAGGACAGCGGCTCGGTGGTCAGCAGATCGATCCACCAGCGGGGCCGCCAGGCGGCGTCGAGCACGGTCCGTGGAGTCAATGTCGGAGGGACGGTCAGCCCGTTGCGGACATCGCGCAGGCGTAGGCCGGCGACGGGGGCGTCGACGGTGACGAGCAGGGCGTCGTAGCCGGCGGCCTTGGCCCGGTCGATGAGGGCGACCGAGCGGGGCCGGTCCTTCCACATGTAGAGCTGGAACCAGTTGCGGCCGGTGGGGTTGGCTTCGGCGACGTCTTCGATGGCGGTGGTGCCCAGAGTAGAAAGCGCGAACGGGATGCCGGCGGCACCGGCCGCGGCGGCTCCGGCACGTTCGCCCTCGGTCTGCATCAGCCGGGTGAAGCCGGTGGGGGCGACCCCGAACGGCAACGCCGACGGTCCGCCGAGCACCTCGACACTGGTGTCTACTGTGGACACATCGCGGAGGATGCTGGGATTGAACTCGATGTCGCGGAAGGCTTGGCGGGCGCGGGCCAGCGACAGTTCCTCGTCGGCGGCGCCGTCGGTGTAGTCGAACGCGGCCCGTGGGGTGCGGCGTTTGGCGATGCGGCGCAGGTCCTCGATGGTCAGTGCGGCGGCCAACCGCCGGACGGTCGGGTTCCACTGCGGACTCTTGAACCGCAGCAGCGGGCCGAAGTCGCGGGGGCGGGGCAGGTGGCGGCGCATCAGGGGACGCTATCGCAGCCGGGCCGCCGCGGCAGCGGCGGCGGTCCGGTCGCCGGTGGGCTCGTACCGCCGGATCGGCTGGGTGGCGCGCACCAGCGACCGCAGCGCGGGGAGGGCGGCTCCGACGGCCCGGGCCTGGACGAGGGCGTTGCCGATCGCGGTCGCTTCGACCGGCCCTGCCTCGACCGGTAGGCCGCAGGCGTCGGCGGTGAGTCGGCAGAGCAACTCGTTGTGGGCGCCGCCGCCGACGATGTGGATGACGTCGACGGCACGGCCGGACAGCCGTTGAACGTCGTCGATGGCCTGGCGATGGGCCAGGGCGAGGCTGTCCAGGATGCAGCGGGCCATCCGAGGGGGTTCGGAGGGGACCGGCTGGTCGAGGCGGCGGCAGGCGTCGGCGATGCGGGTGGGCATGTCGCCGGGGGGCAGGAAGGCCGGGTCGTCGGGGTCGACGACGGCGGCGAAGGCGGGCGCCTGTGCGGCTTCGGCGAGCAGGGTAGCCAGGTCGGGGTGGCCCCAGGTGCGCAGGCACTCCTGGAGCAGCCACAGGCCCATGATGTTACGCAGGTACCGGATTCTGCCGTCGACGCCGACCTCGTTGGTGAAGTTGGCGGCCCGGCTCTCGTCGGACAGCACGGGGCGGTCGAGCTCCACGCCGACCAGCGACCACGTACCGCAGGAGATGTAGGCGAACTTCTCGGCGGCGGCCGGTACGGCGGCGACGGCCGATGCGGTGTCGTGCGAACCGACCGCGATCACCCGCGCCTCGTGACCGAGGGCGACGGCGGTCGAGGGTTGCAGACTGCCCACAGTGGACCCCGGTTCCCGCAGCGGGGGGAACAGCGCCGGGGGCAGGTCGAGCCGGTCGATGACCGGCGTGGCCCAGGCTCCGGTGGACACGTCGAGCAGCCCGGTGGTGGAGGCGTTGGTGCGCTCGGCGCCGATCTGGCCGGTGAGCCAGTAGGTGATCAGATCGGGGATCAGCAGCATCGTCCGCGCCGCCGCGAACTGGCCGCCGGCCTGAGCCGCGACGAGCTGGAAGACCGTGTTGAACGGCAGGAACTGGATGCCGGTGGCCCGGTAGAGGTCGGCCGGTGCGATATCGGCGAGCACGCGGGCCATGACGCCGTCGGTACGGCGGTCGCGGTAGTGCACCGGGTTGCCCAGCAACCGACCGTCGGCATCGAGCAGTCCGAAGTCGACACCCCAGGCGTCGACGCCGATCGAATCGATCGGCCCGACGGCGCGCAGCCCGTCGAGAATGCCCCGGTAGAGGGCGAGGATGTCCCAGTGCAGGGTGTCACCGATCTGGACCGGCTCGTTGGCGAACCGGGCCACCTCGGTCAGCCGCAGCGCGTCCGGGGTGACCTCGGCCCGGATGACCCGGCCGCTGGCGGCGCCGAGGTCGACCGCGGCGACCGTGGTCATTGCTGGCCTCGCTGCGCGGCGCGCCTTGTGCGCCGCCTTCCCTCGTCGCTGCGCTCCTCAGTCCAGGCGCCGCGGCGCTCCGCTACGCTCATTGCTGGCCTCGCTGCGCGGCGCGCCTTGTGCGCCGCCTTCCCTCGTCGCTGCGCTCCTCAGTCCAGGCGCCGCGGCGCTCCGCTACGCTCATCGCAGGAAGGCGGCGGCGACGCCGGCGTCGACCGGGATACACAGCCCGGTGGTGTGGGACAGGTCGCCGGCCACCAACGCGTAGACGGCGCCCGCGACGTGGTCCGGCAGCACCTCCTTCTTCAGCAGGGTGCGTTGGGCATAGAAGGCGCCCAGCGCCTCCTCCGGTACGCCGTAGACCGCGGCGCGCTGCTTGCCCCAGCCGGAGGCGAAGATGCCCGAGCCCCGGACCACGGCATCGGGGTGGACACCGTTGACCCGGATGCCGTGCGGGCCGAGTTCGGCGGCCAGCAGCCGTACCTGGTGGGCCTGATCGGCCTTTGCCGCGCCGTACGCCACGTTGTCCGGCCCGGCGAAGACCGCGTTCTTGCTGACGACGTACACGATGTCCCCGTCGAGACCCTGCTCGACCATCACCCGGGTGGCCTCCCGCGAGACGAGGAACGACCCGCGCGCCATGACGTCGTGCTGGAGATCCCAGTCCTCTGTGGAGGTTTCCAGCAGGGGTTTGGAGATGGACAGGCCGGCGTTGTTCACCACCAGGTCCACGCCGCCGAAGGCGAGCACCGTGGCATCGATGGCGGCCCGCACCGCCTCCTCGTCAGTGACGTCCACAGTGCACGGTACGGAGACGTCGGCATCGCCAAGCTCGCCGGCTACCCGCTCCGCGGCTGAGGCGTCCCGGTCGGCTACCACCACGCAGGCGCCCC
>Ga0209382_10012031_pt1 | contig 10712 bp, 4 predicted proteins | sample SoiMetdeltSBSDD5_FD_187599 | JGI IMG/M metagenome (GOLD analysis project Ga0209382, IMG submission 187599) | Bulk soil microbial communities from a Populus tree surrounding site in Tennessee, USA - Soil MetaG P. deltoides SBSDD5 (SPAdes) (version 2) | ecosystem: Environmental > Terrestrial >...
CGCCCCGGCGGAGCGCACCGCGAAGTTGACGATCGCCGCGCCGCCCATGGGCAGCTCCACGGTGGCGGCTTCGGGGACGGAGGTCTCGCCCAGGGCCAGCCCGCGCGGATCCAGCGCCACCCGGTGCCGGCCGGTGAGCAGCCGCAGGGGGCCGGGGGCGCCGCCCTCGGGGAGGCCGCGCTCCGGGGCGCGCGCGTCCAGCGCCGCCAGGTGGAAGCGCCCCTGCGGGCCCGTCATCGCAGCCTGGCCGGTCTCCGTCACCACCCGGACCCCGGCGATGCCCGGCTCGTTCGCGCTGCAGCGGCCGTCGCGGTCCGCGTCGCGGCACACCCGGCCGACCACCGCGGCGGTCAGCTCGAAGCGGTCCACCGGGATACCCGCCGCCGGCTGCGCGAGCGCGGCGGCGCCCAGCAGCGCCGCTCCGCACCCCAGCCACGGCGCGGCGCGGCCGGCGCTCACCGCTGCACCTCCGCCACCGCGGTCACCCAGGTGGCCGCGTCCGCCACCGAGACGGTGACCGGGCCGCCGCCTCCCTCCACCTTGAACGTGGTCCGCCCCTCCGCGGTGGTGCCCTGGGAGCGCGTCCCCGAGGAGAGGCTGACCCGGACGTCCCGGCCGGGCAGGACGTCGCCCTCGGCGCTCTCCACCCAGTAGGTGACGCTCCGGCCGTCGATCTTGATCCGGACGTTCACCGGCACCGCGGGGTACAGCTCCACGGACCTGCGCGCCACCGCCTCGCCCACCGGCGAGGAGGCCGGGTAGACGGTCTGGCCGTCGTCCAGCACGTACGCGGTGAGCCGCAGCCCCGGCCACTGCTTGTGCGTCAGCTCCAGGCGCCCCGGCGCGGGCTTCCCCACGTCCGCGCTCCCGTCGTCCCCGGTCACCAGCTGGCGATCGCCCACCAGCAGCGGCTGGCGCGGCAGCGGCAGCCCGGCCAGGTCGGTGACCCCCACGAAGAGGCGGCCGTCGCGGATCCAGGTGGCGATCCGCGCCGGGTCCGCGCCGGAGGGCCCGTAGGCGCGCGCGAACAGCTCGGCGGGCGCGGGGGTCCCCTCCTTCGGCGCGCTCCAGGTGGCCGCCCACCGCCCCGGCGCCTTCTCCCTGGGCGCGCTCACCGTCCCGGCGCTGGCGCGCACCTCCAGCGCGGCGCCCGGCCGCGCCCGGTCCAGCGCGTCCTCCACCACCACCTCCAGCGGGAGCTTCCCGCCCAGGTGCGCGTAGCTCTCGGCCGGCACCACCGCGGCCGTGGCCACCGGCCCCTGCACCACCTCCACCTGCAGCTCGTCCCTAGAGACGGCGCCCCCCTGCCTGAAGACGGCGGTGAGGACGTCCGGCTCGGCGGAGAGCTTGCGGGGCGCGGTGTAGATCCACTCCAGCATCCCGCCCTCCACCGCCCGCGGCGCCGAGACCTGCCCGCGGGAGGCGGTGAGCTGGACGTGGGCGCTGGGGACGGGCTGGCCGTAGACGTCGCACACCGCGCAGAGGACGCGCGAGCGCGAGACGCCGTCCGCCGGGAGGCGCGCCGGGTTGAGCACGCAGGAGAGCTGGTCCGTGGGCGGGAGCCGCAGGTCCAGCTGGGAGGGGCGCTTGTTGCCCGCCTTGTCCACCGCCATGCCCTTGCCGAACTTGTAGCCGGGCGGCGCCACCACCGGCATCTTGAACTTGCCGTCCGGCCCGGCCTCCACCGGGCCGAACCTCTTCCCGGCGATCTCCAGCGAGTACTGGGCCTCCGGCTCGGTGGTGCCGCTGAGGTCGAACGCCGTGGCCAGCGGCACCAGCAGCCGGCCGAACGTCCCGTGGATGGACTGCGGGTGGGGCCACGGCTCCAGCGCGGCGATCACCACCACCTCCGGGTACCGGGTCTCCGGCAACAGGTAGCGCGCCTTGAACTCCCCCGGGCCCACCGACTCCACCGCGCCCAGCTTGCCGACGTTGGCGCGCAGCACCGGCGGCGACCCGCTGCGGTCCGGCGAGCCGTCCGCCGCCCGCACCCGCACCCGCAGCACCGCCTCCTTGTCCCGCCCCTTCACCGGCGCGGCCGGCTCCAGCGACAGCTCCACCCGCGAGCCGGGCGGCCCCACCGGGAAGCGCGCCTCCACCTGGGCGCCCGAGTCCGAGGCCTGGACGCGGATCTCCTTCGCGCCCGGGCGCGGCACCACCAGGAACGTGGACAGCGGCGGCGAGGGCGGCCCGGCGCGCAGGTCCGCGCCGTCCGCGCTCACCTGCGGCGACGACAGCGGCACCAGCGAGCGCTCCGCGCTGCGCTTGAGCAGGGCGATGGTGAAGCCGTCAGGAGGGACGGGACCCGCGCCGGGACCGAGGATCTCCAGCGTCTGCGCCGCAGCGACGCCGGGCGCCAGCAGGACGAAGAGCGGTAGGACGCGCCTCAGGCCCTCAACTCTATACGAGCGCTCCACGCGCCACAGCAATTCCCGCCAGCCGCACCCGGCCGCCGCCTGGCTGATGATGGGCCAGAAGAACACGGCCGGCGCGGGCGCCGGCCGCTCTCAGCGTCCCTCCGCCGCGGGGGCGAAATCAACACCACCCCTCGCGGCGGCCAGGGCTACATCCGCCGCACGCGGGCGGGCGCGGGGCGGCGCCTGGTCAGCCACAGCACCAGGATGGCAAGCGCGGAGATGAAGAGGCCCGAGGTGGCGGCGCAGCCGCCCATGGCATCCGCTTCCAGCGGTTCGTTCACGTCGTACTGCAGGCGCATCCAGCGGCCGAGGAAGGTGAGGCGCTCGCCGGATACCGGCTGCGGGTCGGGGGTCACGCCGCCGCCGCGGAGCGGCCGGTGCGGACCGCCGCCACCTTCCTGCGGGGGCCTGCCCGTGGTGCTGGCGTGGCAGGCCGGGTCGTCGGTGTAGACCCGGACGGCGAAGCTGGTGCCCGCCTGGCCGGCGATGGACGCCTCCAGCGTGTTGGACGGGAGCAGGCCGTCCACGCGCAGCGCGACCAGGCCCACCTGGTGCTTGAAGGCGCCCGGGCCCACCACGCGCTGGTTGTTGATCGACACCTCGCCCGAGGTGGCGCGCTGGTTGTCGACGCAGAGCAGGACGCCCTGCTGGGCGCTCGCCAGGCCGGTGCTGACCGAGTTCGGCGCGCCGGTGGTCCGGGTCACGCTCATGCTGGCCAGCAGCGTGCGGCCGGTGGGGTCCTCGCAGGCCTCCGCCGCGGGCACGCAGTTGGCCGGCGGGGGCGGCGGGGGCGGCGGCGTGAAGGTGAAGGCGAAGACGTCGAAGTCCATCCCCGGCGCCGCGAAGACGATCCGCCCGGTGCCGCCGCAGATGCTGACGTCGTTGAGGGTCTCGTTCACCGGGGTGTTGGTGACCCGGAAGAGGGTGCTGGCCGCGATGTCGAAGACGTAGATGTCGTACTGCGAGCTCCCCCCGTTGGACTCGAACGCGATCAGGTTGCCCGAGATGCTCACGTCGCGCTGGTCGCCCGGGATGGCGAGGTGGGTCTCCGCCCCTCCCACCACCGGCTGGTAGTAGACGTCGTTCTCCCCGCTCTTGTTGGAGACGTAGACCGCGAGCGTGCCGTTGGTGTCCGGCCCCCGGTCCTCTCCCACCCCGCTCAGCAGGTGCGTGCTCCAGGCGCCGGGACCCGTCCGGACCGCCGTGTAGATGTCACATCCCAGTCCGGTGGTCTGGCACTTTTCCCAGATCACCACATTCCCGCCGGGGCTCATGGCGGGGTTCTTGTCGAAGAGAGAATCGTTGGTAAGCCTGACTGAACTGTTATTGCCCTGGTCGAAAACAACGATCTCGCTCTCGTTCGGGCTGGGGGAGAAGCTCCGGTCCTCGTAGGCCACCATGTTCCCGCCCAGGGCCGGGTGGCTCAGGTTGGAGCCGGGGAGGGCGGTGCGGGTGTGCGTGGTGGCGCTGAAGATGATCACCCGCGGGCCGGCGACGCTGCTCTCGGTGAAGGCGATCTGGGTGCCGGAGACGTCGGAGAGCGAGTCCGACCCGTTGCCGGGGATCTCGTGGTCCGTGCTGGTGGCGAAGTTGTAGTACCGGATCGTCTGCGAGCCCTGGTTGTCGTCGTTGGTGTAGGGCGCCAGGTCGCAGTCCACGTGCGGATCGGTCTGTTCGCCAGGGCCGTTGTTCACCACCGAGAAGGTCCCGGAGAGCGACGGCGCCTGCGCCAGGGCGAGCGTGGGACTGCAAAAGAGCAGAAGAGCGGCAAGGCGGGCGGCAAACCGGGTGGCCATGGGGGGGTGACCTCCGAAAACGACAAATCCCACGAGCCCGCATAGGCTTCGTGGGATCCCTGACCCGCCAACCGGCGACTACTCCATCCCACGACAGTCACGGCCGGCCATACGTCAGGCCCCGCGGCTTTGCGCATCCGTCCTTTCGGCCGGAATTGCCCTTATACAGGAGTGTGACCGAAGTTTACCGGCTGCTTTGAAACAGGTCAAGCGCAGTTCCGAGCGAATTGCGTGTGACATCCGCACGGCGTTTGTAACAGCGCGACCCTTCGTTTTCGGCCCTGGAAAGTTTCACCAGGGAGGGGCGTCCACCTTGACTTGCGGGGCCCTCGTGTCTACCCGGATTTCCTGCTCTGCTCGCTGCTCCTGGCCGCTGACCGACCTGGCTTCGACCCTGAGCGGAATTTTCCCCTCCTTCACCTTCACCTTCACCCGGAACTTCCCCTCGGAGTCCACCACCGCGGTGCGGCCCTGCACCGTGACCAGGGCGCCCGGCTCCGACAGGCCGGCGACGGTGATGTCCGCCTTGCGGAGGATCTTCTCTCCCGGCCAGTCGACCTTGAGCAGCAGGCTGGTGGGGAGGGTGGTGGGGTCGGACGGGGCCTGGCCGGGGAGGACCACCGATCCCTGCCCGGCGCGGACGATGACCGTCTTCCCGCGGCCGGCGAACTCCACCTCGCCCTCGCGGGTGCCCACCGCCACGGTGCCTTCCAGGTTGTTGCTGATGGCGAAGGTGCCCTTGCGGGTGCGCGCCACCGCGTCGCTGTTCCGGGCGTGGACCTCGAAGACGTGCTTGCCGCCGCCCTGCACCTTGGCGGTGGCCATGCCGCCGCCCAGCATGACGCGGGAGATGGAGTCGGTCAGCTCGTCCACCGCCACTTCCGTCTGCGCCTCCAGCTGGACCTCGTACTGGTCGCCGCCGGAGAGGGTGGCCTTGCCGCGCTCGCCGGTGCGCACCCCGTCCGAGGCCTGCAGCGTCTGTCCCGCCTGGACCTGCCCCCACTCTCCCCCGGCGCGGCGGATCTCCACCGTCCCGTCCACGCTGGTGACCTTCAGCTCCACCGGCTTTCCGGGCAGCGCCAGCTCCTGCGAGGCCGGCGGCGCGTCCTGGAGCAGCAGGAAGTATCCCGCCGGCAGCGCCAGCAGGATGAGCCCCATCGCCACGTAGAACGGCCAGGCGGAGCGCCGGCGCCGCCGCTTCATCTGCGGCGCGGCGAGCGGCACGGTGGTGCGGCCCGGCGGCCGGTGCGCCGCGGGCATGAGCCCGGGCGGGACCGCGGACCGCGAGCCGGACGGGCGCGCGGACGGCCCGGACACGGGCGCCGGGCGTGGGCCGGAAGGGCGGGCCGCGGGCGCGGCGGCGGGAGCGCTCAGCTCGAAGAGCGGCGCTGCCCGGGCTGCGCTGGGACGCTTCGGGATGCCCGGACCGGGAAGGGGCGCGGCGGGCGGCTTGTGAGAAGCGGACATCGGATCGGGCGTCCGGAGACTTCAGGACAGAAGGCTAGCAGAATTCTGCCCGTACCCCACATCGCCGCCCTGCCCAGACGGTCATACCGAAGCCAGACGAGGGAGGCGCACAGTGAAGGTGCTTCCCCGACCCACCTCGGTGGCGACGTCGATCCGGCCCCGGTGCTCGCTGATGACCCGGTAGGCCACGGAGAGCCCCAGTCCGACGTTGGTCCACACGTCCTTGGTGGTGAAGAACGGATCGTAGATGCGGGGGAGGTGCTCGGGGGCGATGCCCTTGCCGGTGTCCGCCACCTCCACCACCGCGTTGTGGGTTTCGGCGCGGGTGGAGATCCGCAGCTCCTTCACCTGGGACTTCATCATCGCGGTGCGCGCGTTCTGCATCATCGCCAGCACCACCTGGGAGAGGTGCCCCGGGTCGCCCTGGACCATCAGCGGGCCGGGCTGGAGCTTCACCACCACCGCGATGCCCTCGCCCTTGGTCTGGTTGTCTGAGAGGGAGAAGGCGTCCCGGACCACCGCGTTGAGGTCCATGGGGCGCAGCTCGCCCTTGTCGCGCGACTGGGAGAAGCGGAGCAGGTTCTGGGTGATGTCCTTGCAGCGCTTGGCCATCTGCTCGATCTTCTTCAGCGTGTCGAAGTCCGGGTCGGACTCGGCGCGGTCGAGCATCAGCAGCTGCGTGTTCCCCAGGATGCCGGCGAGCGGGTTGTTGATCTCGTGCGCCACCCCCGCCCCCAGCTGGCCGATGGCGGCCATCTTCTGGCTCTCCACCAGCTGGTCCTGGGCCTCGCGCAGGTCGGCCACCGCCTCCTCCACGCGCTGCCTCAGCTCGTCGTTCCAGCGCACCAGCTTGGCGCGCGCCGCCTCCAGCTCGCCGCCCATCCGGTTGAAGGTCTCCGACAGGTCGGTCAGCTCGTCGGAGCCGGTGGCGGGGATGCGGGCGGTGAGGTCGCCCTGGGAGAACTTCTCCGCGCCCTGCACCACCGCGCCGATCCGCCGGTTCATCCGCCGGGTGAACAGGCCGCCCAGAAGCAGCAGCACCGCCAGCGACCCGCCCACCGAGAGGAGCACCGTCCGCCGCATGGCGCGCACCGGCCGCAGGGCCACCCGCTCCGGGACGGAGACCACGGTGGAGAGGCCCAGCTGGCCGCGCACCGCCCGCGCGGAGACCAGGTAGGGTTCGGCCATGGTGATCGAGACGCTGTGGGCGCCGTCGCCGCCCAGCCGCGCCTTCACCGGCTCCCAGAGCGAGCCCGGGAGCTTCTGCAGCAGCGTGCCCGGCTCGGAGCTGGCCACCACCCGGCCCTCCCCGTCCACCAGGTCGATCCGGCCGCTCTCCAGCGACGCGCGCGAGGCCAAAAGCCCGTCCAGCGCGCCCAGCCCCAGCTCCGCCAGCGCGAACGGCGACTGCTGGGAGGGCTGGAGCTTCACCGCCACCGCCAGCGCCGCCATCTGGCCGCGCGAGTGCTCGTAGGCGGAGCTCATGGCCGCCTGGCCCTTGCCGCCCCCCACCAGGGTGCGCAGCGGGATGGCGCGCTGGAGCTTCTCCAGGCCCTGGTACGAGAACTGCGGGTGGGCGCCCATCCCGTCCTCGGTGAACACCGGCGGGCCGAGCAGCTTGCCGTCCGCGTCCACCAGCGCCACCGCGCTCACCGCCTCCGACTGGCGGTAGATCAGCTTCAGCCCGCCCAGCCGCTCCTCGTCCGAGGCGCTGCCCCAGTCGAACGCCTCCGCGGACCGGGCGATGGACTCCACCGCGCCCAGCAGGTACGTGGCCACCGCCTCGGAGGCGCCGGTGGCGCGCGCCTGCTGCTCGCTGGTGATGCGGCGGCTGATCTCCGCCTCGGCGCCGCGGAGCAGCAGAAAGCCCACCACCGCCAGCGGGAGCACCGTGGCGGCCAGCATGAAGAGGATGAGCTGCTGGTAGAGCTTCATGGAGCGGCCGGGACTCTAGCTCGACGCCTTGGCGATGCCCTGTCGCGGCGTCTGGATCTCCTGGTCCCGGTCGCTCCGCAGGTAGACGCTGCCCTGGATCGCCTTGGCGCGCTTCTTGAGGTCCGCCGCCTGGCGCGCCAGCTCCGAATGGTTGGCGGACACGCCGTCGCACATCACCGCGGCGATGGAGACGCTCATGATGGGGAACTGCCGCTTCTCGCCGTACCGGTCGTCGCCCTCGATGTAGCCGCGCTCCCGGTCCTTCCAGTCGTAATACAGCGGGATGATCCGGTCGAACTCCTCGATGCAGCGCTGGCAGATCCGGTCCACGTTCTCCGGCGAGGTGATGAACACGAAGTCGTCCCCCGCCACGTGGCCCAAAAAGTCGCTCGGGTCCCCCAGGTGGGCCAGCACCTGGCGGAGCAGGTCTCCGGTCTGGCGCACCACCGCGTCCGCCTTCGCGTAGCCGTAGTAGTCGTTGTAGGCCTTGAGGTTGTCCAGGTCCAGGTAGCAGAAGGCGAACGGCTGGCGCTCGCGCAGCCGCCGGAGCGTCTCCCGCTCGATGGCGCCGGACCCCGGCAGCTGGGTGGTGGGCGAGCTGCCCATCTCCTGCTCGCGCCGCCGCAGCACCGTCTCCACCCGCGCGCCCAGCTCCAGCGCGTCGAACGGCTTGACCAGGTAGTCGTCCCCGCCCAGCTTGAGCGCCTTCACCTTGGAGGCGGTCTCGGTGCGCGCGGAGACGAAGATCACCGAGAGGTGGCTGGAGGCGCGCTCCGCCTTCAGCTCCTCCAGGAAGGCGAACCCGTCCCCGTCCGGCAGGGTCACGTCCAGGAGCATCAGGTCCGGGCGGCGCTCGCGCAGGCTCCGCCTGGCGTCCGCGATGGTGCCGGCGGTGGACACCTCGAAGCCCATGTTGGAGAGGACCTCGCCGCAGATGGCGGCGATCTTCGGGTCGTCGTCCACGATCAGCACCCGCCCCGCCCGCTGGCCGGCCCGTCCGCGCACCACCATCGAGTCCAGGCCGGCGTACAGCTTGTCGGCGAGGATGGGCTTGAGCAGGAAGGCGTTGGCGCCGCGCTGCATGGCGCGCGCCCGTTCGTCCATGGTGGAGACCACCAGCACCGAGGCGTTGCGGGTGTCCGGGTCGTGGCGGAGGATCTCCGTCAGCACCACCCCGTCCACGTTCCCGGTCAGCCGCACGTCCGCCACGATGTTCTCGGGCCGGTAGAGGCGGGCCAGCACCACCGCCTGGTCGGCGTCCCTGGCCACGTGCACCGTGTAGCCGCGCCACAGGAGCAGGCTCTTCAGCGCGTAGCCGGCGAACTGGTCGTCGTCCACCACCAGCACCTTGCCGCGGTTGGGGCCGGCGCGCTTGGGGCCCGGCTCGGTGTCGTCCGGCGGATCGAGGAACTCCGCCGCCGGCTCCACCGGGATCACCACCACGAAGCGGGCGCCGCCGTCGGTGGGCTCGGCCCAGATCTGCCCGCCGTGCGCCCGCACGATGCTGCGGCAGATGGCCAGGCCCAGGCCGGTGCCGCGCACGGTGCGGGTGCGCACCGACCGCGCCTGTTCGAACTTGTCGAAGATCCGCTCCAGGTCCTGCTCGGCGATGGACTCTCCCGCGTTCCAGATGCTGATCACCGCGTGGCCGGGGACGTCCTCGGAGGAGCCCAGCTCCACCCGGATCTGCCCCCCATCCGGGGTGAACTTCTGCGCGTTGGTGAGCAGGTTGTTGAGCACCTGGTTGAGCCGGTTGGGGTCCGCCAGCACGCGCAGCGGCGACAGCGGCAGCGCGATGTCCGCCTTGATCTGCTTGTCCCCGAAGGCCGGCCCGTACTTCTCCACCGCCTTGGCCAGCAGCTCGTCGAGCGAGATCAGCTCGAAGTGCATCCGCATCCGGCCCTTGGCCAGCTTGGTGAGGTCCAGCAGGTCGTCCACGATGGCGTTCAGCTTGTCCGTGGACTCCTTGGCCATGGCCAGGTAGCGGGCCTGCTTCTCGTTGACCTCGCCGGTGAGGAAGTTCAGCACCAGGTCCAGCGCGCCGGAGATGGAGGTGAGCGGGGTGCGCAGCTCGTGGCTGACGATGGAGACGAACTCCTCCTTGCGCTCCTCCAGCTGCTTCTGTTCGGTGATGTCGCGCAGGACCACGCAGATCCCGCGGAAGATGTTGCGGGAGTCCACCACCGGGGAGACGGTGGACTGGAGCGTGCGGTCGTAGAGGCTGATCTCCTGGCGGATCACCTGGGAGCCGCCGTACTCCCAGCCGCGCATCAGCTCGAAGGGGTGGAAGCCCAGCGTCTCCTGGAGGTAGCGGGAGGTCCAGTCCTGGGCCTCGTCCGGCAGGTGGAGCATCCTCCGCGCCGCCGGGTTGAGCACCGTCACCTCGTTCTTCTCGTCGGTGAGGATCACCCCGTCCGCCATCGACTCCACCATCCGCTCGATGCGCCGGCGCGACTCCTCCTCCGAGGCGCGCAAGGTGAGGATGGCGTCGGTGGTCTGGTTGGCGAGCACGTCCAGCAGCTCGCCGTCCTCGTGGGTGTAGAGGTCCGGCTGCGAGGAGAACAGCGACACCGTGCCCATCAGCCGGCTCTGCGCCAGCAGTGGCACGGAGAGCACGCTGGCGAAGGCGGCGGGCAGCCCGGGCTCCTGGCTGGCGCTGCCGGTGACGTGGGTGTGCAGCCGGTCCTCGGTGAGCAGCACCCCGGACTGCTTGCGGTAGGCGGCGATGGCGGAGTCCTTCACCCACAGCAGCGCCTTGTCCGAGACCAGGCCGTGGCAGCGGAGCCGGAGGATGGCGGAGGTGCCGTCGCCCACCGCCACCAGCGCGGCGGCGCAGTCGTAGGGGAGCACGCGGGCCACCGCGTTGAGCACCCGGTCCACGATGACGTCGTAGGTGACCGCCTGGTTCGACTGCTCGCGCGACACCTGGTACAGCAGCGAGAGCGCCTCCACCCGCTTGTGGAGCTGGTGGAGGAGGCGGTCCTTCTCGCGCCGGAGCTGGGTGAACTCGAGCGCGTTCTTCACCGTCATGAACAGGTCGCCGAAGTCCCAGGGCTTGGTGACGTAGCGGTAGACCTGCCCCTGGTTGATGGCGGCG
>Ga0209382_10012033_pt1 | contig 10710 bp, 12 predicted proteins | sample SoiMetdeltSBSDD5_FD_187599 | JGI IMG/M metagenome (GOLD analysis project Ga0209382, IMG submission 187599) | Bulk soil microbial communities from a Populus tree surrounding site in Tennessee, USA - Soil MetaG P. deltoides SBSDD5 (SPAdes) (version 2) | ecosystem: Environmental > Terrestrial >...
GGCGTGTTCACGGTGATGCGTACAAGCTCGGAGCCGGCGCGCGCCAGCGCCTCGACCTGGCGCGCGGTGGCCTGCGCGTCCTCGGTATCGGTGTTCGTCATCGACTGCACGACGATCGGCGCCGCTCCGCCGATGCGAACGGCTCCTACGGCGACCTGCCGCGATATGCGCCGTTGCATCGCAATCAGGGGACGGTGAGGCGCGCCACGTCGTGACGCGTATGCGGCGCGAGGTCGATCGGCTTATCGCCGTAGGTCACGCGCACGTTCGCGGCATTGCCGATGACCAGGCTGTACGGCGGCCGCCCGCCCACCACGCGCTCGCTTCCTGCGGGGTTCAGCGATGCAACCAGCATGCGATCGAGCGAGTCACGGATCTCGATCCACGCGTCGGCTTGGGTACGCACGACGAGGCGCGGCGGCCCAGCCTTCGGCACGACGGGGTCAGAGACAAGCTTCGGTGCCACCGGCGCCACCGGCGCCGCCGGCGGTTCGACCGGAGCGGCTACGATGCTCACCTTTTCCTGCAAGACAACTGGAGCGGGTTCCGCTTCCGGCGTGGGCTCGAACGAAGCCACGCTCGGCGGCGCTTTCGTCGCCACGCTGCGCTCGTGGTGCCATTGGTAGGCAACGCCCGCAACCAGCGCGAGCACGCCGAGCGACATGCCGAGGTACACCAAGGTCGAGCGCCGGCCACGGTCCGAGAACGGCACCGCCTCGTGGTAGCGCTGCGCGAGCCGGCTGGAATCGGGCATCTCGAAGCGTCGCGAGATGCGCTGCACGAGTGGCTCGGCGTCGAGCTTGAGCAGGCGCGCGTAGTTGCGCACCATGCCGCGCGTGATGGTGTGGCCGGGAAGCGCCTCGATATTCTCCTGCTCGAGCGCCTCGAGCTGGCGCGGCGCGAACTTGAGCTGCTGCGCCACGTCGGCAAGCGCGAGTCCGCGCGCCTCGCGCGCCGCGGCAAGCTCCCGGCCCACGCCGGTCTTCTCAGTCATATTGACCGCGCACCAGCGCCTGATATTCGCGCGACTCCGGGAAGCGGCGCCGCAGCTGGTTCGCGTACGCCTGCTCTGCGACGCGCTCGCCGAGCTTGCGCTCGATGCGCAGCGCGAGCCACAGCGATTCGGAGCTCGGCGTCACGAGCTTGTTGTGGCGCGCCACCATTTTGCGCGCGTCGCCGACGTTGCCCTGCCGGTAGCGGATTTGCGCGAGGTTGAGAAGCGAAGTCGGCTCGTCCGGGTCCAGGCGCAGCGCGCGCTCAAAATAGGTTTCGGCGTCCTTCTGCTTGCCGGCCGCGTCGGTACGCAGCGTGCATACCCCGGCCGCGGAATACGAGCGCCCCGGCGTTGGATAGAGCGGGTTGCGGATCGCCTGCAGAAAATATTTGATCGAGTCGGGCTCGCGCCCCGTCTGGCACAGGAACCAGCCGTAGTTATGGTTGATGTCGGCGTCGTTTGGCGAGAGGCGCAGCGCGCGCTCGAAGCTCTCCTCGGCGCGGTTGGTCTCCTTGAGCTGCATGTACACCAGGCCGAACATGCCGTGCGTCGCCGCGTAGCCCGAATCGGCGGCGGCCGCCATGCGCAGCTCTTCGAGCGCGACGCCGTAGTTGCCGGCGCTGTAGTAAAGCGACGCGAGCTCGGTATGGAGCCGGGCGCGGTTACGCGGTTCTCCGACCTCGCCGATGATGCTGCCGCTTTCGGGCGTGGGCTCCGGCTTCGAAGCGCAGCCTGCGAGCAGCACAATCAGAAACCAACGAATCATGCGCGCACCTCGCGCAGCGCCATCGACCGGCGCCGCGTGCGGTCGGCGACGTCACCGGCGAGCTGACCGCAAGCCGCCGCGATATCGTCGCCGCGCGTCTTCCGCGTGGTGACGGTGAGGCCGCCGCGCTGCAGCACCTCGGCAAATCGCCGGATGCGCTCCGGCGAGGAGCGCTTGAACTCCGAGCGCGGAAACGGGTTGAACGGAATCAGGTTGAACTTGCTGCTCACCTTCTTCGAGAACGCGACCAGCTCGCGCGCGTGCGCCTCGCCGTCGTTCACGTCCTCGAGCATCACGTATTCGAAGGTGATGAAGTCGCGCGGCGCCTTGTCGAGATAGCGGTTGCATGCCGCAATCAGCTCGCGCAGCGGATACTTGCGGTTAATCGGCACGAGCCGGTCGCGCAGCGCGTCGTTCGGCGCATGCAGCGACACCGCGAGCGCCACCGGACATTCTTCGCGCAGCCGGTCGATGCCCGGAACCACGCCGGCGGTCGACACGGTCACCCGCCGCCGGGAAAGACCATAGGCGTTGTCGTCGAGCATCACGCGCAGCGCCGGGATCACGTTGTCCAGGTTGAGGAGCGGCTCGCCCATTCCCATCATGACGACGTTCGTCACGGGTCGCTTGCCCTCCAGCAGCCGATTGGCGAGCCAGAGCTGCCCGACGATCTCGGCTGTGGTCAGGTTACGGTTGAAGCCCTGCTTGCCGGTCGAGCAGAACGCGCAGTCGAGCACGCAGCCCGCCTGGCTCGATACACAAAGCGTGCCGCGGCTCGTCTCGGGAATGAACACGGCCTCCACCGCGTTCGCGCCGTCCACCTTAAGCAGCCACTTGCGCGTGCCGTCCGCAGCGGTCGTGTCGCCCACGATGGCCGGCGCTTGCACGCTTGCCACGGCGACAAGCCGGTCGCGCAGCGACCGCGCGAGGTCGCTCATTTTTCCGAAGTCGTCCTCGCCGCGCTGGTGCATCCATTGCAAGACCTGGCGCGCGCGAAAAGGCTTCTCGCCCTGCGCCTCGAAGAAGCGCCCGAGCCCGTCGCGATCCAGGCCGAGCAGGTTCGTCACCGGGAGTACACCGCGGAGCGCGGGAAAAAATAGCCGATCTCCGTGCGCGCGGTTTCGGGCGCATCGGAGCCGTGGACCGCGTTCGCGTCGATGGACTCGGCGAAATCTGCGCGAATCGTGCCCTTCGCGGCCTTCTTCGGGTCGGTCGCGCCCATCAGCTCGCGGTTCTTGGCAATCGCGTTCTCTCCCTCGAGCACCTGCACGAGCACCGGGCCGGACACCATGAACTCGACGAGATCATTGAAGAAAGGCCGGCCGCGATGCACAGCGTAGAAGCCTTCAGCCTCCGCGCGCGACAGATGCATCATGCGCGCCGCCACGATGCGCAACCCCGCTTTCTCGAAGCGGGCAAGGATCTGGCCGATCACGTTTTTCTTCACCGCGTCGGGCTTGATGATCGAGAGCGTCTGCTCCGCCATGGACTGCCGTTCTCCTTGGGAATCAAGAAATTAACCGGGCATTCTACGCCATTCTGGCAACACGCCGGGCGCGTTCTTGGCCGTCTGGTAGCGGCAATCGACGCCGAGCCCTGGCACCCAAACGACGTCAGTCCCGCGCACGAGCATCGGCAGTCGGTCGCGCTCCCAAGGGGGCACGCCCGCCTCCTGGAAAAGGTTTTTGAGTGTGCGCCGCGGCCGGCGCGCGTCGGGCTGCAGCCGCTCGCCACCGGAACGCAGGCGAACTGCGAGCGGTTTTGCGTGCACGGCGATGCCTTTGCCGCGCACGCGGCGGAAGCGCAACTCGCCGCCGAGCGCCGGAATTGCAAGCTTCGCCTCACCGTTCCAGGCGATCGGGGTGAACGGAGCGGCGGGGCGATCCTCGACGATCGCGCCGCGGTAGAGCCGCAGCCGCGCGCCGTCGTGCTCGATCAGCGTGCGGCTCCCCGCCGCGGTGAGCTGCTTCAGCATCTCGACGAGCTTCGCCTCGCTCGGCGCGCGCAGCCCGCGCGCTCGCAGGAAGTTCCGTAGCAGCCGCTCGGCTTTCGCGTCGACCCGGGCGAAGCTGCGCGCGGCGCGCGACAGTGATTTTTTCCACGTCGGGAACCGCGCGCCGAGGAGCGGCCCGACGCGGCGCCGGATGAAGTTGCGGGTGAGGGCCTCGTCCGCGTTGCTGTCGTCCTCGACCCACTCCAACGCGTGCGCGCGCGCGTAGGCGACGATTTCCTCACGCGAGAGCTCGAGGAGCGGTCGCCACAGGACTTTTCCGCGATAGCGCGACTCGGGCAGCATGCCGCGCGCGCCCCTAAGTCCTGCGCCGCGCAGCAGATTCATGAGCACCGTCTCGGCCTGGTCGTCGAGGTTGTGCGCGAGCGCGATGCAGTGTGCATCGACCTTTGCGAACGCGTCGTAGCGCGCCTTGCGCGCGGCTGCCTCGAGACCCCGCCCCTCCTTCTGCACCTTGACCTTATAGACCTTGAGCGGGACCGCGAGCCGGCGGCAAAGGCTGCGGCAGAAGGCGGCCCAGGCCTGCGCGTTCGGGCTCAGACCGTGGTGCACATGGACCGCAGAGATCCCGGGCACATTGCGCAATTTGTGAAGCAGGACCACCGAGTCCACGCCGCCCGAGAGGGCGACGGCCGTGCGTCGCCTAGCGCTCGCCGGTTTCCTTGAACTTGCCATGAGACATCAGGCGCTCAAGGCGCTCCTCGACGAGCTCGCGCGGCTTCTTATCCACGACCTGCTTGAGCGCCTCGGCGAGCGCTTTTTTCAGCGCCTGCGCGGCAGCCTGCGGATCGCGGTGCGCGCCGCCGAGCGGCTCGGGAACGATCTTGTCGACGAGCCCGAGCGTCTTCAGGCGGTTCGCCGTGATGCCGAGCGCCTCAGCCGCGTCGGGCGCCATCTCGGCGCTGCGCCAGAGGATCGAGGCGCAGCCTTCGGGCGAGATGACCGAATAGGTGGCGTACTGCAGCATCAGAATCACGTCGCCAACCGCGATGGCAAGCGCGCCGCCCGAACCGCCCTCGCCAATCACCGTGACGATGATCGGCGAGCGCAGGCGCGCCATCTCGAAGAGGTTGCGACCGATCGCCTCCGACTGCCCGCGCTCCTCGGCGTCGATCCCCGGAAAGGCGCCGGGCGTGTCGACGAAGGTGAACACCGGCAAAGCGAATTTCTCGGCCAGCTTCATCAATCTCAGCGCCTTGCGGTAGCCCTCGGGCTTCGGCATGCCGAAGTTGCGCGCGATCTTTTCCTTCGTATCGCGCCCTTTCTGATGGCCGAGCACGACGCACGCCGCGCCGTTGAAGCGCGCGAGGCCGCCGACGATCGAAGCGTCGTCCGAGAACGTGCGGTCACCGTGCAGCTCCTCGAAGTTCGTAAAGAGCGCCTGGATGTAGTCGAGCGTGAAAGGACGCTGCGGATGGCGCGCCACCTGCGCCACCTGCCACGGCGTGAGCTTGCCGTAGATGTCCTTGGTGAGCGTTTGGCTGCGCTTGGTGAGCCGCTGGATCTCTTCGGAGATGTCGACCGCCGAGTCGTCCTGCACGAAGCGCAATTCCTCGATGCGGGTTTCGAGCTCGGCGATGGGTTGCTCGAATTCGAGGAAGGTGGTTTTCAATCGGCTCAGTATTCTACCGGCACCGGGTCGAGCGAGCGCCACAGGTACCAGGTGGCGACCGAGCGCCACGGCCGCCAGCTTTCGCCAAGCTTTCGCATGCGCGCGAGCGAGACTTTTCTCCCTTTGAAATAGCAGATGCGGATTCCTTTCTGCAGCCCGAGATCGTCGAGCGGGAAAATGTCCGGTCGCAGCAGATTGAAGATGAGAAACATCTCCGCGGTCCAACGCCCGATGCCGCGCACTTGCACCAGATCCGCGATCACCTCCTCGTCGCTCATCTCGTCCCAGCGATACGGATGCACGAGCCCCTCGGCGAAGCGCCGCGCGAGGTCGACGATGTATTCGGTCTTGCGGTCTGAAAGCCCGCACGCGCGCAGCTCGCTCGGCTTTTTCAGCAGGATGCCTTCCGGCGTCACCGCTCCGGCGCAGGCGACGACGCGGTCCCACACGCTCTGCGCCGCCTTCACCGAGATCTGCTGCCCGACGATCGCGCGCGCGAGCGTGAGGAACGGCTCGCCGCGCCGGACGAGATAAATGCCTTTATGCCTCTGCATGATGGAAGACATGACGGCGTCTTTACGCCTCAGCGCGCGCTTCGCGCGGTCCCAGTACTCAGGCTTCATGGACCGGAAGATTAAGGAGCAGGTTCTGCGGCTTCATCTTTACTACGCCGTCTTCGGCGGCAAGCGCGAGATACACGGTGCGGCCGCGAATCTCGGCGCGCATCGCGCGCACGTCGGCGAACTCGAGCGCGAAAAGCGCGAGGATATTGCGCATCCTTCCCTGCTCGATCTCGCGTCCGCCCCAGAGCTCGTTCAGGATCTCGCTCGACTCGGCGTCGAGCCCGATGTGCCATGCCCAGCGCTCTTCGTCGATCTTGCGGATGGGCGTTACGCGCACCTCGGTTTTCAAAAAATGGAAAACCCACGCCTCGATCACGCGGCACAACGCATCGAGCGCAGGACGGCCGTAAGTGAGGCTGATCACCGTGTCGTGGCGCGATTCGCGCTCCCAGTAGAGCGCGGCGTTGTTGCGGTCGAGCACGTCGAGATTGGCCGTCGCGAGCTCGCCTTGCGCCTCGATGATGAGGCGGCCGATCGAGCCGTAGCGGTGGCCGCTCGCGTGCATCTCGACCGTCTCGAGGTCGGCGAGCAGCACATGGCCCTCTTGGATGGTGGCTTTCTGGTCGCGGAAGAAGAGCTCGCCCGCGCGCAGCTTGAGCGGGTCGTCGGTGCCGTCGAGCACGTTACGCAGGACCACGTGCGCCAGCTGATCGATGAACATCGGCGGGATGTCGATCGGTGCGCGGAAGAGCGCGAGGTAGCAGCCTTCCACGGTGCCGGCCTCGAGAAGCTTGCGCCGGAAGTCGAGCACGATGCGATAGTTGTCGCGCGCGTCCGGGTCTTCGATCGCAGCGAGGTCGATGCTGCGCCGCGGGTCTTCCATGAGCGCCGCGTGGACGCGCCGCTCGCCCTCGCCGGATTCCTCGACCGGGTGGATTTCCGGGCGCAGGTAGTATGCGCGCAGGAAATCGTCGGTCACGCGCAGCCGGCCGGCTGCGTCGCGTTCTAAGAGGTGAAAACCGGAGTTACGCCAAAACTCAGTTGGCAAACTACGCAGGAGCCAAGACCAGGCGCGAGTGCGACGCCACGTGCTGCTTCAGAAACTCCATCTGGTCGGCGAGGATCCGCCGGTTGGTGAGGATCAGGTATTCGGCCTTGTTCGGGATGTAAGGCGCGTAGAGAAGCTCCAGCCCGCATTCCTGCGGCAGGCGGTTGCGTTTGTGGCCGTTGCAGTTGCGGCACGCGGTCACGACATTCATCCAGGTGTCGCGACCGCCGCGCGAAAGCGGGGTGATGTGGTCGCGCGTCAGGCGAAAGTAGCTGAACGCGCCGCCGCAATACCCGCATACGTGCCGGTCGCGCCGGAAGAGCTCGCGGTTATTGAGCGGCGGCACCTGGTTGAAGCCCTTCGCCGCGAGCGCCTTGCCCTTGATCGCGACGATGGAATGCGCGGTGATGCTGGAGCGCTCGCCGGTGCGGCGGCAGATGCCGCCGTAATAAGTGAATTTTTCCTCGCCCAGCGTCCACGCGACCAGGTCTTTCGCGTAGTAGAAGCAAGCCTGCTGCCAGCTGATCCACCGGTGCGGGACGCCGTGCGCGTCCAGGGACAGGATGAGCGGCTTATCCATGGGCGAGAAACATGCCCGCGGATTCTGCTTGGCTACCTCAAAAAAAACAAGGGGCTGCGATAGGAAGCTAATTCTTGTCGACGGCCTGGCGAAAACCCTGGCCGGCGGCGAAGGCGGGAATGGTCTTCGCGCAAATCTTGATCTCCTTGCCGTTCACAGGGCTGCGCCCGCTACGCGCCTTCCTGGTCCGCGGAAGAAACGTGCCGAAGCCGACCACGGTGACGCGCTTGCCCTTGGCGACGTTCGCGACGATCGCGTCGAACAATGCGTTCACCACTTCGTTGGCTGCGACCTTGCTGACGTTCCCCGCTTTTGCCGCGACCTGGACCAGATCGGACTTCGTCACTACGTGTGGCATGCGCTCCCCTTTACTTGCTCACGCGTGCGAGCCATCGTATCTCAAATCGAAATCGAAAAACAATTATGATTCGTCTCACGGAGGAGGACATCATGAAGAAGTTAGTCTGTTCGGCACTTGCCGCGGCTTTCACATTGCCCGCGCACGCGCAAACCACGCTGACGTTCTCGAGCTGGGTTCCGCCGACGCACCACCTCACGATCTGGCAGGCGAATTGGGCCGCCGAGGTCGAGAAAGCGACCGGCGGGCGCGTCAAGTTCCAGCAGTTGCCGAAGCATCCTTCGGCGCCGCCCGGGACTTTCGATGCCGTGCGCGACGGCTTGATGGATCTCTCGTACGTGACGGCGAGCTACACGCCGGCGCGGCACATCCTGCCATTGATGGCCGAGCTGCCGGGTGCCGGCGAAACTGCCGAGATCAATTCGGTCGCGTACTCGCGCATCCACTGGAAACACTTTCATAAGGTCGGCGAGTACAAGGGCGTGAAGCTCCTCGCCGTGTGGACGCACGGGCCGGGGCAGATGTTCACCAAGAAGCCGATCAACAGCCTCGCCGACTTCCAGAACCTGAAGATCCGCACCGGCGGCGGCATCTCGGCCGAGGTGATCTCCGCGCTCGGCGGGTCGCCCTTCTTCAAGCCGGCGCCCGAGTCCTACGAGCTCCTGAATAGCGGCGTCGCCGACGGCGTGTTCTTCCCGCTCGAGTCCATCGTCTCGTTCAAGCTCGACAAGGTGATCGGCCAGGGCACCATCTTTCCCGGCGGCCTGTACAGCTCCTCGTTCGGCTTCTTCATGAACGAAGGCAAATGGAACAAGCTTTCCAAGCAGGACCAGGAGATCATCGAGAAGCACGGCTTCGAGTTCGCCGCGCGCTCGAACGGTCAGTCCTGGGACAAGGCCGACCAGGTAGGCCTGAATGCGCTTAAGGCCGCTGGCGCGCGCATCATTACCGCCGACGACAAGATGCGCGCCGAGGCCGAGAAGCGCTCGGGTCCGATCATCGAGGACTGGATCAAGAAAGCGAGCGCCAAGGGCGTCGATGCCAAAGCCGTGCTGCAGGAATTCCGCGCCGAGCTGAAGAAGGTCGCTGCTGAACGTAAGTAGTCCCTGGGAAAGGCGCGCCGATGCCGTGCTCGGCATCGCCGCGTCGATCCTGCTGTTCCTGATGATGGCGCTCACGTTCGCGGACGTGGTCGCGCGCTATCTCCTCAACCGCCCGATCCGCGGCGGCTTCGAGATCACCGAGCTCACGCTGCTCGTGCTCATCTTCGCCGGGCTGCCGCTCGTCTCGCACGCCGACGAGCACGTCACCATGGACTTCATCGATCGCATCCTGCCGCCGCGCGCGGCGGCGGTGTGGATTCGTGTGGTGCACGCGATCTGCGCCGCGATCATGTTCTTCCTCACCTGGCAGGTCTGGATCAAGGCGACGCGCATCGCTTCCTATGACGACACCACCGACGTGCTGCGCATCACGATCGGCCCGTTCGTCTACTTCATGGCGATCATGATCGCGCTGACCGGGCTGGTGCACCTCTTCAAGGTCTTATCGCCCGGCACGCCGCGCCGGCAGCGCGCGACGACATGACCGAGACGCTGATCGGCCTGGCCGCGATGATGCTGCTCGCGTTCCTGCGCCTGCCGATCGCGCTCTCGATGGGGCTGGTCGGCGTCATCGGCTACGCCTACATGCGCGACTGGAGCTTCACCGCCGCGCTCGCAGCGGCGCAGACCAAGATCTACGAGACCGGGCGCAATTACACGCTTTCGGTGGTCCCGCTTTTCATCCTGATGGGCAACTTCGTCACGCGCGCCGGCATGTCGCAGGAGCTGTTCCGCGCCGCCTACGCCTTCATCGGCCATCTGCGCGGCGGCCTTGCCATGGCGACCATCGTCGGCTGCGCCGGCTTCGGTGCGATCTGCGGCTCATCGATCGCCACGGCCGCGACCTTCGCGAAGGTCGCATACCCGTCGATGAAGAAGTTCGGCTACTCCGACGGGCTTGCCACCGGCGCGATCGCCGCGGGTGGCACGCTCGGCATCCTCATCCCGCCGTCCACCATCATGGTGATCTACGGGATCATGACCGGCACGAGCATCGGCCATCTCTTCGCCGCCGGCATCCTGCCGGGCATCCTCGCCACGGTGCTCCTCTGCCTCGCGGTCCGATACGTCGCCTGGCGCAATCCGCAGGCAGCGCCGCGCGGCGAGCGCATGTCCTGGAAGGAACGTTTCGCCACGCTCGAGGGACTCGGCTGGTTCGCCGCCGTCGGCGTCGCCGTCATCGGTGCGGCGCAGCTGCGCTGGTTGCCCGCCGATGACGCCGCGGTGCTCGGCGCCCTCGCGGTGTTTGGCCTTTCTCTCATCTACAAGGGGATCACGAGCGTGGTGGCGCTCTTCGCGCTGGTAATGGGCGGCATCTACGGCGGCGTCTTTACCGCGGTGGAAGGTGCCGGCGTCGGCGCTTTCGGCGCGATGGTGTTCGCTCTCGCGCGGCGCTCGCTATCGTGGAAAGGCCTTTACGGCGCGCTGCTTGAGAGCGCGCGCACCACGTCCATGCTTTTCCTCATTCTGATCGGCGCCCTGATGTTCGCCGAGTTCGTCAACATCACCTCGATGCCCGACGACTTGAAGAACTTCGTGACGCGCCTGAGAATCAGCCCGATCCTGGTGGTCGCCGTCATCATGATGATCTACGTGCTGCTCGGTACCGCGATGGAGGAGCTCTCGATGATCCTGCTCACGGTACCGATCTTCTTCCCGCTCATCGTGCATATGG
>Ga0209382_10012034_pt1 | contig 10708 bp, 12 predicted proteins | sample SoiMetdeltSBSDD5_FD_187599 | JGI IMG/M metagenome (GOLD analysis project Ga0209382, IMG submission 187599) | Bulk soil microbial communities from a Populus tree surrounding site in Tennessee, USA - Soil MetaG P. deltoides SBSDD5 (SPAdes) (version 2) | ecosystem: Environmental > Terrestrial >...
CTTTTCGCCCTTCAGCATCATGGCATATTCACCTATGGTCATTCCATAAACAACAGGCACCTTTTGCATGCCAAGAAATGAACGGTACCCATCTTTTCTTACCGGTCCGTCAACATAATATCCGTTCGGGTTCGGCCTGTCGAGAACAATCAAAGGTTTATTAAATTCAATCGCAGCTTCACAAAGATCTTCAAGAGACGAGATATAAGTGAAGAACCTTACACCAACGTCCTGTATATCGAATACAATCACATCCACATCGGCAAGATCTTCCGCGCCTGGTTTCCTTTTCTTGCCATATAAAGAAATAACAGGTATGCCTGTAGCGGGATCTTTTGAGTTGGAAACTTTTTCACCTGCATCGGCAGTTCCCCTGAAGCCGTGTTCGGGAGCAAATATCTTTTTTATATCAACACCCGAGCGGGACAAAGTATCTACAAGATGTACATCCTGCACCATCGACGTATTGTTGGCAAAAACCGCAACACGCTTATTTTTCAACAAGTGCAAATAAGAATCAATTCGTTCGGCTGCCGGAATGATTTTTGAACTATCTGCAACGGGCGGATGCTGAACAGTCGCCGGTTGGCTGCAGCCCGTGAGGAAAGCTATGATCAGCGAGGGTATCAGGAACAAGATCTTCTTCATAGTATTGTTTCAAAAGGTAAATGTGCTAAAAATATATTAAACGAGTACTTTCGCCATCCATCTTTAATCTTAATTTATCTAAATAAAAGTTATGCAACAGGCAAAATCAGGTGATACAGTAAAAGTTCATTATAGTGGAAGATTAACAGACGGCACTCCATTCGACAGTTCAGAAGGACGTGAGCCGCTCGAATTTAAAGTGGGTAATGGCGACGTGATCAAAGGCTTTGATGAAGGTGTAACAGGTATGGTAGTGGGTGATAAAAAAACAGTTCACATCCCCGCCGACGAAGCGTACGGACAAAAAGAGGAAGACAGGATCGTAAAATTTCCACGTACAAACTTTCCGCCAGATATGGAACCTGAGGTGGGAATGCAACTTAATATGACCAATGGTGGCGGGCAGACTATTCCCGTGGTAATTACAGAAGTGGATGAGGAAAATGTTACGCTCGATGCGAATCATCCACTGGCGGGGCACGACCTGATCTTCGATATCGAATTGGTCGACATCAAAGGCAGCTCCAGGATAATCATGCCGTAATCAGAGGCTATTTTACTGTTACGCTCACTCTTGCAGTTCGTCCATACCACCATCCAAGCCACAACCCTGCAAGGCCCCATCCAACAACACTGTCTATAAAATATGCATTGAGGTCGAATGTGTCGAACCAAATATGAGTAGTATATGGAACATTTAAAAATACGATCAACCCGGTGAGAATGCTCGCTATAAACACATTGGAAAAACGCGGATTAGCAAACCTTGAAAGTATCCAGCAGAATAGTCCAACCATAATGATATCTACAATGAGACCGCGGAAAATGTTCATTCCCATGTTGGTATCCATCTGCTTGTGGTAAGCAACAACGGCCCATGGTTTGCCGGCGGCTTCTTTCATGTGCTGTTCCATCACTTCGCCCGATGCTCCGGGAGGCGTATTGGGCATAAGGTAAGAGGCATCCTGTGAAAACTGGCCGTTAAGGAAGTTCATGATCTCTTCCTGCTTGTCGGTGTATTGGTTTGCCGGACGGTGAAGATCCAGAATCGTCCATGAAAGAGTCTGGCAAATGAAAATAATTATTCCGCCAACTATGGCGCCTATGATAATTTTCTTCATAAATCGTTAGGTTTTTGGGTGGTATAAGTTAATCAGATTTTCCGACAATCGGTATTTATGTTTTTTGCGATTCAATGTAACACCCAGCAATAAGCGCAAGAAACAGAACAAAAGAGCATACAATTGATCCTTCAAAGCCATACTGTCCTCCTGTAATTGCGGCGGATCCGCTTAGTTCGGCCGACATGAGGCTTTCAAATGAAAGGCCGCTAACGTGAAAGCCCAACACAGGTCCCTGGATGAAATTCCAGCTCAAATGAAAAAATATCGGCAGCCAGAGCGACCGGGTGATGATGTACGCGATTCCCAGCACAAGCCCGCCAAGAAAAGTATTCACCAGCCCCAGCGACGGAATACCAAGGTTCGAATGATGAACAATTGCAAATAACAGAGCGCTTAAAAACAGCGCGATCCACTTATTAAACGACTTCATCAGGTTTCTCAACACATATCCCCTGAATATCAGCTCTTCCGACAGCGCGATCATTGCAAGCAGCACCAGGCTGAAGAAGAAGTCGCCGGGATTGAATGCTACGTCTGTCCACCTCAGATTCTTCATGTAATATAATACGAGCGCACCCGTGCAAACCAGCAATGTACCCGCTGCAAATCCTATTACCGAATCGGGATAGAAATGCTGCGGATGAAATCCGAGGCTTTCAAATGATCTTCGGTCGATAAATCTTCTGAAAGCGAAAACCAATAACAAAGAAAGAACGAAGGAAACAGTGAACCAAAGTTCGGGTGACCAGACATAGTTACTCCATAATGCAGATAACCCCGTATAAACGACGATCAAAAAAACTGCACGAATCCAACCTTGCTCAATGAGGGCTGGGGCTTGCCGGTGGAGTGACATGGAATATTTCTATCTTTCGCAAAATTAGAAAATAGATGCGGGACGATTATAAATATACTGCAGCTTCACGGTTTTTAAGATATGTACAGATAGACACTCAGAGTGATGCCGCATCATCAAGCCAGCCTTCTACAGCGAAACAGCTCGACCTGAGCCGCATGCTGGTAGACGAATTAAAGGAGTTAGGAATATCCGATGCCCACCTCGATGAATATGGTTATGTGTATGCGACAATACCTTCAAACACCACGAAAAAAGTTCCTGTCATCTGTTTCTGCTCCCATGTTGATACGTCGCCTGATTCAAGCGGCGCTAATGTGAAGCCGATATTGCACAGGCAATATAATGGCGAAGATATCGTACTGCCCGACGATCCATCGCAGGTGATCACAGTACAGGAACATCCCTATCTGAAGGAAAAGATCGGTGACGATATAATCACGGCTTCTGGCACAACTCTTCTTGGCGCGGATGACAAGGCAGGTGTCGCAGTGATTATTGACCTTGTACATTTTCTTGTAAAAAATCCCGAAGTAAAGCACGGACAAATAAAAATTCTATTCACACCGGATGAAGAAATTGGAAGAGGTGTTAACAAGGTTGACATAAACAAACTTGGTGCGGATTTCGGTTATACATTGGATGCAGGTGAGCTCGGATCGTTCGAGGATGAAACCTTTTCTGCAGACGGCGTTCACGTTGTTATTAACGGAGTAAGTGCTCACCCCGGATATGCAAAGGGCAAGATGGTAAGTGCATTAAAGATTGCAGCTGAATTTATCGATTCCCTGCCAAAGGATTCATATTCACCTGAAACAACCAGCGACCGCGAGGGATTTATTCATCCGGTGAAAATTGCAGGTACGATAGAGCAGGCGTCGGTAGAATTTATCATTCGTGATTTTCATACTCACAAGCTTGCTCAATATGAAAATTTTCTGCGCGACCTTCTCGCGGAAACGGTCAGTCGTCATCACGGGGCGAGTTTCACATTTGAAGTGCACGAACAGTATAGGAACATGAAAGAGATCCTCGACCAACATCCGCAGGTTAGTGAATATGCCATTGAAGCGATAGAACGTGCAGGAATAAAAGTCAAACGAAGCAGTGCTCGGGGCGGTACTGATGGTTCACGGTTGTCGTTCATGGGCCTTCCATGCCCGAATTTATTTACGGGCGAAATGGCTTATCATGGGAAACATGAATACGTAAGCGTGCAGGATATGGAGAGGAGCGTGGATGTGTGTGTTGAAATAGTTAAGATCTGGGAAGAAAGATCGTGAGCCGCCTCACGCCTCACGCCTCACGCCTCACGCTTCACGCCTCACGAAAGCATTGTTACGAACAATCGCATCCAGGATCCTCGCCGCATGCTCTCTCGAATTTTCAATGAACCACACATGTGTATTCATGCCGCCGCAAACAACTCCCGCCAGGTACACACCAGGCATATTAGACTCCATCGTTTCGGGATCATATTCAGGCTGCCTGATCTCATCGTCCGACAACTTAATTCCTGATGCAAGCAGGAAATCAAAATCCGGCTTATATCCCGTTGCAGCGATCACATAATCATTTTCTATTGTTACTACCCCATCCTGAGTTAAAATATCAACTTCTTTCTCTCTTATAGCGGTGAGGCACGCATTGAAGTAAGCCTTGATACTTCCTTCTTTAATTCTGTTCTCGATATCCGGCCGAACCCAATACTTTACACGCTTGCCTATTCCTCCGCCACGTGTTACCATCGTCACATCGGCGCCCTTTCGAAACGTTTCCAGCGCAGCATCAACGGCGGAATTATTTGCTCCAACAACAACAACTTTATGCGTAGCATAAAAATGAGGATCCTTGTAGTAGTGTGTTACTTTCTTAAGATCTTCTCCCGGGATATTCATCAGCACGGGAATATCATAAAAGCCAGTAGCGATAATAACGTTTGTGCACTTGTAAACATCCTTTGATGTATGCAGCTCATAGCCACCATTCAGCGGAGTGAATTTGTAAACCCTTTCATCAAGATGCAGCGGAAGATGATTAGATACGGCTACCCTCCGGTAGTATTCGAGAGCTTCGGGACGGGTGGGTTTTATATTGTTCGAAACAAAGGGAATATTACCTATCTCAAGCTTTTCAGAGGTCGAAAAAAAAGTCATGTTCAGAGGGTAATTGTACAATGAGTTTACAATACATCCTTTTTCGATTATCAGGAAATTCAAATTATTTTTCTTTGCTTCCAGTCCACATGCAATGCCTATCGGGCCACCGCCAATGATGATCAGGTCGTAATTTTTATTTATCATGAAACACACATCAGTTGAAAGATGTGCAAAGTTAATAGTACTTTCATCAAAACTACTGCCATGAATTTCATACAGAACTACTGGTGGGCCATTGTGCTTTTCATTGTTATTTTAGCAGGACTTAAAACAATCAACCAGGGAACTGTTGCTGTTGTTACCGTATTTGGTAAATACCAACGGGTGCTGCTACCGGGCCTGCGCCTTATCATTCCATTCGTTGAGCAGATATATAAGCGGATCAGCATTCAGAACAGGTCCATCGAAATGGAATTCCAGGCCGTTACCGCCGACCAGGCAAATGTTTACTTTAAAAACATGCTGCTTTTTGCTGTTCAAAATGCAAACGAGGAGACCATAAAAAAGGTAGCGTTCAAATTCATCAGCGAACGCGAGCTGATGCAGGCGCTCACCAGAACGATCGAAGGCACCGTGCGCTCGTTCGTTGCTACCAAGCGGCAGGCAGAAATATTGGCATTGAGAAGGGAAATAGTAGAATATGTAAAAGAACAAATCGACACACTGCTTGAAGAATGGGGTTACCACCTCCTTGATCTTCAGATCAACGACATCACGTTCGATAAAGCAATCATTGAGTCCATGAGCCGGGTAGTGGCGAGTAATAATCTAAAGGCTGCCGCTGAAAATGAGGGTCAGGCTCTGCTCATTACAAAAACGAAAGCAGCAGAAGCTGATGGTAATTCAATCAAAATTGCGGCGGAGGCAGAGCGCGAAGCAGCACGGCTGAGAGGCCAGGGTGTTGCCCTGTTCAGGCAGGAAGTAGCCAAAGGTATGACTGAAGCGGCCGAGCAGATGAAGCAGGCGAATCTCGACACAAATGTAATTCTGTTCAGTATGTGGACGGAAGCCATCAAGAATTTTGCAGAATACGGAAAAGGGAACGTGATCTTTCTGGATGGAAGTCCCGACGGCATGGAACACACAATGAAACAGATCCAGGCGATGATGATCAAGCAGAGCGGAACGTCAAAAAATTAATTCGTGATTTTCTTTTTTGTTAGAATAGGGGGCCTTATTCTTATTGAGCAGGTAATAAATCAGCGCTATTGAAATTGAAGTAAGAATAAGCAGGATGATCAGGTCACGGAAATTATGCCATACCGGAGTAGGTGCATAGAACCAGTTACCGATCAATGACTCTGCAACGTCATTTGTTCTTTGCCATTTGGCTTTTGAGAATTGTAGGATCTCGTCGATGTAGCCGGGATCGGTAAATCTGCTGTACATAAAGCTGTGAATGCTCACCAGCACCGCGGCGATAATGCTCGAAATGATTCCGGTTACACTCAGCGATTTCATCCTCACCACTGAATTCTTACAGTAGTGATTCAGCGAAAGCCACAACACGGAAACAACGCTGCCAAAAAATAATGTGAGGAAAAGGAGATTTGCAGTGAAAGTATGCGGAAGAAAACGGCGCAGGTATGTGCCGCCTATCAGGATTCCTGATATGATCACTCCGGTAAAAAATCCTGTTATGATGGCCTTTCTCATAGTATTTTTGTGGATGTGATGTTTTTAAATATATGAAATATCTTAACAATTTTCACAAGATTTTTTTATAATCTTTACACCATCACTAAATAACCCGTTAATGAATTGGTTCTTCCTTCAGATAGATACTTCTGCTGCAGCTCTTCAGGCTGCAAATGCCGCGACGCAGCCGCCACAACAGATCAGTATCATCGACCTTCTCTCAAAAGGAGGCGTGCTGATGATCCCCCTTGCACTGCTTTTAGTAGTGGCGATTTTTGTATTTATAGAGAGATTGATATATATCCGAAAGGCTTCCAGGATAGAGGAGAATTTCATGAATATTATCCGTGACAACATTGTTTCCGGTAACGTTACAGCAGCCAGGTCGATGGCCAAAAACACCAATAACCCTGTTGCCCGTATAATTGATAAGGGCATTCAGCGAATCGGCAAGCCTATAGATGCCATTGAGAAAAGCATGGAAAATGTTGGCAGGCTCGAAATGTATAAAATGGAACGCAATATCAACATTCTGTCACTCATCGCCGGTATTGCCCCGATGTTCGGATTTCTCGGAACGATCATAGGAATGTTCCAGTTGTTTTTCCGATTGGCATCAACAGGTGAATTTACTATCCAGTCGATGGCTGATGGTATTTACACCAAGCTTATATCTTCAGCCGTAGGTCTTATTATTGGGCTTCTCGCATACATTGCTTACAACTACCTGAACACTCAGATCGACAAAACCGGTAACAGGATGGAAGTAGCCAGCGCAGAATTTGTAGACATACTTCAGGAACCAACCCGTTAAACCACTGAATATGAACATCAGGAAAAAAAATAGATCGCATGGAGAAGTGCACACAGGTCCGTTGAACGACATCCTGTTCATATTGCTGATGTTCTTTCTGATCGCATCAACACTTGCTAACCCGAATGTGATCAAGCTTTCAAATCCAAAGGCCAAGGGCGATACAAAGACAAAGCAGAACGTTGTCGTAAACATTGATCTTAAAAAACATTATATCATCAACGGCAAGCAGGTTCCCCTCGAAGAACTTAAGAGTTCACTCCAGCCGCTGATCCAGAAAGATTCAACCAATGCCACTGTGGCTATAAATGCCGACAAGCAGGTGCCGGTCGATGAAGTTGTAGCCGTTATGCGCGTAGCAAGGGAACTTGGCGCCAGAACCGTGCTCATGGTTGATAAATCCGGCGCTCAGTAATTACGAAACGCGGTTTGTTTTGCATGTCATTCTTTATCCGGGTATCACCCAGATCAGAAAATACATCCTTTACTTTCTCACTGTAATTTGCATGCGTCTCCAGATATACCTTTCCCCCGGGCAATAATTCTTTCTCCGCGAAGCGCGCGATCGCCTTATAAAACGTCAGCGGATCGCTATCAGGAACAAATAAAGCAATATGAGGTTCGAACTTAGTAACATTATCCTCCATTAAATTTTTTTCGTTCGAAGGAATATATGGAGGGTTGCTAACAATAATATCAATCGGAGGAAGGTCGTTCCACATACTTTCATCTAAAATGTCGGAAAGTATAAATTTCACATCAACATTATTTAACTCTGAATTTTTCCTGGCAACCTGTATTGCTTTTTCGCTTACGTCAACTGAATAAACTTCTGCTTCAGAAACATATTTCTTAATTGCAATAGATATGCAGCCCGATCCTGTGCCAATGTCAAGAATCCTTAGAGCAGTAGCATTATCTCTTTTTATCTCTTTAATAACCCTATCCACCAACTCCTCCGTCTCCGGCCGCGGTATCAGCACATGCTCATTAACATAAAACCTCATTCCCATAAACCACGCTTCTCCAAGAACATATTGCACGGGCTTATGTGTTAGAAGTTCCTGTGTATATTTTTCAAGCTGATTTATCATTCCACCCGACATCTTAACCTTCTTATTGGTCACCCTGACTATCCTTTTCCAGCCGGTAACATTTTCCATGACCAGGTCGGCGATATTCGCTGCTTCGCGGTCGTCGTATAAGTCATACAACTGGAAGATCAGGCTCATGTTCGCCTCGTGAATGGTCATGCCGGCAAACTTAAATGATTTTCGTTTCATACTTTTGAAAGCAACGCTGTGCATTGAATATCCATGAAGCATATATGCAACGCTGCATTACCCTGGCTACACTGGCACTAGGGAATGTTGCACCAAACCCTATGGTAGGTGCAGTTCTCGTACACAACGGCAATATAATCGGTGAAGGCTATCACAAAGTGTATGGTGGCCCGCATGCTGAAGTAAATTGTATCGATTCGGTCATTGCTAATAACGAGGAGTTCATCAGCAAGTCATCGATATATGTTTCTCTCGAACCATGTGCGCATTTCGGTAAAACGCCACCTTGTGCCGATCTTATTATCAGGCATGGCATCAAAAAAGTTTTTGTCGGTATCCGCGATCCTTTTGTAGAGGTAAATGGAAAGGGGATTGAGAAACTTACAGCGGCAGGAATAGAAGTTACTTCCGGTGTTCTTGAACAGGAATGTAAAGCGATCAATAAACGATTCTTCACTTTTCATATAAAGCACCGACCATATATCATTCTCAAATGGGCACAAACAGCCGATCATAAGATCGGAAATGTTGGAAACAGCCGCCTCATGATCACCAATGAGTTTACTAACCGCATTGTTCATAAATGGAGAAGCGAAGAAGCGGCGATAATGGCGGGAACAAATTCTGTTATGATGGATGATCCACAACTTACCAACAGGCTTTGGAAGGGTAATCATCCGGTGCGGGTAATTGTTGACATGGATCTTCGTCTTCCATCATCACTTAAAGTTTTCGACGGCTCGGTTAAAACAATTGTATTCAATGCACTGAAACATGAAGAAAGCGACAACCTGATCTTTTACCAGGTAACGCGCGATGTCAGCCTCGTCCATCAGGTGCTGAATGGTTTGTATCAAATGAGAATTTTAAGTGTGATGATTGAAGGTGGCGCTAAACTGATTCAATCTTTTATTGACGAAGGCATGTGGGATGAAGCCCGCGTAATTACCAACAAGTCGCTCATTTTAAATCACGGCGTCGCTTCGCCAATATTAACAGATGGATCTGTAATAGGAGAAGAATTATCAGGCGACGATCTGATCAGGTTTTTTTCGAATAATCATAAAACCCTTTCCCGCTTTTAACTCCAAGTTGTCCCGCAGCGACCATCTTCGTCAGAAGTGGACACGGTACATAATGTGGTTTGCCCAATCCTTCATATAATACATTCAGTATTGCGTGGCAAACATCAAGACCTATAAAATCCGCAAGCTGCAATGGACCCATCGGGTGCGACATTCCCAGCTTCATTATCGTGTCGATTTCATCAACGCCCGCAACTCCTTCATACAAACTGTAAATTGCTTCATTGATCATTGGCATCAGTATCCTGTTTGCGATAAAGCCAGGGTAATCGTTAACAACGCACGGTGTTTTTCCAAGCCTTTTCGACAGCTCAACAATTGTTTCTGTTACCTCTTTATTTGTTGCATAGCCGTTGATCACCTCTACCAGCTTCATTACCGGAACGGGATTCATGAAGTGCATGCCTATAACTTTGTCGGGCCGTTTTGTTGCTGCCGCGATTTTAGTGATCGATATGGAAGAAGTATTTGTAGCGAGAATGCAATTGTTGTTCGCATGCGTATCGAGTTCCCTGAATATTTTAAGCTTCAGCTCCGTGTTTTCTGTTGCCGCTTCCACAACAAGCTGAACGTCTTTCACTCCTTCTGCGATTGTATGGAAAGTTTGGATGTTTAAAAGAGACTTCGATTTGATCTCTTCAGTGGCAGTTTGCTTTGCTATTTGCCTGTCGAAATTTTTTGAAATAGTTTGAATAGCTTTTTCAAGCTGGGGTGAATTTACGTCGGTGAAGTGCACTTTGAAACCCGCCTGCGCGAACACATGAGCGATTCCATTACCCATAGTGCCCGCGCCGATCACGGCGATCTTTTGAATCATAGCAATTATTTTTAGCTCTGCAGGTTATCTCCGCATTCTTTCTAATTTGTTTTTGCGCCTTAGTTGATCTTCGCGGCTCTGCGTGAAACATTTCTCGCAAAGGCGCAAAGTTGATCTTCGCGGCTCTGCGTGAAACGTTTCTCGCAAAGGCGCAAAGTTGATCTTCGCGGCTCTGCGTGAATATTTCTCGCAAAGGGCGCAAAGTTGATCTTCGCGGCTCTGCGTGAAACATTTCTCGCAAAGATGCAAAGTTGAATCTTCGCGGCTCTGAGTAAATATTTCTT
>Ga0209382_10012037_pt1 | contig 10708 bp, 10 predicted proteins | sample SoiMetdeltSBSDD5_FD_187599 | JGI IMG/M metagenome (GOLD analysis project Ga0209382, IMG submission 187599) | Bulk soil microbial communities from a Populus tree surrounding site in Tennessee, USA - Soil MetaG P. deltoides SBSDD5 (SPAdes) (version 2) | ecosystem: Environmental > Terrestrial >...
CGCGCTCGGGAAGACGACCACCGGGCTGTTCGGCTCGCCGAGTGAGTGGGTGGAAGCCGTTCGTCGCGCCAGCGTGCGGGCCGGGGATCGTTCCTGGCCGATGCCGGTCTTCGACGACTACAAGGACCAACTCAAGAGCGAGATCGCCGACTTCTCCAACACCGGCGGGCGTCCAGCGGGCGCCATCACAGCGGCGCTCTTCCTCAAAGAATTTGCCGGGGACCTGCCGTGGGTCCACATGGACATTGCCGGCACGGCGTGGGCCGAGGAGGCGAAGCCGTACCAGCCGAAGGGCGCCACTGGCGTCGGCGTGCGCACCCTGGTCGAGCTGGCCCTGGACGCCGCGACCTGGAGCGCGCAGAATCACAAGGATTGATGCTCCTCCTGAGACTGCTCCAGGACAAGCCGATCATTGTCGACGTCGGCAAGCCGCCGGAGCCGACCCCCGACATCAGCATCGACTTCGTCGTCGGGATGTTCGCGATGGCCGGCGTCTTTCTCCTGGTCGCCCTTGTAGGCAGTCTGATTGTGGCTGGCGTAATACTCTTCATGAAGCGGCGGCAGCAGAGGCTGGCGCCAGACGATCCGGGTCACACAACGCTCCATATCTGAATGCATTCATTACCTCGCTCAAGGAGAGCCTCCATGTTCCGACGTGTTCTACCGGTTGTTCTGATGGCTTCGCTCGTGGCGCCCGTCGCCGCGCAGACTCCCACCGGGTGGAAAGTGCACATCGACCAGAGCACCAACGCGCAGGACCCCGACGACAAGTCCGGCGTCAAGTTCATGGCGATGGGTAAAGGCTTCCACGTTTCCGGCGGACCTGCGGGCACGTACTGGAATCCGGCAAATTCGGCCACCGGAAACTACACGCTCAAGGGCACGTTCACGCTAGTGAAGCCGAGCAACCACACCAACTACTACGGTCTGGTGTTCGGCGGGAACGCGCTCGACGGCCCGTCGCAAACCTACACCTACTTCCTGGTTGCACAGAACGGTCGCTTCCTGATCAAGCAGCGCAATGGTGAACAGACGCGCGACATTCAGGCCGCGACCGCGAATGGCGCCGTCAAGACGCCCGACAACACCGGCCGCTCTGTCAACGCGCTGGAAGTGCGTGTCGCCGGCGATGCGATCTCGTACGTCGTCAACGGTACGGTCGTCCACACGACACCGAAGAGCGCTGCGAAGACCGACGGCGTCGCCGGCTTCCGCGTCAATCACGTCACTGAGGTGATGGTGGACAACTTCGAGGTTCAGAAGGGATAAGTGTCTGTCGTAGGGGCCGCCTCGAGGCGGCCCGAGCGATTGCTGGTCCTCCTCTTGATCGCCGGGGCAACGGTCCTGGTTCAGGCGGAGGACTGGCCCCAGTTCCGCGGCCCAACCGGTCAGGGCCATGCCACCGAACGCGGTATCCCACTCGAGTGGAGTGAATCCAAGAACATCGTCTGGAAGACTGCAGTTCCCGGTCTTGGCTGGTCGTCGCCCGCGGTGGCGGGCGGGCGAGTCTGGCTGACGACTGTCGTCGAGTCGAAGGAGCGTCGGGGACGCCTATCGGCGTCACTGCGTGCGCTGGCCTTCGACGTCGCCACCGGGCGCGAGTTGGTCAACGTTGAAGTGTTCCAACTGGCCGATGCGGGATATGTCAACCCAAAGAACAGCCGCGCCTCGCCGACGCCCATCGTGGATGGCGATCGCGTCTATATGCACTTCGGTGCCGACGGCACCGCGGCGCTCAGCACCTCCGGCGAGATTCTGTGGACGACGCACCTGCGATACGAGTCGCAGCATGGCAACGGCGGATCGCCGACGCTGTATCGCGATCTTCTGATCGTCAACTGCGACGGCAACGGCGGCGACGCCTACGTCGTGGCGCTAGATACCGCGACGGGTAAGACGCGATGGAAGACGTCGCGGCGGAGGCCGGCCGATCAAGCGTATTCCACGCCGCTCGTCATCACGGTCGGCCAGCAGGATCAGCTCGTGTCGGTCGGCGCGTACCGAGCCGCGGCGTACGAACCGCTCACCGGCCAGGAGATCTGGCGCGTCAGCTACGGCGATGGCTTTTCAAACGTCCCCCGACCAGTCTTCGGGCAAGGGCTGGTGTTCATCGCCACCGGCTTTCAAACGCCCTCGCTCATCGCAGTCCGCCCGGATGGCAAGGGCGACGTGACCCGCACCCATGTGGCGTGGACGACCTCGCGCGGCGCGCCGTATACGCCGTCGCCGCTGCTGGTCGGCACTGACCTCTACTACGTGAGTGATACCGGAGTGCTGACGCTCGCCGACGCCACGTCGGGGCAGGTCGTCTGGCAGCAGCGTCTGGGTGGAAACTATTCAGCGTCGCCTGTGCTCGCGGATGGTCGGATCTACTTTCAGAGCGAACGGAGCGACATTGGCCTCGATGGCCGTGTCCCAGGAGTCGGTCTTCCTGCGAACGCATACGCACCTTTACCGAATCGCCGAGCGCAAGTAAGTCACGCGGCTGGCCACCCCGCGGTTTGACGTCTTGCAATGCGTCGACATACGATATTTATAGGATATCGTATGTCTAAACGTGCTATATCGGTCACCCTACGGTCAGACAATCTCACCTGGCTCAAGGCGCGGGCCGGGGCGATCGGGGCACGCAGCGTCAGCGAACTGCTCGACCAGTTAGTCGCCGAGGCTCGCCGGACCACACCTCGCGGGGCAGTTCGGTCAGTGGTCGGCACGGTCGACATCGATGCGTCCGATCCACTTCTGGAGGACGCCGACGATGTGTTGCGTACACTGTTTGATGCGTCGCTGAAACGGCCAACGCTCGTGAAAGAGGCGCGCGCCAAATACGGAGCGGCGAAGAAGCGTCGTGCCTGATCAGGCGGCCGTCGCCGACACGCACGCCATTCTCTTCCATGCTGCCGGCGGGCGCGGGCTTGGTCCCAAAGCCGCCGCCATGTTCGACCGCTGCGAACGGCAGCAGGCCGTGATCTACGTGCCGGCGATCGTCATGTGGGAAGTCAGCCTGCTGGCGCGCGTGTCACGAGTAAGTCTCCGGCGCACGGCACGCGGGTTCTTCGACGATCTCTTCAGCAACCCGTCGTATCAGCCGTTCGACATGACGGCTGAGCAAGTCTACGTCGCCGACGAACTCCGCTTCAGTCGCGATCCATTCGATTTGCTGATTTGTGCGGCCGCCCGTGCGCTGGAGCTGCCGCTCCTGACGCGCGACGCCGACATCCGTGCGGCCGGAGTAGTGCGAGTGATCTGGTAGTCAGCGAGATCGCAGGAGCGGATGCAGTTCGGCGACCCGATGCATGTAGCCTCCAGCGGCGGCGTAGTCCTTGGCGGCTGCGCGACGAAGATGTTCGATGGCCTTTGTACGATCGCCGGTCGCGTCGTGGTACAAGCCCACATACAGCTCCGCAAAGAAGCGCGACGAGGGCTCGCTGCCGGCGGCTTTCAGGATCGCGTCAGGTGTCATCGTGCCGCGGAACATCTGGTAGATCTCACGCATCGGTGAACGCTGGTCCGGCCCGACGGGCAGGAGGGCAGCCCGCGCCTTGGCTGGCGACTCGGCTTTCGCGACGCACATGAAGTGCCACGCCGGGTTCTCGACGTCGTTGGGATTCACCGTGCGATGCGACTCGAATTGCGCGCGGCAGTCCTGGTAGCGGCCGGAGTAGTAGAGCGCGATCCCGCGCTGCCACAATTGCGGCGCGGCCTGCGGCGCAAGCGCAGCGACGCGATCGAAGCCCGCGACCGATTCAGTGAGTCGTCCGGCCAGGAAGTCCTCGATGGCGCGATCGAGAATCGCGCGCGGGTCGTCACCGCCGCGTTGCGCGGCAACCACTCCCAGCGTCGAGGCCGTCGCGATCAGTACCCAGAGTAGACGCACGCGCATATCAACGACGAAGGTCGAGACAGATGAGTGTGTTCTCGTTGCGGACATAGACGAAGCCATCGGCGATGGCCGGCAGAGGACGGACAACGCCCGGCAGCACCTGCGCACGGGTCAGTGGTTTGAAGCCTTGCGGCGACGCCGGCGCGAGAATCATCTCGCCCCCTTCGCGAATGATGAGCAGCTTGTCGCCGACCAGCGTAATGCTGCCGGCTCGGAACTGGTCCTGGCTCCACTTGACCGTGCCGGTCTTGAACTCGACGGCGCGCAAGCTGGGGCCGAATTCCTGCCGCCCGTGGTACCCGTACAGATATCCGTCGTGGTACACGCTGGTCGCGTAGTGATTCGACAAGGCCTCGTCCGACGCCCAGACGTCCACGAGCTTCGAGCCTTCAACACGGAGTACGCCGGCGCCGGGTCCGTATTGCGCCGACACGAAGATCGAGTCGCCGACGACCAGCGGTGTCGCGGCGTTCACCGAGGCCGCGATGCGAGCGCGCCAGCGCCGCTGGAACTGGATCGATCCCGTCGCCGGGTCGAGACCAATGAGATTGTCCCGGGTCAGAAAGATGGCGGAGCGGCGCCCACCGATCGTCGCGGCCATCCCGGACGAATAGCTCGCGTCATCGTCGGTGGCCGTCCACACGACTTTGCCCGTCTTCGCATCGAACGCGACGATGCCCGCTTTGTCGCCGCCGATGTTGGCGATGACACGCCCGCCCTCAACGAGCGGTGAGCCTGCCGCGCCGAAGTAGCCCTTCGGCACGTTGAAGCGCTTCATCGTGTCCTCGCTCCACACGCGTGTGCCCTTGGCGAGGTCGACGGCATGGAGCTGCCCCTGGGCACCGAACGTGTAGACGAGCCCATTCGCGGCGACAGGCACTGCGCGCGGTCCTTCGTCGAAGCCGAAATCGTCGCGATAGTTGGTGGGGTAGGCGTAGCGCCAGGTCGACGCGCCAGTCTTCGCATCGAGCGACTCGAGCACCTCCTCGTTGCCGACGCGATGGAACAACAGTACGTGGTTCTGGACGACCGCCGGACCGGCAAACGCCTGCCCGACCTGCTTACGCCAGACGACTTTCGGTCCGGAGGAGCCCCAGTTCTCTGACAGCGGGGGGCCGGCGTAAGTGCCGTTGCGATCGGGTCCGAGGAACTGCGGCCAGTCCGTCGCAATGGCCGGCACACCAGCGGCCAGCGTCATCACCAGCAGCGCAACCCATCGGCGGGGCATGCGATGACTTTACCGCAAGTGCACCCATCGAAGTCTGCTCATCAATGAACCTGGCCAGCCATATAATTCGGGCGCGGTGAGTCTCGAAACGGGTACGCGTCTGGGGCCGTACGAGATCGTCTCGACCATCGGTGCGGGCGGGATGGGCGAGGTGTATCGCGCCCGGGATTCCAAGCTCAATCGGGATGTGGCGCTGAAGCTGCTGCCGTCGGCATTCGCCGGCGACGCCGAGCGCATGGCCCGCTTCGAGCGCGAGGCACAGCTGCTGGCTTCGCTCAATCATCCAAACATCGCAGCGATCTACGGGCTCGAAGAGAGTGTCGGACAGCGCGCCATCGTGATGGAGCTCGTGGACGGTCGCGAGGTCGCTGGCCCCCTGCCGGTTGCAGAGGCCCTTCGGATCGCGCGACAGATTGCCGAAGCGATCGAGTTCGCACACGACAAGGGCGTTGTGCATCGCGATCTGAAGCCAGCCAATATCAGGCTCACACCCGATGGCGCAGTGAAGGTGCTCGACTTCGGGCTGGCCAAGGCCCTCGAGGTTGCGGACGAATCGTCGTGGGAGACGCGACTGGCGAACTCGCCGACGATGTCATTGGCCGCCACGCACGTGGGCGTGGTGCTGGGTACCGCCGCCTACATGTCTCCCGAACAGGCAAAGGGCAGGCCTGTCGATCGACGCGCCGATGTGTGGGCGTTCGGCGTGGTGGTCTACGAGATGCTCACGGGCAAACGACTCTTCGGCGGCGAGACAGTGTCCGAGACATTGGCGAGCGTGATGAAGGAGCCTTTCTCGCTCGACGCCTTGCCGGCGGACACACCGCGAAGGATTCGCACGCTGCTGGCGCGATGTCTGGACCGCGACTTGCGACGTCGTCTTCAGTCGATTGGCGAAGCGCGCATTGCGATCGAGGATGTCATCGCTGGCATCGGCCAAGACGATTCCGCGGTCACCCTTGTGCCGCGCCAGCGCGGGTCGTGGATGACGTGGCTGGCGTGGACCGTTCCAGTACTAGCGATGATCGCTGCGGCGTTCTGGGTGGGATCGCGCTGGAATGAGTCGGCAGGTGCCGTCCCACCGGTCATGCGTTTCACCGTCCTTCCCCCTGAAGGAACGACCTTCAATACCAACAATGCATCTGGTCCTCACCAGACGATCTCCCCCGACGGTCGTTACATCGCCTTCGTCACGATACCCGCTGGATCAGGAATTGGAGGCCGGGGAACGTTATGGGTCCGGGCACTCGATTCGCTGGTTGCTCAACGGCTGGACCGCACTGAAGGTGCGACCTATCCGTTCTGGTCGCCCGACTCGCAGCAACTCGCCTTCTTTGCCGATGGACAACTGAAACGCATCTCCGTCGCCGGCGGTGCTCCGCTCGTGGTGTGTGCGGCCGAAGGCGCAGAAGGCGGCACCTGGTTTCAAGCCGACGGCGCGGAAGGCGTCATCGTGTTCGCGGGGGGGCCGGCCGGGCCGCTCCTTCGCGTTCCAGCGAGGGGTGGGATCTCGACGGCGGTGACCAAGCTCGCCCAAGGTGAGACGAATCATGTCTTTCCGCAGTTTCTGCCTGATGGCCGTCTGCTGTACTCCTCTCGTGGCGATAAAGCTGCGGTCTGGGTCCAGAACCTGGGCTCTGACGAGCGAGAGCGGGTTATGGATGCTGCGACGAGGGCGGTGTACTCCCATCCGGGACTCTTGCTGTATGTGCGGGACGGCGTGTTGTTGGCCAATCGCTTCAACCTCGACACGCTGGCGCTCGACGGTGAGCCGGTGGCGGTGGCTCAGAACGTGCGCAATGCGGCCGCGGCCAGCCGCAGCGCATTCTCCGTGTCGTCGACGGGCGTGCTGGTGTTTCGAGGCGGCACGTTGGCGGACAGCGTGAGGATTCGCTGGTACGAGCGAGGTGGGCAGCGAGGAGACCTCGTCCACGCTGATGCCGGCGACTTCAGTAATCTGGAACTGTCGCCGGATGGAAAATACCTGGCGGTTGTCGTGGGATCAGGAGAATCGGATCTCTGGATCAAGGACCTGTCGTCGGGCGCGTTTCAGCGAGTGACGTCTGCGCCGGGCGCGGAAACCCAGGAAGTCTGGTCGCCCGACTCTCGTCGTCTTGCTTTCGCGGCGGCGAAAGGACTCTCCTACACCGTCGTCGGCTCTGGTGTGGTCGCCGCTGTTCCAGGCGGTGAGGGTCCGTACCTGCTGGAGCAGTGGACGCCGGACGGAAAATACCTGTTGACGCGGCGTCAGGGGAAAGGCCCTTTGAGCCTGCTGCCCGCGCCATCGCCGGACGTCACGACGGCGGCGGCGGGTTCGACCGCTTCTCCGCAGCCGCAACCGATCTTCACGGCCGCCTACGACGTGGACCACTTCCGCGTCTCCCCGAACGGCAAATGGGTGTCGTATACATCGATCGAGTCGGGGCGACCCGAAGTGATGGTTGCGTCGTTCCCTTCGTTCAGCAATCGTAAGCAGATCTCTATCGACCGGGCGGCGCAACCGCAGTGGCGCGCCGACGGAAGGGAACTGTTCTTCCATGGTGATCTTTCGATGATGGCCGTCGATGTCGATCCCGACACGCTGAAGACCGGTCGTCCTCACGAACTGTTCAAGACAAATCCAACTGTGATGAGCCTCCAGGTCTATCAATATGCGGCCACTCCGGATGGTCAGCGCTTCGTGGTGCGCGAGCCTGCCGAAGGGATTAGCACCTCCGCCGAGCCGCTCTACGTGGTTTCGAATTGGCGGACACTCGTCGAGAACTGACGATGCCATCGACTATTCGCTCTCGATCGGCGGCGTTTGTGATCGCCGCTTTTGTCGGGACTGGCCTGCTTCTGGCTGCGGCCGCATCCTCGATCGGTGTCACGGCGCAGGGCCAACCAATCGGCCGATGGTGGCCGCCGGGCGATGGGCGCACGTTGCCGGCGGCTGTTGATTACGCCAACGCGGACGGGGCACTGGGCATTCTCAATACCGCGGGCGCGATCGATACCACGGGCCATCCGTTCTTCGAACCGATCGGCACGAATGGACGCGCCTGCGTCACGTGTCATCAGCCGTCCGACGCCATGAGCTTGTCGGCGGCGACTGCCCGTGAACGCTGGCGCGACACCGGCGGTAAGGATCCGCTGTTTGCCGCGATCGACGGCAAGAACTGTCCGAGCCTGCCGCAGGACGATCCGGCATCGCACTCGCTGCTGCTCAATCGAGGCCTCATTCGCGTCTTCCTGCCATGGCCGCCGCAGAAAGCTGACGGCACACGCATCGACCCGGAATTCACGATTGAGGTCGTGCGGGACCCGACCGGCTGCAACACCGATCCGCAGTACGGTCTGGCCAGCAGCAGCGCGACAATCTCGGTGTATCGCCGGCCGCGCATGGCGGCCAATCTGAAGTATGTGACCGCGGCCCAATTCGGCGTCTCGCCGTTCATTGTGAAGAACGGGCAGCCGGCCGCGCGCGATCCGGAGACGGGTGCGCTCGTCAGCATGAACATGATGGCGGATGCTCGAGAGCCCACGCTGCGCACGCAAGCGGTCTCGGCTGCTGCGACACACCTGCAGTTGTCCGGTCAGTTGACCGCGCCGCAACTCGATCGAATCATCGCGTTCGAAAGTCAGATCTATGCGGCGCAGCGTGTGCACCGCGACGCAGGCAATCTGGTCGAGCCAGGCGGTCCGCCGGCGCTTGGTCCGGCTGCGCTCACCGGCGGGAGTACGGGGACGCTGGGCAACAACACGACACGCTTCGTCTTTCCGATGGGCGAAGGCTGGAAGTCGTTGCCGAGAACGGGCGATGGCAACGCCGATGCGAGAAACGCATTCCGCGAATCGGTGGCGCGCGGACACGACGTCTTCTTCTTCCGCACGTTCTGGATTCGCGACGCCATGCACATCAACAGCGTGGGACTCGGCAATCCTGCCAAACGCACATGCTCGACGTGCCACGGCATGCACATGACGGGCATGGACACGGTGTATGGGTGGATGGATACCGGCACGACCAATCTGCCATGGGCCAAAGAGCCTCCGGTGAGCCCGTGGTCGACCGAGGCGGCCGAGCTGCCGCTCTTCAAGCTGACGTGCAAGGCCACGGTGGCGCCGCACACATTTCTGGGCCGCGTGATCTACACGCAGGATCCCGGCCGTGCGCTCATCTCGGGCAAGTGCAATGACATTGGCGCGATCGTGATGCAGCAGTTCCGCGGCCTCGCCGCCCGCGCACCCTATTTCTCCAACGGCTCGGCCAGAACGCTGCGCGAGCTGGTCGACTTCTACGATCGCCGCTACAACATTCAGTACAGCGATCGTGAAAAAGACGATCTAGTGAACTTCCTCAGCACGCTATGACCGCGATGCGAAGCCGATTGATTGCTCTCGCGGCGCTCGTCGCCGTATCGGCGCCGCAGCTCGGTGGCCAGGCGCCGAAGCGAGTGAACTTCGTCAGCTGTCCGATCGTGCAGGACACGGCCACGGTGCCCTGCTGGCTGTCGGCGTACGAGGGCCAGGAGTACTACCTCGGCATCCAGACAGACATCAGTGCAGACTTCGACCCGCCCTACCTGGGCCATCAGGTTCTCGTCGAAGGCGTTGTGTCAGACGAGCCGCGAATCTGCGGTGGAGTCGTGCTCAAGCCGGTCGTGGTTTCTCCGCTTCCCGAGCTCGATCAATCGTGCAGCGTCATCCGCCCCGCTGTCCCGCAATTCACGGTGCCGTTCGCGCCTCGCCCGCCGGGCCCGAGTGGTGGGCGCCTTGCCTTCGATCCACCACCGTCCTCGAGCGTAGACCTGAAGCCGCCGTACGGAGCGCGGTCATTCGAGCTGTTCTACGACTTCGACATGCTGGTCATGGGGCGTCACTCCGGGATGCTCACCGAGATCTTCAACTACGCGCAGAAGGTTCCCGGCGCGCGTCTGCGGGTCGCAGCCGGCAGGGGATCGACGAAGCTCTCGAACGGGAAAGTCCTCACGGAGCGGCCGGGCATAGCCAAGGCGCGAGCTGAAGAGATCGTTGAACTGTTTCAAGGCGCCGGTGTCTCGAAGTCGGCGATGCAGTTGATCTGGCGCGATGATCCGGAGTCGGCTGACGGTGTCGACGACTGGCGAAGCCGCCGAGTGACTGTGCGTGTCGAGCCCTGAAGGATCATGTCGCGCGACGGTATCAAGACCTATCTCCTGTCGCTCCCCGAACGGCTGCTGCGATCCAGCCTTGGCCTCGGCGCCGGCGTCGCGCGCGAAATCGGCGACGTCGTGCTTCCAGATGGCGTACGGCGCTCGCGGCTCTATCAGAACCTCGTCGACACCACCCTCCGGTTTTTCATCGAGCAGGTGGGCGGTGTCGAGGGCGCCTATCCGCAGGACGAGCCGCTGCCGGACGACTTTCTCAAACGGCGCACGGCCGGCAACGTGATCGAAGCTCTTGGCGTCGTCGCGTTTCGCGCCTCGCCGGTGTGGGTGCTCGCCGCTCTGGCTGACGTCTGCGGCATTGGCCGCCAGTTAATTCCCGAGATCGCTGCCTCGTTGAAAGAACAGAACCTGCTCGACAAGGACGCACAGTTCACCAGCGTCGATCAGATCCTCGATGGCCTCGAGCAGACC
>Ga0209382_10012040_pt1 | contig 10705 bp, 9 predicted proteins | sample SoiMetdeltSBSDD5_FD_187599 | JGI IMG/M metagenome (GOLD analysis project Ga0209382, IMG submission 187599) | Bulk soil microbial communities from a Populus tree surrounding site in Tennessee, USA - Soil MetaG P. deltoides SBSDD5 (SPAdes) (version 2) | ecosystem: Environmental > Terrestrial >...
TCGAAGAGATCTTCTCTCGCGGGCTGCTGTTTCGACTACTCGAAAAGCTCACGGGCACGTGGCCCGCACTGCTGCTGTCGGCGTTGGCGTTCTGGGCGGCCCATCTCGGGAACGCGAACGAACAGGCCATGAAAGCCGCCGCCATTGCGTTGCTGCCTGGTGTGCTTCTCGGGGCGGGCTTCATCGCCGCGCGGAGTCTATGGCTGCCGATCGGTATTCACGCGAGCTGGGACATCCTCCTGGGCAATGTTGCGGCTGATGCACCCGGCATCTTCCAGATCGAGTACCGCGGCCCGCGCTGGTTGACCGGTGGCCCGCTCGCACCGGATGGATCGCTGCTCGAAGCCATCCTCATCCTGGCAATATCCGTCGCGCTGCTCCGGACGGCGCGTCAACGTGGGCGGGTTCGCAGTCGGAGCAACCAACCTTCGCGAATCAGCTCCTGACTCTCGACCCGCGCGACACGCCTTGACTATCGAGGCATCAATCCATATGATACCTCGAAAATCGAGGTACTCAGCACCGGAGCTCACGCATGGCCGAAGAGACCGAGCTTCTGCACGGCACGCTCGACACCCTGATCCTCAAGACCCTCTCCTGGGGCCCGCGCCACGGCTACGGCATCGCCCGGTGGATCCAGGACACTAGCGATGACGCGCTCGAAATCGGCGAGGGGTCGCTCTACCCGGCCCTTTACCGCATGGAGCGCAAGGGATGGATCGAGGCCGAGTGGGGCGTGTCGGAAACGAAGCGTGACGTGAAGTTCTACAGCCTAACGAGCCAGGGACGCGCCCGGCTCAAGGTGGAGCTCGCGCAGTGGACGCGCTTCACCGCCGCCGTCTCCAAGGTGCTCTACGAGACGCGCTGATATGCCGAGGCTGGGCCGATTCAGACGCGAGCTCCGGTGGCGGTTCTGGAGCGTCCCGGTGGAGCGGGAGGTCGACTCCGAGCTCGCCTTTCACCTCGAGATGCGCGTCCGCGAGCTCATCGACCACGGGATGACCCCGGATAACGCGCGCGCCGCGGCCCTCGAGCGCTTCGGCGACTTGGGTCGCATCACGGAAGCCTGCCGCGACCTCGGCAGGAGGAGGAACGAGGACATGCGCCGCGCCGAATGGCTCACCGAGCTGCGTCACGACCTGCGGTACGCCGTGCGGGGGCTCCGCGCGAGCCCGGGCTTCACCGCCGTCGCGCTCCTCACGCTTGCCATGGGGATCGGGGCGTCCACCACGATCTTCAGCGTCGCGAACGCCGTGCTGCTCCGGCCGTTCGCCTACTACCAGCCGGATCGGATCGTCCGCCTCTGGGAGACGACCCCGGTCACCCAGACATTCTCCGTCTCCGAGCCGAACTACCTCGACTGGCGGCAGCGCGTGCGCGGCCTGAGCCAGCTCGCCGCGTTCGCCGGGCGGGTCGCCAGCTTGCTTGGCGACGGCGACCCGCAACAGCTCAACGCTGTGACGGCGACGCCGTCGCTGTTCCCACTGCTCGGCGTGCGGCCGATCCTGGGGCGCGTGTTCGGCGAGGAGGACGTCAAGCCGGGCGCGCCGGCGCGCGTCGTCGTGCTTTCGTATGCCCTGTGGCAGACGCGGTTCGGCGGTGACCCGGGGGTCATCGGACGTACGGTCAACCTGAGCGGGACGTCGTACGAGGTGATCGGCGTCATGCCGGCGGCGTTCGTCTTTCCCGGAAACCCAGAGATTTGGGAGCCGCTCGCTCCGTCCTTGAGCGCCCAGCGTGGCGATCGTCGTCTCGGCGTGGTCGGCCGTCTGGCGCCTAACGTCACACTCACCCAGGGCCTCGATGAGATGCGGTCGGTCGCCCGTGAGCTGGCCCGCCAACACCCCGAGTCGAACGGCGACTGGGGGGCGAACGTGACCTCGCTCGAGGAGTGGCTCGTTGGCCGTGAGCTGACCACGCGCGTGCAGGTGCTGCTCGTCGCAGTCGGGCTTCTGCTGCTCATGGGATGCGTGAACGTCGCCAACCTCCTGCTCGCGCGCGCCACGGCCAGGCAGCGCGAGATGAGCGTCCGCGCGGCGTTAGGTGCCGGCCGTGGCCGGATTGTCCGGCAGCTCCTCACCGAAACCCTCGTGCTGGCTGTGATCGGCGCGGCGATCGGCGTCCTCCTGACGACGCTGGCTGTGCCCGTCCTGCGCGACGTGGGTGGGACGGCGATTCCGCGGCTCGACGAGCTCTCCATCGACTGGCGAGTGGTGTCCTTCGGCATCGGCGCCTCACTGGCTACCGGGATCCTGTTCGGAATCGCACCCGCACTTCAGGCATCGCGTGCAGACCTCAACGATGTACTGCGCAGTGGTGGTCGCGTCGCCGCCGCGGGGCGGCTCCGCAGTGTTCTCATCGTCATCTCGGTGGCGATGGCGCTGGTACTCCTGGTCGGCGCCGGCCTTGTCGGAAGGAGCTTCGAGCGGCTGATGCGCGTGGACTACGGATTCCGCGCCGAGGGTGTCTTCGCCGCATCGCTGGCCCTACCTAACGAGCGATACGGCAGCCGCAATCAGCGCGCGGTGTTCTATGCCGAGGCGGCGCGCCGGCTCGGCGCCACGCCGGGTGTGCGCGCGGTCGGCTTCACCAACATCGCGCCGTTCAGCGGCGGGAGCACCGCCATGCCGATCGCCGTGGTCGGTCGCCAGCCGGTCAGCTCCGACGAGTTCCTGTCGGCCGCCTGGCGCTCGGTGTCGCCAGGGTACTTCGCCACCATCGGGGTCCCGCTCAGGAAGGGACGGCTGATTGCCGAGACCGATGGCGAGAAGGCGCCGCTGGTGGTCGTGGTCACGGAGACGACGGCTCGGCGAATCTGGCCAGGCGAAGATCCGCTGGGTCAGCAAGTAAGGCTCGGCGGGAATCCCACACCCTGGACGGTGGTCGGCGTCGTCGGCGACATCCGCGATCAGCTCCTGCAGCAAGAGCCGGACCCTATGGTGTACCTCTCGTTCCAGCAGGTACCGTGGTCGAGCATGTGGCTGCTCGTGCGCGCGACGGGCGACCCGATGTCGCTCGCTCCGGTGGTTCGGCGCGAGATCCACGCGATCGATCCGCTCCTGCCGGTCGCGAATGAGCAGCCGATGTCGCGCTTCGTGTCGCAAATCGCGGCAGCGCCGCGGTTCACGGCGTTGATCTTCGGGCTGTTCGCGTCGGCAGCGCTTGTCCTTGCGGTGGTGGGTGTCTATGGTCTGGTAACGTACGGCGTGACGCAGCGCACGCGCGAGATCGGCGTCCGACTGGCGTTAGGCGCGACCCCGTCGCGCATCGTTGGGGGCGTCGTACGGCACGGGATCGAACTGGCGGGTTTCGGCATCGCGATCGGGCTCTGGGCGGCGTATGCGCTCTCGCGGTTCATGCAGGGGATCCTGTACGACGTCGCGGCGACCGACGCGGTGACGTACCTCGCCGTGGCCGCGCTGCTCGTCGGGTGCGCGGCGGCGGCGAGCATCCTGCCGGCGAGGTGGGCGGCGCGGCTGGACCCGGTGCGCGCGTTGCGCGACGACTAGCGCTGGAGCGTCACGCGCAGCTCCCGCAACGATCTGAACTGGATGCTCGGCTGATACTCCGGCTCCCGCGTCTCGAGCCGGAACGACCCCACTCGCTCGGCCAGCGCCCGAAATAGTTCCTGCCCCTCGACCCGCGCGAGCGCCGCGCCAAGACAAAAGTGAATTCCGGCACCTAACGACACGTGCGGGTTCGGGTGCCGGCCGACGCGGAACTGGTCCGGCTCGGGGAAGACCTCGGGATCCCGGTTCGCCGCGGCGATGATCCAGCGAAGCCGCTCGCCTTTGCGAATTGTCCGATCTCCAACCGCGACGTCCGCCGCTGCGATGCGCTGCGTGGACTTGACCGGCGGATCGAAGCGAAGGCATTCCTCCGTCGCGCGACGAGTGAGCTCCGGGTTCGCACGCAGCTTCTCCCACTCCTCGGGATTTCGGATGAACGCCAGGATCCCGTTTCCGATGAGGTTCACCGTCGTCTCGTGTCCCGCGAAGAGGAGGAGCGCACAGTTCACGAGCAGCTCGTACCGATCCATGATTCCGAGGTGCTCGCCTTCCGCCAGCACTGAGATGAAGTCGGTCCCCGGCTCGCGGACGCGCGCGTCGGCCAGCGGTGCCGCGTAGTCGAGGATGCCACGGATCCCCTCCACGAGCGTCGCGAACCGGTTCGGCTCCCCGCGGTTGATGTAGAGCAGCTTGTCGGCGAAGTCGCGAAGCTTCGCGCGATCCGCCGCGGGCACATCCATCAGATGCGCGATGACGCGAACGGGAAGCGGAGCGGCGAGCGCCGTCATGACATCGACCGTCATGCCGGGGCGGAGCTCGTCGAGCAGCTCGGCGACGGCCGACTGGATGAACGGACGCCAGGCCTCGATCGCCTGCGCCGTGAAGTACTGGTGCACCAGGCGCCGCATGCTCGTGTGACGCGGCGGGTCCTGCTCCACGAGCTGCGCGCCGCGAAACCGGCGCACCTCGTCGAGAAGCGTTAGGCCGTTTTCATCGAGCGGCGGATACGGCCCTCTGCGGTCGGACTGGATGACGGCGGACGAAAACGCCGCGTGGTCGCGGACGATGGAGATGACGTCGGCGTGTCTGGTGATGATCCAGAGCTGGTGGCGCGCATTCCAGTGAACGGGATCCGTCTCGCGCAGCCGCCCGAAGAACGCGTACGGGTCCCTGATCGCGTCGTCGGCGAACAGGTCGTCGAGATCGGCGTGCTGAAGACTCTCTGTCATTCCGATATGGGGACTAGGGACTGGGGACTCGGGACTCGGCCGGGAGACTATTACTGAGAGGAGGTCTCCTCCGCCGCTAATGGCATCCCGGCCGAGTCCCCAGTCCCTAGTCCCCAGTCCCTGCATTTCAGTCCCCAGTCCCCAGTCCCTGTAGCTAGAATACTTCCGCCCTCACACGGAAGCCATGTCACTTCAGCTCACGAAGCTCGACTCCCCCAGCGTCGCCGGGTATGAGGAAGTCTGGGTCGCCCGCGACCCTGACGCTTCGTACCACGCGATCCTCGCCATTCACAGCACGCAGCTCGGCCCCGCGCTCGGCGGCACGCGTCTCATGCGTTACGCGGACGATGATGCCGCACTCACGGACGTCCTCCGCCTGGCGCGCGGCATGACGTACAAATGCGCCGCCGCCCACATTCCACTCGGTGGCGGGAAGAGCGTGATCCTCGAGCCGCCGAGCAGGTACGATCGCGCCGCACTCCTGCGAGCCCACGGCCGCGCTGTAGAGTCGTTGAATGGTCGTTATGTCACGTCGGTGGACATCGGCACCGGCCCGGTAGACATGGTCATCATACGTGAGACGACGACGCATGTGACGGGACTACCTAACGAGCTCGATGACCCGTCGCCAGTCACGGCGCGGGGTGTCGTGTGCGCGATCGAAGCCGCGCACTACGTGCGGAGCGGGATTCGCGATCTGCACGGCGTGCGGGTGGCAGTACAGGGCTGTGGCCATGTCGGCAAAGCGCTCGCGCTTCAGCTGCACGCCCTCGGCGCGCGACTGATCGTGTCCGACGTTTCCAGAGAGCGCGCTGACGCCGCAGCCGGAGAGTGTCGGGCGGAGGTCTGTCGTCCGGACGAGGTCTACGCCGCCGAGGCTGACGTGTACGCCCCGTGCGCGACGGGCGCGAGCTTGAACGCTCGAACGATCCCGCGCCTCAAAGTGAGCATGGTCGCCGGCGCGGCGAACAACCAGCTCGAGACGAGTGCCGATGGGGACGCCGTTCGCGCGCGTGGGATCACGTACGTGCCGGACTTCATCGCGAATTCGGGCGGCGCGCTCTACCTGTGCCGAGTGCTCGCGGGGTGGACCGATGCGGAGACGGATGCCGCTGTCGAATCGATCTTCGATTCGTCGGTCGAGGTCCTGAGGCGTGCGGAGCAGGAAGGGATCTCCGCGCAGACTGCGGCCGAGCGCGTTGTGGATGCGCGGCTCCGCGGAAGCACCTGACCGGTTGTGCCCCACCTTTCCCGGCGCCACCTTCACGCATTCCCTAACGCGGCCACGAAATCTCGGTGCTTGGGACACGATTGCTCCTCGCCGGTGTGCTGCTTCTGGCAGCCGGGACATCGCGCGCGCAAACAGGGCGTGGCGATCCGGCCAGCAGTCCCCCATCCAAACGCAACGGCTCATGGAGCGCGGCGACCGCCAGCGGTGCGACGCTGATCGGAACATGGACCGCCGTGCTCGACACGAACGGCACGGTCACCGGAACCTGGGAGCTGACCGACTCGCAAAATAGAACGCTCGCTCAGGGAGGCTGGTCAGCAGCAAAGGCCCCCGACACGTGGATCGGCGGGTGGCGAGCCGTAGTTACCGGCAAGGACGGCGAGTACTCCGGAACATGGACTGCCGTCGTCGGCGACAGTACGTCCACGCAACTAGCCGATCTGTTCGCGAAGGCGCTCCAGACCATCGCCAACGGAACGTGGCGCATGAATCAACTATCGGGGGCGTGGTCGATCCGAACGTTCAAGTGACAACCGTCGCCAGCCGCAGCGAGACGGAGGAGCGGCGTGAGCGCGAAGGGATTCGAGTCGAACGTCGTGCGAGCCAGGACGAAAACCTACGTCCCCGTTCCTTTCGACCCTAACGAGGCCTGAGGCTGGAAGGTGCGGCATTACGTGAAGGGCACCGGAGACGCGCGCGGCGCGCACTGCCGAGACGCTGACGATCCTCGAGGCGGGGAAGCTCAGGGGTTAGCGATCATCGCGTGTCGATTTCGCGACCGGTCGTTCGACGTGTTGGCAGGACGAGGTACGAGAAACGCCACCACTCGATGCGCCAGGGACTCCCGGAGGCCCCATGAAAGCCACCTTTTCCGCACTCATGCTTGCGGCCGTTCTGACCGCCGCGGCCAGCGCAAACACTGCTAACGCGCAAGGGACCACCATGCCAAATCTTACGAAGAGCGGACACGTCCAGACGAACGGAGTCGACTACTACTATGAGATCCACGGCTCGGGCGAGCCCCTGCTCCTCTTGCACGGCGGGCTCGGCTCGATCGACATGTTCCGCTCTTCCCTGCTGCCCGCACTCGCGAAGACCCGCCAGGTAATCGCCGTCGATCTCCAGGGACACGGCCGCACCACGCTCGGCGACCGCCCAATCGACCTGGTAGACATCGGGAACGACCTGGCCGTCGTGCTCGACAAGCTCGGGTTCAAGCAGGTTGATGTCGCCGGCTACTCCTTCGGCGGCGGTGCCGGGCTGCGGCTCGCGATCCAGCATCCCACCGTCGTACGCCGTCTCGCCGTCATCTCAGCGCCCTTCGCACAGAACGGCTTCTTCCCTGAAATGCTCCCGCAGCAGGCAGCGGTGGGCGCGGCCATGGCCGAGCAGATGAAGGATACGCCGATGTACAAATCGTACGTCGCAGTGGCGCCTAACCCGAAGGATTTCCCGAGGCTACTCGATCGAATGGGCGAGCTCATGCGGCGTCCGTCCGACTGGTCCGAGGATGTGAAGAAGCTCTCGATCCCCGTGATGCTGGTGTACGGTGACGCCGACATGATTCGTCCCGAGCACATCGTGCAGTTCTATCAGCTGCTCGGCGGTGGGCTGAAGGATGCGGGCTGGCAGCGCGAGCACATGTCACGCGCGCGGCTCGCGATCCTCCCCGACGTCACCCACTACGACATGTTCCTCTCACCAGCCCTCGCTCCCACGATCCTCCCGTTCCTCGACGGGAAGGGCGGATCGAAGACCTGGGCCGAGCAAGTGAAGGAGTGAGAGTTGTGGCGCCGCGAAAGCATGGTACCCGTGCAAAGTGACGAGACCACCGCCAACGCGGCGCTTCGCGAAACTCTCCGCCACGTCTGCTGGCTCGGTGGAGGAAGTGGTGCCGGCAAATCGACAATTGCCCGTCGGATAGCCGCGCAGCACCGTCTCGACGTGTACGGAACGGACGACGTGATGACGGATCACGCCCGCCGGACCTCGCGAGAAGACAGCCCGTTTCTGCACCGGTTCATGGCGATGGACATGGACGAGCGGTGGGTGAACCGGGACCCAGGCACGATGGTGGAGACGTTTCCGTGGTTTCGCGGCGAGGCGTTCTCCCTGATTGTCGAGGATCTCCTGCGACTGCCCCGTGAGACCGGTGTGATCGTCGAGGGGTTTCGGCTACTACCGCACCTCGTCGAGCCGCTGCTTTCCAGCGCTACTCGCGCAGTCTGGCTCCTCCCGACTCCTGATTTTCGCCAAACGGTATTCGAAAGGCGCGGTGTATCGTCGTCGGGGTTTCTTGCGAGGACCACGGACCCGGACCGAGCGCTTCGCAACCTTCTCGAACGGGATCGGCTCTTCACGGATATCCTCAGCGAGGAAGCGGCGCGCCTGCAATTGCCCGCTGTCACGGTCACCGCGACGATGACCGAGGATGATCTCACGCGACGCGTGGCCGAGGTGTTCGGGCTTCATTCCGAAACGGGTTGAGACCATCATCCCTGCCGACCCAACCCCAGCAGACCACTCATGCGTGCAACGCTAGTCACGATCACGACCCTCGCGCTCGTCGCGGCGGCGTCTTCGCCCACCGTCCGTGCGATCCACCTCCCGCCCGGCACGTCCGCGGCGGCGCCATGCACGAAGGCGACTGTGGAATGCGAGCGATGGATCACCATCCATGGCGGACCATCGCGGACGAAAGTCTATGCCAGTTATCCGCTCGACGTTCCCAATCGTAGCATCGTTCGCGCACTCGTCATGGTGCATGGTGCTGGTCGCAACGCGGATCACTATTTCGAGACGAGCACAGGCGCCGCGTTCCTCGCCGGAGCGCTCGAGAACACGATCGTGCTCGCGCCGCGCTTCGCCGCGGGCAACGACAGCGTCGCGCAGAACGAGGTGCTGTGGCCCGAACGCGGTGAGAACTGGCGTTCCGGTGGCGTGCTCGGCACGGACACCACGTTTGGATCGTTCGACCTCATGGACGAGCTGCTGCGCAGGCTCGCGAACAAGCGAACGTTTCCGAACCTCACGAAGATCGTCGTCGCCGGACACTCGGCGGGCGGGCAGTTCGCGACCCGGTACGCGATGGCGAACAAGGTGCACAGTCAGCTCAATGGCGTGGAGCTGAGCTACGTCGTCGCGAATCCATCGAGCTACGCCTGGCCGGTCGCCGACCGACCGCTCCCGACTGGAACCGGCGATCCCGCCACCGCCGACAAGGAGGCGCTTGGCCCGAACGGCGAGAAGGTGAACGCCGATTTCACGTACGGGCCGTTCGACACGACCAAGGCGCCCAACTACAATCGCTGGCCGGCAGGCCTCGCGAATCGCAAGGGCTACACGTCGGGCATGACCGACGATCAGCTACGCAAACAGCTTGTCGATCGGCCGACGACCTACCTGCTCGGCCAGGTGGATGTGCTTCCGCTGGGCGGCTTCGACTCATCGCCTAACGCCATGGCGCAGGGGCCAACCCGACGCGCCCGTGGCGAGGCGTTCTTCAAGTACGTGACCGAAACCCTCGGCGCTAAACACAAGGCGATCATCGTGTCCGAGTGCGGTCACAACGATCGGTGCGTGTTCACCACCAATGCTGTCCTTCCAGTGATCTTCCCGAAGTAGCGGCGTTACGGGTTCACCTTGTCGTACACCACGACGTGGTTCACCTTCTGCCCCGCCGCGTTGGTTCCGGTGATCGTCACCGTCCGTGACTTGCCGTCGGGCGCCACCACGATGTGGTTGGTCGTCAGCAACTTGCCCTTCAGCTTGTTCTCGACGTGATAGGTACGCGCGTCGAGTTTCTTGAAGCTCAGGGCGTCCTGGGTCGTGCTCGGCTTGCCGTCGACCGTTCCCTTCCATGCGTGGTCGGCACCGTCGAGCGTGGCGGTGTATTCGATGTGCACCTTCTGATCCTGGGCGTTCACCTGGTCGATTTTCGCGGTGACGCTGTTGCCGCTGAACGTGTACGTCGTAGTGCCGCTCTTGTTGGCAAGCGACGCCGGATCGTATTTCGACTTCGCGGCGTTCAGCTTCCAGGTACCGGCCAGCGACTCGGTGCCCTGTGCAGCAAGTGCACCCGGCAGGGTGGCGATGAGCACGAGGCTCAAGAGCGCGACGCGTCGATGCGTGGACATGTTCCCTCGCGATCGAGTTGGACTTCGGCGCCGAGGTGTGATGCATGGCGACGGCGCTCACGCAGCGTGGAAGTCGGCCAGACCGTGGTCCGCTCCCGAACGGGGTCGCACTTCGCGCCGTCTAGAGCATGACGACAGGATTCGTCTTCCGCCAGGGGACCTCACGTGGCACGAAAGCGCCACGGTTGCCGCCTCTTATGACGTGCCCCACCAGGTGAACACTGCACAGCGGGCAGGCTCGGACGGACGATCGGAGGATTGTCGACGTGAGAATTGCTGACGCGCAGCGAGAGATGCGAGCCCGATACGTCGGTGGATTCTACGGGCAGCTCGTTTCCGGCTTGCTCTGGTTGCTGTCCGCCGCGCTGGCGACCTGGTCCGGGCCCCGCCTGGCGATCATCACCTTGGTGGTTGGCGGTATGTTCATATTCCCCGCCACCGAGGTGCTCCTGCGAGCCGCCGGCGCGAGGGCCGCTCTACGGAATGCGGATGTTCTGGGTGCTCGGTGCGATCCTGGTTGGGTTCGGAGTACTCATCGCGATGTACCGGTCGGGCTCATTCAGCGTCGGCGCGTGGTGCACGGGCGCCATTCTTGTCGTG
>Ga0209382_10012042_pt1 | contig 10704 bp, 8 predicted proteins | sample SoiMetdeltSBSDD5_FD_187599 | JGI IMG/M metagenome (GOLD analysis project Ga0209382, IMG submission 187599) | Bulk soil microbial communities from a Populus tree surrounding site in Tennessee, USA - Soil MetaG P. deltoides SBSDD5 (SPAdes) (version 2) | ecosystem: Environmental > Terrestrial >...
GACGCTGGCCGGGTCGTACACGACGTCGCTCACGACCAGCACGGCGGTGGATCCCTCCATGGAGATCGACGCACCGTCGTCTCCCCCTTGCAGCGGATCCAAGGCGATGCCTCCAGCGACCTCCTGATCTCCCGCTGCGCGCAAGACCGCCTTGGCGTGATCGATGTAGAGGCCATCGCCGCCGTTGCCCGCGGCGGTGAATACCCCGGCGTAGCCTCCGTTCCCGCCGACGAGAGTGCTCGCCACGATGAAGGCACGGCTCTCCTGGCCCATCAGGGACATCGCGTTGCCGCCGCTGGTGCCCGAGGAACCGATGCCACCGTCCGCGCCTCTGCCGCCAGTGATCTCGCACTCGACGACGGCCACTTGAGAGTCGGTGACCTCGAGGGCCGGCCCGCCGCTTTGCTGAGTCGACTTCGAGTCGTATCCCTCGATGACACTGCGGGAGACGAGGACTTCGGCGCAATTGACGATCTGCAGACCGGAACTGACGGGATCATCGAGGATCGATCCTACGGAGCAGTCGTCGATCACGCCTTGCTCGGTCACGCCCTCCACTTCCAGCGACCTGAGATCGAAGCCCGCGAGCGTGAAGCGGTTCACCGCCAGCACCTGCGCAGAACTGATGACCAAGGGTCGATGGCCGCTCGCGGGCCCGAACAGGGTGAGGTCCTTGTCGAGCACGAATCCTGCGTAGGAGCCAGCGCTGACCAGGACGATGTCTCCCGGCAAGGCAGCGGCCACGGCATCGACGATCGTGGTGAAATCCGCCGGGCCGTCGTCGTCGACGGTGATCACGTCGGCTCCCAGTCCCAGAATCGCCGCGAGCAGGATCTCGAGCATGGCGCGCTCCTTTCCCGAGAGGCCGAGGCCACTCTACCCCTGCTGCGTCGAGCCGGGAAGTCAGGCGCCAGGTCGAGCAAGGAACGACGTCAGCCGCGCGCCGACTCCGCCGGCTCGCCGAAGCACAGCACGTGCCCATCCGGATCGAGCACCTCGAACTCGCGCATCTCGTACACCGTGGTCATCGGCCCGCGCTCGAGCGGCACGCCGCGCCGCTGGAACTCGCCCGCCAGGTCGTCGACGCCGGTGCACTTGATGTACACGTCCCAGATGTCGGCGCTCGCGCTGTTGCTGCGCACCTCGCCCGACGCGGCGCGCCGCAGGTGCAGCCGCACGTCGTCGCGGCCCACGATGGCGTAGCGCGGTGGCTCGCCCCACGTTCGGCCCTCGGGGAAGCCGAGTGCGTCGCGGAAGAAGGCCAGCGTGGCCTCCGGGTCGCGCACGGCCAGCTCGGGCGAGAGCGTCATCGCGGTCGCGGGCCACTGGCCGGTGAGGTCACCGCCGAAGCACAGCACGTGGCCGTCCGGATCCTGCACCAGGAACTCGCGCTGCTGCCAGGGCTGGTCGCGCGGCGGTCCGAGCACGTGCGCGCCGCAGCTGGCCAGGTGCGCGTGCAGCGGCGCCACGAGCGCGGCGGCCAGTCGCACGTAGGCGTCGAGAGGCGGGTCCTCGCCATCCGCCGCCGCCGGCCGCGCGGGCCGCGCCGACGCCTGCTTGAAGTGCAGTCCCTGCAGCTTCGCGAAGCTCACCATGCCGAACAGCTCCGGCTCGCGGCCGAACACGCCCTCGTCGTGGAAGCCGAAGAGGTCGCGGTAGTGCACGATGGACGCCCGCGGGTCGGCGACGAGCAGGGCCGGCAGCGCGGCCACGAGGCGCGGGGCGGGGCGGGTCATGCGCGCAGCGTACCGCCTCGCCTAGAAGCGCACGACGATCGGCGCCGGATCGGTGACGATGATCGTGCCGGGTACGAGATTCGAGAACTGGCCCACCATCACCGCCTGCACGTCGAGCGTCAGTCCCGCGAGGCCGTCGAGCGAAGCCGGCAACGGCAGCGACAGACTGAAGACGGGATCGACGGCGACGTACAGGATGAGCTGCGCATGGACGGGATCCAGCCAGAGGGGGGCTTCCAGGACAGGCAGCTGCACCAGGTCGTCGACGAAGCCCAGGTAGAGAATGCCGAGCTCATCGCCTGCGCCGGAGCCGTGAAGCTGGATGGTTCGCACGGCACCGGGCGTGTCCTCCCCGAAGATCTCCAACCAGGGCTCGTTCGCCGGATGGACGAACTTCGAATTGTCCAGGCTGTTCACGAAGTCGTCGAACTGGACGCCACTGAGGACCATGGAGCTGCCGTCGGTCAGCAGAGCCGAGAAACCCGGGCTCGCCTGGCCGAGGGAGAAACTCGCCTTCACGTAATCGGTTGCGCTGCCTCGCACGACGACCGTCGAGTGTTCGGCGATGAGTCCATGGCCGCCCTCGCCGCTCATGTCACTGAGCCCCCAGGCTCCGTAGCCACCGTGGCCGGCCTTCAGGCGCGAGCCGGCGATCTCGACCGTGCTGTCGAGCACGACCAATGGCGCACCGCCGTCGTACCCCTGCGTGTAGGGAGAGGACCCCACATCACTCGCTCCATCGCCGCCCGTCAATTCGCAGTCGACGAAGACGACGTGCGAGTCCTCCACGCGCACGGCATCCCCGGTGGAGTACGCGCCGCCGAGTTGCTGCCAGTCCTGGCTGCCCTGAATCCTGCATCGGCTCACGATGATCTCGGCGCACGCGGACACGACCAGCGCCTCGGACAGGGGCGTGATCGGCACCCACTTGCCCATGGTGCAGTCGTCGATCACGACGCGGTCGGAAGCGCCCGTGACCACGAGCACACCGAACTCGAGACCGGCCAGCGTCGCGCGCGACGCCTTCACCAGCACGTAGCCCGTGACACGCGGCAACGGGTCCAGCGCGGTGCCGACGATGCTCACGGCCCGGTCGATGATGAAGGGCCCGTAGTCACCTTGAGCCACGGTGATCACGTCACCCGGATGCGAGGCAGCGAGCGCATCCGCGATGGTCGTGTAGTCCGCCGGGCCGTCGTCATCCACCGTGATGACGTCGGCGCCCATTCCGAGCAGCGACATCAGGAGCAGGGCGATCATGGCGCGCTCCTTTCCCGGAGGCCGCCGCCACTCTACACCCGTCGCGTCGACTCGGGAAGCCGCGCTCGAACCTACGCCCGCCGCGCCTCGAAGCGCTCGAAGCTCCCCGCGTGCCGCTGCGCCAGGTCCGCGAAGACCTGCGGGTGCACGCAGGCCGCGAGGATCTCGAGGCTGTCCACGATGCGCGGGCCCGGCCGGTTGAAGAAGGCGTTGCCGTCGGCAATCCACACGTCGCCCTGCTGCACGGCCGGCCAGCGCAAGGGAGCGAGCAGGGAGGTCAGCGAGTCGGCCTCGCTCACGGTGCGCTCGAGCGGGAAGCCGCAGGGCTTCACCAACACCACGTCGGGCGGCGGGTCCAGCCGCGCGAGCTCCGCCTGCGACAGCGTGGGCGCGTGGTCGCCCGGCTTCGTCACCAGCGCCGCGCCGCCGGCCAGCTCGAGCAGCTCCGGCATCCACGTGCCGCCGGCCATGGGCGGGTCGAGCCACTCGATGGTCAGCACGCGCCGCCGCGTGCCGCCCCGTGCCAGGTGCTCGTCGGCGCGGCGCTTCACGTCGGCGACGCGGCGGTCCATGTCGGCCAGCACCGCGTCGGCTGCGGCCTCGCGCCCCAGAGCCGCGCCCACGCGCCGGATGTCGGACCAGATGTCGGCCAGGCGCAGCGGCCGCAGGTTCACCAGCCGCACGTCGGGGCGGCACAGCTTCTTCGCCGCAGCCACCACGTCGTCGAGGCTGACGGCGCACACGTCGCACAGGTCCTGCGTGACGATCACGTCCGGCCGCGCCTCGGCCAGGCCGTCCTCGTCGATGTCGTAGACGGCCAGCGCGTCCTTCAGCACGGCGCGGACGTCACGGTCGATCTGCGCGCTGCGCGGCGAGTGCCGGATGCGCGCGCTGGTCAGGACCGGGCGGCCGACGACGGCCGGCGGGAAGTCGCACTCGTGGCTGACGCCCACCAGCTCGTCCGTCGCGCCGAGGGCACAGACCATCTCGGTGGCGGAGGGCAGCAGGGAGACGATGCGCAGGGGCGGCATGCGCGGCGGATGGTAGCAGGCTCGCTGTCGCCTACGCCGACAGCTCGTACGCTGCCGCGAGCCAGCCCATGAGCTGCTTGTCCACCTCGCTCGGCGACTGCAGCCGCACCTCGAGATGCCAGCGCCCCGCCGAGGCCTGCTCGCGCCGGCCCACCCGCTTGCTCCGGATGTCCCTGGCTGCCTTGAGCGTGAGGATCAGCGCGTCCTTGCGCGTGGCCACGCCCGCGAAGGCCGACTTGCGGTTGAGGTGGATCGAGGTCTTCTTGGGATCCTCGGTCACGGGCCCGAGCCGCTTCGCCGCCTTCACGATGGCCTTGTACGTGGCCTTGACGGCGGGCGAGCGGTCCTCGAAGTGCTGCGCGACGGTGTGCGTACCGATGGACCTGGGCATGCGATGCCTTGCTCCGTCAGGGAACCGTGACTTCCAGCGCATTGCTCGCCGCGAAGCCCTTCGGCCCGCCAGCGTCCGGCCACCAGACCTGCATCCAGAGTCCCGTGCCCGACGGAATGCCCGCGGGCCACGTGCTGCCGAGCGACCAATCGCCGGTGGGCGCGGTGACCACGACCACCTGCGAGTCGAGGTCGGGCACGAGCACGCCGCCCTTGAACGGCGCATCGATCTCGTCGAGGCCGATGACCAGAGTGGTGGCCGTGGAGGGCGCCGCATTGTCGAGCGTGAGCGTCAGGCTGCTGTCGGGCACGAGCTGACCGCTGCCCTCGAGCGTGGCCACGCCCGCCGCGCCGGCCAGGGGGAACCCGAGGTCCACCCACACCGGCGCCGTCGAGATGCGGATGTTGTCGGCGCCCACGTTCCAGATGTCGAAGATGAAGAAGAAGGTCGGGTCGCCGTAGAAGAAGGTGACCGTCGTCACGTTCGTGATCACGGCGTTCCACGTGGCGTCCGGCGCGCCGCCGCTGAGCACCTGCCAGCCCGCGGGCATCGAGGCACTGTCCACGTCGACGAAGAACTCGAAGTTCTTCCAGCCCGTGCCAGGCTGCGGCACGTGCTCGGTGCCCAGCCAGTACACCGTCTGCGCGCCGCTGCTCAGCATGAGTGTGCATTCGCGGTCGAAGTTGAACTGCGTGCTGACCGTGATGAGGTCCACGCCCACCGAGTGGATGCCCTTGGCGCGCCAGTCGCCCGCGAACGGCCCGCCCGAGCCCGTCGTGCGAAGCTGCGGGGCGAAGGTGTCGAGGTTGGTGGTGTGCAGCCAGTTGGTCGGGTTGCCGCCGGTGGCCTGCACGGCGGAGTTGGCGCCGAAGGTCCAGCCGCCGAGGTTCGTGCCGCCGGTGAACGTCTCGACGTAGTTCTGCGCGGCGGCCGGCACGGCCAGGGCGGCGGCCAGCAGGGCCGCGAGGAGACGGGACGCGGTCATCGATGGGCTCCTCGGGTGTCCGGGCAGTATGCCGCACGCGCGCCGATCGCGCAGCGGTTGCTCAGCGCTGCCCGCTCCACTCCTCCTGCGACGTCACGCAGCGGAACCCCGTGTGCCCGGTGCCGGTGTCGGGCGGCGTGCCGCGCCGCGCCGTCGGCCGGTAGCTCTCGCAGTAGGACACGTGGCAGAGGAAGGAGCCGCCCTTGACCACGTGCTCGATCGAATCGGGCATGTCGCGCACGGGGTTGAAGCTGGAGAGCGGGCCGCGCGGGTTGATGCAGCAGCCGCCGGGCGTCTTGCTGGCCTCCTCGGCCGACAGGGCGTGCGCGTCGGCGCGGTAGATGTCGGCGGTCCACTGCCACACGTTGCCGGCCATGTCATAGAGGCCGTAGCCGTTGGCCGGGAAGGACTTCACGGGCGCGACGCCGGCGAAGCCGTCCTCGCCGGTGTCGTGGTACGGGAATTCGCCCGTGAAGCTGTTGCACATGAAGGCGCCGTCGCCGCCCTTGCGGAACTCGTCGCCCCACCAGAAGCGGGTGTTGGTCGGGGTGCCGCCGCGCGCCGCGTACTCCCACTCGGCCTCGGTGGGCAGGCGCTTGTGCGCCCACTTGGCATAGGCGACCGCGTCGTCCCAGGCCACCTGCACCACCGGGTGATCGTCGCGGCCCTCGATCGTGCTCTCGGGACCCTCGGGATGCTTCCAGCTCGTGCCCCGAGTCCAGGTCCACCAGTTCTGCATGTCGCGCAGGTCCACGGGGCCCTTCGGCGGCGTGAAGGCGAGAGAGCCCGGCAACAGCATCTCGGGGGGCGGCTTGGGCGTGCCGGGCGGCACCTGCAGCTCGAGCTCCTCCCAGTCCACCGGCTGCTCGGCGATGGTGATGTAGCGAGTGGCCTCGATGAAGCGCACGAACTCGGCATTGGTGACGGGGTGCTCATCCATCCAGAAGCCGTCGAGCCGCACGCGATGCGCCGGGCGCTCGTTGGCGAGCGACGCGGGTTCGTCGGTGCCCATCGTGAACTCGCCGGCGGGCACCCACACCATGCCGGCGGGCCAGGGCTTCTCGGGCCAGGCGGAGGTGTCGGGCGTCGGCGCGGCCGGCGCCTGGGCAGCCGCCCCGGCGCCGAAAGCCAGGAGGGCCGCGAGGCCGGTCAGCGCAGCGATGGGTCCGTGAGGTTGCATGGTCACGAGTCGCGGGACACGCGGGCGCACCGGCACGGCGGGCCATCCCTGCGGACCGCCCGCCGAGCGGTTGATCACAGCCTACTTGCCGGGGCCCTTGGCCGCCGACTCGGCTTCTGCCATGCGCTTGCCGAGCTCGGCCTTGACGGCGTCGAGGTTGAAGCTCGCGCCGCGCTGCATCGGCGGATAGTCGAGGAAGGTCTGGATCTCCTTGGCGATCACCTGCTGGACGAACACGAAGCGCCAGAACTGGAACTTGAACCAGTCGAAGTACTGCTGGGCACCTTCCTTGGTGCCGTTGTTGGGCCAGCCCTGCCGCTCGAACGGATCGAGCCGCAGGTTGGTGAGGTAGGGCACGTCGACGTGGGTCTTCTCGCCCAACCAGCCCTGGGGCTGGTCGATGAAGCGGTACTTGTAGTCGTCGATGCGCACGGCACCGACCGTGCTCTCGCCGAGATAGAAGATCTCGTGACGCTCGGACGGCCCCTTGCCGGTGATGGCCGCCATCTGGTTGTAGCCGTCCAGGTGGTTCTTGTAGTTCCGGTCGCCGATCGTCACGCCCTGCAACAGCTGGTCCGTGATCTTGTCGTTGCCGGCGGCGGCGACGAAAGTCGGGAACCAGTCCATGCCGGAGAAGATGCCGTTCTGCACCGTGTCGGCAGGCACTTTGCCCGGCCAGCGCAGGATGCACGGCACGCGGAAGCCGCCTTCCATCACCGTTCCCTTGCACTGCGCGAACGGCGTGGTGCCGCCGTCGGGCCAGGTGAAGACCTCGGTGCCGTTGTCGGTGGTGAAGACGACGATGGTGTTGTCGTCCACGCCCATGTCCTTGAGGTGCTTCATGACCAGGCCGACGTCGTCGTCGAGCTGGGCCATGCCCGCTTCCTCCTCAGACCAGCCGTTCTCCGACGTGCGCATCTTCTCGTACTTGTCGGAGAGGTGCGTGACGATGTGCATGCGCGTCGGATTCAGCCAGCAGAAGAACGGCTTCCCGTCGGCCTTGGCCTTGTCGATGAACTTCAGCGCGGCATCGCGGATCTCGTCGTCCACGGTCTTCATCCGCTCGGGATACAGCGTGCCGGCGTCCTCGATCTTCTGCTTGCCGACCTTGCCCCAGCGCGGCATCTCGGTGGGGTCGTCCCTGTCGGTGGCCCAGCTGTGGACCATGTTCCGCGGGCCGACCGTGTCGATCAGCTCCTTCGGGTAGTTCGGGTGCGCCGGGTCCTCCATGGCGTCCAGGTGGTACAGGTAGCCGAAGAACTCGTCGAAGCCGTGCACCGTCGGCAGGAACTCGTTCCGGTCGCCGAGGTGGTTCTTGCCGAATTGCCCGGTCGCGTAGCCCATGGACTTGAGCGCCGTGGCGCTCGTGCAGGCCTCCGCCGGCAGTCCGACGGTGGCGCCGGCCTGGCCGACGGTGGTCATGCCGGTGCGGATCGGCAGCTGGCCGGTGATGAAGTTCGCGCGACCCGCCGTGCAGCTCGCCTCGGCGTAGTAGTCGGTGAACAACATCCCTTCCTTGGCCAGCTTGTCGAGGTTCGGCGTGCGTCCGGCCATCATGCCGCGGTGGTAGGCGCCGATGTTCCACATGCCGATGTCGTCACCCATGATGAACACGATGTTCGGCTTCGTCGCCGTGGCCTGCTTCGCGCCGGCGGGCTGCGCGGCGGCCGGCGCCGGTGCGGCGCCCTGCTTGGCTGGAGGCGTCTGCGCGGCACACGATGGCCCGCCGAGCGACGCGAGTGCGAACAGCAGGACACAGAACGACAGCTTGTTGAACATGGCGAGCCCTCTCTCGTGACCGGCGCGTCGATCGATACCGGGCTGGAGCCTATGCGAGCCCGACAAATCCCACAAAGCCGGCGCCGCGCATGTATGCGACGTTCCTCGCGCGACACTCGGTTCTCGCGGAGCTTCCGGTGCGCCGCCGCCGCCTCGATCGGCGGACGGCGCGAGTTCTCGCGAAGCGTTCCGGAATGCTCGCGCCGGACCTGGTCGTTGCCCGGATGGATCGGTGCGCATTGCGCCGCCGCACTCTTCGATCGCGACGCCAGCCCCGATCACGCGTGCTATCGGCGGGCAGCACGCCCGCGCGCACGGCTCGTCCCGCCTCCGCCCGGACGCAGTCCAGTCGGGTGCCAGGGAAACTTGGCAACCATCGAGCCCGACCGAATTCGGCTGCGCGCCTTGCCACGGCGCTGACGCCCCTTCAGCTCCCCCTGAACTTCCGGTGCGCCCCCACGGCCTCGATCGGCGGCAGGCCCGCCTTCTCGCGCAGCGTCGCGTAGTACTCGCGCCAGCTCTGGTAGTTGCCCGGATGGAAGAACACCCGTCCCGTCGCATCGCCTGACCCTTCGATCGCCACGCCTTCGCCCAACGCGCGATCCTCGCCCGTGAACGCCAGGATGTGCGTGGCGATGCGGTCCATGAAGAAGCGATCGTGCGTGACGCAGATGACCACGCCCGGGAACTCCAGCAGCGCCTCCTCCAGCTCGCGCAGCGTGGGCAGGTCCAGGTCGTTGGTGGGCTCGTCGAGCAGCACGCAGTTGCCGCCGCGCGCGAGCATCTTGGCCATGAGCACGCGGTTGCGCTCGCCGCCCGAAAGCGTGGACATGGGCTTGCTCTGCTGCTCGCCGCGGAAGTTGAAGCGGCTCACGTAGGCGCGGCCGTTCATCTCGATGTCGCCGACGCGCAGCATGTCCGAGCCGCCGGTGATCTCGTCGTAGACGGTGTTGCTGTCCTTGAGCGCCTCGCGGCTCTGGTCCAGGTAGCAGAGGTCCACGGTCGGGCCCACCTTCACGTGGCCAGCGTCGGGCTTCAGTTGGCCCACCATCATCCTGACCAGCGTGGTCTTGCCGGCGCCGTTGGGCCCCACCACGCCGAGGATCGCGCCGGGCGGCAGCTCGAAGGAGAGGTCCTGGAACAGCGTGCGCTCGCCGAAGCTCTTGGACACGCCCTCCACCGCCAGCACCTTGTCGCCCAGCTTGCGCGTGAACGGGATGTGCAGGTGCAACTCGTCCACCACGGCCCTGCGCGCCTCGCGCACCAGCTCGTCGTAGCGGCTGATGCGGGCCTTGCTTTTGGTGGTGCGGCCCTTGGGGTTGGTGCGGATCCACTCCAGCTCGCGCATGATGAGCTTGCCGCGCTCGTCGTCCTCCTTCTGCCGCTGCCGGTAGAACTCCTGGCGCGCCTGCAGGTAGTCGGAGTAGTTGCCCTTGTAGGGCCGGAACTGGCCGCGGTCGATCTCGAGCATCCACCCCACGACGTTGTCGAGGAAGTAGCGGTCGTGCGTGACGAGGATCAGCGTGCCCTTGTAGTCCTGCAGGTGCTTCTCGAGCCACGCGACCGTGTCGGCGTCGAGGTGGTTCGTCGGCTCGTCCAGCAGCAGCAGGTCCGGGTGCTCCATGAGCGCGCGGCACAGCGCGACGCGGCGACGCTCGCCGCCGGAGAGGTGCGTCACCGGGCTGTCGGCGTCCGGCAGGCCCAGCGCCTGCATGGCCTGCTCGATGTGGCGGTCCAGCTCCCAGCCGTCGCGCGCCTCGAGCTCTTCCTGCAGGCGGGTCATCTTCTCCATGAGCCGCGACATCTCGTCTTCGGGCAGGTCCTCGCCGAGGCGGGCACTCACTTCCTCGTATTCGCGCACCATGGCGCGGATGGGCTCGACGGCTTTCTCCACGTTCTGCGCCACGGTCAGCGCCTCGTCGAGCTTCGGCTCCTGGGGGACGTAGCCGACCGTCAGGCCCGGGGCGGGCAGGATCTGGCCTTCAAAGTCCTTGTCCTGGCCGGCCATGATGCGCAGCAGGGAGCTCTTGCCCATGCCGTTCGGGCCGATGACGCCGATGCGGGCGCCCTTGAGGAAGGAGAGGGTGACACCCTCGAACAGGACACGGGCGCCGTGGCGCTTGCCGAGGTCCTGGATCTGGAAGGCGATGTCGGAGGTGGAGACGCCCATGGGGTGCGGCGGAAGGGCTCGAAGGGGGGCGGAGGGAAGCGGGGGATTGTAGCGAAGGGGGGACGGCGGCCGCGAAGGAGGCGGGGCCGCGAAGCCTCATGGCCGCTTCCGCTGTCCGATGGCGCATGTACCCCGACGGACCGGGCGGCGCCGAGGCCGCCCCGCCAGGAGT
>Ga0209382_10012044_pt1 | contig 10704 bp, 8 predicted proteins | sample SoiMetdeltSBSDD5_FD_187599 | JGI IMG/M metagenome (GOLD analysis project Ga0209382, IMG submission 187599) | Bulk soil microbial communities from a Populus tree surrounding site in Tennessee, USA - Soil MetaG P. deltoides SBSDD5 (SPAdes) (version 2) | ecosystem: Environmental > Terrestrial >...
GGAGCGTGCGAGCTGCGTTCCGCGCGTCGAGCATTACCATAGGGAACGGGGAACGGGGAACCGGGAACAGAAACCTCGGGAAGCCTCTCTACGAATGCCAAGGCTCCCGAGGTTTCTTCGGTCCCCCGTTCCCGGTTCCCGGTTCCCGGTTCCCTATCGTATAGGTCGGCGCTCCGCGAAATCGTACAGGGTCAGCCGGCGGAGGCGATAGTACGCGGCCCAGTAGCCGCGGAGGGCATCGATATAGGCGCGGAGCGCCCCGTCACGCTCGCTCTGGGCGATGTAGAGGTTGTCGATATCGATCTTATTCACGAGGTAGCGGTTCTTCGCGACCTCGAATCTCTTCTGGGCAACTGTGTCCGCTTTCGCGGCGATCGTCAACATGCGAGCGGACTGGGCGAGCTCGAGCGCGGCGAAGTGTGCTTGCTCGGCAGCCTCCTCCCGGGTTGCACGGGCGTTGGCGGCGGCCCGGTCCTCCTCTGCGCGGGCGGCCTCGACCTGCGACTTTCGGTAACCCCACTGCACGATTGGCATCTGCACTTGGATCCCGTACTGCTGTCGCTCGGCCAGGTCTTGGTAGGCGTCGTCGAAGACGGACGCGCGCTGGTTGTAGCCGACAGTGGCCGTCACGCGTGCGCCGAAGCCATTGTTGAGCTTCGCCTCCGTGACCTTCCGTTTGGCCTGGACCGTCTGGAGGTCGGTGTTTGTCGTGCGACTCTGATTGCGCAGTGCTTGCTGGACGGCCAGCGCCGTATCGACCTCGGTGATGGGGATGTCGGCCGGCGGGGCGATGTCGATGGGAGCGTCCGGCGGCAAGCTCAAAAGGCGTTTGAGCGCGGCGTTCGCGCGGTCGAAGCCCAGCTTCGCGTTGTCGAGCTGCCCGCGGGCCTGGAGCAGCGCGAGCTCGCTCTGGAGCAGATCGTTCTCGCCGATCTTCCCGACCTCGAAGCGGCCCTTGTTCAGATTGAACAGCGTGTCGTTGATTGCCAGCTTCGACGCCGCATTGTCCATCGCGAGCCGCGCGGAGTGGAGGTCGAAGAACGCGCTGGCGGTGTTGACGGCGATATCTTCGCGCGCCTCGAGGTACTCGCGATCGGCGACGACGGCGCGTAGGTCCTGCTCGCGGATATCCCACTTGAGCGCGTTAGGCCGGAAGATATCCTGCGTGAGTCCGAACGTTACCGGGCTCGAGCTATAGAGCCGGGACGACGACACGTCGGCCGTTCGGTCCACGCGCTGAAGCCCCGACGCGACAAACACCTCGCCACCGGTGAGCGGGATCCGTTGGCGGAGGGTCATCCCGACCTCCGATGTCGTTTCCTGCTGCGGCAGGAACAGCGTGGAGCCGTCCGGCTGGCGCACGGGCTGGATGGCGCGCACGTAGTTCGGAGCTATCGCGGTCATCGACAGCTGCGGCAGGAGGCGCGCACCGAACCCCCGGTCCTGCCAGCGCGCCGCATCGCGCGTGCCGAGGATGGCACGCGCTTGCAGTCCCTGCCGCTGGGCGATCTCTATCGCCTGCTGGAGCGTCATAGGTGGCTGCGCGCGGAGTGGCGTCGCGACGATGGCCACGCCCAACGCCGTTAGGCAAATCGCCGTTAGGCCGATGGCGGATGGCTGATGGCTGATGGCTGCGGTGCTGCGAGCTATTCGTATCTCAGACATACCACTGGATCCTGGCGAGCAGCCCGCCACGCGGGGACGAAGCCGAAGACGATGCCGACGGTGATGGACACGCCGAAGGCGACGAACACCGAAACGAACGAGACGATCGTGTTGATGTTGGCGATGCGCTCGATGCTGAAGCTCAGCGCGCCGCCAACGATGATGCCGGCGATGCCGCCGGCGAGGCTGATGAGGACCGCCTCGCTCAGGAACTGCGCGAGGATGTCCTTCTGGCTCGCGCCGACCGCGCGCCGCACGCCGATCTCGCGGATGCGCTCGAGGATCGATGCCAGCATGATGTTCATGATCCCAATCCCGCCGACAATGAGCGAGATCGCGGCGATCGCGGCGAGGACGATGTTGAACAGCCGCTTCGTGTTTTGCTCCTGCTTGAGGATCAGCTCGGGGACGCTGACCTCGAAGTCGATGACCTGGTTGTGCCGGCGCTTGAGCATCCGCTGCATGACGTCCGCGACGCCGGGGACGTATGGCGCGCCGGCGACGCGCACGATCACACGGTCGAGCTGATGGTAGTTGACCCGTTCCGCTCGTTCCTCTGCGGTCTCGTTGGCGTTCGCGTTGGGGTCGTCGTTGAACTGCCGGGACGCCTGCTGGACGTCGCGCTCGGTGACCTGCGCCCGGTTGCGGAATCGCAGGAGCATCGTGGACATCGGCACGTACACGTCCATGTTGGCGTCGCGGATCCCGAGTTTCTGCGACGTCTGCTGAGAGACGGTGCGATCCTCCAGCACGCCGACGACCGTCAGCCAGACGTTCCCCACCTTGATCGGCTTGCCGATCGGCTCCTCGGTGGTGAAGAACCGGGTGCGTACCCCGTGGCCGATGATCGCCACCGGCGCGCCGTCCGCCACCTGCAGGGGCGCGAACGACTTCCCGTCGGCCAGCACGAGGTTGAAGAGGTCGAAGTACGTGGTATCGACGCCGACGACCTTGGCCGACCGGCGCCGCCCTTCGCGCGTCACGAGCGTCTGGAGCACGATCTCGCCGCTCGCGGTCGAGACGTTAGGCACGATCTTCACGATGCTCCGCGCGTCGTGGATCGTGAGGCCGGGCGAATACTTCTTCGGTTCTTTCGTCCCTTCGTCGTCCTTCGCCTGCTCCTCCTTCTGCTCGACGAGGGGGGTGACGATGACGTTGTTCGAGCCGAGGAGCCGCATCTGCTCGAGGATCTCCTGTTCGGCGCCCTTGCCGATGGCGAGCATCGCGATCACGGACGCGACGCCGAACAGGATGCCGAGCGAGGTGAGGCCGGCGCGGAGTGTGTTGTGGCCGACCGCTTCGATCGCCGTCTGCATGCTGAAGAGGACGTGCGCGGTCAGCTCGGCGCGGAGACGCGCGAGGTCACGAACCCGCATGGGACCGTCCGGGCTCAGGACTTCGTGCGTGGAGCGGAAGCGCCGGCGGCGGGGGCGGTGGTCGTCGCCTTCGGTGCGGCGTTAGGCGCCGCCGGCGTCGGCGGCTGCACCGGGACCGGCTTGGCCGTCGACGGTGTGTCCGCGGGGCCCGGCTGCGGGACGCCGCCCGGTCCAGGTTTCGCGCCCGGCAGGGTCTTGAGCTCGAGCTGGTCGGCGTCAGCCGGCGGCGTGAGCATCACCTGGTCGTCCTTCTCGAGCCCCTTGCCGATGACGATCTCGTCCTCGTTCGCGAGCCCCGTCTCCACCTGCTGCTTCGTCACGCGGGAACCATCGCGCTTGTAGACGAACGGCGTCGTTCCCTCGACCGCCACGGCCTCGAGCGGGACGAAGAGCGCGTTCTTGATCGTGCTGGTCTCGATCGCGTTCGACGTCGTCATGCCCGGCCGGAGCGTCGTGTCGGCGTCGCTCAGCAGGATCTTCACCTCGAACACCTTCGCGTCGGCGTTAGGCCGCTGCTCGCCCACGTTCGCGACGGCGGTGACCTTGCCGCTCAGCTTCTTCGACGGATCCGAGTCGAGCGAGACGGATACGTTCTGGCCGGAGGCGACCTTCCGGACGTCGATCTCGTTCACGTAGGTCACCGACTCCATCTGCCCGAGGTCCGGGAGCGTCGCGACCGTCGGGTCCCACGCGCTCACTTGTGACCCGATCCCCTTTTTCTTCCCGTTCCACTCCTTGACGTAGATCACCATCCCCGGCGACGGCGCGCGGATCGTGAAATTGCCCAGTACTTCCTGGACGGTTTTCAGCTTGTTCCGCTGCCGCTGCACGTCAGCGCCGACTTCGGCCATCTTCGCGATCGCCTGCTCGGTCTTCGTCTTGTAGTTGACCTTCGCCTGTGCGAGCTGGCGCGTCGCCTTCTCGTAATCGATCTCTGCCTGACGCTTGATGCTCGGTGACTCGAACGCGGCCTGCTCCTTGGCGATGCGCTTCTCCTCGAGGGAGAGCTCCATCGTCTTCATGTCCTCGCGTGCCGTGGAGAGGTTGAGGGTCGAGTCGAGCAGCGCCTGCGTGAGCTGCGCTTCGGCCTTCTGCAGCGCGAGCGAGACCTCGGCCGCCTTCGCGGCGATGCCGGCGCGGTCGAGCTCTGCGACCACGTCGCCCTCCTTCACGACGGTCCCTTCGGGCACGAGCGTCGAGATCTTCGACTGATAGACCTCGGCCTGCTGCATGTTCAGCGGCCCCTGCACCTGCACGAACTTCTTGGCGCGGAGCTCACCGGCGGCCGTGACGACGACCTTGAAGTCGCCCTGCTTCACGCGGGCGACCACACTCTCTTCATCCTTCGCGGCAGCGGGGGTGAAATACCACGCGCTGATGGCCGCAACGGCGAGGACGATCACCGCAATGGTGATCCAGCGGTTGCGCGGAATCTGGATCATGGGAGGCTCGGCGTTTCAGTAAGTCAGCCCGGGCCCCTCGGGATGGGGTCCGGGCGCATCGATGATCGGACCAGACTCACGGACACGCAAGTTCCACCGGGGCACAGCGGTACGAACCGGTGAGGCCGGCGTAGCGTGGATAAGACACGCCATACGCCTAAAGGGTTCTCTCTGGTCCGACGGCTGTTGGCTGACTGCTGGTGCTGAGGACTGATGGCTCGGGCTGAGTGGGGCGCTGCTTGCTCTCACTCAGCCCTCACCACTGGCCCTCAGCTGTCAGCCCGTGCTAGTAGCCGTCAGCTTTTACCGCACGCCGATAAGGCGGATGGTTCCGTCTACGTCGATACGGTAGCGGAACCGGCCGGCGGTCATGAGCTCGGGGAGAGCGGGGCGGCGCTGCAGGACGTGGAACACGTCGGTGTCCTCCGGCGTGTCGGCGAGCACCTCGCGCTCGACCTCGCCGCCGGATCTGGCCGTGCGGGGGGTGTACTCGGAGATCGATTCGTGGAGCTGCCGCGACTCCGTGATCACCCGGCCGTCCGCCGAGATGCGAAAGCGCATGTCGCCGCCGCGGGGCCAGGTGCCGGGCCGCGACGGTGCCGGGTAGAGGTAAACCCACCACCACGGGCCATCGCTTGCCGGAACCACCGTCGCGATGTAACGGCGTTGAGCCGCTGCGCGGAACATCGTGACCGATGTTTCGATGGCGCGCGCGGCCCGGGCGAAGTAGCCAGTGTCGGCCTCCGGCGGATCGAACGGCGTCGTCGCCCACTGCGGCCCGGCCTCGATCCCGGGTGTGGAGAGGTAGGACATGAGGTAGTCACTACCCGAGGCCGACAACTCACCAGCAGCCACTTCCCACCCTTGACTCGTCTTTCTCGCTATCAGGCGGCGAATACTGTCTCTAGGAAAGGATAGCGACGTCATGGCGTCACCACCGAGCCACGATACGCTGTCATACTCTGCGAGCGTGCGTCCCCGCTGGGAAACGCTCGCAAGCGAATCAGCGGAGGGCGTGGCGGTAGGGGTGCGCGATCGCTTCGGCTGGGCAGCGGTCGATCCAGCGCAGACGAGTATCGCCAGGACGAAGACAGCAGTGGTGAGGCGCTTAGGCATTGGCAGTCGTCAGCCGGTCGGCACGCGAGCAGGCTAACGACTGACGACTGACGACTACCGGCTTTTCTGACCTGACGGCCATCGGCCTTTTCTCACGACGTTGCGGCCTCGCCGAGTCGGACGGTGAACGAGGTGCGGCCGGATGGGCGGATCACTTCGAACCGCACCTGGTCGCCTGGTTTGAGGCCCCGCAGGAGTTTCCGGAGGTCGCCGCCGTTCCGGATCTGGGTGTCATTCGCCCGGACGACGATGTCCTGCGGGCGGAATCCTGCGCGCGCCGCGGGCGACCCCGGCTCGACTCGGCCGACGATGATGCCCTCCCGCGTCGGGAGCTCGAACTGTCGCTGGAGCTCGGGGTCGACATCCACGTAACCGATCCCGATGAACGCGCGCGTGATTCGGCCGGTGGTGACCACCTGGCGGACGACATCCGTCGCGACGTTGATCGGGACGGCGAATCCGAGTCCGCTGGCGCCCTGCCCCGCGAGCACGGCGGTGTTGATGCCGATCACGCGACCGCGGGAATCGACGAGCGGACCGCCCGAGTTCCCCGGACTGATGGCCGCGTCCGTCTGGATAAGGTCTGCCAGTCCCACGCCTCGTGGGTTCCGGTTGACGGCCGAGATGACGCCCGTCGTTACCGTACGCTCGAGGCCTAGTGGGTTGCCGATGGCGATGGCGGACTGACCGACCTCGAGTCTATCCGAGTCGCCGACGGGAGCCGCCGGGAGGTTCGGCGCTTGAACGCGGACGACTGCAACGTCGATGTTCCGGTCGCGACCGAGGACCTCACCACGGAGGGTGCGGCCGTCGGCGAGTCCAACCTCGACGGTTCGCGCTTCGCCGACGACATGGGCGTTCGTGACGACCATGCCTTCGCGGTTGACGATGACGCCGGACCCGGAGCCGCCCTGTCGGCTCACACTGACGACGGTCGGCGTGATCTCGCGGGCGACGCGGATCGTAATCGCTTCCTCGGGTGATTGCGCGGTGGTCGTGGACGAGGTTGCGGTGCTGGCGCTCGTGGGCGTAATGGGCGTGGCCTGCGTCGCGCGCAGCGAGGGGACGACGTCGGACGTGGAGCGGTCGATCGCGATCCCAATGACGACGCCCGCGACGAGCGCGGCGATGAAGGTGGCGCGTTGTGTAGTCATGGTCGGGCGCGGCAAGAGCGTGAGAGGTGTGTGGTCGTATCACGGCACGTTCCGTACGCGAATGCGCGGCCTGCGAACGAGGCGGGAACGAGATCGGGCTTTCCTCTTGCCCCTCCTCGCCTTGCGGGGCATGCTCTAGCCGCCCGAACCGGCCCTGAGAGAGGGCCTGCCGGACTGCTCACCTCGGCACCTACGCTCTCGACTCTTTCCATCCCTCCATGCGACTCGGCGTCGTCTCAGGTACTGCTTCGATCATTCTCCTGGCGGTGGCCAGCGCGACTGCGGCTGCTGCCCAAGCGAACACGCTCACGCCCGCCGAACAGGCAGCAGGGTGGCGCCTGCTGTTCGACGGCAAGACGACGACCGGGTGGCGTGGGTACCGCGCGCAGACGATGCCTAACGGGTGGCGGATCGTCGATGGCGTCCTCCAGAAGACCGAGGCGACGGGCGACATTCTCACCACGGAGCAGTTCGGCGACTTCGAGCTCGCGCTGGAGTGGCGGCTCGAGCGCGGCGGAAACGCCGGACTCTTCTACCGCGGCACAGAGGAGTACGAGAAGGTCTATTGGAGCGCGCCGGAGTATCAGTTGCTCGACGACGCGAACGCGCGCGACGGGCGCAACCGGCTGACGTCCGCCGCCGCGGCGTACGCGCTCTACGCCGCGCCGGCGGGGGTCGTGAAGCCGGCCGGCGAGTGGAACTCGACGCGTGTCGTCGCACGCGGCGCGCACGTCGAGCATTGGCTCAACGGCCAGAAGGTGGTGCAGTACGAGCTGTGGAGTCCGGACTGGGAGGCGAAGGTCAAGGCGAGCAAGTTCGCCGAGTGGCCGAAGTTCGGGAGGGCGAAGAGCGGGCACATCGCGATCCAGGGTGATCACTCCGGAGCGCTCGCGCTCCGCAACATCAAGATCAGGACGCTGCCATGACCGCGACGCGTGTGAAGTTGATGGTGATGATGTTCCTGCAGTATTTCGTGTGGGGCGCGTGGTTCGTGACGATGGGGACGTACCTGTCACAGACGCTGCGCTTCACCGACCAGCAGGTGGGACTCGCGTACGGGGCGACGGCGATCGCCGCGCTCGTGTCGCCGTTCTTCGTCGGGATGGTGGCCGATCGGTTCTTCGCCACCGAGAAGCTGCTGGCGCTGCTCCACATCCTTGGCGGTGTGCTCCTGTACGTCGTGTCCACCCAGCAGACGTTCGCGAGCTTCTACCCGCTGCTCATCCTGTATGCGTTGTGCTACATGCCGACGCTGAGCCTCACCAACTCGATCTCGTTCCACCACGTGAAGGATCCGGCGCGCGAGTTTCCGGCGATCCGCGTGCTGGGGACGATCGGGTGGATCGTGGCCGGGATCATCATCGGGCGGGTGTTGAAAGCCGACGCGCTCGCGCTGCCCATGCGCGTCGCCGCGATGGGCTCTGTCGCGTTAGGCCTGTTCTCGCTCGCGCTGCCGCACACGCCGCCGAAGGCCGCGGGCACGAAGTTTAGTGCCCGCGACGCCATTGGCCTCGATGCACTGCAGCTGCTTCGCGGCCGAGACTTCACGATCTTCGTGCTCGGGTCGTTCCTGCTCTGCATCCCGCTGCAGTTCTACTACACGTTCGCAAACCCGTTCCTGAACGAGATCGGCGCGCCGAACCCGGCGTTCATCCAGACGTTCGGGCAGATGTCGGAGATCGGGTTCATGATCCTGCTCCCATTCGTGCTCCGGCGGTTCGGCATCAAGGTGATCATGCTCGTCGGCATGGCGGCGTGGGCGCTCCGGTATCTGGCGTTCAGTCAGGGGAACGCGTCGACGGGGATGTGGCTCATCTACATCGGCATCCTGCTGCACGGTGTCTGCTACGACTTCTTCTTCGTCGCCGGACAGATCTACACGGATGAAAAGGCGGGCCCGCGCATCCGGGCGGCGGCGCAGGGGTTCATCAACTTCGTCACGAACGGCGTGGGCTATTTCATCGGTGCGTTCGTGTCGGGCGCGGTGGTGAACCGCTACTCGGCGCCTAACGCGGCGTGCGACGCCGCGGCGGCTGCCGCGCGGACGTGCCTGCCGGTGGTGCACGACTGGCGGTCGATCTGGCTCGTGCCATCGATCGGGGCGCTGGTGGTGCTGATCATCTTCGCGGTCCTGTTCCGGCCGAGGACCGAGAGTGTTGCGCCGGCAGGCGAGCCGGTCCGGGCCTGAAGGAGGCCTCTCGGCAAAACAAAAGGCACCGCTGAGGACGCAGGCGCGCGTGCTTCGCACGCGCGACGCAGAGGTCACAGAGCAGGCGCTTTGTCGTGAGATCAAGAATAAGAGAGGGGAACGGCCCCGGGACGCACCGTCCTGAAAGCCGTTCCCCTCTTTCATTTCTTCATCTGAATCTGCCAGCGATGGTCGCTCGGATCGCGCAGCCGTCCCCTCAGCGTCCTCAGCGTAGCGCGTGCAGCGCGCTCTGCGTCCTCAGCGGTCTGGCTCGTTCCGCGCGAGAGACGACCCGGTGCCGTTCACTCTGCAACAATGAGTGCGCAGCTCCCAGCAAAGAGCGCTGGTTGCGGTTTCCTTCCCCGCCGGGTCTTCGTCGCTGAAGTAGTCGCGACGCAATCGTCGCGAGAAGCGCGATCTTCGACCTGCATCACGTGCCAGAACGGATCTACGTCACGTACAACTATGCGCCGGCCCAGCGGGCCCGCGTGCAGCAGATGTTCCTCGAAGCCGGGTTGCTCGACGTCGTCGTCGACTCGCAGCTGCTGTGCGGGCACCACAAGCTGCCCATCCCGAACGAGGATACCGTCGCGAAGCTCGGCGTCGCGGCGCGCCTGCACGAGCTGTCCGCTCCCACCGTGCACCGGGTCCTCGAGCCGACCGCTCGGGAGCTCGGCGCCGCGCGGCTGCTGCACATGTTCGTGTGGATCCATCATAGCCACGAAGGGCATCCGCGACCGGGCGTGACATACGATGAGTCCGCTGCCTGCGCCTCGTGCGGCGACGGTCTGCGCCAGCTCTCGCCCCTCGTCCTGGCCAACAAGGAAGTGCCGAAGAGTGGTCTGCTCGGTTCCGTCGATGATGAAGTGCTCGTGCACGACTCCCTCGCGGCGGAGATGCAGGAAGCCACGCTCACCGGCGTCCGACTCGCCGAGGTGCTCGACCAGCAAGGCCGCCTCCTTCCGTGGAAGCAGCTGATGATCGACGCGGCGATGCCGCCAATGATCGCCGCGGCACGTGGCCTCGTGCGCGGTCGCGCCGGTACTGAGGCCCCCTGCCCGCGGTGCGGATGCGACGGGTGGTTCGACTCGGTTGCCGAGCCGTTCCTCCCGGCGTACGTCGGTGAGAGTCTCCTCGAGATCCCGGACTTCGCGAGGACGTCCGAGCGGTTTGGCACGGGCAACTGGGCGAACCCGATCCATGGGAAGCGGGCGCTCGCGAGCCGGCGTCTCATTGTCCGGCCCGCGGTCTACGCATTCTTCCGCGCTCGGAAGGTTCGTGGCGTTCGATTCACGCCGGTGACGGTGATCTGACGGGACGGTAGATTCGGCAGGGGAGGCACCACGGCGCCATTGGGTGTACCATCGAAGACGCCAAGACTCGATGGAGGTCCTGATGCGCTGCCTCGCTGGGTGCACGTTCGCTCGCCTCTTCCCCCTCGTCCTCGCCGCCACTGTTGCCGCCGTCCCCGTGACCGCTCAAGGCAGTCAGAGTCCCGCGCCGACCGTCGCACCGCCAGCGATCGCGGTAACCGCGGTCGGTGAATCGCGCGTCACCCCCGATCGCGCGATGCTCCACGTTGCCGTCGAGTCGCAGGGTGAGACCGCCGCCGCCGCCGCGGCGACGAACGCCGCGAAACAGACGAAGGTCATCGACGCGGTGAAGGCTGCCGGTGTCGCCGCCGCGCAGATCCGCACCGCGGGGTACAACGTCTTCCCGGAGTACGCCCAGGGCAGTGGTCGTGCGCCGCGCGTGACCGGCTA
>Ga0209382_10012047_pt1 | contig 10702 bp, 11 predicted proteins | sample SoiMetdeltSBSDD5_FD_187599 | JGI IMG/M metagenome (GOLD analysis project Ga0209382, IMG submission 187599) | Bulk soil microbial communities from a Populus tree surrounding site in Tennessee, USA - Soil MetaG P. deltoides SBSDD5 (SPAdes) (version 2) | ecosystem: Environmental > Terrestrial >...
CGCCGTCTCGCGCGGCGACGAGGGGCGCAGCGAGTTGAAGAACCTGACGGCCTCGGACAACAAGACCCCGGGCCTCGCCGAGGCGATCACGCAACTGGACGGCGAGCTCGTGGCGCAGATCGTCAACGCCGACATCCAGCTCGCGAGCGTCTACAACCAGCGCTCGTCCTACAACGACGCGGCCGGTGTCGTGAACTCCGGCCTGGCCATCGACCGGACCAACGCGCAACTGCTCGCCATGCGCGACCAGGTCGCGTCGAATGCCGCGTCGAACGGAGCTGTCTACGGCCCGTGGACCGGCCGGCGCCCGGCGGCGGTCGCCACGCGCTATCGGCGCTGACGCGCGTCGCCGGTGCTGCGGGCATAGGACAAACAAACACCTCCTCCCCCGCGCGGCGCGCGGCCTGAGGTCTGTCCGAGGGGTCACCCGACGGGTGCCGGGCACCTCCCCCGCCCGCGGAACCACCGCCCCCGTGCCCTGCCGCAGGTCCGGACGCGCACGGAAGGCCCGCGCGGCGCGCCCCGGGCGCAGCGCACCCTGCAGGCACCCCGCGCACCTCGCGCACTGCGCAGCGTCTCGATCATCGGGCCTTGTCCCCCGTCACGAGCTGCCCCGCAGGCTGACCGGGAGGCGCGGGACCGTTAAGCGCCGCCGGCGCTCGGGGCCCCCGCCTTTCAGGCAAGGAGTCCGGGCGAGTCCCGCGCCGCCGCCACCGCCGGCGCCTCGCTCGGCAGGCCCAGGGACGCGAGGATGGCCCGGATCAGCGGGCCCAGCGTGATCGCCGCCAGGATCCGGCGCCGCCCGCCACACGAGGGGCAGCGCAGCACGTCCAGCGCGAAAACCCGCTGCATCAGCTCCGCCCACGGGTGGCGGCCGCAGCGGTGCGTCGGGGCGCCGGCGCAAGCACCGCGACCTCGTCTCGTGGCCGTGGCGCCCTCGCGTGCCGCCGGCACGATCGCCGGCCGCAGCGACGACGCCGGCGCCAGCACGCCGTGGTACGTCACGCTGGTGGGCCCGCGGCGGCGGCACCAGCGCCGCCAGCTTGGCCAGGAACACCAGCGGCTGCAACACGATCCGGCTCGTCCCGTCCGACCACGGCCGGCGCAGCTCGTAGGCGATGCGGCCGTCGGGGAGCTCGGAGAGGCGCTCGCTGGCAAGGGCCGGACGGGCGACGGAGCGGCACAGCCGCTCGAGTGGCTCCCGCGTGAACGGCCCGCCCGGCACGCACACCCCGGCGTGCAGGAAAAAGCCGTCGTCGGCCACGCAGTCCCGGCCCGTCGGCTCCACGAACGGCGTCCCCGGCAGCTGACCCACGCGGCTCGCGTGACGGCCCGCGATGGAGTCCGCCTGCAGCCCCGCGAGCGTGGATAAGGACGCGGCCAGGTCCTCGAGCGCCGACGGCTCTCCGTCCGGCAGCACGCCGCGGCGGCGCAGCAGTCCCAGGACTCTCACCCGCACGGCCTGCAGGATGTCGGCAAGATCACCCTCGGAGAGCCGGCGCGCCGCGAGGAAGGCGGGCTTCTCCTGGCCCTCCTTCCACTGGAACACCCCGTCCAGCACCAGCGCGTGGACGTGGACGTTGAGGTTGAGCGCGCCGCCGAAGCGCTGCACGCAGACCACCGCGCCGCTGCGGCCGTCGGACACGCCCTGCCGCCGCGCCCGGCGGTGCAGCTCGGCCAGCACCGTGTCAATGAACACGCCCCGCACGGCCCGGCACAGCTCGCGGTCGAAGGCCACCGCGAAGCGCAGCCCGAAGGGCAGCGTCAGCACCCACTGCCGCACCGGCACGGCCGGCAGGCGGCCGCCGGCGAGCAGGCGCTTGAGTTCCACGCCGGCGGAGAAGATGGCGCCGCTCCCGGTGAGCACGACGGCGCGCACGTCGGCGGCGGCCGAGAGCCGCTCGAACTCGCCGCGCAGGGCGTGCAGCAGCTCGAGGTCCATGGCGCTGGCCTTGCCGTGGGCGAGGCGCACCAGCGGGGTCGGGCCGTGGCGCTCCAAGGCCAGCATGGCCGCGGATCACATGATTTCGAACGGCAGGTCCTCGGGGTCAACCGTCTTGCCCTTGAGCGTCACCGAGCCGAAGAAGTCGTTCGTGCCGTCCAGCGTCCCGACCGTGATGTGGCCGGAGTCCGACTTCACCTTGGCCTTCTTGAGCGCGCCCTCGCCATCCAGCGTGAAGGTGATGCGGAAGGTGGTGCTGAAGGTGATCGAGACGCCGTCCATGCCCGGCACCGTCATGCTGTGGTCGACGACGATGCCGCTGTCAACCCCGCCGGCGGGCTGGAAACAGTTGTGGAAGAGCATGGTGGTCCATTCGCCCGGGGCGTTCTCGTAGGTGATGCTGTAGTCGTATTCGGGGCCGTCGACCGTGAGGAACAGGTAGACGGTGTCCGAGTAGGTAGCCTTGGCGTCCACGCTGCTCATGTCGAGCGTGAAGCCCTTGGCCTTCACCTTGAGCTTGATCCACTGGCCGTCCAGCAGCTGCGCCGTGGCGGAGGGCGCGAGCGCGAGGGCGATGGCGAGCAGGAGCGCGAAGCGGGCGCAACGGATGAGGTGCGACACGAGCGGTCCTCCGGTGGATTGGCCGCGATTGTAGTCACGCGCCGGGCCGGATCGTGCGGCCTCTTCCGCCGTGGCGCGGCGCGCGGCATCATGCCGGCCCCATGTCCGACCGACCCGACCTGCTGCCCGCCGGACCGCGCCGCCAGCGCTGCGGCTGGGCGCGCAACGAGCTGTCCGCCGCCTAGCACGACACCGAGTGGGGCGTACCGATCTTCGACGACCGCAAGCTGTTCGAGTTCGTGGTGCTGGAGGGCATGCAGGCCGGCCTGTCGTGGGACTGCGTGCTGGGCAAGCGGCCGGCTTTTCGCAAGGCCTTTGCCGGCTTCGACCCGCTCAGGGTGGGCTTCGGCAAGCGCGATGTCGTTCAGCTGCTGCGGGACGAGGGCATCATCCGCAACCGCCAGAAGAGGGGATAAGCCAAACAAGGCCCCCATCGTATCGCCTCGTGCCTGGCGTGGGCGCCTTTCCTGCGCCCTGGGACGCCCCGCGCTGCGCTGCTCGCGCGCCCGCACGACCCCGGCGCGGCCGTTCTCCCCCGCCCTGGCCCGCGACGGCCGCCTCGGGCCGGAGCCTCCCCCTCACGTCCCCGCCGGACGCTCCGTGCTCCACACCGCGCGCACCCTCACGCTCCGTCGAACAGCTCCGGCGGGCCGCGCGCCGGAGGCAGCGCTTCCGCCTCGGTCGGCAGCCCGAGCGACGCGAGGATCGCGCGGACCACCCGCGCCTCGGTGATCGCGGCGAGGATCCGGCGCCGCCCGCCGCACGACGGGCAGCGCAGGACGTCCAGTCCGAAGACTCGACGCATCAGCTCGGCCCACGGGTGACGGCCACAGCGGGGCGCCGTGGATCCGCGGCGGGCCGGGCGAGTCTTGCCGCCGCGCTGCCGCCCCGCCGGCACGATCGCCGGCCGCAGCGACGACGCCGGCGCCAGCACGCCGTGGTACGTCACCAGGTGCGCCCGCGGCGGCGGCACCAGCGCCGCCAGCTTGGCCAGGAAGGCCAGCGGCTCGAACACCAGGCGCCGCGTCCGGTCCGACCAATGGTGGCGCAGCTCGTACGAGAGCCGCCCATCCGGCAGCTCGCTGAGTCGCTCGCTCGCCAAAGCCGGGCGCGCCACATAGCGGCACAGCCACTCGAGCGACTGCCGCTGCCGCCGCCCGCCCGGGATGCACACTCCCGAGTGCAGGCTGAAGCCCGCCTGTTCCACGCAGTCCGGGCCCGGCTCGCGCCAGGCGGGCGCTCCGGGCAGCGCCCTCACGCGGGACACCTGCCGGCCCACGATCGACGAAGCCGCAAGGCCCGCCAGCAGCGAGGTCGGACCGTCGAGTACCCCAGCCGTGTCATTCGTGATACGCCGGCACGCGGACACATCGAACGCTCACCCCCGGATGTGGGACATTGAAAGCCGGAACCGGCGCATCCCAATGAGTCGGCCCCAGGAGCCCCGCATGCTGTCCGTTGCCGCCGCCCTCGTGTCCGCCTGCATCGCCTTCTCCGAGCTCCCAACCGATGCGGCGATCACCGCCGCGGCCGACAAGCTGGCCGCCGAGGCCCTGTCCGAGACGGGGGCCGCCGGCCTCTCGGTCGCCGTCGCCCGCAATGGGAAGGTGATCCTCACCAAGGGCTACGGCCTGGCCGAGGTCGAGCACGATGCCAAGGCGGATGGGGACTCCATGTTCCGCATGGGTTCGATCACCAAGCAGTTCACCGCCGCGGCCATCATGCGACTGGTCGAGCAGGGCAGGATCAGCCTCGACGACCCGATCACCAAGCACCTGCCCGGGTACAACACACAGCGCCGCGAGATCACGGTCCGCCATCTGCTCACGAACACATCGGGGATCAAGAGCTACACGGAACTCGAGCGGGTCATGGTGGATGAGCCCGAGCGCGAGTTCGAGCACCAGGAAATGCTGGACATGGTCCAGGACGAGCCCCTGGCCTTCGAGCCCGGCACCAGGTCCGCGTACTGCAACACCGGCTACTACCTGCTGGGCATGATCGTCGAGAAGGTCAGCGGCAAGGACTACTGCGAGTACCTGCAGGATGAGTTCTTTGGACCCCTGGGCCTGACTCACACGCGCTGCGATTCCAACACCGAGATCATCAAGGGCCGGGCGCAGGGCTACACCGTCGAGGGCGGGAAGCTGGTGAACGATCGCGGGCTCGCTACGGGCACGCCCTTCGCCGCAGGAATGCTTCTCGCCTCGGCGCATGATCTGGTGGTGTGGGCCGATGCGCTGGCCGCGGGCAAGGTCGTCTCCCACGCGTCGTACAAGCTGATGTCCACCCCGTTCAAGCTCGCGGACGGCGGCCCCAACGACTACGGCTTCGGGCTCATCATCGATTCGCTCGACGGCCACGCCCGCATCCAGCACGGGGGCGACATCTTCGGGTTCAACTCCATGCTGGCCCGATTCCCCGATGACGGCGTGACGGTCGCGGTGATCTCCAACAGCCGGGCCATCTCTTCCACCCGACTTGCCGAGGCCCTCAGCCGCGAGGCGCTCGGATTGTCCGAGCCCGCCGTGGCCGTGGAGCTGCCCGAAACCGAGGCGGCCCGGTGCGAAGGCGTGTACACGATCCCCGATTCGGGCTGGGATGTGACGATCACCCGGCGCGACGGCAAGCTGTTTTCCCAGGGTTCCGACGACGCCGAGTCGGCGATGACCTATCTGGGCAAGGGCGAGTTCAGGACCTGGTTGTACGAGAAGACTGTGCGACTGGTCTTCGATCTGGCCGGCGACAAGCCCGCCACGGCCTTTGTTCTTCACGAGGGCGGGGCCGCCCTGACCGCGAAGCGGAAATAGCCCTCGTGCCCCGCGCGGTCCCGGGCGATCCGGGCAATCGTCTCGCACCTCGTGCGCGCGGCGGGTGCCACCGCCGCGCGCACGCTGCCATGCCGCTACTCGACCACCAGGTCCGAGGTCAGCCGCACGGGCTGCGAGATGTTCCGGCGGTTGGGCGACCGGGCCATGACCGTCTCGTGGATCTTCCGGAACTGCGCGGGCGTGCCATCGCCCCGCACGCGCACCCGGTAGTGCAGCGTCTCGTAGCCGGGCTTGACCTGGGGATCGAGCCCGAGGAAGCCGCGCAGGTCCAGCTCGCCGGTGCTCTCGATCGAGAGGCTCTGCAGGGACACGCCCTCCATCGCCCGGCCTTCCGCGGGTGCATGTTCATCAATGCGGCCTCGGAGTTCCCCAACCCGAACGATCCGGTGCACCGGGCCGCGGCGGAGCACAAGCTTGCGGCGCGCGGCGCGGCCTGCGAGCTCGCGAAGCGCGCCGGGCTGCGCGACGCGGAGGCCTTCGCGGACGCGTACACGGTGATCTTCGAGGGCACGCTCGTGCTGCGGCAGGTGCACGGGCGGGACGACGCGGCGCGGCGCGGACGGCTGGTCGTGGTGGCGCTGATCGAGCAGCACCGGGGCGGGTGAGGGCGGGGCTCGCGAGGGCGGGGAGACCGAAGGTCTTGCCCACGACGAGGTCGCGCAAGAACATGTCCGTGGTCCCGTTGCCGTCGAAGGCCACGATGTCGGGCGCCGAGCACTTGAAGCCCAGCCAGCGTCCGTCCGCGGAGAGATCGACGCCGTTGCCGGCCTGCGCGCACTGGCCGAAGCCGCGCGGAAGAAGTTCTTGCAGGGTGTCGTGCTCTGCCTCGGCGAGCAGGTCGCCCCGATCGGCGAAGTGGGCGGTACCGATCGGGGAGCTGTGGAGCCGCGCCGGCTGAAACGAAGCTCGGCGTGCGCCGGGCGCGCCAGGTTTTCCAAGCCAGCGTGCAGACCCTTCTCGCGGGGCCGGACGCGGTGGAGGTCGTCGGCTCCCGACGCGCGTCGCGCCGTCCGCGCGCACGGCGCGGTATCCTGCCGCCTCGTCCCGAGGCCCGTCGGAAAGGGGGAGGTCCGCCATGGTCCCGCAGAGCGACGCCGCCGAGGAGCAGGCGAACGAGATCCTCGCGAAGGTCGAGCTCGACAGCCTGAAGGCGACGCCGGGCACGATCGCGCCCTTCGCGGCCTCGAAGATCTCGTGGAGCGTGAGCGGAGAAGGCGCGTTCGTGGTGTCGCTGGACAATGCCACCGTCCCGCGCGCAGGGGAGAAAGTGGTCACGCCGCTCACCACGAAAACCTTCCAGCTCAAGGCGCGCGCCGGCCCCGTCACGGAAGTGCTGGGCAAGGTGACCGTGACGGTCGACCAGTCCGTGTGCGAGATCGTGCCGGTGCCCAATCACGTGATCGAGACGCGGATCCGCGCGGACATCGACGACATCCTCGCGATGACCGGGGGCGCGTCGCGGCAGCGGCCGGACATCGTGACGGTGGACGAGAACGGCGTCGGACTCGACCTCGCCTTCTTCAAGGTGATTCCCGTCTATCCGAAGGCCGAGGCGTACGTCCGGGCGCACTTCCGTTTCCGCGCCGTCAACAGCCAGATCGTCGAGCAGTTCGACAGGCTGGACGTGGACGTCGACTTCAAGTGGTACCTCTGGCTCATGTTCTGGAACCATCCGGGCCTGTACATCGCCGGCGCGATCGCCGAGGACGACCTGAGGCTCAAGGTCCGCAAGAAGGCGGCGGGCGGAGCGGAGGCGCTCGAGTCGTTCGTGCCCCCCGGACGCCGCATCCTCACGGCGCAGCACACGCTGACGAACTTCGAGATGCTGGCGTGCCCGGACCAGGCCCTGCACCACCTGGTCCTGCCCGGGGCCGCGGTGCCCGGGGCGACGCTTGCGCCGGAAGACCGCTTCCAGACGCGCGCGGCGGAGGCACGCGGCGGAGTGGTCAAGCTGGGTTAGGACGCGGGACCCGGCTTCGATCGGGGCCGCCAGCCAGGCCGGGCGACGCCCCCAGCCGGCGTGCGGTGTGGTGATCAGGAAACTCCTGCGCCGTTCCGCCCGCGCGGCGACGAGCGTGCGGGCGAACCAGCGTCCCCTCACATCTCCTCCAGCAGCCACCGCGCCGCCGGCGCCCACGTGATCCCGCGCGGCAGCGCGCGCCGCGGCGCCACCGCGTCGAGCGTCACGAGAAAGGCCCGCGCCGCCGGATGGGCCACGGCGCCGGACTCCAGCGCGCGCAGCTCGCGGCTCCAGGTCTCGTCGCCCTCGGACTCGAGGCAGGCCTGCACGAGCAGCGGCGGGTCGCCGGCGCGGTGAGCCAGGAAGTCCACCTCGAAGCCCTCGGGCGTGCGGACCCACGCGACCTCGTGGCCGCGGCGCTCCAGCTCGAGGAGAATGGCCGTCTCGAGCGCGCGGCCCCGGTGCGCGCGGCCGCTGCGCTCGAAGAGCGCGATGAGGCCCATGTCCACGGGGTAGGCCTTGCGCGGGTTCACCATGCGCTGGCGCTCGGAGGCACTGTGCATGGCCACGGTGCGCACGAGGAAGGCGTCCTCGAGGTGGGCGAGGTAGGCGTGCAGCGTGTCCTTGCCGACGGCCACGCCCTGCGAGCGCAGCGTGTCGTAGTGCTTCTTCACCGAGAAGGCGCCGCCGGGGTTGGCCAGGAGCTGGCGCTCGATCCAGCGCAGGGCCAGCGGGTGGGTCACGGCGTGGCGCTCGATGACGTCGCGGAGGACCACCACGTCGACGTAGCCGCTGAGCAGCGCGGCGCGGTCGCGGGGCTGAGTGTCCTGCGCCTCCGGGAATCCCCCCTCCGCGAGATAGTGACGCAGGTGGCGGTCCAGCTTCGCGCCTTCGGCCGGCGGTAGGCGCGCCAGGGAGCCCCCCGGCTCGCGACCGGCGTGTCGCAGCGCCTCGCGGAAGCTGAATGGGTGCACGAGCACCTCCATCGCCCGGCCGCGCAGGCTCGTCGCCACCTCTCGCGACAGGAGCCGCGCCGACGAACCCGAAACGAAGATCTCCACGCCGGCCTGGTCCATCTGCCGGCGCACGACGCCCTCCCAGCCCGGCACCGTCTGGACTTCGTCGAGGTAGAGGGTGACCCCTTCCGACTCGCGGAGGCCTGGGTAGCGGCGGGCGTGTTCGTCGATCAGCCAGCCCAGCTCGACGGCCGACAGCCCAGCGAGCCGTTCGTCCTCGAGCGCCAGGTGCAACTGGCCTTCACGCAGCTGCCCGGCCGCCAGCCGCTCCGCGCGGCACTGGAAGAGGAAGGACGTCTTGCCGCTGCGCCGGACCCCGATGACCGCGAAGGCCTTGCCACGGACGACAGGCAGCCGGATGTCCCGTCGCGTTCGCGCGGGCGGGTCCGCGGCCAGTGATTCATCGAGCTTCAACCGGAGGAGGTCGTGGGATATTGTCACTTGTGGAAGGACTATATCGTCGATAAACGGTCGGATTTCAAGGACAACATGGCCGAGGCTCCCTTAGCCCTGGGCGGGCCAGGCCGAGGTCCGTGGCCTTGGGCGAGGCCGTAGCGGGGCTGCTCGAGATGCTCGAGCGCAGCGGCCGACTCACTGCGGCCTCCACGGCCCCGATTTCCCCGTCAAACCGCTCCATCCCACTTGACAGAAAATACTGTCAATGCTTTCCTCTGCCCCATGCTCGACGTCGAGGTCATCGACAGCCCCTCAGCCGCCCTGGTCGCCCTCGACCCCGTGCGCAACCGCCTGCTCGCCGAGCTGAAGGAGCCCGCCTCGGCGGCGGCACTCGCCCAGCGCGTCGGGCTGCCGCGGCAGAAGGTCCACTACCACGTGCGCGCTCTTGAAGAGCAGCGGCTCGTGCAGGAGGTGGCGCGCCGAAGGTGGGGCGGCCTCCAGGAGCGGCTGTTCGTCGCCTCGGCCGGCTCCTACGTCGTCGCCCCGAATGCGCTGGGGCCGGTGGCGAGCGACCCCGAGCGCGGCGGCATGGACCGGCTCTCGGCCGGCTATCTCATCGCGCTGGCCGCGCGCGTGGTGCGGGAGGTCGGCGCGCTCGTGCGCCGCGCCGCCGCGGAGGACAAGCGCCTCGCCACGCTCTCCATCGACAGCGAAGTGCGCTTCCGCTCGGCCGCCGAGCGGGCCGCCTTCAGCCAGGAGCTGACGGCCGCGGTGGCCGGGCTCGTCAGCAAGTACCACGACGCCGGAGCGCCGGGCGGGCGCGAGCACCGCCTCGTCGTGCTGGCACACCCCCTGTCCCGGAAGGACGCCGAGTCATGAGCGTGAAGCGTGAGCCCGATGGTCGTCGCACTGTGCAGGTCGAGGTCGAGGTGCCCGGCACGCCCGAGCAGGTGTGGGCTGCCATCGCCACCGGGCCGGGGATCTCGGCCTGGTTCGTGCCGGCGACGGTGGAGGAGAAGCTGGGCGGCAAGCTGGCCTGCACGTTCGGGCCCGGCATGGACTCCGTGGCGAAGATCACCGGCTGGGATCCGCCGCGACGGCTGACGGCCGAGTCGGAGGGCTGGATGCCCGGCGCGCCGCCCATGGCCACCGAGTGGACCGTGACCGCCAAGGCCGGCGGCATCTGCATCGTGCGCGTCGTGCACAGCCTCTTTGCCAGCACCGACGACTGGGACAACCAGCTCGAGGCCACCGAGGGCGGCTGGCCGACCTTCTTCGCCGTGCTGCGGCTGTACCTCGGGCACCACGCGGGCCAGCCGAGCGCCATCGTGCAGGTCATGCAGCCCGCGGCGGGGACGATCGATGAGACGTGGGAGCAGCTCGCGCGGCCGCTCGGCCTCGCCGACAAGGGCGTCGGCCAGACCGTGCGCTCCGGCGCGGGCGCGCCGCCGCTGGCCGGCACGGTCGAGCGCGTGAGCGCGGCCGACGGCCGCAGCTGCCTGGTGCGGCTCACCGAGCCGGCGCCGGGCGCGGCGGTTGTCGGCGCGTACAACTGCGGTGCGGTGATGGCCATGGTGAGCCTGTATCTCTGGGGACCGCGCGCGGGGGCGGCGGCGGGGCGCGAGCGCGGGGCGTGGGAGGCATGGCTGGGGGGGCGGTTCGCGGTGAAGGCGTGAGCTCGCGGCGCCGGAAACCCTGAGACTCAAAAGGGGCGCACGCGGGCGGCTGAATCGAAGCCCGCGCGCTCCCCGCCCCTCGCCGTCGCCGCGGCGGATCGCTACGCTCTCCGCAATTTGCTCCGGCCATGGGCAGCCCGGCCGCGCGAAGGAAGCCGCCGCGCGTGCCGCCCGGCCGCACACGCTCCCTGACGGAACCCCCATGCCCCGCCGCACCGACATCGACAAGGTCCTCATCATCGGCGCCGGCCCGATCGTGA
>Ga0209382_10012049_pt1 | contig 10700 bp, 10 predicted proteins | sample SoiMetdeltSBSDD5_FD_187599 | JGI IMG/M metagenome (GOLD analysis project Ga0209382, IMG submission 187599) | Bulk soil microbial communities from a Populus tree surrounding site in Tennessee, USA - Soil MetaG P. deltoides SBSDD5 (SPAdes) (version 2) | ecosystem: Environmental > Terrestrial >...
CGTCTGCGGAACGCTGGGCGAAGAGCTGGGCTGGCATTACGGCTTCACCGCCGCCGGGGTCGGCATGACGCTGGCGCTCGTCATCTATCTCTGCGCGATCCCGTCGCTGCCGCCCGACGAACTGCACCAGGCGATCGCCACGGGCACCGAGCACGCGCCGCTCACCCGCAGCGAGTGGCGCGGCATCCTGGCGCTGCTCGTGCTGTTCATTCCGACCGCGCTGTTCTGGGCGGTCTACGAGCAGCAGGGCAACACCATCGCGCTGTGGGCCGATGACCACACCGATCGGTTCATCAATCTCCTCGTCTGGCGGGGCGAAATCCCGGTCACCTGGTTCCAGGCCTTCAACCCATTCCTGATCTTCGCCTTCACGCCCCTCATCGTCGCGCTGTGGGCGCGCCAGGCCGCGCGCGGCGCCGAGCCCTCGACGGTCACCAAGATGGCGCTCGGCTGCTTCGGCGTGGCGCTGGCGAACCTGATCATGATCGGCGCGGTCTGGGAGGCCGCCGGCGACGAAGCCAGCTGGCTGTGGCTGCTGGGCTATTTCGTCGTCGTCACCGTCGGCGAGCTCTACCTCTCCCCGATCGGGCTCTCGCTGGTGTCGAAGGTCGCCCCGGCGCGCATGGTGTCGATGCTGATGGGGCTGTGGCTCGCGACCAGCTTCACCGGCAATCTCCTCGCCGGCTGGCTCGGGAGCTTCTGGAGCGGCATGGACAAGGGGATGTTCTTCCTGATGATGGCCGGCATCGCCGCGTTCGCCGGCGCCGTCATCTTCGCATTCAATCGGCCGGTCGAACGCGTCATCAAGGAGCGGGTGGCGGCCGGGTCATGAATTCGTCGAGCCGCCCCGTGCCGCGCGCGTTCGACCGGGTCGACACCTGGGTGTTCGACCTCGACAACACGCTCTACCCCCACCACCTCAATCTCTGGCAGCAGGTGGATGAGCGCATCCGCGACTACATCGCCGACTTCCTCAAGGTCACCCACGAGGAGGCGTTCAGGGTGCAGAAGGACTACTACAAGCGCTACGGCACCTCGATGCGCGGCCTGATGACCGAGCACGGGATGAAGCCCGACGACTTCCTCGATTTCGTGCACCAGATCGATCATTCGCCGCTCACACCGAACGCGGCACTGGGCGCGGCGATCGAGCGCCTGCCGGGACGCAAACTGATCCTGACCAACGGCACGCGCCGCCACGCCGACGCGGTACTCGCGCGGCTCGAGCTCGACCGCCATTTCGAGGACGTGTTCGACATCATCGCGGCCGAGCTCGAGCCCAAGCCCTCGCCGCAGACCTACGACCGCTTCCTCGCCGCGCACGGCGTCGATGCCGGGAAGGCGGCGATGTTCGAGGACCTCGCGCGCAACCTTACGGTGCCGCACGCGCTCGGCATGACCACTGTGCTGGTGGTGCCGGAGCACACCCGCGAGGTGTTCCGCGAAGGCTGGGAGCTCGAGGGGCGCGACGCGCCCCACGTCGACCATGTGACCGACGATCTCGCCGGCTTTCTGCAGCGGATCACGCGATGACCAGTTGACTCCGGAGCCCCTATTTTCGACAACCCGGCGGTCTGGTGCGCCAGTGCTCTGGAGATTGGCCGAGGGTCTTCGTCCCATGTCGCATGCCGAGCTTGCCAAGACCATCGACGAGGCCTTCGAGACGCGCGACGGCATCGGCCCCGCGACCAAGGGCGCGGTGCGCGACGCGGTGGAGGCGGCGCTCGACCTGCTCGACCGCGGCAAGGCGCGCGTCGCCGAGCGTGGACAAAACGGCGACTGGCGGGTCAACCAGTGGCTCAAGAAAGCGGTGCTGCTCTCCTTCCGCCTCAACGACATGAGCGTGATCGGCGGCGGGCCCGGCAAGGCGGCGTGGTGGGACAAGGTCGCGTCCAAGTTCGAGGGCTGGGACGCCGGGCGCTTCCGTGAGGCGGGGTTCCGCGCCGTGCCCAGCTGCGTGGTGCGACGCTCGGCCTATATCGCGCCGGGCGTGGTGCTGATGCCGAGCTTCGTCAATCTCGGCGCCTATGTGGATTCCGGCAGCATGATAGACACCTGGGCGACCGTCGGTTCCTGCGCGCAGATCGGCAAGAACTGCCACATCTCCGGCGGCGCCGGCATCGGCGGCGTGCTCGAGCCTTTGCAGGCGGGGCCGGTCATCGTCGAGGACAATTGCTTCATCGGTGCGCGCTCGGAGGTCGCCGAAGGCGTGATCGTGCGCGAGGGCTCGGTGCTGTCCATGGGTGTCTTCATTGGCGCCTCGACCCGCATCGTCGACCGCGAGACCGGTGCGACCTTCCAGGGCGAAGTGCCGGCCTATTCAGTCGTCGTCCCGGGCTCGCTGCCCGGCAGACCGACGAAAGACGGCGGGGCTGCTCCGAACCTGTATTGCGCGGTGATCGTCAAGCGCGTCGACGAGAAGACGCGCGCCAAGACCTCGATCAACGAGCTGTTGCGGGATTGAGCCGGTTCGGGGCACCATCGCGCTTTCGTCGGGCCGGGCAAGGAGAGGGTCCATACAAGCTGCACTTCCCCCGGGCACGCGGCAGACCATTGCGCAGCACGGCGGCGTGTCGAGCGACACCCGCGCGTTGATGCTGTTCGAGGCCAACAAAAAGACTGCGCTCGTCGCCTATATATTGTGGTTTTTCCTGGGGCTGTTCGGAGCCCACAACTTCTACCTCAAGCGCACCGGCGTCGCGGTCGCGCAACTCATCCTGTCGCTGACGATCGTGGGCCTGCTGATCACCGTCATTTGGGTGCTCGTCGATGCCTTCCTGATCCCCGGCTGGGTCAGAAATCAGAACAACCTGCTGCTGGCGCAACTGGGCGCGTAGCTCGCCACCGGACGTCGCACCTGAGGCACCATTGGGTGCTGCGCCCGACAGAACGGCGGCCAGGCTGGCGTCGGCGGTGGAATCAGGCTGAAATCCCTCGCATCGAGCCACGAACAAGGGGTTGGGACCATGTCGATGAGCCAACTGCTGTTTTCGTTCCAAGGCCGTCTGAACCGGAAACCCTATTGGATGACGGCCATCGTCATCACCATCCTCATGATCGTCCTGATCGTGATCGCCATAGCTTTTTTCGTAGAGCGCGAGATTGGGGCTAGCATCGCAGTGGTGGCACTGATCGCGCTCCTCTACATTCCGCTGATCTGGATCGGTCTCGCGGTCGGCGCCAAGCGGCTGCACGACCGCGACAAGTCCGCGTGGTGGCTGCTGCTGTTCTATGCCGTGCCGTCAATTCTGTCGTCGGCCGCCGACCGCATCGAGGGCGGAGGCATCATCCTGCATCTCGTGAGCTTCGCCATCACCATCTGGGCCATTGTAGAGCTCGGCTTCTTGCGCGGCACGATCGGCCCCAACCGCTATGGTCCCGACCCGCTGCCTCTGCCGACCCTGCCCACTTCCACCTGATGTCCTGGACATTGACGCCAACGGGCGGCGCCCGCTAAAGCCGCAACCATGAGCCCGCCGACCGCCGATCCCACCGCGCTTGCCCGCGACCTCCTGCGCTGCCCGTCGGTGACGCCCGCCGAAGGCGGCGCGCTCGGCCTCATCGAAAGTGTGCTGAAGCCGGCCGGCTTCGCGGCACATCGCGTCACCTTCGCCGAGCCCGGCACCGCACCGGTCGAAAACCTCTATGCCCGCATCGGCGACGACGCGCCGCATTTCGTCTTTGCCGGCCACACCGACGTGGTGCCGCCGGGCGATGAGGCGAAATGGACCCATCCACCGTTCGCCGGCGAGATCGCCGCCGGCACGCTCTACGGCCGTGGCGCGGTCGACATGAAAGGGGCGGTCGCGTGCATGCTGGCCGCCACGCTCGACTACCTGGCTGGGCGCGGCGGCAAGCCGAAGGGTTCGATCTCATTCTTGATCACCGGCGACGAGGAGAGCATCGCCGTGAACGGAACGGTGAAGCTCATCGCATGGGCGCGCGAGCGCGGCGAGCGGTTCGACCACTGCATCCTGGGCGAGCCGAGCAATGCCGCCACGGTCGGCGACACTATCAAGATCGGTCGACGCGGCTCGCTCAACGGCACGCTCGTCGTCACCGGCAAGCAGGGCCACGTCGCTTATCCGGAGCGTGCCGACAACCCCGTGCGCGGGCTGGTCACGCTCATGAGCGCGCTCATGGCAAGGCCGCTCGACCACGGCAGCGCGCAGTTCAGCGCATCGAATCTCGAATTCACCTCGATCGACATCGGCAATCCGGTGGTCAACCTTATCCCGGGCGAGGCGCGGGCACGCTTCAACATCCGTTTCAACGATCACCACAGCCAGCCGTCGCTCAAGATGCTCATCGAGCGGCGCGCAGCGGAGGCGGCGCACGAGCGCGTCCGCTGGCACATCGAGTGGGAGCCCTCGAACGCGGACTCCTTCGTGACCAAGCCGGGGCCGTTCGTCGATCTCGTCTGCGGCGCGATCAAGGGCGTGACCGGCGAGGAGCCGCAGCTTTCGACCACCGGCGGCACCTCGGACGCCCGCTTCATCAAGGACTATTGCCCGGTGCTCGAGTTCGGCCTGGTCGGGCAGACGATGCATCAGGTCGACGAGCGCACTGCCGTCGCCGATCTCGCAACGCTGACGGCGGTCTATCGAGCGATCCTCGATCGATATTTCGCTTGATGCCGTCCGCGCGCAGGGTCACGGCGTCAGCTTGATGCCCGTCCTCTGCGCCAGCGCAAGCCACTTGGCGATGTCGGAATTCACGAACGCCGCGAAGGCATCGGGCGTGCTCGGCTCTGGCTCGGCGCCCTGCTCCGCCAGCCGCTGCTTCGCCTCGGGCAGTGTCAGCACGGTCTTGGTATCGGCGCTGATCCTGGCGACCACCTGGCGCGGCGTTCCTGCCGGTGCGAACAGGCCGAACCAGCCGAGCGACGAATAGCCGGGGAGTCCGCTCTCGGCGACTGTCGGAAAATCGGGAAACAGAGCCGAGCGCGCCGATCCCGTGGTCCCGATCACCCGCAGCGTGCCGGCGGCGACGTGCGGCGTGACGGTGAGGGCCGGCGAGAACATCACCTCGATGCGGCCGCCGAGGAGATCGGTGACGGCCGGTCCGGTGCCGCGATACGGCACATGCAACATGTCGATGCCCGCCATCTGCTGGAACAGGGCGCCGGAGAGATGCGACGCAGAGCCGACCCCGGATGAGCCGAACGAGATCTTGCCCGGGCTCTGCTTGGCATGCGCGATGAGCTCGGCCGCCATCTTCACCGGCAGGGCGGGATTGACTACCAGGATGTAGGGCGGCGCGGCGACGAGCGAGACCGGCGCGAGCTCGCGGGCGATGTCGTAGGGGCCGTGCCCGGTGGCCTCGGCCGCGAGCGCCAGGATAGCGCCGGTCGACGCCATCAGCAGCGTGTGCCCGTCCGCCGGCGCGGCAGCCACCTGGCGCGTGCCGATCAGGCCGGCGGCGCCGGGGCGATATTCGGTGATTGACCGGCGAGCCCCAGAGATTCTGCAGATGCACGCCGAGCACGCGGCCAAGAACGTCGGTGGCGCCGCCGGCCGGGAACGGAACGATGATGCGCACCGGACCGGCGGGAAAATTCTGTGCGTATGCAGCGGGCGCCAGCGCGAGCAGCGCAGACGCGAGTACAGACAACAACAATCTCGGCACTATGCTTCCTCCTTGCTTGTCGTCGTCGCGCCAGCTCGCTCCCGACCAAGTCGGATACCTCTGTCCAAAACTGCAAAAAGGCGAGGCGGCGTCAAGCATCCGACGCGTGTGAGACGATCAGCTCCTTCCGACACCGGCACCGACCTTGTAGTCTGGCACCGTCGGTCCCGCTGCAACCGGTGCATCGCAACGGAGAGCGCCCGTATCGGAAGGATTTCCCATGACCAAGTGCACGCGAATCGACGGTACTGCCGAGAGCGACGACAAGAGCACCGGTGCGAATGATGGCAAGACCCGCGACGCAGGCGCTGCGCCGCGTTCGACGACGCGGCGCAGCTTGCTGCAGATGGGGGCCGGACTCGCGGCAATGTCGGGCGTACGGCGCAGCCGCGCCGCTCCGGCCGTCGCCGGCGCCCTGATCAATCTGCCGAAAGCGCCGAAGATCATTGTGCTGATGACCGACCAGGAGCGCCATCACGTGCACTGGCCTCAGGGCTGGGCCGAGAAAACCTGCCTTCGCTTCAGCGGCTCAAGCGCCATGGCCTCTACTTCCTGCGTGCGTATACGGCGGCGTGCCAATGCTCGCCGTCGCGCGGTCTCATGGTCACGGGACGCTTTGCGCCGGTCAATCGCGTCACCCAGACCTTTCTGTGGCCGGGTCTGCCGCACCAGGATCGCCAGCCGAATATCGCGTCGCTGCTGCGCGAAAAAGCCGGCTACGAAGTGGTCTGGAAAGGTAAGTGGCATCTCAGCTACGCCTCCAACGCGGCGATGGGCAACGGCGGTGAAGACTGGGGACCGGCCGATATCGAGGTCATGGAAAGGAACTGGGGATGGTCCGGCTGGAATCCGCCCGACGCTGGCAACGCGATCCAGGAATGGGAAAGCACGCCGTTCGGCAAATTCGACGGGCTTCGCACGCTCGGCGGTGCCGGCCCGAACAACGACGGACGCTACGTCAGCGGTCACGACCCGTCCGATCGCGGCCAAACCGCCGGCGTCGGTGGCGAGAGCGTCGTCGAGTTTCTGAAAAACCGCGCGCGCACGCTCGGCAAGCCGTTCTGCCTGTTCATATCGCTCGTCAACCCCCATGACATCGGGGTCTATCCAGGGTCCTGGATGAAGCCCAACGCCTGGGTTCAGGCCGGATATCGGCGCGATGATTTTGCCCATCTCGGCTTCAAGCTGCCGGACAACTATGCGGACGATCTTTCGACCAAACCAAAAATCCAAAAGCGAGCGCGCGACGCCTACAACAAGTTCGCGCCGCTCACCAGCGCCCAGGCGCGCGTGGACTACGTGGATTTCTACGCCTATCTGCACACCGTCGTCGACAAGCACATCATGACGGTGCTCGACACGCTGGAAGAAACCGGGCTGATGAACGACACCATCATCCTGCGGTTCGCCGATCACGGCGAAGGCGGCCTCGCGCACGGGATGCGCGAGAAGGCGTACACCGTCTACGAGGAAATGATCCACATCCCGCTGATCGTACACAACCCGAAGCTCTATCCCGAGCCGCTCGAGACCACGGCATTTTATGATCACCTCAATCTGTTGCCGACAATACTGGACCTCGCCGGCGTTCCCGATCCGGAGTCCTACGCCATCGGCAAGAGCATCGTCCCGATCATCCGGGATCCATCAAGGACAGTGCAGGACCATACGATTTTTTCGTTCGACGATCGCTTCTTCGTCCCCGCCAGCGCCGCGGGCGGTCATATCCGTGCGGTCCGCGACGGCGACTGGACCTATGCGGTGTACTTCGGCCTCGACGGCGCAGGCCTCGAATACGAGCTTTACAATCTCAAGAATGACCCGGGCCAAATGAACAATCTGCTCCACCGCCATCCGACGCGGGACACGAGGAAGGAATGGGGACGCCTCCACAAGATTCTGACGGAACGTCTGGTCGCCAGTGCCAATCTGCCCGAGAGTTTCGGCTGGCCGTTGCAACCCGCGCTCGCGTAGGACGTGCCTGCGCGCGCCCGCGCCGGAAAGCGCGGGGCCAAGGCGCTGGCTACTCGTAATCCACCCGCGTGAGATAGAGCCCGTCGGGCGGCGCGACCGGAGCGCAGGCGGCGCGGTCGCACTTCGCGAGCGCAGTGGAGACGTCGTCGGCCGTCCACTTACCCTCGCCCACGAGCACGAGCGCGCCGACCATCGAGCGCACCTGCGTGTGCAGGAACGAGCGCGCCGATGCCGTGACGTCGATCTCGTCCGCGGTCCGCTCGACGTCGAGCCGATCGAGCGTCTTGACCGGCGACTTCGCCTGGCATTCGGCGTGGCGGAAGGTGGTGAAATCGTGCCGACCGACGAGGCGCTGCGCCGCCGCGTGCATCGCCGCACTGTCGAGCGGCTTGGCGATGCGCCAGGCGAGGCCGCGCTCAAAGGTGAGGTCGGCGCGCCGGCTGATGATGCGATAGCGATAGTGACGGCGGATGGCGGAGAAGCGCGCATCGAAGGTGTCCGTGACCCGCTCGACTTTGAGCACGGCGACGGGATGCGGCCGCAGGTGCGCATTCAAGGCGTCGCGTACGGTGTCGTCGTCCCAGTCCTTGGCGAGATCGACGTGGCCGACCTGTCCGAGCGCGTGCACGCCCGCGTCGGTGCGCCCCGCGCCCTGCACCCTCGCCTCCTCACCGCAGAACGCAGCGATCGCCTCCGCCAGCACGCCCTGCACCGAAGGACCGTTGTCCTGAACCTGCCAGCCGACGAACGGCCGGCCGTCATATTCGATGGTGAGCTTGTAGCGAGGCATGGCGGCAATTAGCCGAGCCGCGTGCCGGCGGCAACACGCGTGCCGCGCAAAAACTCGTCCGCCTTCATCACTTGGCGGCCGGCACGCTGCAGTTCGAGGATGCGCACTGCGCCGTCGCCGCACGCCACCGTGAGGTGGTCGTCGAGCACCGTCCCGGGCGCGCCACCGCCCTCACCCCTGGTGGTGCGCAGCAGCTTGATCCGCCCGCCCTCGCCCGCGATCTCGCACCAGGCGCCGGGAAAGGGCGACAGGCCGCGAATGTGGTTGTGCACCTCGCGCCACGGCCGCCGCCAGTCGATGTGGGTTTCGTTCTTGTCGATCTTGGGCGCGTAGGTGGCACCGGCCTCGGGCTGCGGCGTGAGTGTGAGCGAGCCCCGCTCGAGCGCACCAAGCGCGCGCACCATGAGATCGGCTCCGAGCGTCGCGAGGCGGTCGTGCAGATCACCCGCGGTGGCGTCGGGATCGATCGGCACGCGCTCGGCCATGGCGATGGGACCGGTGTCGAGCCCCTCCTCCATCCTCATCACCATCACGCCGGTCTCGGCGTCGCCCGCCATGATCGCGCGGTTGATGGGCGCGGCGCCGCGCCAGCGCGGCAAGAGCGAGGCATGCAGATTGAAGGCGCCGAGGGGAAAAGCGTCGAGGATCGGCTTCGGAAGGATGAGCCCATAGGCGACGACGACCGCGAGGTCCGCACCATGGCTGCGCATCGCACTTCCCGCCTCCGCCGAGCGCAAGCTCACGGGCGTGAGCACGTTGAGCCCGAAGCGGCGCCCCTCGCGCTCCACCGGGCTCGGCACGAGGTCGAGGCCGCGCCGCCCGGCGGGCTTGGGCGCGCGGGTATAAACCGCCACGACCTCGTGGCCACGACCGAGGATCTCGATCAAGGTCGGCAGCGCGAAATCCGGTGTGCCCATGAACGCGACGCGCAGGGGCATGTCACAGCACCGCACCCGCGAGCCAGCCTTGACCGCGGCGGCGAAGCTTGCGGTCCCCCTCGGTGTCGCGGATCACCACCTCGTCCGGGATCGTGCGGCCGCGTTTGGATTGTCGCAGCGCCATGAACGCAAAGCCGCTGCGCGGCCCTTCCAGCGCCACTTGCGCGTAGACGGCGGCGGCTTCCAGCTCCGGCACCACCGGGTCCAGCCGGTCCCTGTCGTAGATGCAATTCCATTCGCGGATCCGCCATGCGCCCGCGCGCTTCTCGAACAGATCGTAGAAACGCGCATAGGAGGTGTAGTCGAACAGGCTGCCGTCGATGAACTCGCGGATCAGAATGAGTACGTCGGTCTCCAGCACTGCGCGCGCGTCCTTCACCTCGCAACGCATGTTCCCGAGCCAATGCTTGCGGTGCTCCTCCGCCTTTCGCCCCGCCGCCATCGCCTGCGAGCGCTCGATGAAGCCGTCCACCGGCCCGGAATACCACGACACGGTGATGTTGGCGTCGGGGTGGAAGCACGCTCGCAGCGCATCCCACTCCCCGAGGTCGAGGTTGAAGGCCCACGCCCGCCTGACCTCACAGATCGCCATCTTGTCCAGCGCCGCCGCCCAGTCCAAGGATTGCTCCACCGTCACTGCGCCCTCCCTCGCCATGAAGGCAAGCCGCTTCGCACTGCATCCGCAGCACTGCAGGCGCTCAGATTGACACGTCTGCTACCGAAGGCCAGTGTTCCGAGCGCGGCGTCCGAGAGAAATTCCGATGAACCACCTCCGCAATCGAGCGTCCGGGGCGATGCCGATCGTGCTCCGCAGCTTGCTCGCGTGCACGCTCTCTTGCACGCTGTCGGGTCTCCTCGCGCCGGCTGCCGGCGCCGAGGTCGTGCGCTTCGGCAAGCCGGTCGCAGGTGCGTTCACCTTCGCCTTGCTGGACGTCGGCGTGCGCGCCGGCATCTTCAAGAAGCACGGGCTCGACCTCGAGATCAGCGCGTTCACCGGCGGCACGCGGCTGGTGCAGGCCGAAACCGCCGGCAGCATCGACATCGCGTTCAATACCGGCCCGGACATGGCCATGATCTTCAAAGGCGCGCCGGTACGGGCGGTTGCGCTGGTCTCGGACTCGCCGCTCGACCTGTGCCTTCTGGTGCGCCCGGATCTCCCGGTCGCGGCGCCGTCCGACCTCAAGGGCAGGCGCATCACGGTGTCGAGCCCCTTCGCCATGACCGCGTGGATGACCCGCGAGCTATCGCGACAGGAGGGCTGGGGCGCGGAGGGAATTGCGCTCGTCCCCTCCGCCAGCGGACCGGCTTTCGCGCTGCTCAAGACCAAGGACGTCGACGGCATCACCACTGATCTCGGAACCGGGCTGCAG
>Ga0209382_10012050_pt1 | contig 10700 bp, 5 predicted proteins | sample SoiMetdeltSBSDD5_FD_187599 | JGI IMG/M metagenome (GOLD analysis project Ga0209382, IMG submission 187599) | Bulk soil microbial communities from a Populus tree surrounding site in Tennessee, USA - Soil MetaG P. deltoides SBSDD5 (SPAdes) (version 2) | ecosystem: Environmental > Terrestrial >...
CTGGCGAAGTACGAAGAACAGTCGTTGCCCGGCCTGAACGGTGTGGCCATGCCCTCGCCGTTCAAGTTCACGAAGAAGGGCAAGTCAGGCATCGAGGTGAGCGAAGTGTTCGATGCCATCGGCAATCACGTGGATGACATGGCCGTCATCCGGTCGATGTACACCGACATCCCGGCGCACGACGTGGCGACGGTGTTCATGAACACCGGTTCGTTGCGCATGGCCAAGCCAAGCGTCGGGGCATGGGCGCTTTACGGGCTGGGGAGCGAAAACGAAAACATGCCCGGCTACATCTCGTTGCGACCGGGCGGATCGGCGCCGGGCGGCGCGTTGAACTGGGGATCGGCGTTCCTCCCGGGAAATTTTCAGGCCACCAGCATCAACACGAAGGCCGACACGGTTGAAGGAATGATCCAGAACATCCGGAACCAGTATTTCACCGAGCAGGAACAGCGGCGCCAGCTCGACCTGGTGCAAAAGCTGAACACGATTCACGCCCGGCATCTCCAGAAAGACCCGCAACTCGAAGCGCGCATCGAGGCGTACGAGATGGCCTATCGGATGCAGATGGAGGCCACGGACGCTTTCGACATCTCGAAGGAGCCACAAAACATCCGCGAGCTTTACGGCAGCACGCCGCAAGGCCGGCAATTGCTCATCGCCCGGCGGCTGATCGAGCGCGGCGTGCGCTTTGTGCAGGTCTGGGCCGGCGGCTGGGACCACCACCAGGACATCGAAGAACGCCTCAAGCAGAGCGCGGCGGAAATTGACAAGCCGGCAGCGGCGTTGCTCACCGATCTCAAGCAACGCGGGTTGTTTGACAGCACGCTCGTGGTTTGGGGCGGCGAGTTTGGCCGCACTGTGACGCGCGACCGCAACGGCAACGACAATCCCGGTCGCGACCACAACAATCGCGCGTTCAGCGTGTGGCTCGCGGGTGGCGGTGTCAAAGGCGGCACGATCTACGGGGCGACGGATGAGTTCGGTGCGCGGGCCGTGGAGAACAAGGTGCACGTCCACGATCTGCACGCCACGATGCTGCACTTGCTTGGCTTCAACCACGAAAAGCTCACGTATCGTTACAACGGCCGCGACTTCCGGTTGACCGACAATTTCGGGAAAGTCGTCAATGGAATTCTAAGTTGAACCGGCGCGTGGATATGAGAACGAAACGTTTTGCGACGACTTCACTCGCACAGGTTGCCGGAAATGAGTCGCGGACCAGAGGCCGCAGAATGAACGTTCGCCCTCACCCCAGCCCTCTCCCCCAGGGAGAGGGAGAGCATAGGCACACGACCGGAAAATTCACATGCGCCAACGATCGACGCCGCACGGTTGTCATCGAGCTTAGGCCGCACTCGATAACCCGAAGGTCCCTCATCACCGATCAGGGCCGAATGTTTCTCCCTCTCCTGGGGCTGCGGACGAAGTCTCGGCGAAAGATAGAAACTCCATGGGCTGGGGTGAGGGCGAGCCTGCCACTTATCCTCTCGACCAGCCTCTTGCTGCTCGCGATCTCGACCGTCTCGACGACGTTCGCCGCCGAGCCGACCAAAGCCCAACTCGATTTCTTCGAAAACAGAATCCGGCCGATCTTCGCTGAGAACTGCTCCAAATGTCACAGCCCCGCGAAGGGCAAGATCAAAGGCGAACTCGAACTCGACTGGAAAGGCGGCTGGGAAAAGGGCGGCGAAAAGGGTCCGGCGATCGTTCCCGGCGATCCCGAAAAAAGTCTTCTCATCAAGGCGGTCCGCTACACCGATCCCGATTTGCAAATGCCGCCCAAGGGCGAGAAACTCTCCGAAGCGCAGGTCAGCGATCTGGTCGCCTGGGTCAAGATGGGCGCGCCCGATCCACGGACTGCGCGTCCCGCTGCCGATGTCACCACGGCGCAGTACAATGGCGAAAAAGGCAAAGACCATTGGGCCTTCAAACCAGTGAAAAAAACTTCGCCGCCGACAGTAAAGAAAGAGGCATGGATCAGGAACGATGTGGACCGCTTTATTCTGGCAAAGCTGGAGCAGAATGGCATGACGCCGAACGATCCGGCTGATAAGAGAACGTTGATTCGTCGCGTTTATTACGATCTGATCGGTCTGCCGCCGACGCCGGAAGAAGTGGACACGTTCCTGAACGACGATTCACCCAAGGCGTTTGAGACGGTCGTGGACCGGCTGCTCGCTTCACCGCACTACGGCGAACGCTGGGGCCGGCACTGGCTCGATGTGGCGCGCTATTCGGATTCCAAGGGCCAGTTCGACCGGCGGCGCGAGAGTTCCATTTATCCCTACGCCTGGACCTACCGCGATTATGTCATCAATGCGTTCAATTCCGACAAACCGTACGACCGTTTCATCATCGAGCAACTCGCCGCGGACAAACTCCCGCCAGGCGGCGACAAGAGCGCCCTGGCCGCGGTCGGGTTCCTGACCCTGGGCGACCACTTCAACGGCAATCAAAACGACATCATCAACGACCGTATTGATGTGACCACCAAAGCGTTCCTCGGTCTCACCGTGTCCTGCGCCCGGTGCCACGATCACATGTTCGATCCCATTCCGACGGCGGATTACTATTCTCTGCACGGCATCTTCACCAGCTCCGTCGAGCCGTCGGTCGGTCCCGCCATCGCCAATACGAGCACGAGCACGAACCATCAGGACTACCTTGCCAAGCGCGCCGAGCTGGACGAGCGGGTCCAGACCGTGACGACGCAGGTGGTGACGACCGCGTTCGGCGATTACAAGCGGCTGGCGGGTGTTTATCTCCACGCGACGGAGATGCCGGTGAAGGACCGAGACGACTATCTGACGAAAAGCGGAGCCGATCCCGATCTGCTGAAGAACTGGCAGCGCCTGGTGAAGGCCGGCGGCCGACAGGCGGCTTCGATTCTCGGCCCGTGGAATTTTCTGTCGCGCATTCCGCCCAGCCGATTTGCCCAACAGGCCCCGCGCATCCTGGCCAACCTCGACAAGGGCGACCGGGCGCGGCAGTTGAATCCGCACGTGTTGCAGGCATTCAAGGGCGCAACGCCGCGTTCGATGGCGGAGGTAGCCGTGATTTACGGCACGCTCTTCGCCAAGAATGACTCGGGATGGCAGGCTACGCTGGCTTCGGGCCTGACCGATGCCGCATTGCGCGTCCTGCCGAATCGACAGCGTGGTCAGGTCTTTGCGCTGCGCGAACAGAGTGACATGTTGGAGATGGTGCATCCCGCCGCGCCGGCCCGCGCGATGGTGTTGCAGGACAGCCCGAGTCCGAAGGATTCGCCGATTTTCATTCGCGGCGAAGCGGAGAACAAAGGCAACCTTGTCCCGCGCCGGTTCCTCGAAGTATTGTCCGGTCCGAACCGCCCTGCCTTCAAGAACGGCAGCGGCCGGCTCGAACTCGCCCAGTCGATCGCCAGCAAGAACAACCCGCTGACCGCGCGCGTGATAGTAAACCGCGTCTGGCTCCATCACTTCGGCGAGGGCTTCGTTACCACGCCGGACGATTTCGGCAACCAGTCCGCGCCGCCGAGTCATCCGGAGTTGATCGATTATCTCGCGAGCCGCTTCATGGGAGACGGCTGGTCGATCAAGAAACTGCACAAGCAGATCGTCCTGTCCGCGACCTACCAGCAGAGCAGCCGCAACAATCCGGCCTACGCCGAGAAGGATCCCTACAATCGGCTCCTCTGGCGCGCGAATGTCCGGCGCCTGGAATTCGAACCGCTCCGCGACTCAATCCTCTACCTTGGCGGTAACCTCGATCTGACTGTCGGCGGGCATCCGGTGGATTTGTCCGAAGGCACCCACCGAACGCAGAAGCGCTACGCCGCGATGCTCGATCGCACCGGGAAATACAAACTTCCTTCCGAGCCGCGGCGCTCGATCTACGGCTACATCGACCGTGCCGACCTGGTGGAAGTGTTGAACACGTTCGATTTCGCCAGCCCCGACATGCCGACCGGCAAACGCTACGAAACCACCGTTCCACAACAGGCCCTCTTCCTCATGAACAGTCCACTGGTCATCGAGCAGGTCCGCAACGTGGTTGACCGGAAAGAATTCAAGGCGCAGAAGACCGACGAAGACCGCATCCGGTATCTGTACGAACTTTTCTTCCAGCGCCTGCCGCTGCAGGAGGAAATCCGTAACGGCGTCGAATTCGTCGCCGCGTTCGCCGCACCCGAAAGGACTGTCTCCGAAGCACCGGTCCTTGAACCGGCAAACAATGTGGCCGGCCAGGCGAACAGACCGAGGCGCCAGTTACAGCGACCTCAGCCTTCGCGCACCACTCGCAAGCCGCTCAGCGGCTGGCAGGAATACGCCCACGCGCTCCTGCTGACGAACGAGGCCTCGTTTGTGAATTGACTTGGAACTGGTTTCCTAACCTTTGTAGCGGCGGCCTGTGACCGCCGAAAGCTGTGGAACTGGCGCGAAATCGGCGCTCACAGAGCGCCGCTACAACCGCAACCGACCTTGAAACTGAAACCAATTTAATCGAACTCTGCTCAACGCTCGGCATCGATCAGTGGACGATGCCGCGGAATCTTCGCCTTGAAATCGCCCAGGCTCCGCCATTCTGTCGTCTCATCGAGGTCCACTTCGGCGACGGCCACGGTTCCCCATTCCTTCGCCAGCGCGATCGATCTGCCGGTGTGATCGAATACGGCCGAGATCATCCAGTTCCGCGAAATGTCTTCGTAGGTGCTGCTGACGAGATACACGTGGTTCTCCGCCGCGCGGGCGCGCGCCAGCTCCGGATTGCAACCCCAAACGGGCCACGCGATCACTTCAGCGCCGCGATTACTCAACTCGCGCGCCACCTCAGGGAAGAAACCGTCGTAACAAACCATCATTCCCACTTTCCCGAACCGCGTCTGAAACACAGGATATTCCGCGCCGGGCGCTACGCCAGCGTCCACCTCACCCGTGGGTAGCGTGACCTTGCGGAATTTTCCCGTTACCGACCCGTCCGGCCCCAGCAGGACGGCAACGTTGTAAACCAAATGACCCGCTTTCTCATACAATCCCGCCACGACGTAGAGATTGTGCTTGCGCGCCAGCGCACCGAAAAACTCGGTCGACGGACCGGGAATCGGCTCGGCGACTTCTTCCGGTTTCATGCCGGTGCCGTAGTAGGTGAGCGTCTCCGGCAACACGACCAGATCGGCCTTTTGTCGCGCCGCCTCCTCAATCAATGGCGCGAACAATCGGCAATTGCCTTCGGGCGTTTTGCCCTTGGGCTGAAGATGAATCGTGGCCAGCCGGACTTTTCGCTGTGGCAGCGCATCGGTCTCGCGGAGGGAAATCTCGCTCCATTCGACCCGGCCGCGCGGCGCCCACAGAAGGCACAACTCGACCTTCGCCTGCGTCGCCTCTCGCGGGGCGCGGTAAGCGCCTGATACTTCAGTCCAGCCGCGCGCATCGGTCTCCTTGTCCACGGGATGCTCGGCTTCGGCCACGGCCTGAAAGCCGGCGAGGAAATTGGTGACCAGCGGGCGATCGTTCGCGGACTTCTTGCCTGTGGCGTCCAGCCACGTCACCTTGACCAAGGCGCTGCGCCGCGGCGACGAGACGTTGGCCGCCTTGCGAAATGCCTGAAACCGATAAACCCGACCACCTTCGACGGGAAACGTCTTCGTCCAGCAACCGTGCAAGCCATCGCGTTCATCCGCTTCGATGACCAAGCTGCCTTTGCCGTTGTGACCGCCCTTTGCATCGACTGAAAAACGGGGCCGAATCTCCTCCCGCGGAGCGGACGGAGCCCACCCGTCCGGCGCTTGCGACGCGTTTGCCAAGGTCGCCTCGGACGGCGACGCGGCAAAGACAACGACAGGACCCAGCACGAATGCGGCGGCCACCGCTGACTCAGCCAGAAGCTTCTTGAGCATGACGACACCTTTACTCCTCGGGGCGGGCGAAGGAAGGCGAAAATAGCGAGCGGGAACGACGCGCCCGACCGTCGCCTTCATTGCATGAGTGGTCCCGAACCGCCGACGAACTCAGCACGGCGGAGCCGCAGCGTCACGGAGTGCGCCCGTCCCGGGCGCAGGAACGAAGTATCGCCCCGGTGTCCCGAACGCCAACGACTACGGAAGTTGCTGCGGCCGAGGACGGCCGCACTCCGTCCCGCGGTCGGGGGATGCGCTTCCGGCGAAGGTTTTGCGGGATAGTAGCGCAGATTGACCGAGCTGGACGCGAATTGCGCGAATTGTCGTGAATGAAAACAGCTTTCCGTCCATTCGCGCAAATTCGCACGATTCGTGTCGGCCTCTGTTGTTTATCTGCGTTCATCTGCGTCTATCTGCGGTTCTCTGTTCGGCATCGTTGGCTCACTGCGTCCGCATTCCAAATCGGCCCATGGATCGCCATTGACTAAACCCTCCATTCTCCAACAATTGCGCCATGAACTCTCCCCAATCAAAAGTTCTCCTCTTCGCAGTCGTGGCAACGTTTCTGCCGGTTGCTTTCTGCTCCGGCGAAGTCAACAAAGTTGAAAAGATCGCCGACGACGTTTACTTCCACGAGGGTGACATCGGCCGCAAGGGTCACTGTAACAACGGCTGGATTGTCTTTGACGACTACGTGCTGGTCGTGGACGCCAATTTTCCCAGCGGCGCGCAGGAAATCATTCCCAAGATCAAAGCGATCACCGACAAACCGGTCCGCTTTGCCTTCGACACCCATCACCACGGAGACCACGCGTACGCGAACCAGGCCTGGGTGGACAACGGCGCCACACCTGTCGGCCACGCCGGTGTGATTGAAGAGATGAAGAAGTACGAAACCGGTCACTACGGCGGCAAACCGGGCCGCTGGGAAGACACCGCGAAGAACCGGCCGGACGTGGCCGCCAGCAAGCTCAAGCCCCCCACCCTGCTCTACAACAAGGACATGATTTTCGACGACGGCAAACATCGCGTCGAACTGCTGCATTTCGGCGTGGCACACACGCACGGCGATGGGTTCGCGTGGTTGCCGAAAGAGAAAATCCTGTTCACCGGCGATGCCGCGGTCAACGGCGCCTACAACTTTGTCGGCGACGGCAACATCGAGCAGTGGATCAAAACACTCGAAGAGGCGAAGAAACTGAAGCCAAAGGTTGTTTGCCCCGGCCACGGCCCGATGGGCGGTCCGGAAGTCCTCGAAGACCAGCAAAGCTTTTTCATCGCCCTTCGCAATGAAGTCAAAAAAATGGCTGACGCCAGGAAATCTCCGGACGAGGTCAAGGCCGCCGTGGACACAATCAAGGAGACAGTGCGGAAGAATGATCGTATCGCGCGGTACATCGGCGGAGGCTTCGCCGGCCAGGTCGAGAAGGCTTACGTGGAGCTGGGTGGAAAGCCGTTTACGCAGAAACAGGCCGCGGCCGAGGAACATTTCCGTCACGCCGACGCGCACGGCCGGCAAGTCGTGGCGCGTCAGGCGCGATAATGGGGCGATTGGAGGAAAGCATCTTGTCGCTTCTCTGGAATTCTTCAGGGCACCGACGAAGCGCGCCGTTCAGACTGCCGTTACGAATAATAAATCTTTCTGAAGGAATTCCCGCTTTTCGGGTGGCATCCCGCCGTGCCGCCGCTTTAGGATGCGACCCATCCCGACACCAAACGGTCAATAATGGCGAACTCCTCAAATGGCAGCGACAAGGGAAAGTGGATTGCTCTCGTCGCCGCGTTTCTTGGCTGGTTGTTCGATGGGTTCGAGATGGGCCTGTTCCCGCTAATCGGCCAGCCGGCGCTCAAGGACCTGCTTGGCCCTGACGCTCCCGGTGGCGACGCGACAAAGTGGTTTGCGGCAATCATCGCCGTGTTCCTGGTCGGAGCTGCCAGCGGCGGCGTCCTTTTCGGCTGGCTGGGCGACAAGATCGGCCGCGTCCGGGCAATGTCGCTCAGCATCTTCACGTACGCGATTTTCACCGGCCTCTGCGGCTTCGCAACGGAAGCCTGGCACATCGCGCTCTTGCGATTCGTTGCGTCGCTCGGCATGGGAGGCGAATGGTCGCTGGGGGTCGCCCTGGTGAATGAAATCTGGCCGGGTAAATCGCGGGCGCTCATCGCAGGCATCATCGGTGCGGCCGCGAACGTAGGCTTCCTGCTGGTCGCCGTGCTCAGCATGGTGCTGGTCAATTTCATCGCGGGCGCCAAGGGCTTGATGTTAGGCATCGGATTCTCCGAAGGGGTTGCCGAAAAGCTGCTGGCCAATTCCGCGTGGCGTTTCCTCATGATCAGCGGTGCGCTGCCGGCCCTGCTGATTTTCTTTATCCGTCTCTTCGTGCCTGAGTCGAAGAAATGGGAAGCCGAACGCGATCGCGGAGCAACGTCGCATTGGGCGAATATCGATCTCAACGGTGTGCTCGTAGGAAGTATCGCGGCGCTGATGATCATTTGGGCGTGGTCGCCACTGGGAACGTCGCCTGCGGTGGCAGTACTGTTGACCGTGATCGGTTTGGGCGGCGCGCTCTTGGGTTATCTCTATCCGGTCCGACAGTACTTGGAACGCGCGGTGTCGGCCGGGTATCTCTCGCCGGGCATCCGCCTCCAGGTTCTCGGCCGGATGCTCTTCGGCGCCGGATTGGCGGGAGTAGCGCTGCTCGGGACCTGGGGATCGATCCAGTGGGCACCGCGCTGGGCGGCGCAACTGGCACCCGACCCGGCCCAACACGCCAGGGAGTGGACGCAAATCATGAGCGCCGGCGGCGCGATCGTATCGACCATCATTGCGGCGCTGGCTGCGAATGTCCTTGGCCGCCGGATGACCTACACGTTGTTATGTCTTGGATCAATTGCCGCCGCGTTGTTCCTTTACCAGGGCAATACGGAATACAACGGAAAGTTTCTGGTTTCGGTTTTTTTCGCCGGCGGTGTAACGGCGGCGTTCTATGGATTCTTCCCGCTCTATTTGCCGGAGCTTTTTCCCACCGCCGTACGTGCGACCGGCCAGGGCTTCGCGTACAACTTCGGTCGCATTCTGGCGGCCATCGGGAGCCTGCAAACCGCGACTCTGATGCACCTGTTTGACGACAGTTTTGCCAAGGCGGGCTCGGCTCTCACGGTGATCTACCTTGCCGGTGTCCTGATCGTATGGTTCGGCCCGGAGACAAAGGGCAAACGACTGCCCGATTAGCGTGCTGCCGGCGTCTCGCCGGCAGAAAACCGGATGTCGTCGAGGCAATAGGAACAGCAAATAAAAGCTATTCCTGCCGGCAACGTGCCGGCAGCACATGTCGCGCGCTCGGCTTCGCCTCGCGAACAACTCTCAGAGGAGATTCTGGTACGCCAGGAACAACGCGCGGTAATACTTCATGACCCGAACCGGGTCCGCGCTGTCGGGAATCTCCGCCAGGCAAAAACCGGCAAAGCCAATCTCGTTCAGGCGCGCGAGCAAGCGGCGGAATGGATACTCGTCCAGAGACAAATCGCGCATGTGAACCGTGACGATCTTATCCTTCACGAGATTGAAGTTGAGGTCGAAGCCCTCGCCTTCGAGGTCAGTCTGATTTGAGTTCCAGCAGACACCGGCGTTTTTGTGGTCCGCGACGTCCATGATCTTCTTGATGTTCGGCAGCAGCGACGTGCCGGCGCCGTGGACCTCGAGACGAATCTGTTGGCCGTAGCCATCGGCGAACTCGCCGAGTTCGCGCAATGACTTGCCGATTTGTTCAAGCGTCTTCTCGACCGGCACCTCTTTCGGCAACCCGTTGGGCCGTACCTTCACGCCCGATGCGCCGACGTCATGGGAGAGGACGATGTATTCCTTCGTGGCCTCGATGTCCTTCCGCAGTTTGGCCTGATCGGGCGTGTGATAATCAAATGCGCTGCCGAGCCCCATCAACTCGACCTTTGAATCCTGGAATCGCTTCTTTACCTCTTCGCGTTGTGCTTTGCTCAGGGTGACTTCCACGCCGTGCGCGTGCGTGGTGCGCAGTTCGACGCCTTCAAACTTCGCCTCTTCGCAGTTCCGGATGATCATCGCGATGTCCCAGTCCTTGGCGAGATTGTAGGTCACGGTGCCGAGGCGCAGCTTTGAAGGTTTGGCGAAGCTGCCTGTCTTGTCTGCGGCGAGCGCCGTGCGCCCCGCCAACCCGAACAGACCGAGGCCCAGTCCGCCGGCTTTCAGGAATTGCCTTCGATTCGATTTCATGGCGCGTAGTGGAAGTGGACAATATCGATGGCACGAGGCTAATGCCTCGCGACGATCACGCAAATCAAATTTCCTCCCGCCGCAATTCCACTTTCCGCTTGTCGCTGCGCCGCAGCGACGCGATGGTTTGACCGTGAGTGCCGAAAAGATGACGGCGGAAAAAATCCGGGCGATGAAGGACGGGCAGAAAATCGCCTCGCTGACGGCCTATGATTATCCCATGGCGAAGTTGCTGGATGAAATCGGCATTCCGCTCATCCTGGTCGGGGACTCATTGGGCATGGTGGTGCTGGGCTATCCCGACACGACCGAGGTGACGATGGCGGAAATGGAACATCACGTCCGCGCCGCGGCCCGCGCCAGGCCGCGCGCGTTGCTCGCCGCGGACCTGCCCTACAAGAGCTACGAAACCGCCAATAGTGCGGTCACTAGCTCCAAACGACTGGTCACCGCGGGAGCGGAAGCGGTCAAAGCCGAAGGCGGCCGGATCATCATCGAACAGGTCCGCGCCATCACCGCAGCAGGCATCCCTTTCATCGGTCATCTCGGGATGCTGCCGCAAAGCGTGCGCGA
>Ga0209382_10012051_pt1 | contig 10698 bp, 8 predicted proteins | sample SoiMetdeltSBSDD5_FD_187599 | JGI IMG/M metagenome (GOLD analysis project Ga0209382, IMG submission 187599) | Bulk soil microbial communities from a Populus tree surrounding site in Tennessee, USA - Soil MetaG P. deltoides SBSDD5 (SPAdes) (version 2) | ecosystem: Environmental > Terrestrial >...
CATGTCCTGTCGCAGCACGGAATCAACGGCGCGAGTGACCACATCGCAACGTTCGTATGTCGGAATCACGACGCTCACTTCCGGAGCGCCACTCGCTTGCCGCCGGGGCACGCTCAGAGTATTGATTTTGGCACGATCGCATGTCGCCACCTGATCGCTCAGGATGGCATCGTTCCCGAATGCCGATGTGCGGGCGCATTCCCGTGAGGATCCTCGCTGTGATCGATGGGCTGGGTACCGGCGGCGCCGAGCGCTCGCTCGCAGAGCTCGTACCGCTCCTGAAGGTCCGCGGCTTCGAGTTCGAGGTCGCCTTCTTTCACGATCGACACCCGGGCGTCGAGGATCTCTTGCGCAAGGACGACGTCCCACTTCGGCGCATCCGCGGCCGCAACTGGATTATTCGTTGTGCTCGGCTCCGTCGTGAGATTCGACGCTTCGAACCCGCGTTGGTACATGCGACGCTCGTTGGCCCGAGCATCACCGCGCGGGCTGCTGCGGCCGGGACCGGCGTGCCCGTGTTGACCACCCTCGTCGGGACCACTTACACCCCGCCGGCCCCGCTCAGCGGCAGGGGGTTCCGCCCGGCATTCATCAGGGCGGTCGATTCATGGACGGCGAGGCACCTCAACGCCGGGTTCCAAGCCATCTCGCACGCCGTGGCGGACGACGCAGCCGCGCACCTCGGAATTTCCGAGAACTCCGTCACGGTGATCCCCCGGGGTCGAGGAAGAGCCAGGCTCGGCTGGCCATCGCCGGATCGGGCGGAGCGAGTACGCCATCAGTTGGCAGTTCCGTACGATGCCGAGCTCGTCGTGTCCGTCGGCAGACAAGAGGAACGGAAGGGCCATGTCACGCTCGTCGAGGCATGGGCGGGAATCGCCGCCGCACGACCTCGCGCTCATCTGGTAATCGCCGGTCGACCCGGCCTGGCATCGCCTGCGATCGGCCGCGCGCTCGACACCCTTCCCGTCGAGGCCCGCCGGCGGGTACACCTCGTCGGGCATACCGAGGACGTCGGCGATCTTCTCTCGGCGTCGGCTGTCTTCGTCTTTCCCTCACTGCACGAAGGACTCGGGGGAGCGTTGCTCGAAGCGCTCGCGATGTCGATGCCCGTTGTTGCCAGCGATCTCCCTGCGTTCAGGGAGTTCGTAGTTCCGGGTGAGAACGCGATACTGGTGCCTCCCGGCTGTGCACGCGCATTCGCCGAAGCAATCGTCAGGCTGCTCGACGACGATCCGCTACGCGGGCGGATGGCGGCCGCGAATCTGGAGCTCTTCGAACAGAGGTTTCAGCTGGACGCGGTCGCACAGCACACCGAACGTCTGTATCGGGAGGTCGCTGCCATCCGCGACGAAATCAGTTGACCCTGTACCCGAGCTCGGAGGCGGTCGAACAGTGCTGCGCAATGAGGTCGTGGTCGCGTGGCGAGAGCGCACCGACCGTCGTCGACCGCTTCAGCTCAACGTGCCGCGCCGTCACGTTGCATCCGAGAAACCGGCTGATGTCCCCGAGGAGCGCGTCACGGTCTTCGAACCACCGCTCGTACCGCACGACCAGCACTTGGCGGTTCGTCAGGTGCGGAATCAGGCGCTTGTGCACGTACTCGAACAGCAGCACGCGCCGGAGCGCGGGGTCGGACGTTGCCTCCAGGAGCTCGCTGTTCATGTCGCGATTGAAGGTGGTGTCGTACTGAAGGCCTTCTGCCACACGTCCACCTGCGGCCTTGAACGACGCGATCACCTCGGTCGGATCCCGAAGGCAGACGATGAACCGTGTCTCGGGTAAGCACTGGAGGTAGCGCCAGTATCCCGGCCACTTGACCCCGAGGAGCCACGAAGGTTCGACGCTCACATCAGCGGCGACCTTCCCTTCACGACACCAGCGCACGCGCCCGGTACGTCGGAGCTCGTACAGATCCAACCGGCCCCGGCTCAGCTTCCCGGTCTTCTCCACTTCGTCACGGAGTGATGCGAACAGGTCGGCAGGCGGAAGGCGCATCCCGTCCCACGGTTCCATGCACGTGACCACCTGCGGTGGCTGGAAGAGAACGGCGGCGACGAGTGTCGTACCCGTGCGCGGACATCCGCAGATGATGAAGTCGTCCCGGCCCGGCGGCGCGAGCGGGGGCTCGAACTCGGACGGATCGAGCGGTAGCTCCCGAAGAAAGCGATCCCACCGTCGACGCCGCGGTGACAGTCGCGCCGCTGTATCACGAAAGCGCTGCCAGGGCGTGAGGCCGATCATGACCGTCCGCGCATGTGATGAATCGCGGGGTGCAGCCCGGACACCACTGTTCGCACTCGGTTCCCGGACGCGTGCTCGTTCATGCGAAGACGGGAGATCGCATACGGGTCGTTGGGTGGGATCGGGTTGAGACGGTGATCGAATCCGAACGCCACGGCGTAGCCGGCTCGCGACACGGCACGACGCGAGCGACCGTCGTGGTCGCCGTTCGGATACGCGAACGCCATCGGGGGCCGGCCGAGGAGGTCAGTCAGTGCTTCACGGGAGCCGGCGACCTCCCGATCGATCACGGCATCGGAGCACTGGGTCAGGCAACGGTGGGTCCTCGTGTGACTCGCGATGGCCACGCCCAACCGGCCGAGCTCGGCGACGTCCTCGGCGCTCAGCTGTGGGGCTGTCGGCGGTCCGCCGGTCGCGGTTTCGCGCAACTCATCGATCACCTGAAGGCGGACATCATCGGGGCGTCCCTTGAGCATCCGGGTAAGTGCACGACCGTTGGTCGTCGGGTCGAGGGCTGTTCTTCCGCCCGACGCCACGAGCTGCTCGACCTCGGTCGTCCAAACAACGCGATCCGTCCCGGTCAGATCTGTGACCAAGAAGACGACAGCCGGGATTCCACGCGCGTGCAGGCGAGGGGCGGCCGTGTGCAGAACGCTGGGGTCGCCGTCGTCGAAGGTGACCAGGATGGGACGGGAGGGGAGCGGGCGCCGGTTCGTGGCGTTCCCAGCGACTTCCTCGAGCGAGACGAACGTCCCCATCTCGTCGAGCACATCGAGGTGATCATCGAAGACGTTGCCGTCGCGGATGGCGTGATACGTGATCACGGCCAGCCGCCGTGCTCGCCGCCGCTGCATGAAGGCTTGCGCGGGCGTCCACCGAAGCGCCACGTCGCGCAGCGGATCATCCCGATGCTCGGACATCAGAGCTCGTTTGGTCCGCCATAACGAGGCGTTTCGCGTTCTGGACTCGGTTGCCGTCGACCACGACATGATTGCAACTCCGCAGTTCCACAGTCGGCATGTCGCGTCCTCGAGGAAGATCGATCTGGTTGTTGCGGATCGCGATCGTGTCCGTGTGGGCAAAGAAGAGTGCGCCCACGGCTCCCTCGTCGGTCACCGCGCCGGTGACCCGTAGCCGGTTGCCGTCGAACGCGAAGGGGCCTCGGGCGGCTCCCCGGCCACCGAAAACGAAAACCAGACCACCGGTGGCAGCTCGCATGGTGTTGTCCCGGACGACGATGTCGCCGATCTGGCTGCCCGCTCCTTTGGAAGCGATCCAGAAGTTGACGGCTGCCCCGGTCGTGTTCTGCTCGATCCGAACACCCCGCACGGCGTTGTGCTCGGTGTTCGGCTCGAGGTCGAACAGAGATCTCGCCACGTCGGAGATCTCGTTTCCACGAATGGTGACGTCTCGTCCATTGGTGATCGCGATGCCTTGACGTCCGCTCCGGCTGAAGCGCGAACGAACGACCGCCACATGTTCGCTCAGCTGCCCTCGGCTCTTACCTTGTCCTGATGACGAGATATAGACGAAGTCGCCGTACACGTCGGACGCCTCGACATTGTCGAGCAGGACGTGCCGGACGCCGCCGAGATTGAAGCCGTGTTGTGCCTCGAACTGCGGGTTGTAAGCCGAAGACTGTGCACCTGCGCGCGGGTTCGCGCCTTTCACCGTGAGGTTGCGAATGATGATGTTCTCCGAATCATCGATTCCGAAGTGAACGCGCGTCCGCGTTCCCCGCGTTTTTGCCTGGAGCGTCGCTCCGTTCCCGTCCAAGAGCAGGCTCCGCCGGTTCGCGATCGTGAGGCTCCCTTCGATTTGGTAGCAGGCCCCCTTGCCGAGCATCAGCGTCGAGTTGTCGGGCACAGAAGCGAGCCACTTCGAAAGTGACGAAGTGACGTCGGATGAACAGTCGGCCGCGATGGTTCTCGGCAGGGAATAGGTCCTGCCTGTGGGTTGGGAGGTCCCAGCGTCGTCGCTGATCGGGGTATTTGGAAGCCTCGTGGTCGTGGACGGATTCGAACCCTCGACCTTGGAGTCGAACGGGTTCGAGCACGAGACGAGCGTGGCGCCGGCAACGAGCGCCAGGACCAGTGCTCGCGCTTCCAAGCGACGAAGCGCACGAAGGCGTGACGCGGTTGGTGAAGCTCCCACCATGCCGTGCATCTTCGCAGCACGATCCGTAATAGCGCGTCGGCGTTGCGGCGCTCCGAAGCCGTCCGAAATCGGGCATAGCCCCCGCAGCGTGCGTGAGCGGCAGGAACCGTACGACCAGGCCGGGACTGCACAAGATTTCCATTGATCGTTCTTGCGGCGTTCGTAAGGATCCCCCCAACACCGCAACACCGGGTCCACTTGCTCCATCGCTTTACCAGCTCCATCGGATCGGTCGAGGTCGTGCGGCGGGCGGGTTGGGGGGCTTGCGTCGTCTTGGCGGGCGGAGACGCGAGACGGGAGAGCACAAGCGCAGGTGCGCGCAGTCGGATCCCGCGCGCTGTCTATCGCTTCGCTCGCCGCGTCGATGCCACGGGTCTCGGCCTCCTGGACGCGGGCGTCATCACCGGCGCGTGGGTGGTCGCGTTGTTCGCCGGATTCGAAGGTGAACCACCGATCGGTCTCGGAGGTCAGCCGGTCCTCTACCTCGCCGTGCCCGTCGCGATCCAGCTGATCGTCAACCGGATCGCTGGGTTGTACGGGCCGGTATGGAAGTACGCATCAATCGAGGAAGCGACGCGAGTCGTGGTCGCCGTCGGAGGCGGCGCCGCGCTGTCGTTCATCGAGTTGATGATCGTGGCCCAGGTCACCGACGCGAGGGTGCCGGTGCTCACGACGCCACCAATCGCCGCTCTCCTGATCCTGCTCGGCTGTGGGGGCATCCGGTTCCAGGCGCGCTTGTTTGCACTCGAGCGACAGAATGTTCGCGGCAATGGGCACATTCGAACGGTCATCGTCGGTACCGACAGCTCAGGTGTCGCGCTCGCGCGGGAACTGCATTCCGACGACGCCAACGGTCATCTGAGGCTGCTGGGCTTCGTTGACGGCGACCGCAGCCTCTCGCATCGCTCGATCCACGGACTCCCCGTCCTGGGAGCCACCGCCGATCTCGAGCACATCTGCCGAGAGCACGACGTCGATCGGGTCCTCATCTCGCTCTCGCAAAAGGAACGTGACGAAAGCAAGGCCGCCGTGGACCTCGCGCTGAGGACCGACGCCCAAGTGAAAGTCCTTCCGAGAACATCGGAGCTGATCAGCAGGCCGCTCGTCCAAGGGCTGCGCGACATCAATCTCGAGGACCTGATGGGACGAGAGCACGCGCCGGTCGATGTCTTGGGCATCATCGAATATCTCGGTGGATCCTCGGTGCTCGTAACTGGAGCCGGCGGCTCGATTGGGAGCGAGATCGCACGGCAGGTCGCTCGTTACGGTCCGCGCAAGCTCATCCTGCTCGATCGTGACGACACGCTCTTGTGCGAGACGGCCGCCGAGTTGTCGGAAGCCGACCTCCTGCTCGCCAACATCCGGGACCAGGAGCGCATCCGCAACGCGTTCGAGCGGCATCGGCCCGACGTCGTGTTCCACGCTGCAGCCCACAAACATGTACCGATCCTCGAGGACCACCCCGTCGAGGCGCTGGAGACGAACCTCCTCGCCACCTGGTGGCTTGCCAACACCGCGGCGGACTACGGCTGTCATCGATTCGTGCACATCTCCACCGACAAGGCGGTCAACCCGTGCTCGGTGATGGGGGCGACCAAGCGCGCAGCGGAGTTGACCGTGTTCACCGTGGGCCGAGAGCGCGGGCTCCCGTGCGCCGTCGTGCGGTTCGGGAACGTGATCGGCAGCCGCGGCAGCGTCGTGCCCACCTTCCTCCGACAGATTCTCGACGGTGGGCCCGTGACGTTGACCGACCCCGACATGAAGCGTTACTTCATGACGATCCCGGAGGCGGTCAGCCTTGTACTCCAGGCCGGATCCATGGCCGACGAGGGCAAGATCTTTCTCCTCGACATGGGCGAGCCCGCTTCGATCCTCGACATGGCGCGCCAGATGATCCGACTTTCAGGTTTGCGACCCGACGAGGACATCGAGATCAAGGTCACCGGGCTTCGTCGCGGCGAGCGACTCATCGAAAGACTCCACGACGACAACGAAACCATCGCGCCGACCAGCCACCCGTCCATCCGGAGCCTGACTCCGAAGGTCGACTACGAGCCCGCGCAGCTCTTCGACGCGCTCCGCATGCTCGAGCGTTCCTGCGCGCAGGGCAATGGCTACGCGACGATCCGGCTGCTGGAACGACTGCTGCGAGCCAGCGGTGTGCGATGCGAATTCGATCTCGACCTTCCGCTCGACGTCACGCTGTCGAACGAGCAGCTGACGATGCCGCTGCAAGCCGACGACGTCGCCGTGGTGAGCGACTTGCGTGCTGCGGGGGAGAGAGCGACGGAGAGCTCCTAATTGCAGATGAGGCAGGACGCTCGTGCGCTGGCGTTGCAGGCGGTCAAATGGTCCGCCGCCTCGGCCGACTGGCTCGTGCCCCCACCACGCGGTGTCGTGCTGCTCCAATACCACCGGATCGGGCGACGCGCGCCGGTCGAGGTCGATCTCACGCCCTCCCGTTTCGAGGAGCAGATGGCGTTGGTCGCCGGCGAGCGAAGGGCCACAACGCTCGATCGTGCCCTCGAATTGCTCGGTGGCACGGCAGTGCCCGAGCGGGACCCGGTCGTCGTCACCTTCGATGACGGCACCGCCGACTTCGCAGACTGCGCCCTCCCGGTGCTCGTCCGTCACGGAATCCCGGTCGTGCTGTATCTGGCGACGGCATACATCGAGAACCAGTGGCAGTTCCCGAATGACGGTCTTCCGCTTTCTTGGTCCGCTCTCGGCGATCTCTTCGAGACGGGCCTCGTGATGTTCGGATCGCATACGCACACGCATGCGTTGCTCGACCGCGCCGATGACTCGATGGTTTCTGACGAGTTGGACGAGTCGATCAGGCTCATCGGAGACCGGCTCGGCGTCGAGCCCCGCCACTTCGCCTATCCGAAGGGCGTCGCCGGTTCACGTGTCGCCGCGGCAGCTGTCAGGCGGCGCTTCGCGTCGGCCGCGCTCGCCGACGTCGGCGTGAATCGGTACGGCCGTACGGATCGTTACCGCCTGGCACGAAGCCCGATCCAGGACAGTGACGGCATGCGCTGGTTCGCCCGCAAGCTGCACGGCGGCCTCGCGTTGGAGGGGACCGTTCGGCGAGCCCTCAACCATCGCCGCTACGCGGGGGTCGTGTCGTGATCACCCGAGACGCGTCGTGATGCGACGTCCGGCGATCCTCGGCGGTGCACCGGCGTTTCCGGAAGGCCTGCCCTTTGCTCGCGTCCCGGTGCCGTCGCTCGACCGGGTCACGGAGCGGGTGCGACCCTCGTACGAAGCCGGCCGCCTGACTGACGGCCCGTTGGTGCGCGAGCTCGAGGAAGCGACAGCCGAACGCCTCGGCGCACGACATGTCGTCGCGGTGTCGTCCGGCACCGCAGGGCTCATGCTCGCGCTGCGAGTCATCGCGCCTCCCAACCGTCCAGTGCTGCTCCCGAGCTTCACCTTCACCGCGTCCGCACACGCCGTGGTTTGGACCGGGCTCGTCCCGCGATTCGCCGACTGCGAAGTGCGAACTTTTCACCTCGACCACGATGACGCAGAAGCCCGGCTCGGCGAGGCCGGTGCGATTATGCCGACGCACTTGTTCGGTGCACCATGCGCGGCGGAGCGCTTCGAGGACCTCGCTCGTCGAACGGGGAGAGCGCTCCTGTTCGATGCCGCGCATGGCTTCGGCGCGTCACGGCAGGGTCGTGCGGTCGGCAGCTTCGGCGATGCCGAAGTGTTCAGCCTGAGCCCGACGAAGCTCCTGACCTCGGGCGAGGGAGGGCTCATCGCCACACCCCATGACGACGTTGCTCGGTCCCTCCGCTCCGGACGCGACTATGGCAATTCCGGCGACTACGACACGCAATTCGTCGGTCTCAACGCGCGGATGTCGGAGCTTCATGCGGCGCTCGCTCTCGAGTCCCTGTCCGACATCGACGCCAGGATCGCGCGGCGGCGGCAGCTGGGTCGCCGTTACTCCCGCCATGTCGACGAGATTCCCGGGCTGCGTCCGCAAGCAGTCGACGACGGCGACGACGTGACGTACAAGGCGTACTCCATCATCGTCGAACCGGAGTACGAGGTTGAGCGCGACGTGCTCGTCGATGCGCTTCGGGCCGAGGGCATCGAAACGCGGCGCTACTTCTCGCCTGCTGTGCACGAGCAAAAGCCGTACGAGGCCGCGGCCACAGCGGATCTGCCGGTGTCCTCGGACCTTTCCCGGCGGGTGGTCACACTGCCGATCTGGCCGGGGATGAGCGATGCCGACGTAGACACGGTCGCCGACGTGCTGAGCGCAATTCATCGTTGCGCGTCTAGCGAGCAGGCCACCCGGCCGGCCGCAGCGGTGACGAGCGATGGCGACCACAGGTGGGAGCGCGACGAGCGAACCCTTTCACGATCTGCTCCGGAGTTTGTCGTGCTCCTCCCCCCGGACGGCGACGAGCCGATCGTGTTGCGCGGAACGGGTGTTGCCCTCTGGCAAGCCCTCGACAAAGCCCAGAACGCAGATGAGCTTGCGACCCGATTGGCTACTGAGTTCCATGCCGACCCGGCCGGCGTCAGATCAGACATCGAACCGGTGATAGCACGGCTTGGCGCCGCGGGTGTGCTGCGCGCGGTCTCATGACCGCGTCGGCCACCGACGTCGTGCGCGGAGTGGCCGGCTATGGATTGCCGGGTGCAGCACCGACGCTTCCCCAGGCCGCTCTCGACGAGAAGTCCTGGGACGCCGTGCTTCTTCGGGTCTCGGGCGATCGACTGACGGGCCATTTGGTGCATGCGCTCGACGACGGCGCGTTCATGGCGAACGACGATCAGCATGCCGCGGCGGTCCAAGTTCACGAGCGAGCACTCGCCGTCGACCTCGTGCTCGAACGTCTGCTGCTGACGACCATGCGTCAGCTGGACGCGGCCAACATTCCGGCGCGGGTCCTCAGAGGTCCCGCGGTCGCGCACAGTGTCTACCTCGAGCCAGGCCTTCGGTCGTTTGCCGACGTCGACCTCCTCGTCGCATCGCGGGATTACGACGCGGCGCTCGCGATGCTCTGCACCCATGGAGCGCGGCGGCGGTACGAAGAACCTCGTAAGGGCTTCGGTCGACGCTTCGGGAAGGGTGTTTGCCTCGAGATCCCGGGTGGCCTCGGGCTCGAGATCGACTTGCACCGGACATTCGTCGCCGGTCCGTTCGGTCTCGCAGTCGACACCGACGCGCTCTTCGAGAGCAGCGCCAAGTTTCTCCTCGGCGGGCAAGAGCTGTACGGGCTTGACCCGGAAGCCCGGTTCCTCGACTCGTGTTTTCATGCTGCCCTTGGCCGCAAGCAGCCTCGCCTCGTCGCCTTGCGCGACGTGGCCCAGATGACTCTCTGCTCGCCGCTCGATGTCGACCAGGTGCGCGAGCGGTGCCGAGCGTGGCGTTGTGGGGTCGTTGTGCAGCGCGCCATCGACCTCGCGTGGGGCGCGTTCGCGCTCGAGGACACGACTGAGGTCGTGCGATGGGCACGTAGTCACGAGTGCAGCCTGTTCGAGCGACGGGCCCTCCACGCCTACGTCGGCTCGGACCGCAGCTATGCGCGCCAGACGGTTGCGGGACTCCACGCCGTGCGCGGTGTCCGTGACAAGGCGAGGTACGCGACCGCGCTGCTAGTCCCGAACCGTGCGTATCTGCGGATGCGTGAGGGAAGCTATCGCCGCCGCGTCCGTCGGGCGCTTCGCCTCTTTCGCGAGGAGAGTCGCCGGCAAGCGTCTGGCGGGGTCTACGTGCGCAGCAGCCCGCTCGCATGACGACCGTCGAACAGGACGTGACAGTACGGCCGGCCTCGATTGCGGATCGACCATCGGTCCTGGGACTACTCGAGTCGTCACTCGGGTGGCAGCCCGACAGCCGCAACGCCGACCTCTTCGCCTGGAAGCACGAGCAAAGCCCCTTCGGCCCATCGCCGGCATGGGTTGCCGCGGACCGTGAAGGCCAACTCCTCGGTTTTCGCACGTTCCTGCGGTGGGAGTTCACACGAGGTTCTGGCGTCGTTCGCGCCGCTCGCGCCGTCGACACAGCCACCCGACCGGACGTGCAGCGGCGAGGGATCTTCTCGCGGCTCACTACGACGGCAATCGACAGCCTGGCCCAGGACGACGTGGCATTCGTCTTCAACACGCCGAACCGGCGGAGTCTCCCCGGCTACCTCAACATGGGATGGCAGCGGGTAGGCCACCTGCCGGTTCGCGCACGCGCCACGTCAGTCATGCGCTGGACTCGACTCGCCGGTGCCCGCCGCCCGGCCGACAAGTGGTCGCTGCTCACCGGAGCCGGCGTGGCCGCCG
>Ga0209382_10012052_pt1 | contig 10697 bp, 9 predicted proteins | sample SoiMetdeltSBSDD5_FD_187599 | JGI IMG/M metagenome (GOLD analysis project Ga0209382, IMG submission 187599) | Bulk soil microbial communities from a Populus tree surrounding site in Tennessee, USA - Soil MetaG P. deltoides SBSDD5 (SPAdes) (version 2) | ecosystem: Environmental > Terrestrial >...
TGGCGATCATGTTCATCACGCACGACCTGGGCGTGATCGCCGAGATGACGAAGCGAGTCGTCGTGATGTACCTGGGCAAGGTGGTGGAGTCGGCGGACGTCGACACGCTGTTCCACGATCCGCACCACCCGTACACCAAGGCGTTGATCAACTCGGTGCCACGCCTAGGTGTGACGTCCGGGCTACTCCAGCCGATCGAGGGCTCGGTCCCGGACCCGTACAACATCCCGCGCGGCTGCGCCTTCAACCCGCGCTGCCCGAGCTTCATCCCCGGCACGTGCGACGTGGAGGAGCCGGAGTGGATCGCGATCACCCCGACGCATCACGTGCGGTGCCACCTGTATGGATAGCAGCATGAGTAACGCCTCAGAGAACGGCGCCAGCCACCAGCCGACCAACGGCGCGGCCGGCGCTCCGACCAACGGAACGGCGGTCGCGGCGGCCGGCGGTCTGACGACGGTTCCCGGCGAGACGATGCTGCTGAAGGTCGACGACCTGAAGAAGTACTTCCCGATCACGAAGGGCATCCTCCGGACCCGAATCGGCGAGGTCAAGGCGGTCGACGGGGTCAGCTTTACGATCAACGAGCGCGAGACGCTGGCGCTGGTGGGCGAGTCCGGCTGCGGCAAGACGACGACCGGCCGCTGCGTGATCCGCGCGATCGAGCCGACGAGTGGCGAGGTGAGCTTCAATACCCAGAACGGGCAGTGGGTGGACGTGCTTGCCCAGAAGGGTGAGGATCTGAGGCGCCTGCGACGACAGGTCCAGATGATCTTCCAGGACCCGTACTCGTCGCTGGACCCAAGAATGACGCTCTTGCAGATCGTCGGGGAGCCGCTCGCAGCGTTCGGGGTGAAGGGCCGCGAGCTGGAGGAGCGGGTCGCGCAGCTCCTGGAGCTGGTCGGGCTGCGCCCGCAGTACATGCGGCGGTACCCCCACGCGTTCAGTGGCGGCCAGCGGCAGCGGATCGGGATCGCGCGGGCGCTGGCGCTCCAGCCGAAGCTGATCGTGGCCGACGAGCCGGTCTCGGCGCTCGACGTCTCGATCCAGGCGCAGGTGCTCAACCTGCTCAAGCAGCTCCAGTCGCAGCTCGGGCTGGCGTACCTGTTCATCAGCCACAACCTGAGCGTCGTCGAGTACATCGCCCACCGGGTGGGGGTGATGTACGTGGGGCAGCTCGTGGAGCTGGCCGAGACGAAGGAGCTCTTCAGCCGGCCGCTCCACCCGTACACCGAGGCGCTGATGTCGGCGGTCCCGAAGCCGGACCCGCGGATCCAGAAGGTCCGGATCGTCCTGGAGGGCGAGGTCGCGGACCCGGCCAACCCGCCGCCCGGCTGCTACTTCCATCCGCGCTGCCCGTACGCCGTCGATCGCTGCAAGGTCGAGCGGCCCGAGTTCCGGGATCTCGGCGCGAAGGACGGCGGTCAGCACTTCGTGAGCTGCCATCGCGCCGAGGAACTGACATTGCGCGGCGTCGGCGCCCCGAATCTGTCGCTGAGCGTGGTACCGTAGAATCGAGGGTAGACACGTCCCGGGGTGAACGCAGCGTGTCCGTCTATTCAGGAAGAGGCGTGAACGGCGTAGTTCACCTCAAGGGTGTCCTGCTCCCTGAAGGCACGAGGGTGATGATCCTGGTCGACGATGAGGACGAGCCGTTCGACTTGACGCCAGATATGCTGGCGGAGCTTGAGAGGTCGATCGCATAGGCAGATCGAGGCGAGGGCATCTCGGCGGCGCAGATCCTTGAGGAGTTGCGAGAGAGCACGCATGCATCCCTGGCGGAAAGCGCCGCAACATAGATTGAGGCGAGCGCACGCTTGCGCGTATGTCGAGACACGTCTCCGGACGGACGTCGGTCGCGCTGCCCTGGTCGCTAACCGTGGTACCGTAGACAGATATCGCTAGCCCCGATGAGGTGCACTAACGTGATCGAGATCCCCGGCACGGTCGTTGACGGCAAGGTCGTCGTCGAGGGCGACGCGCTTCCAGAAGGTTCGGCCGTCAGAGTAATCCTCCCGTTGGACGACGAGCCCGTAGAGCTCACGGACGAAGACTGGACTGAGCTGCAAGAGGCCGTGGCCGAAATTGAACGTGGCGAATACATCACGGGCGAGGAACTGCTCGCGGACCTTCGGCGCCCAATTCCTGATCAGTGATGCGCATCCGCGTCAGACGACGCGCGCAGCTCCAGATCCGGGAAGCCAGAGGTTGGTGGGCGGCCAACCGTAGCGACGCACCGCTCGCTATTGAACGTGAGATGGAGCAAACGCTCAGGCGGCTTTCCGAGTTTCCACTGATAGGGACGCCGTTGCCGCACTCCAGGATCGAAGGCCTCCGGCGATCTTATCTGCGCCACATTCATTACCATATCTACTACCGAGTGACGTCTGACACAGTCGAGATTCTGGCGTTCTGGCACGCCAGCCGGGGGACGCCGCCGCTGATCTGACGATCGCTCACCCCGCGACTTGCCATCCGGGCGTGGTACCGTAGCGGCGAGACCGGACGGCTCGGGAGGGCGCAGGCATGGGGCGGCTTGAGGGCAAGTGTGCGATCGTGACGGGGGCCGGCTCAGGGATCGGGCGGGCGATTGCACTAGGATATGCGCGCGAGGGCGCGCGCATCCTGGCCGCCGACCTCAACCTCGAAGGCGCCCAGCAGACGGCTGCGCAGGCCTCTGCCGGCCAGATCCTCGCGCACCGCGCCGACGTCACCGACGAGGCATCCGTGAAGGAGATGGTCGAGGAAGCCGTCAGGCACCTGGGGCGGCTCGACGTCATGGTGAACAACGCCGCGATCCAGTGGCACGGCAAGGACGGGCCGTGCCACGAGGTCGCGCTGGAGGTCTGGGAGCAGACCCACGCCGTGAACCTCAAGGGGCCGTTCCTCGGGACCAAGCACGCGCTGCCGGCGATGATGGCAGCGGGGGGCGGCGTGGTTATCAACCTTGCGTCGCCGACGGCGTTCGCCGGACTCGGTGCCGCCTACACTGCGTACGCCACCAGCAAGGGCGGCATCGTCACCCTGACCCGGGTCGTGGCGAAGGATTACGCCCGGTACGGCATCCGCTGCAACGCGATCGTGCCCGGGGCGACCGAGACCCCGCTGACCGACGAGATCTTCGCGGATCAGGAAGTCCGACGAGCGCTGACCTCGGCAACGGCCCTCGGGCGGCTGGGGCGGCCCGACGACCTGGTCGGGATCGCGATCTTCCTGGCCTCGGATGAGGCGGCGTTCGCGACGGGCGCACATTTCTTCGTGGATGGCGGCCTGACGCTCCACTGACGGCGACCGGCGCAGTCCCGAAACACGAAATCCAAACCGTCCCGGTGGCCAGGCTCGTATATCAGGAAGCGTTCTTCAGGAAACGGTCAAGTTCGGCGCTGCTCACCTTCAGCCGGACCGCCCGTGATCGGCATGAGCGGACGTAAGCGGCCCGCCACTTGCAACGTTCCTTCTCAGAAACCGAGGCGGCCGCCCGGTCGCCGGAACGCTCACAACCGGCCGGCGGCATGGGCACCTTTGCCCGACCGCCGAGCCCAGATCTATCGCCAGGGATGGAGTGCATGCCCATGAAGATGATGCTGAGCGTCGTGCTGCTGGCCGTGGTCGCCGTGGTGGCGGTCGTCGGGTACGGGATGTTCAAGCCGCCGGCCCAGGCAACCGCGCCGATCACGGCCGGCCCGGTCGCGGAGGGCCCGGCCAGCGCCGCCAGCAACGCCCAGGTGTTCGAGATCGACCCGAACGCCTCGTCGGCGCGGTTCGTGATCGACGAGATCCTGCGGGGCTCGCCGTACACGGTCGTCGGCACGACCAACCAGGTGGCCGGCCAGATCGCAGCCGACCTCGACGACCTCGACACGGCGCAGGTCGGCACGATCCGGATCAACGCCCGGACGCTCACCACGGACGCCGACGGGCGTAACCGGATGCTCAAGAACCAGATCCTCCAAACCGACCAGCACGAGTACATCACCTTCACGCCGAGGCAGATGGTCGGTCTGCCGGAGACGGTCACGGTCGGTCAGAGCTTCACCTTCCAGATGGCGGGCGACCTGACGATCAAGGACGTGACACGCGATGCCACGTTCGACGTAGTCGTGACGCCGACCGCCGAAAACCGGCTGGAGGGCACGGCCTCCAGCTCGATCCGGTACGCCGACTGGGGCGTGAGCATCCCGCAGGTGCCGAGCGTGGCCGGCGTCGCCGACCAGGTGGCGCTGCACCTCGACTTCGTGGCGGTCGACTCGTAGGCTCGCACGCCGTCGACGCCACGATCAAAGAGGCGAGGTCCGCCGGGTGACGTCCCGCGGGCCTCGCCTCGTTCAGGCCACGGACTCGGCGGCGGCCTTGACGATGCCGACGAACGACTCGGCCACCAGGCTCGCGCCGCCGACCAGCGCACCGTCGATGTCTGGCTGAGCGAAAAACTCGGCGGCGTTGTCTGGGGTGACGCTGCCGCCGTACTGGATGCGCGTCGCCTGAGCGACCTCCTCGCCGAACAGCGACTCCAGCTCGACGCGGATGAATCGGCACCCCTCGTTCGCATCGTCGGCCGTCGCGGCGCGGCCCGTCCCGATCGCCCAGACGGGCTCGTAGGCGACGACCAGCCCCTCGATGCTCTGGAGACCGTCCAGGGCGGTGTGGACGTGACGGCGTAGGACCGACTCGGTAGCGCCCCAGTGGCGCTCGGCCAGGGTCTCGCCGACGCAGAGGATCGGCAGGAGCCCGGCCGCCTGGACGGCGCGGATCTTCTGGGCCACGATGTCGTCGTCCTCGCCGAAGACGGTGCGCCGCTCGGAGTGCCCGACGATGACATAGCGCACCAGCCCGGTGAGCATGGCGACGCTGACCTCGCCGGTGAAGGCGCCCTTCGGCTCAAGGTAGACGTTCTGCGCCCCGACCTCGACCTCCGAGCCGCGCAGCCGATCGGCGATGGCATGGAGCGAGATGAACGGCGGGCAGACGACCCGGTCTACGGTACCGATGTCGTCGATCAACGGGCGTAGCGCATCGACGAGGGCCAGCCCCTCGTCGATCGTGGTATTCATCTTCCAGTTGCCGGCCACGACCGGCCGGCGAGGCGATCCCAGGTTAGCCATTGGCACTCGCACGTCGTAGTACGCGATAGCAGCGCCTGGCATCGGCATCGCCAGGACAGGCCGTCGACGCGTTCACGCGTCGTCCAGGGCCGCAACGCCCGGCAGCTCGCGCCCCTCCAACAACTCCAGCGACGCGCCGCCGCCGGTCGAGATGTGCGTCATCTTGTCGGCAAGGCCAAGCTGCTCGACGGCCGCGACCGACTCGCCGCCGCCAATCACCGTGGTGGCGTCCGACTCGGCGAGCGCCTGGGCGACGGCCCGGGTGCCCTCCGCGAAGGCCGGAACCTCGAAGACGCCCATCGGGCCGTTCCAGAGGACGGTGCCGGCGCCTTCGAGGGCCTTGGCGTACGCCGCGCGGGCCTTCGGGCCGATGTCGACGATGGCACGGTCGGCGGGCACGGCGCCGGCGTCAACCGTCTCGGCCGTGGCCCCCTCCGCGACCTTGTCTGTGACGACGACGTCGTCGGGGAGCAGGAGGTCGACGCCCTTCTCCTTCGCCCGCCGGTCCAGGTCGGCCGCCGTCTCGACCAGGTCGGGCTCCAGCAGCGACTTGCCGACCTCTAGGCGGCGCGCCTTGAGGAAGGTGTTCGCCATTCCGCCGCCGATCAGCAGCTTGTCGACCCGCTGGAGCATGCTCTCCAGGACGCCGAGCTTCGAGGAGACTTTGGCACCGCCGACGATGGCGACGAACGGCCGCTTCGGGTTCTCCAGGATGCCGCCGAGGACTTCCAGCTCCTTGTGCATCAGGAAGCCGGCCGCCGAGGGCAGGTACTGCGTGATGCCGGCCGTCGAGGCGTGCGCCCGGTGGGCCGCCCCGAAGGCGTCGTTGACGTAGACGTCGCCGAGGGATGCAAGCTGCTTGCTGAAGCCCGCGTCGTTCTTCTCCTCGCCGGGGTCGAAGCGGACGTTCTCCAGCAGCAGCACGTCGCCGGGCTTCAGCGCCGCCACCATCTTCTTGGTCTCGTCGCCGACGGTGTCCGGCGCCAGCGGAACCGTGATGCCGAGCTCGCGGCTCAGCTCCTCGGCAACGGGCTTGAGGCTGTACTTCGGGTCGGACTTGCCGTTCGGCCGCCCGAAGTGTGCCATCAGCACGGTCCTGGCGCCGTGCTCGCGCAGGTAGGTGATGGTCGGGAGGGTCGCTTCGATCCGGGTCGCGTCGGCAACGTGCCCCTCGTTGTCGAGGGGCACGTTGTAGTCGACCCGGACCAGGACCGTCTTTCCCTGGACGTCCAGGTCTCGGATCGAGCGCTTCATGGTCTGCTCCGATCCCGCTCAGCTAGGCCAGGCGCTCTGCGACGTACGCGGTGATGTCGGCAAGGCGGTTGGCGTAGCCCCACTCGTTGTCGTACCAGGAGATGACCTTGCAGAAGTCGTCGCCGAGCATCATGGTGTCCATCGCGCTGAAGATCGAGGAGTGGGTGTTCCCCTTCAGGTCGGTGGAGACCAGCGGCTCCTCGGTGTACTCCATGATGCCCTTGAGAGGCCCCTGCGACGCTTCCTGCATCGCCGCGTTAATGGCGTCCTTGTCGGCCTTCTTCTCCAGCACTGCCGTGAAGTCGATGACCGAGACGGTCGGAGTCGGGACGCGGAATGCCATGCCGCCAAACTTGCCCTGAAGCTCGGGGATGACCAGCGCCACGGCGCGCGCGGCGCCGGTCGCGGCCGGCACGATGTTCAGGGCGGCCGCGCGGGCATCCCGGAGGTCCGACGTGGCGACGTCCAGCAGGCGCTGCGAGTTCGTGTAGGCGTGGACCGTCGTCAGGAACCCCTTCTGGATCCCGTAGGTCTCGTAGAGGACCTTCGCGACCGGCGCCAGGCCGTTCGTGGTGCAGGACGCGTTGGAGATGACGTGGTGGTTCTTCGGGTCGTACTTCCCCTCGTTGACGCCCAGCACGACGGTGATGTCCTCGTTGCGGGCGGGCGCGGAGATGATGACCTTCTTGGCGCCGGCCTCGATGTGCGCGGCGGCCTTCTTGGCGTCCGTGAAGAAGCCGGTCGACTCGACCACGACATCGACGCCGTACTTCTTCCACGGGATGTTGGCGGGGTCGCGCTCGGCCGAGATGGCGATCTCCTCGCCGTCGATCACGATGCTGTTGTCGCGCGCCTCGACCGTGCCCTGGTGCATGCCGTAATTGCTGTCGTACTTGAACAGGTGGGCGTTCGTCTTGGTGTCCAGCAGGTCGTTGATCGCGACGACGTCGAGCTTGTCGCCGTGGACGCGCAAGATGTTCTTGAGCGCCTGTCGCCCGATCCGCCCGAACCCGTTGATGCCTACCCGAACCTTCGCCATCAGGGTCCTCCCTTAGCCTTGCATCCGCCAGTCGGACGGCCACGACTCGATCGCGCCGCCGGTCCTTCGCTCACACGGTAGCGCGGCGCCGCACGCACGGCCACCGCGAGACGCCCGCGCGCTGCTACTCGATCTCGGCGAACGGCGCCCGCCCGGCGTAGACCGCCGCCAGGCCAAGCTCCTCCTCGATCCGCAGCAGCTGGTTGTACTTTGCGACGCGCTCCGAGCGCGCCGGTGCCCCGGTCTTGATCTGCCCGACCCCGGTCCCGACCGCGAGGTCGGCGATGGTCGTGTCCTCAGTCTCACCGGAGCGGTGCGACATGACGGCGGTGAACCCGGCCGACAGCGCCATCCCGACCGCCTCGAGCGTCTCGGTGATGGTGCCGATCTGGTTCACCTTGACCAGGATCGAGTTGGCGATGTCCTCGTCGATGCCCTTGCGCAGGCGCTTGACGTTGGTGACGAACAGGTCGTCGCCGACGAGCTGGACACGCTCGCCAAGGCGCTGCGTGAGCAGCTTCCAGCCCTCCCAGTCGTCCTCGGACAGGCCGTCCTCGATCGAAAGGATCGGGTACGAGCCGACGATTCCCTCGTAGTACGAGACCATCTCGGCGGCGGTCTTCCGGGTGCCCTCGCGCTCTAACACATAGACGCCGTCCTGGTACAGCTCGGTGGCGGCCACGTCCAGCCCGAGCGCGACGTCGTCGCCGGGCTTGTAGCCGGCCGTCTCGATCGCCTCGATGATGAGGTCGAGCGGCGCGCGGTTGTCCGGCAGGCTCGGCGCGAAGCCGCCCTCGTCACCCACGTTCGTGCTCAGGCCCCGCTTGTGCAGCACCTTGTGCAGGCAGTGGTAGACCTCGGTGCCCATCTGGAGCGCCGCGCTGTAGGTGCTGGCTCCGACCGGCAGGACCATGAACTCCTGGAAGTCGGTGCTGTTGGCGGCGTGCTTGCCGCCGTTCAGGATGTTCATCAGCGGCACCGGCAGCGTGCGGGCCTGGAGTCCACCCACATACCGGAACAGCGAGACGCCGACCTCGTCAGCCGCGGCCCGCAGGACGGCCAGCGAGACGCCGAGGATGGCGTTCGCGCCGAGCGCCGCCTTGTTCGGCGTGCCGTCGAGCTTGATCAGCGTCTGGTCGATCTCGGCCTGCTTGAGTGCGTCCATCCCGACCAGCTCGTCGGCGATCGGGCCGTCGACGTTGGCGATAGCGGTTCGGACACCCTTGCCGCCGTAGGCGGCGTCCTCGTCGCGGAGCTCCACGGCCTCGTGTGCACCGGTCGACGCACCGGACGGCACGGCGGCACGGCCGACGATGCCGGAATCGAGCGTGACTTCTACCTCAACCGTCGGGTTCCCTCGGGAATCGAGGATCTGCCGACCACGGACGTTGGTGATGGTGCTCACCAGGCACTCCTCTACGAGCTTGTACGGACCGCTCCGGAGGATAGCACAGGGTCGACGGCCGCCTCCTGGAACGGCCGGACGCGCAGCTGAAGGCCGTCGACCTCCAGGACCTCGACGCGCTCGCCGGCCGGCACCGGGTCGCCGTCGGTCGTCGCCTTCCAGAGGGCGCCGTCGAGCCAGATCATGCCCTCCGGATTGAGGGGAGTCCGGGCGCGCCCGAGCTGTCCGATCAGCGCCTCGCGGCCGACGGCCGGCTGCTGCTTCATCGAGCGTGCGACGAGCCGCGCGATGGCCAGGAAGAATCCGCCCATCAGGCCGGTGACGGTGAGGATGGTCCAGAGCGACAGGCTGAGCCAGGAGGCCGCCTCCGGGACGTTGAAGAGCATCAGCGACCCGAGCAAGAAGGCGACCAGCCCCCCGATGGTCAGGATGCCGTGGGTGGGGGCGAAGATGTCGACCACGAACAGCAGCAGGGCGAGCGCCATCAGCAGCAGGCCGGCCCAGTTCACCGGCAGCGTGCCGAGCGCGTAGAACCCGAGCAGCAGGCAGATCGCGCCGATCGTGCCGGGGAAGAGGGTGCCAGGGTTCGACAGCTCGAAGAAGAGGCCCATCGTCCCGAGGCTCAGCAGGATGTAGGCGATAGTCGGGTCGCTGATGGCGTGGAGGAAGGCGTCGACGACGCCCATTTCGACGCGCTCGACCGGAGCGTTCGCGGCCTGGACGGCGACCTGGCCGGAGGCCGTGGCGACGGTCTTGCCGTCGATCTGGCGGAGCAGGTCGGGGACGTCGGCGGCGATCACGTCGATCACGCCGAGGCCGAGCGCTTGCTGCGCCGTAACGTTGGCGCCCTCACGGACAGCCTTCTCGGCCCAGTCGGCGTTGCGGCCGCGCTGCTCGGCGAGCGAGCGGATGTACGCCGCCGCGTCGTTGGTCACCTTGGCGCGCATCTCCGGCGACATCTGCTTCTCGCCGTCCTCGCCCATCGCGACGGGAGTGGCCGAGCCGATGTTCGTGTTCGGCGCCATCGCGGCGACGTGCGCGGCGTAGGCGATGTAGACGCCAGCCGAGCCGGCCCTGGCACCCGGTGGCGAGACGTAGACGACCACAGGAACGTTCGAGGCCAGGATCCGCTGGATGATCTGACGCATCGAGGAGTCGAGGCCGCCGGGCGTGTCGAGCTCGATGACGACGGTGGTCGCGCGATCCACCTCTGCCTGGTCGATGGAGCGCCCGATGAAGTGGGCCAGCGTCGGGTTGACGACGCCGCGCGCCCGCACGACCGCAACGGAGCCCGGCGCGACGGTCGTGGCCTGGGCCTGAGCGGACGCCGCGAACGGCGCCGCTAGGAGCCCGAGCAGGCCGGACCCGGCGATGGTGGCGAAGAGGACGAGGCGAACGACGCGCGCCATCCAAGCATTCATGAGGCGACCTCGCCGGCGGGACCGCCGCCGAACGGCTGACGATGGGTTGCGTGCGCCCGATTCGGCCGGACTCCCGGCCTGACTGTATTCTAGCGGGCCTGCGGCCCCTCCCTTACGAATCGTCACGTGAGGGTCCAGAACATCCTTTCGTGGGCAGTCCACCGTTGGCCGGTGCGTACCTCTGCTCAATCATGACGGAACAGTCATTGCGAGGGTGGATTCCCGGTGGTACGGTGTTTCTTACCGCGATCGGGACGGCCGCGACGGGCCCGGCTCCAGCGAAAGCCGGCCGAGCCTGTGGCGACGGGGCCAATAGGTGGGGCGACTGCGCCCGCGTGGCCGGAACGTCGGGGCGACATGATTCGCGGGCCGGGCGTCAGCTCGGCTCGCGACGTGGCGCCATTCCCCCTGCGCCGCCAGCCTAAGCACGTGAGCATAAGTTCGACTCGTTTTCTCCGGAGCGCCCTACCAGGAGT
>Ga0209382_10012053_pt1 | contig 10696 bp, 2 predicted proteins | sample SoiMetdeltSBSDD5_FD_187599 | JGI IMG/M metagenome (GOLD analysis project Ga0209382, IMG submission 187599) | Bulk soil microbial communities from a Populus tree surrounding site in Tennessee, USA - Soil MetaG P. deltoides SBSDD5 (SPAdes) (version 2) | ecosystem: Environmental > Terrestrial >...
CGACATCCTCAAGCCTGAAGACGCGATGCGGCGATTCGACGAGACGGGCTGCGACGCCGTGCATATCGGGCGCGGCGCGATCGCCAACCCATACATCTTCCGACAGACCTGGGAGACGATGAACGGTCTCGAACCGTATCAACCGCCGCCGCGCGAGATGCATGACCTGCTCTTGGAATTCCGCGACAACCTGCGCGAACACATGCCCGAAAGAGGCGTGATCGGAAGGATGAAGATGCTCTCGGCCCAATTCCTGCGCGGCGTCCCCGGCGGCGCTCACATCCGCACGGCCGTGCTGCGCTCGCAATCGGTCGAAGAAATGGAGCCGCTCTTCGAAGAGTATTTCGCGCTCGCCGAAATTTATGGGATTGACGCCGAGCTGCAAAGCGCGCCCGACGAACAAGCGGAATTGGCCGAGTGCGGAGTATAAGAAATTCGGATCTACGCCCTGGTTCGCACAGATCCTCAACCGAAGCGCTACTGATAATCGATGGCTCTGGTCAAACGCTGCAGGATCTCCTTGGTCAACCTGGAGGGGCGGACCAAAGTCAAACAGGCTCTAAACTTGGCGTCGACCGCAGCCTGCTGCTCGATCCGTTCGATGAACTGCTCTCCATGCTTCGACAGCAGATCTTGAACCGGGCCCGCTCCAATATGACTGACGGTATCGTCGTCCGGAGCGGCCTCTACCAGCGCCTTGATAATCGGCCATGCCCGTTCCGGATTTTGATCGGTCAAATCCCACATCAAGGAGGAGGCCATTGGGTCCGTTCATACGCAAACCAGGAAGAGAGCAATTCCTCATCCTCTTCCGAAAGCTGGTTCGGTTGCACTGCTTCCGGCAGCTCGGAGTTGTAGTCGGCAGTTCCACCCGCCGCCTGTTTCACCCGGCGCCACAATTCCTCGGCAATCCGGTATTCAGGTGGAGTATTCTCCTGCGACAACTTCATTTTCCAAAGGCAGCGCCGCAACATCACGGAAGAAAGAGACTCCTGTTCGATCCTGTCAATGACGGCTTCCCCATGACGCCGTAACAAATCCCAGAGTGGTGAGAACAGGTCATAACTCTCGAAATCATAGTCCTGACCGCGGTGGATAATCTCCAGCACGAGCGGTAACGCGCGGTCGGGCTCTTCGGTGATGAGTTGATCGATCCGCATATGCTTCCTTAGGTGGCGGTAATGCTCAAGATAGCTATCAACTATCTCATCATCCGCCACCTCTTGCTCCTCGAATCGCTCTTTCTCCAGCGCCTCATCCGGCAGAAATCGGGGCAATTGATCATGCCCCTGCGCCAACTCCCTGACCCGCTCATGGAAAGCGTCATAGTGGTATCGGAGCAACAGTACGAGCCATGATGCGATGTCCTCAAGCGTGTCGTCGTCATGGGGCCGGGCGAGCAATTCGAGAAAGACCGGCCAGGCCTTCTCCGGCTCATCACACATCAGGTCTTCCCAAATATCGACTGCGTCAAATGACTCTGCCGCGGAAGCGGAGTCTTCACCGCGAAGTTGCCTGAGGTAGGCCTCGGACAGTTCTTTGGGGGTCAGCTCTTTATTCATCTGCTCCCAACTCCAGTTTTATCAGGGCCAGATTGGTGGCCGAAACGATGTCACAGCCTTACCTTGATTTCAATATCTCTGAAATCCGAGTCTGTTGATTCATTCGCGAAATATCTAAAGCTGTTCTCCCGCGTTGATCTCTTAAACTGAGATCTGCCCCTCGCATCATAAGTGTCTTCACGACCATAAGATGAATCTCCGCCTCCCGCTGTTTTCTGTCATACCACTCCGGTTTTTTTGCCCCTCTGAGGAATGGAGGTAGCGGCGGCGGCGGCGGCGGACGGTCGACGGCCCTCATCAGCGCTGTATATCCTTCTTTATCCTGGGCATTAATATCAGCCCCATAATCCAACAATAAATTGATGATTTGTACTGCGGCCTCATTCGGTTTAACAGCCGCCTGCATTAGCGCCGTGTACCCATTCTTCGATTTGGCGTTTACATCAGCGCCTGCCTTCAATAGCTCTGTCACGACCTCCAGATAACCATTGAAAGAGGCCAACATCAGCGCCGTGGCGCCAAATCTGTTTTGTAAGTCAGGCGAGGCTCCATGTTGCAAAAGCAGCTTGACCGTATCGACATGTCCTTCATCGGCGGCAAGCATGAGAGCCGTTTGACCATGCCCGTCAGTCACATCGATCTCAGTCCCCTGATTGAGACTTTCTGCTATCTTGGCTGTGTCGCCACTTTCCGCAGCCGCGAGGAAATTTGAAATACGATCCATCGCCTTTGTGGCCTCTTGTTTCTGAGCAAACGTGTCATTGACTGGCAGCAAAACCGTCAATATGAACACAAACCCATTTATCAAAAATTGAGCTTGAACTAAATACCGGTTCTTCCCGCCTGGTGAAGATGCGAGTTTCCCACCACTTATGGCCATTCAATTGCTCCCACTCAATGTTAAAAGATATTTGCATTATGGAATAGCCCACACTCTGATAGGCACCCTTACTCTGAGAGGCGCCCCGGCAGGTACCCGACCAGGATTAGCACCTGGAATAAGTATATTAGAAGTTTGAGGGAAAAAATCGCAGCAATCAAGACCCAATTCGCAGCAATCAAGCTTGGTGGAGTCAGCCTCACTCTTTAAGCCGGTTTTATAATCCGGAATATAGGCATCTTGCAACAATTGAAACCGTGCTGCCAATAGGACCGCTCCCGAGTTAGGACCGCCTCTGTTACCACATCTACCTTTGTCATATTTATTCAAATTGTCCTGCAGATCGTCCTTGGATTCGTAGTATCTATCAATATGGGTATCCAACCCTCCTTTCTTAATCTTAATTTCACCCGTCTTCTCGTCCTTTACCTTTCTTTCATAGAAATTGCCTGGAATTCTCAAATTCAATTTATCAACACCAAATTCCACTATTCGATCCTTTAAATCTTGAGTTAAATTGACTATTTTTTCGATCAGTTTTTCACACTCCTTTTTTGATAATCTCTCTTTACGTTTTTCTGGCCCTTGCTTCGCGCGTGGTTTCGGATTTTTATCGCTACGAACGGAATCGCTGCCGCCACCGCCACCGCCTTCAAACGCCCTAAAGCCACCGCCGCCACCACCACTGCTGCAATTTAGATCAACAAAGATATCTGTGAACGGGGACCTGATTTCACATAGCTCACCATCTCTAAACACATCTATCCATAACCCCCTCGGATCAACGAAATTTACCGGATCATTTTGCACATAGCTGTACAGGTTCAGGCTCTGCGGATTCTCTAAACTCGCCGCCCCCATTCTGATCGGATCAGCCTGTGCGAACCGGCCATGCTGAGGGCTATAGAACCGGTTCACCGCATAGTGAAGTCCTGTGCCATCTCGCTCGTAGGTAGTGAATTTGCGTTTTTCTCCTGCGACACTTCCTCCCAGATCTTCTCCGAACGGCAAATGATCATTCGTCCCTATCACGGCGCCGTCGCCGTCTGTAATGACCCTCGTCGACAGGCGGTCCTGATGGTAGTACCTCTTCCCTGTCGCCTGTGTTGACCCGCCGCCACGCTCGTACTCGGCGATCACCTTATCTCCATCCCAGATGTAGTGGGTCACCACTCCTCCCACCACCTTCTTCACCCGGTGATTACTCGCGTCATAGCCGTAGCTTTCACTACCCGGCTCGCTCACGCTCACAATTCGATGCTCGGCGTCATAGGTGTACGTCCTGACCCCATCTCCGGTCACGTTGCCGCTCACATCGTAGCCTAAAGCCGTCCCGTTCACGCTCCATATGCGGTTCGTCCTTATTCCCCCAACATGCTCCATCATCGCATTTTGCAACAGGTTGCCGCCGCTTACCGCATCCCACACCGCCGTCCGGTTCCCGTGCCGGTCATAATCGTAGCGTCTCGCCCACGTCTCCCATCCCGTCGCCGTCACAAGCCTCCCAAGATTGTCATAGGTGAACGCCTGATTTCGACTCTGCCCGTTTATCGTCCCGGTGACCCTTACGACATGACCGCTGTTACCGGGCTTCGAGCCGTTTCCCATATGTCCCGCGACCGCGTCATAGCCATAGTTCAGGCTCATCAACGGACTGCCGTCTTTCGTCACCGTCTGTGACGTCAGTTGCAGCCGGTCATTGCTATAGCCAAAATTCTCCGTTGTCCCGTTACCGAGATTCTGACTGCTGATCTGCCCGTCCACTCTGTAATTGATCCCGCTCAGGTAGGTCTCCTGCGGATTGCCGGAGAAGTCCACCTTCTGCATGGCGGAGAGGCGCCCTTTGGCGTCACGCTCCATCTTCACCCGCTTACCGGACGGATAAGTCATAAACGTCATCTGACCTATTTCGTTGTACTCATATTGCTTCTGATAGCTTATGTTGTCGATCACTCGTATGCTAGACTGCAGCCGCCCGAAGTTGTCATAGGCATAGCTTTCACTTCCCGCCCCGTCCGTCACCATCGCTATCCGCCCCTTGCCATATGAGGAGGTCTTATAGCTAATGCTCACCGGCGCCGTCGGCGCCACGCCAGTGACGTTGTTATAACTCACGCCGGTCAGCAGGTTCAGAGGCCCGTACGTGTAGGTGGTCACCACTCCCCTCGCGTCCCTGCGGGTACTGACGGCGTCGAAGTCGGTGTAGGTGTACTCGGTCTTTCCCGCCTCCGGAGTGGTTTCGCTGACTAGCCTGCCCTTGGCGTCGCGCACGAATGTGCGGAGTTGTCCGCCTTGATTAGTCTGGGTCAGATTGTCCAGCACGTCATAGCTGTAGCTCGTCTCCCACTCCAGGTTGCCGTTAGCCGGATTTTGTTCGGTCACCTTCACCAGCCTACCTAATCCATCCATTTCACCCTTGCGCATGCGCCCCACCGTGTCCGTCGTGACGACAGTGGCGCCGCTTGTCATCGTTGCTCCATCGTAAGTTTTCTTAATGACCTGAGAATCAGGTAAGGTCACTTGGGTGATTCGCGACAGCGCATCATAGGCGTTTATGGCCCAGAACTGAGTGACGCCGGGCTGGGGATTGCCGTTCACGTCGCCGAGGTAAGGGTTCGATTGCTTCACCACCCTGCCCCAATTGTCGTAGACCACCGCAGTCATATCATAGCTGTTCGGGGCGTCTCCCGTCCCCGTTCCCGTCCGAACGCCCCGCCACGAGCCGTCGAACCATTGCTTCCTGGTGATTACTTTCGTTGTTCCCTGGTCGTCATAGCTGGTTCGACTAATGTAGGTCAACAGATCGTTCTCATTGTCGTCCCGCTCGAAGCTCGTCTTCACCTCCGCGCCGGTCGGCAAAGTCACTTGTTTGAGCCTGAGCGCGCTGTCATATTCGTAGCTAGTCAGCAACCCGTCCGGATTCCTCTCCTTTTTGACCAAGCCGGTGAAAAAGTTGTACTCGTAATTCGTTCGAAGATTCAGTTCGGTCTGAGAGTCAGGACCAGACCGGACCCAATCGGGCTGGGAATAAGCCGTCAGGGGGCTGAAGCCGATGAACTTCTTCACACAGCAACTCAGCTCTGCCCACACGAGGTTGCCGAAGATGTCATACTTCACCCGCCGCGTCGTCGACTCTTCCTCTTCTGGAGCGACCTTACTGAAAGTCGTGACGGCGGTGGCGTTTCCTCTCATCACTTTATCCTCATCATAGGCGGCGTCGTGATTCGGCGGGTAAAGACTAGAGTCCAGTCCGTAACTCTCGATCCCTTCCGAATAGTCGTCATAGGTGGTTTCGATTTTTCCCGTCAATTTATCATCAGCGTCGTTGTTATTATTCAACGCATCATAGATACTGACGCGCCTTGCCAGGCGAAGGAAGCGAGCGTCCAGGTAACTCTGGCCATCAATGTAGTCCATACGGGTGCGCCTTCTGACCTGGTAACCGGCCGCTTGTTTGTAGCCGCACTCATACACGTCAATCACTCTTCCGTAATGACCGTAGCTGAATCTGAACAACGTGCCCTGTCCATCCTCATCAATCGTTTCTACCTGTCCAATTTCCACCTCCCCGTCCGGACCGGTCACATAAGTGGAGACCTGCTTGCTTAGTGTCGATCCCGTCTCGCTGTTCCTCAGCTCAACCGAGGTTGCCTTGCCGAAGTTAGGCTGGCCGCTGTCGGTCCCCGTTGTCGTAACCTCTTCGAGGTTCATACCGACATGTCTTATTTTCACTTCTTCCGTCGCCCCAACCGTAGCGCGCGAATATTCGTATCTTGTTGGATCCGTCGCCGGCGAGCCGTCGGCGTCAGTCTTGCCCTGCCACCATTCTTCTCTGCGAGTGAACTGCGGAAAGTCATCCAGACTTCCAACCTGGTGGCGGCCGTAGGGGTCGCTCGGATCTATCGTCGTGTAGTTATACGTGGTATAGGCTATCTCCGTACCGTCGGCTATCGCTCCTTCCGCGCCTCTCATGCCGATGCGTCTCGATATCTTTCGCGGCATCCCGTAGCTGCTGTAATCCAAAAACAAAAACCCTCTGCCGGTCTGCGGGTAATAAACGCGTCGCACCACCTGGATCTGCGAGTTGTTCGCCGGGGCGTCTACTTCCAAATCGCCGAAGTCATACTTCAGAGTGATCGGCTGATAATGCACCCGGACGACCTCCTGCTGTACGCCGTTCTCGTCCGGCGCCTTGATCGCCGCCAGTTCGCCCGCAGGCTGCCCGGCGCCTACCGGGTACTCATTACCCACATCCCCGTAATAATGGAAGGTGACGTACCTGCCCTTCGTGTCGCGGACGGCGCTCAGCGCGGTGCGATGCCGGAACACCTGCACACAACTCCCTTCGCAGTAATCCCTGTAGGTCATGGTTATGGCGCCGCCGTTCGTGCCGATCATGGCAGTCGGCAGCAGACAGCCGTTGACGCTGCTGTAGATCGTTCGGCTTCCGTCCGGGTAGCGCATCTCGCCGCTCCACGGGTCGAACTGCAAGAAGGAGCCGTCGTCCGACTCGTGGAGCCAGCGGCCGGTCGCTGCGTTATATTTGGCCGCCAAGTGTGTCCGCGTGCCGTCGCCTTCCACCAACAGGTAATCGCCCGGGTTGTTGCCGCTCCCTACGCCACTACCGTCGCCGGTAGCGGTGGCGTTGTAGTTGCGGATGATCTTGCCATAGCCCATCGACCATCCGGGAGCCGGATACGCCCCGACATAATTGAACGTTAGTTTCCCGTTATCGGTATTCCACACCCTACTGTTCAGCGTCATGTCGATGCTATCACTGACGCCCCTGCCGCCGACGCTAACCACCGGCATGTTGAACTGATAGTTGTCGCTGCCGAGCTGCGTACTGGTCGGGACGCCGTCGCCGCCTTGACTAGTCGCCGTGAACCGAGGGTTGCCAACGGCGTTCCTGAAATGCGTGGCGAGAGAGCCGGGCGCCGGCGACGGGTCCCAATCCAGCGACACGCCATTACCGTCAATCAGGCTTTGCTGCGCCGGGGCGACTGCAGCCGACTGCGGCGCGAACGCGGAAGACTGCTCGGCGGCGCAGTCGTTAGTCGGGTCGATGTCCGCCTGCTGATTCGATCCCGTCGGACGACTCCCGATCCGCACTTCGACCGGGATCTCCTTACTCACGCTGCCGCACTGGACTACCACGGTGGTATTCCCCACACTCATGGCCTCCACCTGGCCGAACGAGGATACTCTGGCGACGGAGATGCCTGGGCTGCTCCAACTCATCCCGACTCCGTGGACCACCTTTTTACTGCTGTCACCTGGATCGACGTCAAGCGCGATCGGCGTCAAGGTGTAACGCTCGCCGACAAACATGACCAGTTGTCTCGGGCAGACTTGCAGTTCATCAACCTGTTCCGCTTGCGCCGCCGCTGAAGCAACCATGCCGGGTCGCGCGCTTAAAGCCTTGACGAAGCGGTCTAACGCGCCGCCACCGCTACTCGCGACATACCGGTTCGCGGCGGCGCTCATCGTCCGCCAAGTCGCTCGCGCTGCGCGTGCGAGGCCGTCCGCCTGAGTGGGGCTGAGCGGCGTTGCAAGTATCACGATCATGGCGATGGCCAGAGCGCGGCGGAGTATGGGCTTGAGCCGCCCCAGGCCCAATCCGCGCCACAACGACAGCGCGCGCCCGGTTACGGCCCGTACTCTCTCCGGCGCCAGTCCGGCGAGCTTTTGCTTGCCGAGACGCATGACGGCGCCGACACGCGACATGACTTTGAAAATCGGTGAAAAGGCGGCGAGAAAATGTCCGACAAACTTCAGTTTGTCGGAGATCGGCGCGAGCAGGCTCTTGCCAACACTTGCGACTTTCAGTTTGTCGAAGGCCTCCGCGAATAGTCTCTTGCCGAAGTCTGCGACATTCAGTTTGTTCGAGGTCCATTCAAGTAGTCTCTTGCCAGAGCCCAGGACAAACTTAAGTTTGTCGGACACGGCGCCCGCAATCCGGAATAACTCTCCAAGTCGCGATGCGATCTGATCTCGCAGGCGCGACACAACTCCGGCGGCGGCTTTAGCGAACTGGCTGCGCGCTTGCCGCCAGTTGATCCGGAGCAGGAGAGCCAATACGCCACATGCAATCAATAAAGCCAATCCCGCCCAGACGAGCGGGTTCGCTAGCCATCGGCTTGGAGCGCTCAGATATGGCCATGCGGCTTTCGGGCCGGCGTCAGATCCCGGCGGCAACAGCATGCCTGTTTGTTTGTTGGTGTCAGCCGGCGCGGACTTGTTCGTCGCGGCTTCTGGATACAGATGCCGCTGGGGAATGATCTGCTTGCGCGTCGAGGCGCTGCTCCACAGCAGGCGGACTTCGGCCTTCCCCCCGGCGTTGTAATACTCCACGCGGACATCCGCCTTCTCGGCCGCTTTCAGCGCGACTGGCGCGCTGCTGGTCTGCCGTTCGAATGGCAACTGCCAGCGGTCGATCACCAACTGGTTATTCACCCAGAGCCTGACGCCGCCGTCGCTCAACAGGTAGAACGTGTAGGCTTCACTCGACGGCGCGGCGAGTTGGCCACTCCACCTCACACTGAAGCCGTCCGCCGGTAGCGCCTTATCGGGGCCGTTACCTCTCCAGTTGAAATTGACGATGGGGTCGGTGCGCTGAAGCGTCGGCTGACCACTCAATGTCGTAGTGCCAAAGTAGCGAGCCGTCAGACCTCTCGGTTCCGCATCCGTCGCCGAATTCACTCCTCCGGCTGCGTTTGTAGGGGAGTTGTAGGACCCGGTCTCTTCACACTCACAGCTACACAGTGAAGGATCCCAATAACAATTAGCGCCAGGGCACTCCACCTCGACGCATATCGGCCCAAGTTGCCGGATCTGAAACGTCCGACCTGCTATCGTAAGAGTCCCGAAGCGTTCGCCATTCTGCTCGCCCCAGCTATCGACCGTATAATTGACGCTGCCATTGCCAGAGCCGCTCGCCCCTGAGATGATGTGGATCCACGCATCACTACTTGTCGCTGACCAGCCACAAACCGCCGCCACCGATGATACCGTAAAGCTACCCGAGCCACCGAATTGGTCAAAGTTGGCACCTAGTTCGGGAGAAATTACATAGCCACATTGAGTAACAGTAAAGGCCTGCCCGCGAACCAAGATGGAGCCTGTGCGCGAACCGCCGTTGTTGGCATGCACATTGAAGGTCACCGGCCCACTGCCAGTATTGTTCGTACCTCCGCCAGTGATGGTGATCCAGCCGTTGTTGTTCTCCGCATTCCAGATGCAGCCCGCCCCGGTTATGACATTGAAGAATACTCCGTTCTCGCCCCCGACGCCGACCAACCGGCTGCCCGGACTGAAGGCAAATGTGCAACTGGCTTGGTTCGGCAATTGGGTGACGGTAAGTGTGGCGAAGGTCTGCCCTCCCACCTTAATTGAGATTGAGCCGACGCGCTGCTGACCGATATTAGCGGTTACCGAATAGTTGATAGTTTTCGAACCGACATCTTTCGCCGGTGAAGCGGTGAGCCAACTGGTGTCGCTGGAGACGGCGTCCCAGGCGCAGCCCGCGCCGGCCGTCAAAGTTACCGGTCGGGCGCCGCCCCCTTGAGGGAACGTATCGTTGGTTAGGTCGAGAGAATAACCGCAGCTGGACGGATTCGGCGCCTGGGTGATGGTGAACGACTGGCCGTTTACGGTGATCGTCCCGACGCGTTGCGGGCCGCTGTTGGCCGCCACGGTGTAGTTGACCGTGCCGCTGCCGGCGCCGCTCGAACCGCTGTTGATGGTGATCCAGCCCGCGCTGGGGATGGCGGTCCAATCGCAGCCTGGCGGGATGGAAACGTCGAAGGAGCGGGTTTCGCCGCCTTGCGGCAGGGGCGGGGGGGCAGGGCTGAGGGCGGGCACGCAAGACCTATCCTCGCTCGATATCAACCTGCCTCCGGCGTAGACATATTCTTTGAGTTTGGTCGAGACCGGACGCGGAAGCACCTGAACGGCAATGTTTGGCGTCGTCGCCCCAAACCATTCTACGCCGTCCCGGACCATTCGCCATTGAAAGTTGTAGGAACCCGGACTGCCGGGCGCCTTCACCTCGAAGGAAAAGGTGGTCGTGGCCCCCGGGCTGACCGAATCGCCCGGCAAAAGGTTCACGCGATTTGTAGTAGTCATCCAGATGGTATTGTCCTGCGGATTTTGAGATCCCAGTCGATACGCTTGCCCCGGCGTCCACGTGGTGGTCCCCTGGTTGAGCATGCTGACGGTGACCGCATAGGATTCGCCCGCAGTCATGGTCGCC
>Ga0209382_10012054_pt1 | contig 10695 bp, 10 predicted proteins | sample SoiMetdeltSBSDD5_FD_187599 | JGI IMG/M metagenome (GOLD analysis project Ga0209382, IMG submission 187599) | Bulk soil microbial communities from a Populus tree surrounding site in Tennessee, USA - Soil MetaG P. deltoides SBSDD5 (SPAdes) (version 2) | ecosystem: Environmental > Terrestrial >...
ACGACGCCGACAAACGACGAACCGTTGCCGTAGCGCGCGCGGCGCCGCTCTCGACCGTCACGGCCGTGCCATCCTCGGCGAAATCGCGATGCACATAGCCGAGCGCAACTGGACCATTCATCGCCGGTGACCAGACCGCGCTCGTGATCACACCAATCTCTCGTGGGTCGGAGGCCAGGCGGATACGATCCCCCGCGGCTGGCACCGCGGCGGTGCGGTCAATCGTCAACCCCACCAGCCGTCGCGCCACGCGACCGTGACCGCGATGCAGCACGCGCACGATGACCTCCTGGCCGACGTAGCAGCCCTTGGTCATGCTGAGCGCGCGCTCGTCGATGCCGGCCTCGAGGGGAATCGTGTCCTCGGTCATGTCGTGCAGAAACCGCGGCCGCTCGTGCTCGACGCGCAACACCTCGGCGGTCTCATCCTCGAAGCGCGAAACACCGGCGGCGACAAGTGCGTCGATCAGCGCCGGCGCGGCGCTGCGGTCGACGATCAAATCGAAGCCGGACACGCCGAGATCGTCCCGGCGAACGACGAGCACGCTGCCGGAACGCCACGGAGCACGGCGATTGCCCAGCACCGGGAGCGACTCGAGCTCCTCGCGGCGGACGTCGCCGCCAACGAGCGATGCCACGACCGCCGCGGAGGCGGGACCGAAGACGCCGACCTGCGCCGTCGACGCGGTCTCATTTGTCACCTGCGCGTCTTCACTGAAGATGAAGCGGTCGAGATGCGCGGCCACCTTGTCGCCGACGGCCGGCTCGAGATCCATGACAATCGCCTCGCCGGTTTCGACGACGAACATGTCGGCGATCATGCGTCCCTGCGCGGTGAGCAGCGCGGCATAGCAGCCCTGCCCAGGCGCGAGCGCGACGATGTCGTTGGTCAGCAGCCCCTGCAGGTAGTCGCGCCGGTCACCGCCGGTCAGGCGCAGTCGCGCGCGGGACGAACGATCGATGAAGCCGGCGGCTTCGCGGACGGCGCGGTAGTGGTCGAGTGAAAACATGGCCGGCCTGCTGATATCCTGAGGAGCTATGCAGGTACTTCAATATTGTACCGCCGCTTTGCTGGCGGCGTCGGCCGTGTGGCCGTTGCCGCCGCAGGCGCCTGCCGCCGCGGATCCGGCCCTGGGCGAGGCGAGCTTCACCATCTTCAGCCGTGGTGTCGACATCGGGCGGGAGCAGATCGCCATCGCCCGCTCCGGCGCCGAGTGGATCATCACGGCGACCGGACGAGTTGGCGATCAGACGCTCAACCGGTTCGAGTTGAAGTACACGGCCGACTGGCAGCCTGTGCAGTTGCGGCTCGAAGCGACGCTGGCGGCGAAGGACCGGAAGCAGTCGCTGCGGCTGCTGACCTCGTTCGCGGTGACGTCGGCGATCAACGAGATCACGCAGGACGGCAGCACGACGTCGAAAACCGATCAGATTTCCGCGCGGGCCATCGTCCTGCCCACCAACGTCTTCGCCGGCTACGAGGCGCTGGCCGCGCGTCTCGCGACCGCGCCGCTCGGCGCCGAGCTGATGACCTATGTGCCGCCGCGCGGGGAAATCAAAGTGGTGGTGAAGAGCGTCACCAGCCAAGACATCATGACGCCGGCGGGCGTCGTCAAGACGCGCCGCTTCGATCTGATCGCCAATGACGGCGTCAGCGCCACGGGCACGTTCGCGCTGTCTGTCGCCGTCGATGAGCGGTCGCGCCTCGCGAAGCTCGAGGTTCCCGGCGCGGCGCTGTCCGTGATTCGCAACGACATTGCCGGCGTGGCGGCGCGCGCGCTCACCGCCCGCAACCCCACCGACGCCGATGTGATGCTGCCCGGCAACGGCTTCAGCATCGCCGGAACCTTGACCACTCCGCCGGCCATGGGCCGGCTGAAACACCCGACGATCGTCCTGGTCGGTGGCGCGGGCTCGGTCGATCGCGACGGCATCGTCGCCGGCATTCCCATCCTCAGCCAGCTCGCCGGCGCGCTGGCGCAACAAGGATTCCTGGTGATGCGCTACGACCGGCGAGGGGTCGGTCAAACCGGCGGGCGCACCGAATCCGCCACGCAGCGCGACTATGCCGACGACCTGATTGCGGTGATCAAGTGGCTGTCGCGTCGCGACGATGTCGCGGAGCGGCGGCTGACAGTGATGGGATACGCCGATGGCGGTCCGATCGCGCTGCAGGCGGCGGCGCGTGAAAAAAAGATCGCGTCGCTGGTGCTGCTCGCGGCCGCCGGCACCCGTGGCACCGAACTGGTGCTCGAGCAACAACAGCGCGAGCTGGAGCGCCTCAAGCTGCCGGAAGCGGAGCGCGCCGCCAAGATCGATCTGCAGAAGCGGATTCATGCGGCGGTGATCGAGGGCGAGGGCTGGGACGCGCTCCCGGAGGAAGTGCGACGCCCCGCCGATACGCCCTGGTTCCGCAGCGTGCTGCTGTTCGATCCCGCTGAGGTCATGCCGCGCGTCAAGCAGCCGATGCTCATCGTCCACGGCGAGCTCGACACCGAAATCCCGTCGCAGCACGCCGACAAGCTTGGCGAGCTGGCCCGAAACCGCAAGAAGGACGCCGGGGCGGCTGAAGTGGTGCGCGTCCCCGGCGTCAATCACCTGCTGGTGAAAGCGACCACCGGAGACGTCCAGGAGTATCCCGTGCTGCCGGAGAAGAGCGTCAGTCCGGAGATCGCCGCGGCCATCATTCGCTGGCTCAAGGCGTCCGCTTCATGACGAGATTGATGAAACGCGAGTTCATGCACCTGCTCTTCGAATCAAGCCGCGAGCGAGCATCGTGAGCGAGCCACGCGATCGGCGCGCGCCGGCGAAGCGGCGCGCGAGAGCGCGTGTGGGGGAGTCCCAGGGGCGAAGCCCCTCGGTTGAGATAGACTGCGCCTCATGAAGGTCGGCATCACGAAAGAGCGCGGCGCGGGTGAAACGCGCGTGGCGGTGATTCCCGCGGGCGTCGCGACGTTAGTGAAGGCGGGACTCGGCGTGGCGGTCGAGGCCGGTGCAGGCGTGGCGGCCGGATTCCCGGATGCCGCCTATCAGGCGCAAGGCGCGGAGATCCTGTCGCGTGCCGAGACGCTGGCCTCCGCGGACATCGTGCTGCAGGTTCGCGCGGTGTCATCGGACAACGGCGCGTCGAGCGCGAGCGAGTGGCGACGCGGACAGACCGTGATCGGGTTTGCCGACCCGCTCGGCTCGCCGCAAACGATCGGCGCCGTGGCGGCCTCGGGTGCGACTTTGCTGTCGATGGAGCTGATGCCGCGGATCACGCGCGCGCAAAGCATGGACGCGTTGTCGTCGATGGCCACCATCGCCGGCTACAAAGGCGTGCTGCTGGCCGCGAATCAGCTGCCGCGCATGTTCCCGATGTTGATGACCGCCGCCGGCACGGTTGCTCCGGCGCGCGTATTCGTGGTCGGCGCCGGCGTCGCCGGATTGCAGGCGATCTCGTCGGCGCGGCGGCTCGGCGCGAAGGTCGAGGCCTACGACGTGCGGCCGGCCGTCAAGGAACAAGTCCAGAGCCTCGGCGCCCGGTTCGTCGAGCTGCCGCTCGAGGCCGGCGACGCCGAAGACAAAGGCGGCTACGCGAAGGCGCAGGACGAATCGTTCTACCGGCGCCAGCGCGAGATGATGCTGAAGGTGGTGGCGGCGAGCGACGTCGTGATCACCACCGCGTTGATCCCCGGTAAGCGCGCGCCAATCCTCATCACCACCGAAATGGTCGAAGCGATGCCGCCGGGATCGGTGATCGTCGATCTCGCGGCGGAGCGCGGCGGCAACTGCGAGCTGACGCGGCCCGACGAGATCGTCGTGCACAACGGCGTGCAAATCGTCGGCCCCTCGAACCCGCCGGCGCTGGTGCCGTATCACGCCAGCCAGATGTATTCGAAGAACATCATCACGTTCCTGCAGCATCTCCTGGGCAAGGACGGCGCCAAGCAGCCGGCGCTGGCGCTCGATGCCAACGACGAGATCACGCGCGAAACGCTGCTGACCCGTGACGGGGCGGTCGTCCATCCGCGCGTGAAAGATCTTCTGGACGCGAAGGCCTGAAGACGCGGCGGCGATCGACCGATATCGCGGTCGACCATGTGGGTAATCAACACCGCCGAGCGCGTCGACCAACCTTTTACTTTTCGGCTTAGCGCCGGCAGCATCAAGACCATCGGCCGCGCCCCGCGCGCCGACTTCATCGTCGACGCCGCTCTGGTCTCGCGCGTGCATTGCCGCTTGTCGGCCGGCGCCGCCGATCTCGAGGTCGTGGACCTCGCCAGCACCAACGGGACCTTCGTCAATGGGGCGCGAGTCGAACGCGCCGTGCTGAGGAACGGCGATACGCTCGCGGTCGGCAAGGTCGAGTTCGTCGTGTCGCGACGCACCGACAGTTCCGTAACCCAGTAGACAATTCCGTTCGCCGATCGGGCGCCACCCACGGTTTTGGGGTTTAGTGCGCGCCCCGGCGCTGGCATCTGGTTTTCAATCGGCCCAAGCGACGCCGTGCGCCGCGCCTTTGAATCCTTCACCTTCGACCGTCTTCTCACGACGCTGCTGTTCCTGACGATGGCCATCGTCTGCGCGCTGACACCGATGCAGACCGACAGCTGGTGGCAGCTGCGCGCCGGGCGAGACATGTGGGAATCGGGCCGCATCATGCTGTCCGACGTGTACTCGCACACGTCGTACGGCACGTTCTGGCTCAATCACGAGTGGCTGGCCGAGGTGGTCTACTACGCGGCCTACCGCGCCGGCGGGTTGCCGGGCGTCACGCTGCTCGCCACCGCGCTGATCGTGGGCGGCTGGACGATCGTGTGGCAGCTCACGGCGGGATCGGTACGCGGGGCCTGGCTGTGGACGCTGCCGGCAATCGTGCCCGCGTGCATGTGGTGGGAGCCGCGGCCGCATGCGTTCTCACTGTTGTTCATTCCGCTGAGCGTGTGGCTGGTGTCACGCGGACGGTTCGCGTGGCTGCCGCCCGTTTTCCTCCTCTGGGCCAACTGCCACGGCGGCGTCTTGCTGGGACTGGTGCTCGTCGGCGCGGCGCTCGGGGCCCGCGTGCTGGCCGAGCCACGAAGCTGGACGCGTGCCGCGCTCACCCTCGCCGCGTGCGTCGTCGCGGTGACGGCGACACCTTTCGGTATCGCGTTCTGGATCGAGATTCCGCGATCGCTGGCGCGGATCCGGCTCTATCCGCTCGACGAATGGAAGCGGCCTGAGCTCCTGGACGTTCACATGCTGCCGTTCTGGGTGATTGCCGTTGTCTTCTGCGCCGTCACCGTGCTTCATCGCCGCCGGATACTCGAGCGGCAACCGGGCGAAGCGCCAATTCTCGCGACCGCCCTGATCCTGCTGCCGGCCGCGGTTGCCGCTCGCCGCAACGTCGGACCGTTCCTGATGCTCGCTATTCCGGCGCTGACGCTCCTGCGCGATCATCATGCGACTGCCGTCGCGCATCATGCGACTGCCGTCGCGGGTGGTCACAGAGCACTGGCCCCGGCATCGCCGAATCGCCCGCTCCTCAACGTTGCGCTCGCCGCGACAGCGACCGCGGTCGTGATCGCAACCGTCGCGTGGGCCTACCATCACGAAATCCCGCGGCTGCGGTGGCGGCCGGTGCCCACGCCGGCGCTGGCGGCCTTGCACGCGTGTGAGGGCAACCTCTACAACCGCTACGACGAAGGCGGGGAGCTGTTGTGGTTCGCGCCGTCGCGGCGCGTGTTCATGGACGGCCGCCAGGATCCGTTTCCGCCCGCGCTCGTCCTCGAACACATTCGCGTCGAAGTCGACGGCGCCGACTATCGTCCGGTGTTCGCGCGGCACGACATCAAGTGCGCCTATCTTCCGACGATCTCGCCGACGGCGACGGCCTTGACCGCGTCCGGCTGGATGACGCTGTATCGCGACGACCGGCTCGTGGTGCTGCGCGCCAACTGATCGCGGCCGATCGCGCCGCGCCACTCACCCGATCAAGAACGGATTCGAGCGTTTCTCGCGGCCGATGGTCGTCGGGTCGCCATGGCCCGACAGCACCGGTGTCTCGTCCGGGAACGCAAACAGCACCTCGCGGATGGATCGCAGCAACGTCTCGAGATCGCCACCGGGGAGATCGGTGCGGCCAATCGATCCGGCAAAGAGCGTGTCGCCGACGATGAGCGTGCGCGACGGATCGTCCTCACGACCCACCTCGAGACACACTCCGCCGGGACAGTGGCCTGGCGTGTGATGCACCCAGACGGCGTACTCGCCGAAGCGCCACGGCCCCCCGCCATCGTAGAAGAAATCGACTGGAGGCTGGCGGCTCACCCGGAAGCCGAACGCGATCCCCTGCTGCACGACTGCCTCGTAGAGGAAGTTGTCGTCGCGGTGCAGGCCAACCGGTGCCCCGAATGCCGACTTCGCCCGCGCAACGCCGGTGATGTGATCGAGATGCGCGTGGGTCAGCAGAATGTAGTCAATCGTGAGCCCGTGCCCACGGGCCGCGTCGATGAGCAAGTCGACCTCGTCCCCCGGATCGACGACCACTCCGTGCCGGGTCATCTCACAGCCGAGGACGTAGCCGTTCTTCATGAACGGGTCCACCGCCCGTATTTCCTGAATCATCTGAGCCCCAAAAACGACCATTCTCGCATTGAGAGGCATGGGGGACACAATGCCCGCTCCGACTGAAACCCGAGTGCACACCAGCCTGTTGGCCGCGATCGAAAAGCGGTGTCTCATCGCCATGGCGCGGCGCCTGCCCGCTTGGGTGGGATCCGATCACCTGACGGCGCTGGGCGCGTTCGCCATGCTCGGTGCCGGCGTCGCATTCTGGATGGGCAAAAGCCATCCCGCCGCGCTCATCGCCGTCGTCGTGCTGCTCGCCGTCAACTGGTTTGGCGACAGCCTCGACGGCACCCTGGCGCGCGTGAGGCATCAGGAACGGCCGCGCTACGGGTTCTACGTCGACCACGTGCTCGACGTGGTCGGCATATTGTTCTTGTTCGCCGGACTCGTCGCCGGCGGCTTCATGACGCCGATCATCGGTGCGGGCTTCCTGCTCGCCTACTATCTCCTGACGATCGAGATCGCGCTGGCAACGCACACCGTCGGCACGTTCAAGATCTCGTACTGGAAGGTCGGACCGACCGAGCTGCGCCTGCTGTTCGCCGCCGGCACGCTCCAGCTCCTTCGCTCGCCCGACGTGGTCCTCTTCGGCCACCGCTATCTGCTGTTCGACGTCGGGTCGATGGTGGCCATCGTCGGCCTGCTGGCAACGTTCCTGGCCTCCGCGATTGGCAACACGGCCACACTCTATCGGCGCGAGCCGTTGCCGCCGCGCCCCGATGCACATCAATGGAAGGGCCTGAGCCGAGTCGGTGCAAGGCAGACTATGATGAAGGCATGGTTCTGATCGCCGTTGACGACTTTCTGTTTCGCTCGAAGATTCGCGCCACCGCCAAGGCCGCCGGCGTTGACGTGACCTTCGCGAAAACCTCCGCAGAGATGTTGGAGCTGGCGCGAACCCTGCGGCCCTCTCTGGCGATCTTCGATCTCAACAGCGCCGCCCTCGCGCCAGTGGAAACCATCGCGGCCATGAAGCAGGACGCCGCGCTGGCCGATATTCGCACCCTCGGCTTCGTCTCCCACGTCGATACCGCCCGCATTGCCGCCGCTCGCTCCGCCGGAGCCGACGACGTCCTCCCGCGATCGGCCTTTGCCGGAAACCTCGCCGAGATTCTGCTCGGCGATCGAGCGGCGCAGCCCTGAACATCCACGAGATTCGTGCCGCGGCGGAGCGGATAGCGCCGCACGTGCTCCGCACGCCGCTTCGCGCCTCGCCATGGCTGTCGTCATGCGCAGTCGCCGACGTGCGCCTCAAGCTCGAAGTCCTGCAACCGACCTTTTCCTACAAGATCCGCGGCGCCATCAACGCCGTGCAGAAACTCGTCGACGAGCGGGGCCGCGACATCCCCCCGCTCGTCACCGCGTCGGCAGGAAATCATGGTCGGGCGCTCGCCCACGCCGCGCGCATCGCCGGCCTTGCTCTCACCGTCTACGTGCCTCGGGAGGCACCACGAACCAAGCTCGACGCCATCCGCGCCGCCGGCGCCACTCTTGAACCGTGCCTCGACTACGACGACGCGGAACAGCGGGCGAAGGCCGCCGCGACGGCGAGCGGGGCGCTGTACATTTCGCCCTACAGCCACCCCGACGTGATTGCCGGCGCCGGCACGATTGGCCTCGAAGTCCTCGACGACTGGCCGGAGGTCGACGTGATCGTGGTCCCGATCGGGGGCGGAGGATTGATCAGCGGTATCGCAATTGCCGCGGCTTCGTGCGCCACCGCGTCGGTTGCCGGCGTCGAGGTCGCGGCGTCGAACCCGTTCACGCGTGGGCTGGCGGCGGGACGCATCGTTCCGATCGACGTGCAGCCTACGCTGGCCGACGGATTGGCCGGCAATCTCGATCCCGAGACCGTCACCTTCGAGATCGTTCGGCGGCTCGTGCCGACGATTGCCGTGGTCGACGAGGACAACCTGCGCGAAGCGATGGCCGGCACGGTCGAGCGCGAGAAGCTGGTCGTGGAAGGCGCCGGCGCTGCGGCAATTGCCGCGATTCTGTCTTGCCGCCTCGACGTCCGCGAGCGGCGGGTCGCGGTGATTGTCTCCGGCGGCAACATCGATACCGAAAAGTTGCGAAGTCTGCTCTAGGGATTCTGCAGCATCCACCACGCCGCGATCGCCAGCGCGATTACGGCCACCGCAATCAGCATCCATATGCCGCTGCTCTGTTTCGGCTGAACGGGAATCAGCTCCTTGGGCGCCGCATTTCCTTCACGGGCATCGAGCGCTGCGCCAATCTTCCGGAGTTCCGCGGAAACCGTAACCGCGTTCGCGGGACGTGACTCCAACGGCTTCCCCAACAGGCGAGAGACCAGCGCGTTGAGCTCCGGCGGGGCCGCCGGCCCCAGGCCCATCGGCGGCGCCGGCTGACGAATGACATTGATGACCGTGGCCGACGGCGTCGAAGACGCAAACGGGCTGCGGCCGCTGAGCATCTCGTGCAGAATCACGCCGACCGAGAACAGATCGCTGCGGGCGTCGATCGCCGTGCCGAGCGCCTGCTCGGGCGAGAGGTATGCGGCGACGCCAAGGGGATCGCTGGCCAGCCCGTCGGGCGACGACGCCGCGAGACGCGCGCGGCCGCCAGTCGTCCAGCGCGCGAGCCCGAAATTGAGGACCTTTACGCTGCCCTTGGGCGTGACCACGACGTTCTCGGGCCGAAGGTCGCCGTGCACCAGGCCGCGCGAATGCCCTTCCGCCAGGGCGTCGGCGATCTGCGCGACGATTTCGAGACTGCGGCGCATGTTGACCGCGTGTCCACCCATCTCGTCGCGCAGCGATGGTCCGGCGGCAAACTCGTACGCCAGATAACAGCGGCCGTCCTGTTCGATGACGTCGAAGAGCCACGCAATGTTGGGATGATTGAGGACCGTGGCCGCGCGGGCATCGGCAAGAAAGCGCTCGCGATCCGCGGGGTCGGCAATCAGTTCCGGGATCGGCGTCATCAGCGCGACGGTGCGGCCGACCTTCAGATCGCGGGCACGGTAGACGTCGCCGAGGGCTCCGACGCCAAGCCGTTCGAGAATGTTGTAATGGGCGATCGGCTGCACGTCCCGGTCTCGATCAGGACTTCTTGGGCCGAGACGGCCGAAGCTCGATGCGACTCGGCAGGCTGCGCTCGGGAAATGTTACGAGATCGATGACGAGATTGGCGATGTCCTCGGGCTGAATCTTCCAATCGTATGCGCCCGCGGGCAGCTTGTCCGCCGGAGCCTTGGCGAAGCCGGAGCCGCCGAATCCGGTAGCGACCGATCCCGGAGCAATGCAGCTCACGCGGATCTTGTCGTAACGAACCTCTTGCATCAGCGCCTCGGTAAACGCGTCGAGTCCGGACTTCGACGCGCAGTAGGCCGCGCCGCCGACGAAAGGATTCCGGCCGGCGAGACTGCTGACGTTGATGATCCAGCCGCCGCCCCGGCGGCGAAGGTGCGGAATCGCGGCGCGCGAGCAATAGAACACCGCGCTCAAGTTCGTGCCGATGATCTCCTGCCAGTGTTCGGTCGTCATCTCCGCGACGTTCGCGAACCAGCCGACACCGGCGTTGTTGACGAGCAGATCGAGACCGCCCATCTTCTCCACCGCCGAATCGATCGCCGCGGCCGCCTGCTCGGGACGGCTGACGTCCGCGCGCACGGCATGGATCCGTCCGCCGGACGCGGCGCGGAGATCGTCGTCGCTGCGCCCGGTGATCGCGACCTGCCCCCCGTGAGCCGCAAGGGCGGCGGCGATGGCGCGGCCGATTCCGCGCGAGCCGCCGGTGACCACCGCCGCGATCGCGCTGAGGTCCGCCGCGGCAGTTTGAGGCGCCGTCTCCATCGACACTAGAATAGTCGAGTCCTGTGGGTTTCATCGCGATTGTCGGAGGCGGGCCGCTTGGCGGCGCCGTAGCGCATGCGCTCGCGGTTCGCGATCGCGTTGCCGAAGTCCGTCTGATCGATCCGGCGGGCGATCCTGCCGGGGCGGTCGTGCGCGGCAAGACGCTCGACATCCAGCAATCCTCGCCAATCGACAACTTCACCACTCGCCTGTCGTCTGGCGCATCGATTCACGCGGCGGTCGGTGCCGGCGTGGTCGTGGTGGCCGATGCCGCTGCGGGGGCCGAACAC
>Ga0209382_10012055_pt1 | contig 10695 bp, 5 predicted proteins | sample SoiMetdeltSBSDD5_FD_187599 | JGI IMG/M metagenome (GOLD analysis project Ga0209382, IMG submission 187599) | Bulk soil microbial communities from a Populus tree surrounding site in Tennessee, USA - Soil MetaG P. deltoides SBSDD5 (SPAdes) (version 2) | ecosystem: Environmental > Terrestrial >...
TGTTAAGCGTTCGCACACAGACCGTGTCGAACGCGCGCAAGGCCCGCAGCGCCACTCCGTCCAGCGCCGAGCTGAGCTCGGTGAAACCATCCAGTGAGCAGTATCGAGGGATGGTGCGCAAGTCCAACTCCTTACCGTGTGAACTGTCTGCGAATTTCCGGCCCTGACGTCGCCAAGTATTAACCAGCCCAAAGAATCGGTCAAGAGCCCGCCCGCCTTCAGAATTTTGCCCCCGCCGCGGTCAAGTGCCGCTCGTAGGCCTTGGTCTCGAGGATCTCCTTGATGGCTTCGACCGCCGCCTCGAGCTCCGCGTCCGCGGTGTAGAAATGCGGTCCCAGCCGGATGCCGGCGCCCGGCCGGAAGTCGACCAGGATGTCGCGCAGCGCCAGCTCGCGGACGACCGCGCCCGCGTGCGGCACGTCGATGATCACCGAGCCGCCGCGCTGCCCGGCCTCGCGCGGCGAGTTGACGCGCCATCCTGCGGTGTCGGCCAGCTCGATCAGCCGCGAGGTCTGGCGCACCGACTTGGCGCGGATGCGCCCGACGCCGATCTCGTTGATCAGGTCGTAGCCGCTCTCGGCCGCGTAAAGCGCCGGGATCGCCGGCGAGCCGTGGAGGAAGCGGCGGGCGTCGTCGGCGTAGTCGATCTCTCCCGGCTCGAAGGCGAAGGGCGCGCGGTGCGCCATCCAGCCCGTGACCTTCGGCCGGAGCCGGTCGCGCAGCTCGGGACGCACGTAGAGGAAGCCCGCGCCCGGCCCCCCGCAGAGCCACTTGACCGAGCCGCCGGTGACGAAATCGACCCCGAGCTCGGTGACGTCGAAGGGGACCGTGCCCGCCGATTGGTAGACGTCGAGCACGACAAGCGCGCCGACCCGGTGTGCCCGCTCGACGATCGCCCGCGCGTCCTGGATGTAGGCGCTCTTGAAGAGCACGTGCGAGACGGGGACGAGCAGCGTCTCCTCGTCGATCGCTTCGAGCAGCCGCCCGGTATCGATCGTCACCCCGTCTTCGCTCGGCACCTCGACGACGCGCCCGCCCGCCGCCCGCGCGTGGGCCTCGTAGACGTACATCACCGACGGGAAGTTGAGCGCCTCATAGACGATTTTGTTGCGCCGCCCGGCAAGATCGAAGCAGGAGAGGATGATCGACTGGCAGACCGAGACGTTCTGGTGCATGACGACCGAGCCCGGCGCAGCCCCCAGGATCCGGGCGAGCTTGTCGCCGGTGGTCACCGGCATCTCCCACCAGCCCTCGGCCCAGGCGCGGATGCCGCGCGTCGCCCACGTCTCGGCGTATTCCTGGAGCCGATCGTAAACCCGGCGCGGCATGGCGCCGAGCGAGTGGCTGATGAGGTAAGTCGTCTGCCCGAGGATCGGGAAGTGTTCGCGGTAGGCCAGCAGGTCGTCCATGAGAGTTTTTACTTTTCGGTCAGCTGCGGTAGCATCAGGGCGGCTTGCATGGCCGTCACCCGGGAGCAAGAATAGCAGATTTGCAGCGGGAAGTTGACGGAGGGGCAGCAATTTCGGGCGCCGGGCAAGTCAGCTACTTGCCCGGCGCCGACGCCGGGGGAGCGTGGAGAATCCGCCAAGCGCACGAACGGAATGGGTGCTCACGGGGGAGGCCTGGGAGCTATTTCTCGCCAGCCTCGACCCGGACCCGGCCCGCGCCGGGGAGAAGTACGAGGCCCTGCGCCAGATGCTCGTCAAAATCTTCGACTGGCGCGGGGCGCGCTTCCCCGAGGAGTGCGCCGACGAGACGCTCAACCGCGTCGCCAGGAAAATCGGCGCCGGCGAGACGATCCGCGACATCACCACTTACTGCCACGGCGTCGCCCGGCTGGTCTTCCTCGAAACGCTCAAACACCCCGACCACCAGCGGGTTAGCCTCGAGGAGCTGGCCGTCGCCGCGGGGCCTGAGGTTGAGGAGGAGACCTCGCAGCAGACCTGCTTCGAGCGCTGCCTGGGCGAGCTGCCCCTCGAAAGCCGGCAGCTGATCGTGGAATATTACAGCGAGGAGAGGCGCGAGAAGATCAATAACCGGCTGGCCCTGGCTCAAAGGCTGGGCATCCCGCTCAACGCGCTGCGGAGCCGTGCACAGCGCATCCGCGACAAGCTGGAGCAGTGCGTCGCCCGCTGCGCCGACGAGCGCCCCGGGCGCCGCCGGCCGAAGAATTTATAAACTCGTCCGACATGGATTCGGCGATTATGCCAGTAGTGATTGGGAAGGCATTTCGCGATACCACTCAAATAATGAGACCCGACCTTCAGGAAAACCTGATGTACCGTTATCTACTCGGCGACCTGCCGGAGGCCGAGCAGACGGCGCTCGAGCGCGAGTTCTTCGCCGACGGCGAGAAGTTCGAGCGCATGTGGGAGGTCGAGAACGAGCTGGTTGATGCCTACGCGCGGGGCCGGCTTGCGCCCGCCGACCGGGCGCGGTTCGAGCGCCACTATCTGGCTTCCCCGCTGCACCGCCGGCGTGTCGCGGTCGCCAGAAACTTGATCGCGGCCGTGGGGCGGCCGGCCGCAACGCCGGAGGCGCCGGCCCCCGCACGGCCGCTGCTCTTCGCCGCGCGGCGCGCCTGGCCGTCGGCCGGGCGGCCGCTGGCCGCGGCGGCCGTGCTGCTGCTGACGGTGGCCGTCGTCTGGCTGCTGGCGGACCGGGCGCGGCTGCGGCGGGAGATCTCCCGGCTGGAGTCCGAAAGCGGCGCGCGCGAGAGCCACGCGCAGGATCTGACCGGCCAGCTCGCCGCGCAGCGCGAGCAGAGCGGCAAACTGACGGCCGAACTCGAGCGCCTGCGCGCCGCCCCCGGACCAAGTCCCTCGGCCCCGCCCGCCCGCCCGTCGATTCTGTCCTTCGCCCTCTCTCCGGTACTGGTGCGCGGCGCGGGCGAGCCGCAGCAGTTGACGATCGCGCGCGGGACGGATCTCGTCCGCCTCCGCCTGCGCGTCGAGCCAGATGACGCGCGCAACTTCACCGCCTGGCAGGCCCGCCTGCGGACGGTCGACGGGGCGCCCGTCTGGGACGGGCCGTCGGTTAGACTTCAGGCCGGCCGGGGCGGCCCGACCGTGACCGCCGGCATTCCCGCCGGTAGGCTCGCCGCCGGCGACTACATCCTGACCCTCTCGGGCGTCGGCCGCGCCGGCGATGCCGAAGAATACAACCGCTACTTTTTCCGGGTCGTCAGGAAGTAGGTCACGCGCGCTTTCGGCGCGCCGCCAGAGCGGTGACCCGGCGCCGCGCTCGACAGACGTTCCAGCCGCGTCATTGGGGGGCGCCCTCGTCGTCCCCCCTCCCCGGTCCGCGCCCCCGCCCCGTAACCCGCGACATGTTTTCCCGCTCTTCGCCAGTAGGGTGTGAGGCCAAGGGATGCTTAAATCCCGGCCCACTGAAAGGAGATTTATGAAGGCGAGGAAACACTCACCGCTCGGGATGATGCTCATGCTTTGCCTGACGGCCGCACTGCTCGCGGCTTTGGGCGGACCGGCGCTGGCCGCCCCGTCTGAGAGCTTGCAAGTCTGGCGCATGCAAATCTTTTTCCAGACGTCCTCGCACGGGGACGCCGCCACGGACGATACGATCCGGGTGGAAGTCAACAACAACCCGCTCGTCCAAACCGCGCTCGATTCCCCAAAGGATGATTTCGAGAGGTCCAGTCAGCACACCTACGAGCTGCGGCTCAATGGGATTAACACGCTGAGCGACCTCCGTTACCTGAAGATTTTCAAGGACGGCAGCGACGGCTGGTGCATCAAGTCGCTGCGGCTGATCGTCAACGGCAACCCGATTTTAATTGACACTTTCCCCGGTTCCGGGCACTGGCTGGATAACGAGGGCGGCGCCTCCCGGACCCTGCTCTACAGCGACTGGGAATTGCGCGGCAGCCCCACCTGGCAGAACTACACCCCGCTCTACTGGGCGCCCTACATCCCGGACATGGCGACGCGTCTGGAAGGCATCGTCGGCCACCACATCACGGGGAATGCGCTCGCCTGGGGGCCGGAGCTCTACGGGGCCTGCGTCGGCGGACCCTGCGCCGTCGAGGTCTCGAGGAAGAACGACACGACCCTGCATGTCGACCTCGACCTGGAGATCAATCTGCCGGTCGACGTCGATTTCGACGCCGAGGTGCTCTGCGGCAACGGCACGCTATCATTCCAGCTGAAAAACATTACTTTCGTCGCCTCCCCCTTCGCCTTTAACGAAGTGAAAAGTATCTTGACCACGATCATGCCTCGCATCCAGCAAGACATGACCCAGGTCCTCAGGCACCACGCGATCTACCCGCAGAGCTGTTACGCGGGCTGGACCTTCGTCGCCGGGCAAGGGAGCGTCCACTTCCCGACCTCGGGCCCGCCTTCTCCCCCTGGCGGTCCCGTGATCTACCGCAGTCCGTTCGTTTTCACGCCGATACCCACCCGCTCCCTGATCGCTTCGGCCGCGCCCGCAGCGGCGGCGGCGTCCGACTCCGCGGAGGCGCGCGCGCCGCTCGCCTTACGAGTCGAGCTTCCGGACCAGGCGCGGCCGGGCGAGCCCGTCACGCTCGCCTACCGGCTGAGGTCGGGGCTCGCCGCCGGCGCCGACGTGGATCTGCAATTCGAGCTTCCGTCGGAGATTCAGCTCCTCGCCACCGCAGTCGAAGTGACCGACGAGCGGGGCAGCCGCCTGCTCGCACCGGACCTCGTGTCGGGGACGGACGGCAGCGTGAGGCTCAGCCTGCGCGACCAGGTCGGCGGCGGGCAGGAGGCCGAGTACCGCCTCCGGGTCTGCTTCGTGGGTGCGGAGGATGCCGAGGTCGTCGCCCGCGCGAGCGCGACCGTCGCGCCCCTGGAGGGCGAGCCGACCGCCGTCGAGGCGGCCAGCTCCTTCTCCCTGCGGCCCGACCTGGCGCAAGCCAAGATCACCGGCATCAGTTCCGGGCGCCCCCCGCGGGGCATCACGAAATAACGGCGGGTGATGCGGCCCAGCGACTGAGGAGTTCCGGTTGCTGGTCAGTCAGCTTCGCCTTACTTCAACCGCTGAGGTGGAAACGCGGATGGCATCCCATCGATGCCATCCGCGTTCTGCCGCGGAGTCGTGATTCGGTGTATAATCCGCGCGCGCTCAGAAAATGGACTCTCCCGCCACGAAAGGAGAAGGCGAGATGAAGGAACCGCCGCCCGCCCGAGCCTCACTCTCACGTCTTCCCGTCGCGATGCTCACGCTAGTGCTCTGCTATTCGGCCCCCCTGCCCGCCGCCTCACAGACCGCGGTTGACGTGCGCCCGCTCGTGCCCGGCGCCCCGCTCGAGCGCGAGTTGTCCGGGGGGCAGACGCACTCCTTCCGGGTCGCGCTCGCGGCCGGGCAATTTTTTCTGGCCGCCATCAGGCAGATGGAGATTGACGTCAGCGTCGAGATGCTCGGCCCTGACGGGCGGGGCCTCTTCGTCGTCGACGCGCAGAGCGAGACGCGGAGATCCGAGAGCCTGATGGCGATCGTCGAGGTCGCCGGGGACTACCTCATCAACATCCGGTCGCTGAATAAGGATGCGCCCGCCGGCCGATACGAAATCAAGGTCGAGGAAATCCGGCCGGCCGCGCCGCAAGACGTTGTCCGCGTGGCGGCCGAGAGGAATTTCGCGGAGGGAGTCCGGCTGGGCGAGCGGGGCGCGGCGGGATTCAAGCCGGACGCGGTCAAGATGCTTGAAGCCGCGCTCTCCGGCTACCGGGAGGCGGGGGACCGCCGAGGGGAGGCCAAGACGCTGCTTGAGCTCGGCCTCGCCTACGCCTCCGGGAACAAGCCCGAGGCGCACGCCCCGGCCCGCGAGGCGCTCGCCCTCTTCCGTGAGCTTGGCGATCAGCCGGGGGTCGCGGCGTCACTCTATGCCGTCGGGACCTACTACTACGGTCGGGGGGAGATGCCCGAGGCGCTCGGATATTTCGAGCAAGTCATCTCGCTGAGTCATGCCCTCGGCAGTCGCGACGTGGAGGCGCAGGCGCTCAACCGCGCCGGCATCGTTCGCAGCCGGACAGGCGAGGCGCAGACGGCGGTGGAAAATTACGGCCGCTCGCTCGCCCTCTTCCGCGCGGTCGGGGACCGGCGGGGTGAAGCCCGCGTCCTCAACAACCTGGGCATGGCGTACAAAGATTTGGGGGAGCATCGGCAGGCCCTCGACTCTTACGGGCAGGGGCTTGCCTTGGCGCGCGCGGCGGGCAACCTCAGGCTCGAGGCCGTGCTGCTTGGCAACATGGGCCATCTCCACGTCTGGCTGTTCGAGGAGGACCAAGCGCTCGACCGCTTTCGCCAGGCGCTCGACCTCTCGCGCCGCACCGGCTTCTCCGGGAGCGAGGCCAGTGTGCTCGACGGCATCGGCGCCGTCCATTATCGGCGGGGCGAGTTTCAGCAGGCGCTCGAATTCCACCAGCAGTCTCTGGCCATCAGGGAGAAGAGCGGGGACCGCGCCGGGCAGGCCGCGGCGCTCGGAAACTCGGCCCGCGCCTGGCATCAGCTGGGCGAGAGCGAGAAGGCGCTCGAGCTCATGCGCGAAACCCTGCGCCTGCAGCGCGAGGTCAATGCCCGGTACTCGGAGCCGGACACGCTTTACCACATGGCGACCGTCGAGCGCGACCGCGGCCGCCTGGCCGAGGCGCTCGCCGACATTGAAGCGGCGCTGGAGTTGAACGAATCACTGCGCTCCTCGATCACCAGCCCCGAGCTGCGCGCCTCGTTCGTCGCCCACGAGCAGATGAAGTACGAGTTTTACGTCGATCTCCTGATGCGCTTGCACGAAAAGAGCCCGTCCGCGGGGCACGACGCCGAAGCCCTCGCAGCCGCCGAGCGCGCCCGCGCGCGCGGCCTGCTCGAAGCGCTGATCGAGGCGCGCGCCGACATCCGCCGGGGGGTCGACGCCGCGCTGCTCGCGCGCGAGATCGAGGTGCAGAAGCAGCTCGGCGAGAGTTCCAGGCTGCTCTCCCAACTGCTCGGCAGCAAGTCCCCGGAAGGACAGGTCGCCGCGGCGCGGAAGCAGCTGGAAAACATGACCTCCGAGCGCCGGCAGGTGGAGGCGCAGATCCGGCAAAACAACCCGCGCTACGCGGCGCTCGCCCAGCCCCCCCGGCTCGGCCTCAGGGAAATTCGGGAGCAGGCCCTGGACGATCAGACCGTGCTCCTCGAATTCTCGGTGGGCAAGGACCGCAGTTTCCTCTGGGCCGTGACCACGAACTCGCTGAGCAGCTACACACTGCCCGGGCGCGCCGAGATCGAGAAGGCCTCACGCACCGTCCATGACCTGTTGACCGTGCGCCAGCCGAAGCAGGGCCTGACCGGCCCGCAGCGCACGGCCGTCGTCGCTGAGGCCGACGCGAAATTCCAGGCGGAAGCCGCCGCGCTCGGGCGGCTGATCTTCGGACCGGTCGCCGATAGGCTGCGGGGCGAGTGGAGGGGTAAGCGGCTGGCCGTCGTTGCCCCCGGCGCGTTGGAGTATTTGCCTCTCGGGGTGCTGCCGGTACCCGGGGGCGACGCGCCGTTAATTGCCGATTTCGAAGTCGTCAACCTGCCCTCGGCCTCGGTGCTGACCGTCATCCGCCGCGAGACGGCGGGGCGCCAGGCGGCGCCGAAAACCCTTGCAGTGCTGGCTGATCCCGTCTTCGAGACGCACGACCCGCGGGTCCTGGCGGCGGCGAAGAAGAACGTTCCGGTCAACCTCGTCGCGCGAGTCAGGGCGGCGGGAGAGGGAGGGGCGCCGTCACTCCTCGCGGCAAGTCCCGCGCTCGAGCGCGCGGCGCGGGGAGTGAGCCGTGACGGCCTCACCCGGCTGCCCTTCTCGCGCGAGGAGGCTGAGGCCATCTCGGCGTTCGCCCCCCAAGGCTCGGCCCTGAAGGCCACCGATTTCCGGGCGAACCGCTCCATGGCCACAGGCGGCGAGCTGGGCTCCTATCGCATCATCCACTTCGCCACCCACGGGCTGCTCAACAGCGAGCACCCCGAGCTCTCCGGCCTCGTCCTCTCGCTCCTTGGCGAGGACGGCCGGCCGCAGGACGGCTTCCTCCGCCTCCACGAAATCTACAACCTCAAGCTCCCGGCCGAGGTCGTCGTCCTGAGCGCCTGCCAGACCGCCCTCGGCAAGGAGATCTGGGGTGAGGGCCTGGTCGGCCTCACCCGCGGGTTTATGTACGCCGGGGCGCGGCGCGTGGTGGCCAGCCTCTGGCAGGTCGACGACCTGGCGACGGCCGAGCTCATGAAGCGCTTCTACCGCGGCATGCTGCGCCAGGGGCTGCGGCCGGCGGCGGCGCTGCGCGCGGCGCAGCTCGAGCTGGCGAGGGAGAAGCGCTGGGCGGCGCCCTACTACTGGGCCGGCTTCGTCCTCCTCGGCGAGTGGCGGTAGGGGCAGGGCGTGTCCCCATCTTGAGAATTCAGAGGTGGAACGACGAGGTCGTCAGTGTGCCCGTCGTGGCCCGAGCGAGGCGCTGCCGATGACCTGGAAACAAACTGGTCATCTTATCCTGGCGATATTAATAGGCGCTGCGATGATGGTCGGCTGGCTGCTGCTGCCCAACTGGCAAATCACTCTCATCCTCGGAAGATGTCACGCCAGTGCGCGCCCCGCCGTCAACGAGAGGTGCGGCTATTTCCGTGCTACCAACCACCTCCTAGGATCAGCCATTCGTCTCACTCCTGCCGCAATGCCACCAGCGGATCAACCGTGGCCGCGCGGCGCGCCGGGATGTAACCGGCCAGGAGCGCGACGGCCAGCAAGAGAAACCCGACAACCAGGAAGGTCAGCGGGTCGGTGGCCGTGACGCCATAGAGGAAGCCGGTCATCATACGGGTCAGCGCCAGCGAAGCCACCACGCCCAGCGTCAGACCTGTGAGCACTAACCTGAAACTTTGGCCGAGCACCAGACCGAAGATGCGGCGCGGCGTCGCCCCGAACGCGATCCGCACCCCCATCTCATAGGTTCGTTGCGATACGGAATAAGACACGACTCCATAAACGCCGATGGTCGCCAGGAGCAGCGCCGCCCCTCCGAAGCAGATGAAGAGCCACATCAGCGAACGCGAGGGCGAGGCCGATGCGGTGACCGCCGCCTCCAGCGTGCGGACTTCGCTGACCGGCAAATCCGGGTTCACGCCTGCCACCAGCCCTCGCAGTTCACCAGCGACCTGCGGTGCGTTCGCCGCCGTGCGCAGGATCAAAGTCATCGCCGTGGGCAGTCGCCGATCCAGACCGACTGACTGCGGGTAAGGCATATAAAAGGCCCCTCTGATCCACTCCGGCGACTTGCCGGTCAGGTCGAATTGGCGGACATCCCCGACGACGCCCACGACGGTTCTCCAACGTTGCTCCCAGACGATTCTCATGCGCTTGCCGACCGGGTCTTCGCCGGGCCAGTACTGCCCGGCCGTGGCTGCGCTCACCAGCACGACCTCGGCGGCCTTCTCTCCATCGGCTTCGGTCAAGAGCCGCCCGCTAAGCAGCGGGACGCGCAGGAGGTTGAAGTAGCCAGGCGTCACCGCTCCGGCCCAAAGCATTGGCGCAATACTTTGCCCCGGCGTCAATCGATGCCCTTCCAATTCCACCGGGAGAGCTGGCAGCTCGCTGCCGAGCGGGGTTGTGTTGGCGGCGGCCACGTCGGAGACGCCGTTGACGCCGCGCGCGCGCCGGAGCAACTCGTCATAAAGCGCGATGTAGCCCGCCCGCTCCTGACCGGCTGACCGCTGCGGATACTGTGGGTAGACCCGCACCGTGACGATCTGCTCCGGGCGGAAACCGGGATTCTCCTGCGTCAGTAGCCAGAGGCTTTTGATCAGCAGTCCCGTGCCGATAACCATGGCCACTGCCAATGCGACTTCCCCCACGACCAAGGAACTGCGCAGGCGGGCGCCGGCCAGACCAGCAGTTTGATGGCCGCGAGTCTTGAGCGAGGTTGCGAGGTCCAGCCTCGCGGCGCTGAGCGCAGGCGCCAGCCCAGAGGCCAGCCCGGTCAGGATGGCGAGCGTAGTCACGTAGGCGAAGACCTGCCAATCAATGCTGGCTGCGGTCAACAGGGCGTTGGCCCCCGGCAGCATGGACTTCAACGCTGAGAGACTGCTTGAAGCGAGAACGAGCCCCAACCCGCCGCCAACGAGCGCGAGCACCACGCTCTCCGTCAGGAGTTGGCGGACGATGCGTCCGCGCCCGGCTCCGAGCGCTGCCCGCACTGCCATTTCTCTTTGCCGGGCAGCGACTCTGGCCAGCGACAGGCTCGCCACATTGGCGCAGGCAATCAACAGAACACAGCCGACGGCGCACAGCAGCAGGAGCAACTTGCCGCGCAGGTTGCGGGTCAAATCCCCCTGCAAGGGGACGACCGTTGATTTTGCGTTCCAGTCGTGGGGCACAGAATAGGGAAACAGCGGGATGATCCGTGAAATCAGCGTGCGCAGTTCGCCCTGCGCTTGCGGCAGGGTCGCAGCCGGACGCAGGCGCGCAATCAAGGGCATCCAGCCGTGCTCCCAAAATTCGCCCTGATTGCTCGAATCAAAGCGGGCAGGCATCCACATCTGCACTTTGGGCGAAGGAAAGCTGAACTCGGGAGGCATGACTCCCACTACCTGCCGCCCGATCCCATCAATCGCTATTGGGCGACCGATGATGTGCGGATCACCGGCGAATTTGTTCCGCCACAGCGCATGACCGAGGATGACGACGCGGTCGCTTGCGGGCCGGTCTTCTCC
>Ga0209382_10012056_pt1 | contig 10695 bp, 8 predicted proteins | sample SoiMetdeltSBSDD5_FD_187599 | JGI IMG/M metagenome (GOLD analysis project Ga0209382, IMG submission 187599) | Bulk soil microbial communities from a Populus tree surrounding site in Tennessee, USA - Soil MetaG P. deltoides SBSDD5 (SPAdes) (version 2) | ecosystem: Environmental > Terrestrial >...
CCTATTGCCGAGAACAAGTTCGGCGTTCGTACCGACATCGACTAAAAGCCAGTATTCGTCCTGCTCGTAAGGGGCTTCGGCTAGAACTGCTGCCATCGCATCTGCGCCGACAAATGACGCGGTAATCGGTAATAGGTGGATGTAGGCGCTCTCATGAAAGGCGGAAAGGCCCACATCGCGGGCGCGCACGTTCAGCGCATCGTGGAGGGCAGGGACGTAGGGAGCCTGACTCAAGCCGCGCGTATCGATGCCGAGCAGCAGGTGATGCATCGTGGTATTGCCGACGATCACTGCATCGACAATCTCAGTCGCTTTGAAGCCCGCTTCGCGTGCGGCGGATCGTGCCAGCTTATTCAGGGCTTCGATCACGGCTTTACGCATGGTTTCGAGGCCATCCGGCTCCTCGTTGACGTAGGACATGCGGGACATGATGTCTTCGCCATAGGCGACTTGTGGGTTCATCTCCGCGACGGTGGCAAGGACATCGCCTGTTTGCAGATCGCATAGATGGCCTACGATAGTCGTCGTGCCGACATCGACCGCCAGCCCGACCAGCGTTTCCGCATAGCCTGGCTCCACGCGGATGACTTCACTCCCCGCGCGGATCGTCACTGTGACTCTCCACTCACCTTCGCGGAGGGCATTTCTCAAGGCGCGGAGGGCGGGGAGATCGATGGTCATGCCGTCGAGATTGAGCGGAATATCGGTGGGTTTGCGGGTGAGCGGATCGGCGGTAGCTAGCGCGTGCTTCAGCCGCTCCCAATCGCCAAGTGGGTCGTCAAGAGTGGGTTCACTGAGTTCGACGTAGATTTTACGCAGGAGCGGCTTGATCTCGATGGCGCGCTGGGTGGCCGATTTGCGGACCACCTGCTGCACCGAGCGACTGGCTTCGGGAACCATCACGACCAGATCGCCGCATACTTCCGCCTGACAGGAAAGGCGGTAGAGATCGGGGTCTTCCCCTTGTGCTTCGATACCCTTACGACGTTTCTCCCAATATGCAATTTCGGTTTCGCCCATCGGGGAAACATGATCGAGGCCGGATTTGATCGCATCCTTTGGGAAATCACCGCGCTGGATCAGCACTTTGCACTTGCCACAGGTCTGACGCTCGCCGCAGATGCTGTCGATGCCAACACCCGCATTACGCGCGGCAGTTCGCAGCGTGGTTCCTTCTTCGACCTGCGCGCGGACTCCTATTGGTTGGAAGATGACTTTATGCGTCTGTGGCATTGTTTCCCGACTTCGGCCATCCACAAGGGATGCCCCTACAATTTGTTCAATCTTTCGGGCGCACGGCGGTGCGCCCGTACAACAAATTACTGGTTAGGCCCGTTGGTGGGTCACCATTTTGCGAACTACTTTGAATTTGAAATACTCCGGACGATAGTACTCCTCGGAGTACAGGATCGGCATGTTGTCTGAATTGAACCCTACTTCGGTGAAGTAGTGCAGCGCTGATCCACGCGGGCAGTTGAGCAAGTCGGCATGGCGCACATCGGCGCTGTAGGGCATGACTTCGGCGATATTGTAATCGATGTGCTGGTTGCAACGCTGTTCCAAAAAATGGTAGATCGGCCCGTGTAATTCTTCGTCGCGATAGGCGTGCTGTACTAATCGGGCCGGAAGTACATCCACACAGAAAATCACCGGGATGCCATCAGCGAGAAAAACGTTGGAAGTGCTCAGCACTTCATCGCCCGGCTCCAAACCAAGACGATCTGCTACTTGGGCATCCGCAGAGCCAAGCGTGATTTCAACATGGCGCACGCTGGCAGTACAACCAGATGCGCGGATCATCTCCTCGAAATCCCAGACTTCTTCGAGCCGGGTCTTAATATCCTGAACACGCGCGTTGATGAACGTGCCGATTCCATGACGCCGCACTACCAGACCGTCACGCTCAAGCTGACCCAACGCCTGCCGCACCGTTGCGCGGCTGGCTTGCAAGGCACGTGCAAGATCAGGCTCGGATGGAAGGCGGTCACCTACCAGATCGCGTTCGTCAATAAGCGAACGAATCTGAGTCACTACCTGATCAACGCGAGATGCGGTACGACCCATCATAGATGTCTGATAACCACACAAGTTGTCTGACAAGTTAGTCACAGAGTATCACAGCAGGAGGAGGATTGTCAATACGAAACATAACAGAAACAGGGGCCGAACACACTCGACCCCTGCCGAAATGTTCTGAATTTTGGATTGTGATTAATTCTCAGCCAGCACGATCACTTTATCGCCGGGTTCAAATGTGATCATCCCTGATTTCTTGGGGTTGACGACTACACCGTATGCTTTGCTGGCGTCGCCCGACTGCGCGACATGGCGATAGCCAACCGCAACCTCACCGCGACGGCGGGCAGCATCGACTACTGTGTAGAAGTTCATGGGGACTCCCATCTGGATGTATCGATCCGACTCTTTCAGGTAAAGCTCCGAACCTTCAGGATCGAACAAGTCTGTAAAGACCGCCATCAAATCCTTATTCTCAGACACCTGCGAGAGCATCAGGCTGATCAGCTTATCGCTGACGATGAAGTCATCTGCACGTGTAACTTCCGCCAACTCGCGGTTGCGAATGTCGAGCATCTCGCTAACGATGGAGAGATTTACACCGGTTTTATCGCTAATATCGCGCAGGTGCAGCAGCGTAATCAGTGTGCGGGCGTCGGCTTCCTGTGACGCCAGATCATCCGAATAGCTCAACGTAATGATGTGGTCAAAATCCTGAACGCTCAGGCGATCCAGCACCCGGCGATCCGTCGTATTGGCGTTCTGGAACGTGATCCCAAGATTGATCAGGTTGGGGCACTCCATCGCGATTTGTTCTTCGGCAATATCGTTATCTGCCACGATGATGATGTCCGAGCCAGGGGCGACGTAGGCATCTAATTCACGGATAATTGCAGCAGCGCGCTTGTTCCAACCCAGGATCAGAGTGCGCTCCGGACGGAGTGGTTCTGGCTCGCGCATGAGAATCGCGGACTCGTTGATCCCATAGTCGCGCAGGCCGGAAACTTTCACCGTATCGTCATCTTCCGAGATAGCAATCACTGCATCACCATGCTGAAAGATCATATCCATCGGAGGGTTCAGCGCGACACGCCCATCCGCGAAGCGAATTCCCATGACAGCCGAATCTTCATAGGCCATCAGTACGTCGGCGAAGGTCTTGCCCGAAAGGGCCGGTTCTTCGTGCATATAAATTTCATCGCCGCCGAAATCGAGAAGCTCGATATAGACTACGGATAGACCTGACTGGCGGCAGGTTTGCACGGCAATGCGCGAGATCATTTCGTTCACCATGATCAATTGCGCTTCGTCGCCTGCCACCATCTTGGCGACTTCGTAGTTCTGCGGATCGCGTATCTCGGCAGTGATATGGTACGGATGATCCGGGCGATCCGGGCCGTTGGTCAGAGCCAAGATTGTCTTGATGACTAACGAGTCGGGGTCGTCGGCTTCGTCAGAAAGGATAATCACCGAGCGGGCTGCACCGGGGTTCACAATGTGGAGATCGGTGATGTCGATAGGGCTTCCGGTGCGGCAGACAATCTTTGTCTTACCAGTATTGGGAACTTTTGCCCGAATCTCATCCTCCATCTCGACCTTATCCTTATCGGCAAGAACGGCGATGCAAGCCTTTGGACGATTCTCATTGGCGATGCACAATTCGGAGATGACGGAGAAAATCTGGCCAGACCAACCGAGGATCGCCGTATGATCCTGCTCGACGACCAGCGAGCGCCCCTTGCGAAGCTCATCCAGCTTTGATTCGATACCATTATTCAAAATACCGATCAAGGTGCTGACGATGAAGATACCGCCGAGAGTCACAAACAGGCTGGCGATCAGAAGCATGGGTGCGCCTTCGTCACCGCCCATTGTACCGGCGTCGAGTGTTCGCATCAGCGCGAACCACATCAGAGGAAAGAACCCTAATTTGTTGCCCGCCTCATCAGTAGGGGCAGCGTTAGCGAGGAAAATAATCAATGCTGTGATAGCAATTAGAACGAGAGAAAGAACTGCCAGCCACGCGATCAGAGCGATGGGACCAGCCGACATAATATTGTCAAAACGATAGCGCAAACGTTGACCGAGGGTTATTTCGTTTTTCATATGAGGCTCCGTAGAGGATCAACTCTAGTAGAACGATGAACGCCAATATGAATGTTACAGGCAGGATACTCCCGCGTTGCAAGTATAGAGAAAACGCTAGAAAAAGCACGGCGAGGCACGATGTTCTGATCGTGCCTCGCCCTACAATGAGCTAGAGATAAGAGTTATACAGCTTGGCGCGCTGGGAAAACTGGGCAAGGACTCAGGCGATCCTCGCGACCTATCAGCAAATAGGTCTGCATTTGGCCTCTTCCTTTAATATCGATTAAGCCACGCTCCTCAAAAAGATAACTGTCACGCAGGCGCTCATATGTCTCGTCGGTGATCTGAATGCAGCCGGGGAGTCCGTGTGATTCCATGCGGCTGGCAATATTAACTGTGTCGCCCCATAAGTCGTAGATAAACTTCTTCGCGCCGATCACGCCCGCAACAACTGGCCCGGTATTGATCCCGATCCGCATGTTGAATGGCTGACCAAGCTGCTCGGCAAAAGCGTTGATTGCATCCTTCATATCGAGAGCTAGCTCTGCGATAGCTTCGGCATGATCAGGCCGATGTTCCGGGAGACCACCGACGACCAAGTACGCGTCGCCAATCGTTTTGATTTTTTCCAGACTGTGAAGCTCGGCAAGTCGGTCAAACTCAGAGAAGATGGTGTTCAGGAGATCGACTACTTGAGTTGGCTGCATCCCTGCCGAAAGCTGCGTGAAATCAACTATATCGGCGAAGAGCACGGTGGCCTCATGGAAATGGTCGGCAACGGTGCTATCCGATTCCTTCAAACGGTCAGCGATAGGGCCGGGAAGGATGTTCAACAGCAGGCGCTCAGATTTCTCGCGCTCTAGCTCAAGCTGCTGAATATATGCCTGTTCCCGGTCGCGGAGCCGCTTCTTTTCGAGGCTGGCCCCGATGCGTGCCTGGAGCAGCACCGGATTAAAAGGCTTGTGCAGATAATCATCTGCACCCATTTCAATACAGCGCACAACACTCTCGATCTCATCAACCGCGCTGATCATGATTACCGGGACGTGCCTTAATGCATCATCGGCTTTGAGGTGTTCCAGCACTTGATAGCCGTTCATGACAGGCATCATAATGTCGAGAAGGATCAGGTCGATAGCATGTGGATCGTCGGAGAGAGTATCCAGTGCCTGCTGTCCATTTTCAGCCATGACAACTTCGTAGCCCTGCCGCTCCAAGCGGCGGCCCAGCACGTCACGGTTCATCTCGTTGTCATCAACGACCAGTAATCTCTCTGTTCTCTCAGTCATAGTTGGAATGTCCACGTACAGCCCACGACAAATAGGAGGGGCCCACCCCTCCTAAAATGATATTACACAAATGTCTAATCTCTTCTGGGGAGTTACCCGTATCATTTCCCCAGAATCGCCTCAATCTTTTCGATCAGGCGAGGGAACTCAACGGGCTTCGTCTCGTAATCGTCACAGCCTGCCGCGAAAGCCTTATCACGATCCCCTGTCAGCGCATGGGCACTGAGACCGATAATTGGAATAGTATTTGTATCGGGCGACTCTTTGAGATGCGCCGTAGCAGTCCAGCCATCCATACCGGGTAAGCGCATGTCCATGAGAATCAGGCTGGGGCCTGCCGACTGCGCCAGTTGAATGGCAGTCTCGGCATCAGTAGCAAGCATAACTTCGTAGCCGCGTCGCTCAAGGCGGCGGGTGAGCATATCACTGTTGTCTTCGTTGTCCTCAACCAGCAGAATCTTCGGCATCTTGATCGGTTCTCCAGAAAATTCACCTTCAGGCGAAGGGTGGTTAGGTAATGTTGACACTTGCGGCTATGCGTAAAGACGAAACGAGTATGAATGTCAACATAATCACGCGACTGCCCTCGAATTGAGTATCTGCGTTTTACGGCTTGCTGATGTACGTTGCAACCATCGAGCGAATTTCACCCAACAGGGTATCGCGGTTGTAATTCTGGCCGCCCTTCTGGATGATGCGTTCAACGTAGCCGTTCAACTGCACGCGATCCTCGGTGGTTAAATCTTTTGCTGTCACGACTACCACCGGAATATCGCGGTGATCCTGCATCGGGTTGGTGCGAAGTTCAGAAATGAACTGGAAGCCATCCATTTCTGGCATCATCAGATCGAGCAAGATGAGTTCCGGCTTGGCGAGTGTGATGCAATCCAGTGCCTGACGCCCGTTCATAGCCTCGGTGACCGCCCAGCCTTCGTCTTCGAGCATCCGGCGCATGAGGCCGCGAATTACCTCGTCGTCTTCGACAATCAACACCTGACAGGGATCACTGCCGCAGCGCACCTTGTTCAAAATATCGACAAGGCGAGCACGATCAACGGGCTTGGTAAGGTAATCGGATGCGCCGAGCGCAAAGCCGAGATTCTTGTCATCGACAATCGTGACCATGATCACCGGAATGTGGCGAAGTTCGGGATCGGCCTTCAACTGAGTCAGGACTGCCCAACCATCCATGTGAGGCATCATTACGTCGAGGGTAATGACAGCAGGTTTCACGTCGAGCGCCTTCTTCAGCCCCTCTTCGCCACCTGATGCAGTCTCGACACGGTAGCCTTCTTTGCCGAGGAAGCGGATCATCATCTCGCGCACGGATGGATCGTCGTCGATCACCAGCACCGTCCCTGCGCTGCCTCCTATTCCGTCGCCGCTTCCATTGACCAGTGCCTCTTCTCTAGCTGGCGCGGTTTGTAAGTCGGCAGGCAGCCAGAAGGTAAAAGTTGAACCTTCACCCTGGGTACTATGCACGACAATATCACCGCCCATCATCTGACAGAAACGCTGGGTGATTGCGAGACCAAGACCCGTGCCGCCGTACTTGCGGGTAGTTGATGCGTCAGCCTGCTGGAACTCACCAAAGACCTTATCAACCTGCTCCTGCGACATACCTATGCCTGTGTCGGAGACGCTGTAATAAATCCATTCGCCCTGATAGTCACTCTTCGAAACCCAGCCCGCAGGCGGTTCTGCTTCGCGGGCCACGCGAATAGTCACCGTGCCTTCATTCGTGAACTTGCTGGCATTACTTAGCAGGTTGAACAACGATTGGCGTACTTTAGTAACATCAGCACGCATGGAGCCGACGCTGCTATCGAGTTCCAGGTTGAGGATATTGGCGTTCTTATCGATCATCGGCTGGATCGTGCTGATCACATCATCGATTAGAGATTGAACCTCGAAGTTCTCCAGATAGAGATCCATCTTGCCAGCTTCGATCTTGGAGAGGTCGAGAATATCGTTGATGAGTTGGAGGAGGTGTTTTCCTGCCGCATGAATCTTTTTAAGGTCGGGGATGCTTTCTTTGTTGCCGTAATCCTCTGCCTCTTCCATAAGAAGCTCGCTGTAACCGATGATGGCATTCAAAGGAGTACGGAGTTCATGGCTCATATTAGCCAAGAAGGTGCTCTTGGCACGGCTCGCTTCCAGCGCAGCATCGCGCGCGATACCGAGTTCTTCAAGCGTATGTTGTAACTCGGCAGTACGTTCCAGTACCTGCTGCTCAAGATTGGTATAGAGATCGCGCAGGCGTTCCGTCATAATATTGAAACTAAGGCCCAGATCGGAAATTTCATCGCGCATCAACATTGAAGAACTGATATTGACGCGCTTGCTCAGATTGCCGTGACTGACTTCCTCGGCAGCATTTGCCAGATTGGTCAATGGGCGGGCAAAGTTCACCAGCGAAAGAGCGGCGAAAAGCACACTGGTGACTGCAATCACACCTGCAAAACCGATCAGGGTATTCTGAATATCAACCTGCGCTCGGATGAAACTATCAACTGACTGTGCAACCAAGACGGAGCCGCGATCTTGACCATCAATGACGAGCGGTGCTGCCAGCAGACGCTCGTTGGTCATCGCTTGCTGATCGCCGTGAGAGACAAACGTCGAAGTGATCTCCCCGTTAGGGTTGATAAACCCTTCCTGAATCAGCTTCTCGTAGCCTGTATCGGGACTAATCACCGAGGCAATGGGAGCATTATCTTTGACGATGGCGACATCTGCGCCGACTACATCACTGATGTCCTGGATGTATTCCTGATCGATAAAGATCGAGGCCAGAATGACACCTTGAATGTTTTCTGTGCCCATTGCTTCGACGCCGCTTGTCAGTACAGGCGATGCGCCGAGAATCTGCGATCCCTGCGGCACGATCACAACCGTCGTCGCAGAGTGGCCGGTCTTAAGGGCCTCAAGGATTAGCTGGTCGCGGATGTCGGTAGCTTCTTTGCTCACCTGAAGACGGCGAGCAGCGACAGGCCCGCCATAAAATGCAGGTGTATCACCGGGCTGGAAACCCGCCGTATAGTAGCTTAACTCTCGCAGGTTGAGTGAGTCACGGCGTGAGGGGAGAATGTCTGCGAGCAGATATGGTTTATCTGTAGCGGCGGCGCGCACTTCGGGCAGATTGGCAACGAAATCACCGCTCAGGCCCGCTTGCTTTTCCGACTGCTCCATCAGCGCAGAAACCGACTCTGTGATCTGTGTCAGCCTGCGATCTGCCTCCGCCTCCATACGCTTGGAGACAAGCTGGTTGGTGAAGGGCAAAAGGACGCCAAGCACCAACAATATGATAAAAAGAAAAGGTAGCAGTAACTTCCAACGGATGCTGAGACGAAAATTCGACATGATTTCCTGCTTGCTCCCTGAACCAGATCGATAACAGGGACAATGGTGTACTTCACAACCATTGCCCACGCTCGATTCTAGCCTCGACTACCTAGACCTATTCCATGACAAATTAGATAGAGATACTCACAGCCTCACAAGTTTAGACGATTTTCGCGGATGAGCCAACTGGTAATAGTGCGTATTTTTGGGCGGGCTAGGCTGAGTTAGCTGCCATGACCTGGATATGAGCCGCCATTTCATCTTCGATGCCCTTACGCATCTCCATGAGGCGAACGGCATAATCACGCATAGCCTTGTCTTCGGGGGCTTGTGGTTCCCATGCGGCCACGGGAGTTGGATTGCCCTGATCATCGAGTGCAACGTACACCACGACACAGTGAGTTGTCTGAATAGTTTTCCACGATTTCGGCTCGATGGCACTGACATCGACAGCAATATGCATACTCGTTCGTCCTGTGTAAATCAGACGGGCGCGCAGTTCGACAATATCGCCAATGTGGATGGGCTTATAGAAACGGATGCCACTGACATAGACCGTCACCGCCGACTGCCCGCTCCAACCCACTGAGCAGGCATACGCGGCCTGATCGATCCACTTCATGACCGAACCGCCGTGTACATTACCAAACAGGTTCACATCAATTGTTTCGGCTATCAGCCGAAGTGTGACTTCGCGCTCGCGCATCCCGAACCATCTCCTTGTGGTGAGATTCAACAGGATAAATTGTACGGGGAAAGTAAAGTGTTTGCCGCTACTCGATGCTCTTAGAAGGGTATACCCGATTCCAATCTGCGGTGTGGCGCAGAATGAGAATCGCAGCGACGCCTGTACCGAGCAAGAAGATCGGGAGCGGGGAGCGGAAAATCAGCAAGGTGATTGGGAGTGTACAAAGCGCAGCGATTACTGCACGGGGCGAGTGCTTGATGATGAAGAATCGGATGATCGCCAGGGCGAGTGCGGCAATCAGTGCCGGGATCGGAGCATAGGGGAGCACTGCGCCGAAAGCTGTCGCCAGCCCCATACCCCCGGCGAAGTTCACCCAAACAGACCAACAGTGCCCCGCCGTAACAGCCATCCCTGCCAGGGGAAGTGCGTACGGGTTCGCAGAGAGGCGCGTGCCCAGCCACACGCCTAGTATTCCTTTCAGCAAATCCAGCAGCCCGACGACAATCAGCGCGCCGCGTCCTGCTCCGCGTGATACATTCAAGCCGCCTATGTGCCCGCTGCCGTATGTGCGCGGATCAGGCCAGCCCATCACCCGCGCGAGGATCACGCCTGTAGGGATGCTGCCGATCAGGTAGGCGGCAACGACAACGGGGAGAAGCGAGAGCCAGTTCAGGAGCATAAGTACCTTGCGAAACTTATGCGCCCTTCGTAGCTTGGAGATGCATGTAGGTGGCGATGATCAGCAGCACTTCATCGAGCTTCGCGATGATCGCGGCGATGCCAAATGCGCCCGCTAAATCGGCACGATTGACCACAAAGAAGGCAATCAGCGTGATGGCGGCGAAGGCCATCAGCAAATAATGTGCCTGATCGCGGTGATCTTTGAAATAAGGTACGTCGAGAAACAGGGCAGCCAGGAGCGCAAGATAGCCAAGTCCGTTCAAGATGAAGGGCACGGTCAATCCATTGAAGTTTCCACTGGCGGCGTCGCGTAAGGCAAGGCCCAGATGAATCAGGGCGGTGATGAGAGTCAGGACGATGACAACGATGCGAAGTGTCGAACGGTTCATCATTTCTCCTCGGAGGTGTGAGCCAATTGGCAAGCAGGTAGAAGTAATTATAGAGTAGTGGATGAAGGTAGCAACTGAAAAAAGAAAGCGGTGATTTTTAAGGGCAAAGAATGATCAAATTGCTCTTTGCCCTGATAGAACACTTCAGTTCGAGCGGACGTGGTAGACCTGAAGCGCGCCACTTACGCCCTTGACCATC
>Ga0209382_10012058_pt1 | contig 10694 bp, 5 predicted proteins | sample SoiMetdeltSBSDD5_FD_187599 | JGI IMG/M metagenome (GOLD analysis project Ga0209382, IMG submission 187599) | Bulk soil microbial communities from a Populus tree surrounding site in Tennessee, USA - Soil MetaG P. deltoides SBSDD5 (SPAdes) (version 2) | ecosystem: Environmental > Terrestrial >...
GCCGGGGAGCGGGTCAATCCCGCTCCCCCGCCTCGCACCGACGCTGCGCCGGAGCGCACACGCTCCGCGTACACTCCACGGGTGATGACCCTGGGGCGGGACGTGGGCGGGAGGCGTGGATCGACGGCCGCACCGCGGCCCGCCTGCCGCACGCGGCGGACCGGCAGGCCCCGGATCTCGCAGCCCGGGGGCTCCGGCCTGAATACTGCTCTCCGGCCGCGAGTCGATCGCGCCCGACGGGCGGAGGGCACCCCACCATGACGACCCCCGAAGGTGGCTGTGCGGCGTGCGGCGCCGCGGTTGCACAGACTCGCTGCGAGAAGTGCGGAGCGGTGACGCGCGCCGGCAGCTACCGGATGCTCTCGGTGCTGGCCCAGACGCCGCACAGCCGGATGTACGTGGCCGAGGATGCCTCGGGCCGCAAGGTGGCGCTGAAGGAGCTGCTCTTCGCCGCCGTCCCCACGCTGCAGCAGCTGGAGGCGTTCGAGCGCGAGGGGCGGCTGCTGCTGCAGCTGGAGCACCCGCGCATCCCCAGGGTGGTGGACAGCTTCAAGGAGGGCGAGGGCACCGGGACGCGCTTCTACCTGGCGCAGGAGCTGGTGGATGGCCAGTCCCTGTGGCAGCGGCTCCACGCCGGCACCTTCGACGAGTCGCAGGCCCGCGACGTGGCCGCGCAGGTGCTGGACGTGCTGGCGTACCTCCACGGCCGCACGCCGCGGGTCATCCACCGCGACGTGAAGCCGCACAACCTCATCGCCCGGCCCGATGGCGTCATCGCGCTGGTCGACTTCGGCGCGGCGCGCGAGCTGGCCTCGGGCGTCACCCACCAGGCCACGCTGGTGGGGACCTACGGCTACATGCCGCCGGACCAGCTGGCCGGCACCGTGGACCCCACCTGCGACCTCTACGCGCTGGGCGCCACCCTGATGCACCTGCTCACCGGCCGCCCGCCGGAGAAGCTGGTGAACGACGACCTGGAGCTGGGCGCGGCCGTCTCGCTCAACGTCTCCCCCGAATTCGCGCGGTTCGTCCGCAAGCTGGCCGCCAAGGCGCACGCTCGCCGCTTTCCGACGGCCGAGGCGGCCGCCGCCGCGCTGAAGGCGATGCCGCCGGTCCAGCCGGCCGGCGGGAGGCGCTGGCTGCCGGGCTGGCCGCGGGCGTGGGTGGCGACGGCCGCGGCGATCGCCGGCGCCGCGCTGTTCGGCGTCGCGGCGGGAGTGGTGTGGAAGCTCAAGGCGCCGGCGGCGGAGACGGTGGCAGCGCAGGCCGGCGCGCCGGTCAAGGTCTGGGTGTGGGAGCCGAAGGCGCACGTGTTCGAGACGGCGAACCTGAATTCGGCGGCGGCCGGCAAGTTCCTCCCCATCGGCACCGAGCTGAAGGTGGATCTCGATCCGGGCGGCGGCGCGAAGTTCCTGCAGATGCAGCCGCCCTACGCCGGCTTTCTCCTGGCGGGCGACGTGCGCACCACCGCTCCGGTGTACGAGGCGGTGTTCGAGTCGTCGCGGCGCGCGCTGGGCGAGGCGCAGCTCGCCGTCTCCGAGGCCGAGGCCGAGCGCGCGCACGCGCTGCGGCCCAGGGAGCGCGAGCCGCTGGCGCTGCTGCTGGCGCTGTTCGACGCCGAGCAGCGCCCGGATGACGCCCGCCGCGCCAACGACCTGCTCAAGGCGCTGGGGCCGCCGCCGGCGGCGCCGCCGGCCAGGGCTGAGATCCGCACCGGGCCCGGGCCCCTGCCCGGCGAGCGGTGGTTCACCGGTGCCAGCCTGCTGCGCCTGCGCAAGAAGCCCAGCCCCGACGCCAGGGTCCTGGCCGAGCTGAGCATCAACTCGGAGGTGAAGGTGGTGCTGGCGAAGGGCGACTGGGCGGAGGTGACGTGGACGCGCGAGGGCGTCGCCCAGGACCTCACCCTCGGCCAGCTCCAGGATCCGGAAGAGCTGGCGGCCGAGGAGGTGCAGGGCTTCGTGGCGCAGGCCTACCTGGTGAAGGAGATGGTCGACCAGGAGTGGACGCTGGCGAAGGCCGCGGACGCCGAGAAGCAGGGCGATGCCATGGAGGCCGAGCGGCAGCTCGCCCGCGCGGCGGCGATCGACCCCGTGAACCACCCGTTCCAGCTCCGGCTGGCGAAGGCCGCGGTGGCCGTGCGCGACTACCAGGTGGCCGCCGGCGCGGCCGTCGCCGCCAGCGAGCTGTCGCGCGGCGCCGCCGAGCCGCTGGTGGAGATGAAGCTGGCGTACCGCTGCCGCGGGGACCGCAACCGCGCCGAGTGGATCGACGACTCGGCCAGCGTCAAGAACATGTCCGAGGACGCCTGCATCGAGAGCCTGGCCCAGGCGGAGTGCGAGCCCTGCGACTGCGATGGCAGGAGGTCTCCGAAGGAGGTGGACCCGATGGAGGAGCACCGCCAGCGGGAAAGAGCTCGCCTGGACAAGCTGGACGCCATCGACGACGCGTTCCCCATGCAGTCGTGGCTGAGGGTGAAGGTGAGGGGGCCGGCGCGCATCGCGCCCGACGCGAACCGGATGGTCGTCTACAGCTTCAGCGTGGAGGAGAGCATGGGTCCGGACTGCTCTCCCCGGTACGATCAAGAGAGCAGGGGCGGCGACTGCTCGTGCCAGTCGGCCAGGGCCACGGTGGAGGCCATCGACGCCGGACCGGTGCCGTCTCGGGGGAAGGACAGCACCGTCTGGGTGCGCGTGCCCGAGTTCAAGGGAACCACCTACGGAGTGGCCTTCGGCAAGTCCGCCAGGGCGGTGGCCGCGCAGCTGGAGACCCAATTTTCATCGTGCGGCGCCGGTGAGCCCTCGCGCACCATCAGCTTCACCAACGAGCCGGGCGACTGCGGCGAATGCGACTGCACGACCGAGGAGGCCTGCGGGGCCGGGGAGGACGAGGGGGACGTGGAGGAGGGCACCTGACCCGGCCTAGTCCGCCGGCCACTCGTCCATCATCGCCCGCAGCTCGTCGTCGCGGGCGTACTCCTCCGAGTCGCGGGTGAGCGCCCGGGCGGCGGCGCGCGCCTTCTCGAAGTCTCCCTGCTCCGCCAGCGCCTTCACCACGAAGAAGCGCGCCGCCTCCACGTGGTCCCTGGTGTCCGGGTCGGTGTCCGCGCGGTGCCGGTCCAGGAACTCGGAGCAGCCGCGCAGCATCAGCTCGTTCACCTGCCCGTTCCAGCGCGAGGCGATGCAGGGCGCGAAGTCCCACTCCACGCTGCCCGCCTTCGCGTCGCGCCGCTTCTCGTCCAGGTCCGCCTGGTACTCCGCCCGGCGCCCCTCCATCTCCTTCCGCTTCTGGATGATCTGGTTCATCAGCGACTCCACCGCGCGGTACGTCTGGCCGCCGGGGAACTGCTGGAGGTGACGCTCCCCCAGCTGGAGCGCCAGGTCCCGCTGCTTGAGCCGCCAGCGCGCGAACACCAGCCGCTCCGAGGCCAGCTCGCGCAGCGCCGGGCCCTCGGGCTGAGGGAGCGAGAGCTGGGACAGCTTCGCCGCCACGTCCGCCAGGTGGTGGAAGCGCTTCCCCGCGGTCAGCGCCTGCACCAGCGCCCGCGCCGCCTCCAGGCGCGCCGCCGGCGAGAGCGACCCGTCCCGCACCTTCGCCTCCAGCGCCGACTCCTGCTCCGCGCTCTTCTCCGACGACACCTCCGAGTAGCCCGCCATCCGCCGCTGGAGCGCGTCCAGGTCGTCCTTGGCGTAGACGAGGTCCGGGTCCACCTCCAGGGACCGCCGCAGGAAGTCCACCTTCTCCGCGTCCGACGCGGTGGTGAGCGACATCGCGTACAGCCGGTACGCCTCCACCGCGCGCGGCTTCGGCGGCGGGCGCGCCTTCGCCTTCGCCGGGGCGGCGCCCTCGCCCAGCAGCGCGGCGACGATCTTGTCCTGCAGCCCGAACACGCCGTCCAGCGCCCCGGTCACCTTGGCGGCGCCCCGCACCACCCCGGTCTCCACCGCCACGAAGCGGGCGTTGATGCGGAGCTGCTTGCCGGCCTGCTGGAAGGTGCCCAGCACGATGGTCTTCGCCCCCACCAGCTTGCCGATCCGCGCCGCCGAGGCCTCCTCCGCCGCCGGCGCGCTCTTCTCGCGCATCGCCTGCAGCGCGATCTCCGCCACCGCGCGGTCGATCTGCGAGCGCTCCACCACCGGCACCCGCCCGGACTTCCGCAGGTCGGAGATCATGGTCTCCGCGATCCCCACCTTCAGCCAGTCCGTCCTCGGGTCGGCGTTGAGGTTCTTGAACGGGAGGACCGCCACCGGCCCCTCCACGGCCTCGGAGGGGGTGGCGGCCAGCGCGGCGCAGGCGGCGAGGGTGAGGAGCATCGGGAGCGAGTGTACCGAGCCCGGTTCAGCCAGCAGGCGACGCCTCGCCCGGAAAATTCGCTCCATATTTCATCTGAGGTCATCCCCTAGCCCTTGGCATGGCCCGTAACCACTCGTTGCGGCTCGGCTTTCAGATCGTAAGAAACTCCGTCCGGGTCGGGTGTGACAATCTCCCACGTACCCTTTTCGGTACGGGGTTGTGACGCGCCGTGTTAATCGCACGGTTCTCCACGAGGACGGACTGATGAATCGCCTTCTCTCCTTCGCCATTGTCCCCGCGCTGCTTGCCTTGTCTGCCTGCACCGATCCCGCCACCACCGAGGATCCCGACACCATCGGCACCATCGATGAGGCGGTGTCGCAGGGCCGGTACATCGTCGGCTTCCGCGAGGACGGGCCGGGCCGGGTGGCCCTGCTGAAGAACAACGGGAAGGTCCTGCTGGAGCTGTCCGGCCTCGGCGCGGTGGCGGTGACCCTGCCGCACAGGCTGGTGCCGGTGCTGCAGGCGGATCCCGCGATCGAGTTCGTGGAGGTCGATGACGCCCGCTACCCGATGTCGCAGACCACTCCGTACGGCATCGCCATGGTGCAGGCGGACCAGGTGTGGCCCACCACCCAGGGCGGCGCCAAGAAGGTCTGCGTGATCGACTCCGGCCTGAACGTCAACCATGAGGACCTGGGGGGGAACACCTTCACCGGCTACGCCGCCGGGACCGGCAACTGGTACGAGGACGGCTGCGGCCACGGCACGCACGTCACCGGCACCATCGCCGCGCAGAACAACACCCTGGGCGTGGTGGGCGTGAACATCGGCGGCGTGCAGGTCCACATGGTGAAGGTGTTCGACAGCACCTGCGGATGGACCTACTCCTCCACCCTGATCGACGCGGCGGAGCGCTGCTACCAGGCGGGCGCCAACGTGATCAGCATGAGCCTGGGCGGCAACTTCAAGAGCCGCGCCGAGGACAAGGAGTTCCAGAAGCTCTGGAACGCGGGGATCATCTCGGTGGCGGCGGCGGGCAATGCCGGCACCACCCGGATGTCGTACCCGGCCTCGTACTCCAGCGTGATCTCCGTCGCCGCGGTGGACTCCGCCAAGGCGCTGGCCACCTTCTCCCAGCGGAACCGCGAGGTGGACATCGCGGCGCCGGGCGTGGGAGTCCTCTCCACCCTTTCCTATAACCAGGTCGCCACCGCCACCGTGAACGGCGCCACCTACAACGGCAGCGCCATCGATGGCGCGGCCACCACCCAGAGCGGCGTGTCCGGCGCGCTGGCGGACGGCGGCCTCTGCACCGCCGCGGGCAGCTGGTCCGGCAAGGTGGTCCTCTGCCAGCGCGGCACCACCACCTTCGCGGAGAAGGTGGCCGCGGTGGTGGCCGGCGGCGGCGTGGCGGCGGTCATCTACAACAACGTGTCCGGCGGCTTCCTGGCCACCCTGAACGGCTCCAGCACCATCCCGGCGATCACCCTCTCCATGGAGGACGGCCAGGCGATCGTCGCCGGCGGCGGCGTGGGCCGGAGCACCTCCGTGGTCAGCTACATCCAGAGCCCGGGCAACGGCTACGCGGCGTGGGACGGGACCTCCATGGCCACCCCGCACGTCTCCGGCGTGGCGGCGCTGATCTGGAGCGCCTACCCGACCAAGACCAACGCGCAGGTGCGCGCCGCGCTGGAGAGCACGGCGCAGGACCTGGGCGACGCCGGCCGCGACAACAGCTTCGGCAACGGCCTGGTCCAGGCGAAGGCGGCGCTGGACTACCTCGGCTCGCACTGAGCCTGACCGAGCCCTGACGGCTTTCACGCCGCGCAGCCACCCCGGACGGGTGGGTGCGCGGCGTCTTCATTTTCCGGGGCCGAAGAGGTTCTGCAGCCGCTTCTTCGCCTCCTCCTCCAGGCGCTTCTTCGCTTCCTCCTCCATCCGCTTCTTCGCCTTCTCCGCCTCCTCGCGCGCCTGCGCCTCGAGCCGGGCCTTCTCCGCCGCGGCCTTCTCCTCCAGCTCCTTTTTGAGCTTCTCCTCGCCGCCGCCCACGATGTCCGCCACCTGCTTGCCGCGCTCGCCCAGGAACCGTTCGGCGACGCTCCCGGCGGCCATCTTCACCAGCGCCTTGACGGGGGTCTGCAGGTCGGTGACGGCCACGGACGGCTTCCACGCCGGGCCGGTGATCTTCAGCGGGAGGGGGAAGGGCTCTTTGGGGACGACCTTCCCGCGCGTGATCTTCGACACCGCCTCCGGCGCCAGGTTGAGCAGCCCCGCCAGGTCCAGCGTCCCGTCCAGCCGGGCGCCGCCCTCCAGCGACATCGACCCCTCCGGGCGGGTGAAGGAGATGGGCCGCTTCAGCCGGGCCACGCCGTGGTCGATGGTGATGCTGAACGGCAGCTCCTTGCCCAGCTCGGTGAGGTTGCCGCCCTGGATGGCCTGGCCGGCGAAGGGCAGCGCCTTGGCCAGGAGCCCGCTGGCGTGGGACAGCACGTCCACCCCCAGCAGCTTGCCGTCGCGCAGCTCCCCGCCCAGGGACCCGACCAGCGTCTGCGACAGCGCGGTGACCTTGGTGCCCACGCCGTCCACCGCCACCTCCCCGGTGAACTTGCCGGCGAGGAACTTCTTGTCCGAGAACGCGGCCACCGTCCGCGCCATGTCCACGTCGCGGAGCTTGAGCGAGGCGTGGAACGGCCGCTGCGCCGGGCCGAGGTTGATGCTGGTCCCGTCCGCCACCACCTCGCCGCCGAACAGCCCGGTGGTGAGGCGCTTCACGGTCAGCTTGTCGTCCACCATGGACATCTCCAGGCGGACGTTCTCCAGGTCCATCTTCTCCACCCGGAGCGCGCCCACCTTCACGTTGGCGTCGATGCGCAGCCCGTCGAACCGGTGCGGGTCCTTGGGCGGCGGCGGCGCGGCCGGGGCCGGAGCTCCGCCGCCCGCGGGCTTGGGCGCCTCGTAGAGCATCTTGTCCAGGTCCAGCCGCGGGCTCTCCAGCTGGGCGGTCACCGCGGTGGCCTTCTCCGTCAGCTCCACCTTGGCCGTGCCGCTCAGCTGGTCCTCCAGCAGGTTGACCTTGAGCGCCTCCACGTCCACGTGGGTGCCGTCCTTCTTCTTCGCGAACGTCCCCTTCGCCGACACCAGCAGCGGCTGGCCCGGCGCCTTGTTGATGTCCTCGCCCGGGCGGAGGTCCACCCCGGCCATGTCCGCGTCCGCCTTGAAGCGCAGCGCGCTCCTGGCGCCGGAGATGGTGGCGGAGACCTTCATCGGCGCGCCGGCCGCCTTGGAGAGCTGCTTGGGGATGGAGAGGCGCATCTGGGTCAGGTCGGCGTCCAGGTCGATGGACTGGGACGCGGCGGTGCCGGAGGCGCGCACGTGCAGCGACGCCGGGCCGGCGGCCCTGTCGCCCAGCGACTTGCGCAGCGCGGGCACGTAGTCGGCCAGCTCCGCGGGGTCCAGGCGCGGGATGGAGACCTCCAGCCCCTGGACGCGCGGCGCGTCCGAGGTCAGCCCCTTCACCGAGCCCTTCCCGTGGGCGACCAGGGGGCCCGCGGCCACGTCCAGCTTGCCGATCTCCAGGTCACCCTTGGCGACGTCCCCGGTCACGTCCGTGCTCAGCGTCACGTCCAGCACCTTGCCGCCCGCGCCGGCGAACTGGAGCCCGGTCACCTTCAGCGACCCCTTGAGCGCGGTGGGGCCCTCGCCGCCGGGGACGGCCGCGCCCAGGTCGGCGGACCAGTCCGCGTCCAGGGTGCCGCGCTCCAGCCCCACCTCCTTGCCCAGGAACGGCCCCAGCGGCCCCAGGTCGATGGCCTTGGCCTTGATGACCACGTGCTCCGGCGTGGGGACCAGGGTGGGCGGCAGCGGGGCGGCCTTCAGCTCCACCTCCAGGTTCCTGGCGGCGGCGAACACCGCGGCGTCCAGCACCACCACCAGCGGCTGGCCGGCGCGCAGGTCCTGCACCTTCACGTTGAGCTGGTTCACCTCCAGCTCGCGCCGCTGCTTCGACTCCAGGTCGATGAAGCGGATCCGCGCGTTGGTGAGCGCGGCCAGGTCCACCCGGACGGCGGAGAGGTCGGTGGGCTTCTCCTCGGCCTGGGGCTGCTCCGGCTCCGGCTTTTTCGAGGCCTGGATGCTGTCCATCAGCCGGTTGACGTTCTGGGTGCCGTCGGCCAGCCGGATGACGTTGACGTTGAGCCCGGTCACCTCCGCCTTCTCGACCTGGATGTCCTTCCCGCGCGACCGGAGGGCCACCATCACCGGGACCACCACCTCCGCGCGCTCCAGGGTGGCCAGGGGCTCCGGCTCGCCCGGGCCCGGGCCCACCGCCACGTCCTTCACCACCACCGCCAGCCGGGGGATCAGCTGGGTGGCCACGCGGCCCACCGTGATCTCGCGGCCCCACTGCTTCGACAGCTCCGCCGCCTCGGCGCGCGCGCGCGTGGTGAGCACCGAGTCCAGGTAGAACAGCCCGGCGGCGGCGGCGCCCGCCAGGAGCAGCACGACGCCGCCGACCACGAAGGGCCAGCGGCGCCGCCGCGGTGTTTCGACTCCCGTCTCGCTCAAGGTCCACCTCCTGCAGTCGGCCGGCCAGGGAGCCTAGACGCCCCGCGCGCGGCGGGGCGCTCCGACTTGGGGTGAACCGTTCACCTTTCGGCCGCTACCCCTTGATGCTCAGGGTCTCCGCGTCGATCTGCTTCTGCATCTGCCACGCGTAGTACGCGTGCTTCCAGCCGAGGAGGTCGGCCAGGCCCGGCCGGGGCGCGGGCGGGGTGGTGCCGATCCCGTCGGTGATGCTGTCGGTCTTGATGCTGCTGCTCCCGGACGCCCGCCACCCGTCCACCTCGACCACCCAGTTCTGCTGGAAGGGCACCGCGTCCACCAGGGGGAAGGCGAACACGAACAGGTTCGTCTCCGTCGTCGGGTCGAACCCGTAGGCGAGCACCCTGGCCGTGTTGGCCGGGTCCCTCTGCAGGACCAGGTAGGCGCTCTGGGCGCCGCTGGTGACCAGCCCGGTCTTCATGCCGCGCTCCCAGGCCCGGACCGGCTGGATGGCCGGCGTCGGCGGCAGCGGCGGCACCGTCAGGGACTGCCGGCTGGTCGAGGTCTCCCCCTCGGGCCGGGTGGGCATGAACGGCCCGACGCACTCGAACGACGAGATGGCGGCCAGCGCCGCCAGGAGCTTCACCTTCAACATGTTGGTATCCCCCACTTTGGTGCTGCGTTGGTTTGAACTGCACCTCTACTCGAAGACCAGGACCTGCCTCACCCAGGCGGCGCGGCCCTCGGCCAGCCAGCGGACGCGCTCGTCGCGCAGCGCCAGCGGCGCGCTCTGGCCGCGGCGGAGCCGGTCCACCACGCCGCGGAAGAACTGGCGCGCCTCGGCGTCCGGGAGGTCCACCGGCGCGGCGATCACCGCGCGCGCGCCCGCGTCGGTGAACGCGCGAGGCAGGCTCCACGGCTGGTGGAAGAAGGGCGCCACCCGCGCGGCCCGGCAGGCCGCCAGCAGCACCACCGGGTGTCCCCTGAGCGGCTGGCGGCGGATGTCCTGGGCGGTGAGCGCCCAGCGGCCGCCCGGGTCCTGCGCCAGCACCAGCAGCGACGCGTCCGAGACGCCCAGGTCCACCAGCCCGTGGGTGTGCAGCTCCACCAGGCCCGCCCCCGCAAGCTCCGACAGCACGCGCTGGGGGGTCGCCTCGGCGCCCCTGAGCTGGGTGGTCCCCGGCCGGTCCGCGTCCGCCCAGGCCGCCAGCCGCGGCAGCTTCAGCTCCGGCGGCGCCTCCACGTCCTGCACCACCAGCTCCGCGCCGGCGCCGGAGGGCGCGGGCGGCGCCGCCGCCGAGGGCCCGGCGTAGCTCCAGGCCACGTCGTCCGGGAGCAGGCCGCCCTGCCCGTGCACCGGCGGCGAGGCGAACGCCTTCACCACCTCGCAGCCCGCCAGCGCCTGCAGGGCGGCCGCCGGCAGCAGCGTCCGGACGTCGGGCGACTCCCGCCGCTGCTCGTACCAGCCCGCGACCTGGCCCTGCGCGCTCCGGACGGCGATCTCCCGCCGGTCGTCGTGGATCTCGATCGCCAGCGCGCAGCCGGGCGACTCCGGCGCGGCGCCCTCCTCGTGCAGCAGCTGGAAGACCTCGCCGTGGGCGCCCCGGCGCCCGGCGTCCAGCCGCAGCTCGCGGAAGCTGAAGATGCGGACCTTCTGCGCCACGCCGTCCGAGGGCAACCTGGAGGCGTCCTGGATGGCCTTGCGCAGCAACGCCGCGCCCGCCGCGGGGTCCGAGTCGATCAGCGCGCGTCCCTCGACGTGGTCCATCAGCGCCAGCTCCGCGTCCGTCAGCTTCTTCGCCCGCAGCGCGGCCAGCACCTCCCCCAGCCACTTCCGGTCGGCCGGCTCCGGCGCCTGCCGG
>Ga0209382_10012059_pt1 | contig 10694 bp, 10 predicted proteins | sample SoiMetdeltSBSDD5_FD_187599 | JGI IMG/M metagenome (GOLD analysis project Ga0209382, IMG submission 187599) | Bulk soil microbial communities from a Populus tree surrounding site in Tennessee, USA - Soil MetaG P. deltoides SBSDD5 (SPAdes) (version 2) | ecosystem: Environmental > Terrestrial >...
CGCTCTGGGCTGGGCAGCGAGCGCGCGCGCGTGGTGTTCAGCCTGGTCGACCGGCGCGCCCGCGACGAGCGCGGCGACGGCCTGCTCTTCGATCGCCTCGCCGCCGAGGTGCGCCGGCGCGGCTGGCCGCGCTACGAGACTGCCATCTCGCGCAGCCCGCGCGTCGAGGGGCTCAACTCGGGCGGCGACAAGCCGCGCTCCATCCTGCACTGCGCGCGCGGAACGGCCGTCCACGGCGAGATGCAGGCCCTGTGTCGCGAGCTGCTGCGCGATCTCGCGCCGGCGCTGGCGCGCGTCGACGCTGCGCCCGCGCCCGACGAGGCCGGCGAGGGCGAGCTGTGGGGCCCGAGTCGCGCGTCGGTGAAGTCCTTGCTGCGGGGCCCGGCCAGCTGGTTCCGCAATCGCTAGCAACGCCCCGGTCCGGCGCGCGGCGTGCGAAGATCGAAACGAGGAATGGAGGAGAGATGAGTACGTTCGCGATCTCGGTCGGCGGTGGGCCGGCGCCCGGCATCAACGGCGTGATCGGCGCCGCGGCCACCCTCGCGTGCCGCCGCGGCCACCAGGTGCTCGGCATCCTGGACGGCTTCTCGCGCATCATGAAGGGCGACACCAGCCAGGTCGTCCCTCTCGACGAGGCGCGCGTCGCGCGCATCCACCTCGAGGGCGGCTCGATCCTGCGCACCTCGCGCGCGAACCCCACCAAGAAGCCCGAGGACCTCGCGAACGTCGTGAAGTCGCTCGGCGCGCCCGGCGTCGACTTCCTGATCACGATCGGCGGCGACGACACGGCCTCGTCCGCCAACCGCATCGCCGCCGAGGCGCAGGGGCGGGTCAAGGTCGTGCACGTGCCGAAGACGATCGACAACGACCTGCCGCTCCCGAACGGCATCCCGACCTTCGGCTTCGAGACGGCGCGTGAGCACGGCACCGCGGTGATCGAGCGGCTGATCGTCGACTGCCAGACCACGAACCGCTGGTTCTTCGTCGTCATGATGGGGCGCTCGGCGGGCCACCTCGCGCTCGGCACGGGCAAGTCGGCGGGCGCGCCCGTGATCGTCATCCCCGAGGAGTTCCGCAAGCGGCCGATCGAGCTCGACGACGTCGTGCGCGTCATCGAGGGCGCGATCGTGAAGCGCCTGTCGCAGGGCCGTCCCGACGGCGTCGCAGTGATCGCCGAGGGCATCGCCGAGTACATGGACGAGAACGACCCGCTGCTGCGCGACGTCCCGCGCGACGAGCATGGCCACATCCGGCTCGCCGAGGTGCCGATCGGGCGCGTGCTGCGCCAGGCGGTGTCGGCGTCGCTCGAGAAGCGCGGGATCAAGGTGGCAACGGGCGACAAGGACGTCGGCTACGAGCTGCGCTGCGGGTACCCGACCGCCTTCGACCGGGACTACACGCGCGATCTCGGCGTCGGCGCGGTGGACGCGCTGCTCTCGGGGCGCTCCGCCGTGCTGATCACGCGGCAGGAGGGTCGCATCGTGCCGATCCCCTTCGCCGACATCATCGACCCGAAGACCAACAAGTCGCGCGTGCGCGGCGTGGACGTCGAGTCCGACTCGTACCGCGGCGCGCTGGCGCTCCAGGAGCGCATCCGCAGCGAAGAGCTGGCGGACCCCGCGGCGCTGGCCGTGCTGGCGGAGGCCGCGAAGCTCGAACCGGAAGAGACGAAGGCGCGTTACACACCGAGGTAGCGACGTGGACGCGAGCCCCGCGAAGCGCCGCCGCAACCCCTGGTGGATCCCGCCCTTCCTGGGCCGCGTCCCGGCCGACGTGCCGGAGGATCACCTGCGCCTGCTGGGCGGTCTGGCCTGCGCGCTCTTCTTCGAGTTCTTCGATCAGGGGCTGCTGACCCAGGCGATCAAGCAGATCGCCGCGGACTTCGGGCTCCCGGAGCGAGAGATCGGCCGGACCATGGGGCTCGTCCGGCTCGGCGCGATCCCCGCCTTCTTCCTGCTCCCCCTCGCGGACCGCATCGGCCGCCGCCGTCTTTTCCTGGCGTCGGTCATGGGCATGAGCCTCGGCACGCTGTGCGCGGGCGTCAGCACCCACATTACCTGGTTCATCGGGTTCCAGATGTTCGCGCGCATGTGCATGGTGACGGCGTCGGCGACCGCGTTCGTGATCGCCGCCGAGGAGATGGCGGCGCAGCACCGCGGCTGGGCGATCGGCTTGATCAGCGCGGTCGGCGGCTCCGGCTTCTTCGGCGCGGCCGTGCTGTTCGCGTTCATCGACGTGCTGCCCTTCGGCTGGCGCACGATGTACGCCTTCGGCGTGGTACCGCTGCTGCTGCTGCCGTGGCTTTCGCGCCGCGTCCTCGAGACGCGCCGCTTCACGCTCGCGCGCGGCAGCGAGGCGGATCTCGCCGCGGCGGGCGGCTGGCTGCGTCCGCTCGCGGACCTCTTCCGCAACTTGCCGCTGCGCACGCTCGGCGTCGGCGTGATCGGCTGGGCGCAGTCCGTCGCCGGAGCTGTCGCCTTCCAGTTCTCCTCCTACTTCGTGCAGGAGCGCCACGGCTGGGAGCCGGGCGACTACACGCTGATGCTCGGCATCGGCGGCATCCTCGGCGTGCTCGGGTATCCGCTCGCCGGCCGTACCGGCGACCGGCGCGGGCGAAGGGCGGTGGGCGTCACGTTGCTGGTGCTGCTCTGGCCGCTGGTGGCAGCCTACTACGCAGTGCCGGGCTGGCTCGTGCCGGTGGCGTTCGTGCCGATGATCTTCTGCTTGACGGGCAGCGAGACGATCCTGCGCGCGCTCGCCGTCGAGCTCTTCCCCACCGCGCTGCGCGGCACCGCGTCGGGCTGGTACCAGCTGTGCTCCACGCTCGGCGCTGGCACGGGCCTCTTCGCCACCACGGTCCTCACGCCCGAGGGCGCCAGCGCGATTCCCGCGGTGCAGATGGTGGCGTCCTGCGCCTGGCTCGCCGCGCTCGTGGTGTGGCTCATGCCGGAGACCGGCGGGCGCGAGCTGGAGGAGATCAGCGCGTGACGCAGCTCGATCCGGAGTCGCGTGAGAAGAGCCTCGAGCGTCAGATCCGCGCCTTCCACTGGGTGAGGTGGCTGTCCGAGCTGCCCGAGCGACGAGCCGGCGGTGACGGCGAGCGCGAGGCCGCGCGTCGACTCGAGAGCTGGCTGCGCGAGCAGGGCTTCACGGAGGTCGCGCAGGCGACCGCCCCGTCGCGGCCGGAGCGGGGCCTCGTGATCGCTCTGCATGCAGGGCTCGCGGCAGTGGGCTGCCTGCTCGGCGGTCCGCTGGGCTTCGCCCTCGCGGCGCTCGCGGTGGTCGCGTACCGGCACGAGCGCACGGGCGGCGTGGCGTGGCTCTCGCGTTGGCTCCCCGCGCCGGATTGCACGTGGGTCGCCGCGCGCGCCGGCGCGGCGCGGCCGCGGCGACGCATCGTGCTCTCCGCACCGCTCGATGCGCCGCGCGCGGGACGCCTCTTCGCGTCGGATGCGCGGCGTCTGCGTCTCGGACCGGCGGGCGCTGCGCGGGTTGCGGCGCCGGCGGGGCTCGACGCCTGGATCGCGCGCCTGCTCTTTGCCGCTGCCGTCGCGCTTGCGGCATCCGCGCTCGGCGCCGGCGGCGTCGCCGTGCAGCTCGTGCTCGGCGCACTGGCGCTCGCCTGCGGCGTCGCCACAGCGGCTGGGCTCGAGTGGGCTCGCGCGCCGGCGAGCCCGGGCGCCGTGAGCGCGTCGGCCGTCGCGGCCCTGCTGACGTCCGGCGAGCAGCTGCTCGCGCAGCTCCGCGAAGACGAGGAGCTCTGGCTCGTCGGCGCGGGCGGTCAGGAGCCGGGCGCGTGCGGACTGCGCGCCTTCCTCGACGCGCACGCGGGCGAGCTCGCGCGCGACACGCTCTTCGTCCACTTCGAGCGCTGCGGCGGCAGCGCGCTCGCGCGCGTCGCCGCGGAGGTCGGCCTGGCGCGCTGCGCCCACCCGCCGCGCCTCGCCGAGCTCGCGCGTCGCGTCGCCGAGAGCGGCGCCTACGGAGACATCGGCAGCGTCGAGTGGATCGGCGCGACCGGCGCGGCCGACGTCGCCGCGCGCGGGCTGCCCCTGCTCTCGCTCGTCGCGCTCGATGCGCAGGGCCTGCCCGGCCGCGATCACCAGATGGCGGACCTGCCCGAGAGCGTCGACACCGCCAGCATCGTGCGCGCGGCCGACTTCGCGGCGGCGGTCGTCGAGGCCGCGCGCCGCGGCGAGGATGCGCCGCTCGCGATCGTGTAAGCGCACGTCCGCGGACCCGGTGGCCTCGCGCGCCGGGTCCGATCTGCTGAACGTCGCTCGGCTTCGCCTCGCTGTGCGCGCCCGCTGCGCGGGCGCTTACAGCCGAATCCGCGGCGGGCGCTGGCGGCGCGACGAGATCACATGGATCAGCCAGCCGATCAGCATGCCCGCCCCGAGGATGGCGGCGCCGACGATCCGCTCGGGCCACGCCGCGCCCGCCTTCAGCTCGAGGTTCTCGCGCGTCAGGGTCTCGAGCTCGCCCCGCTGCGACGAGTCCCGCTCGCCGAACGAGCGGTTCTCGTCGCCGAGCTTCGCCGCCTCCGCCTCCAAGGTCTCCACGCGCGCGGCGAGCTGCGTCGCCTTGGCCTGCGCGTCCGCCAACAGGACGGCGGGCGGCGGCTCGTCCTGGAGGTAGCCCTCCGGCACCCAGCCCTCGCGATCGCCGGAGCGGATGCGCGTCCAGCCCGTGCCGTTCTCCAGCACATCGACCTTGTCGCCGGTGTGGAGCTCTCCGAGGATCCGGTACTCGTTGCTCGGGCCCGTGCGGACATTGAGCCGCACCTCGCCCTTCACCCATGCCGTGGCGCCACGCGCCGGCTCCGCGGCCAGACCGATGCAACCCAGCGCCAGTGCGCACACGAGCCCGCGCGAAAGCCGGCCCGGGCCCAGTGAATCACCCGCTCGCAGTGAGATCATCGACGTCTCCCCCGCTCGACGCCGCCCGTTCCGGCATCGAGCTCAGCTTGTCGGGGGGACGGACTGACTCTGCGCGGTGGCTCCCCGGGTAGGACTCGAACCTACGACCCGGCGGTTAACAGCCGCCTGCTCTGCCAGCTGAGCTACCGGGGAAAACCAGGGGCCGGATTCTAGGAAGCTCGGTCCGAAAATCAACGAAACGAACTCTCGTCCGGGACGTGGACCTCGAGGGGGTCCGACGGTGGCGCCTCGCTGCCATCGGGGCGGATCAGGGTGACGACGTAGGAGTACGAGCGGCCCGGCTCGACGTCGGCATCCACGAAGCTGCGGTCCTGGGTGCGCCCGAGATCGCGCTCGCCGAGCCAGGAGCTGCGCGCGACGCGCGCCTGTGGGAACTCGTCGGGGCGGGCGTGCCAGCGCAGCGAGACGCCTGCGGGTCCCGTCGCGGCCTGGAGCTCGTAGTCCTGGCTCTCCACCTTGATGGGGATCGAGGGCCGGCTCTCGAGCCCGTCGCGGTCGACCGCGATGACCGCGTAGGTCGCGCCCTCTCCGGCCGAAAGGTCCGTGTCGATGGCGCGTCGGGTATCCGCCGGAACCGTAGCGATGACCTTCGAGCGCGTGCCCTGGCGGATGCGCACGAGTCGATACTCGGCGATGTCGGCCTCGACATTCGCATCCCACACGAGTGCGTTGCGGCCGAGTGACGCCTCGGCGAGCCGCAAGCCGAGCGGAGGCAGCGGCTCTGGCTTGGTCACCCCGCGGACGGGATCCGAAGGAGGCCCGCTCGTTCCGGTAGGCGTCACCGTCGCGATGCGGTAGTAGAGCACGCGCAGGTTCCCGAGCTCGCGATCGACGTACGACGTCGAGAAGCGGCCGGGAATGCGTGCGACGACCTCGTAAGGACCGTCCTCCGACGGGCTGCGCTCTACCACGTAGCCCGACGCCATCTCGCTGTGTGCGGGGCGCCAGGCCAGCGGGATCTCGCGCGGCTGACGGCTGAAAGCACGCAGCGCCGGCGGCGGCGGCGGTGGCGGCGCGGTGCCGCCGACGACGACCGGCGACGCTTCGAGCGCGAGGTGGCCGTCGCTCGTGAAGGGGCGCAATCGGTAGTAGGCGACGACGCCGTCGCCGAGCGGCACTTCGCCGCCGCCGTCCACGTACGAAGAGGTTCCGCGCCCGCGCAGCACGGCGATGCGCTCGAACGGCGCATCCGGTGTGCTCGCGCGCTCGACGGCGTAGCCCGCGACTTCGGTGCGCAGGACCGGCTCCCACTGCAGCGCGACGACCCGGTACCCGTCGTTGCCCGCGTGGACGTGCTCCGGCACCGTCAGCTCTGCCGCGGGCGCCTCGACGAGCTGGAGCTCGTCCGCGTCGACGGGCTCCTCCGGGCCGCTCGCGCTCGGGTTGTTGTGCTTCCAGGCCGCGCAACCCGTCTGCGCGAGGGCGAGCGCGAGCGCGGCGGCGGCTGCCCGGCAAGAGATCCAGCGCATGCGGGTCACTGCGCGCTCACGTCGGGCTCGTCGCGCAGCTTCTCGAGCCGCTCGAGCTCTCGCTCTGCACGCTCGACGTACGCGCGCACGCGCTCGTTGTCGGGGTCGAGTCGTCGCGCCTGCCGCCACAGCACGAGCGCCGTCTCGAGCCGCTCCTCGGCGAAGGCGGTGCGCCCCGCCTCGATCAGCTCCTCGACTTCCTCCTCGTCGGGTTCGCCGCGCGCGCGCACGTGCTGCTTGCGCCACTGGAGGGCAAGGCCCGCCTCGAGCTGGCGCTCCTCGATCTCGAGCTCCGGATCGAAGGGGTCGAGCTCGCGCAGCTCGAGCAGCGAGGCGCGGGCAGCCTGCAGATCGCCGAGTGCGAGCTGCTTGCGGTACTGGTCCGTGAGCTCGGCCTTGCGGCGCACGCGCTCGCGCACGAGGTCGACCTGGAGCTGGCGCTCCTCGGTCTCGTACTCGGCCTCGAAGGGGTCGAGCGTGCGCAGCCGCACCAGCGCGACCTGTGCGCCCTGCAGCTCGCCTGCCGCCAGCAGCTCGTGGTACTGGATGGCGAGCTCGGCCTTCTGCGTGGACAGCTCGCGGGCGAGCTTCTGCACACGCGCCAGGGATTCGGCGTCGTCGGGGCTGAGCGCCAGCGCCAGCCGTTGGTCGAGCAGCGCCTCGGCGAGCCGTCCCTCGCGTTCGCGCTGCGCCGCGCTCTCGAGGTAGCCCGCCGCGAGCTCGGCGTACTCCGCCTCGACCTCCGCGATCCGCTCCGCGATCTGCGCGCTCTGCGGATCGTCCTCCGGCACCGCGCGCCAGATCTCCAGCGCGCGCCGGGCGTCGCCTTCCCGGTACTGCTCCTCGCCCTGCTCGAGCGGTGTCACGCAGCCCCAGAGTGCGAGGAGCGCGATCACCGCCGCGCGCCGCATCATGCGGCTGGATGGACCTCTCCGTCGGGCGCTGCCCTGCGGCTCTCGCGCTCCACGGAGTAGACGTGCACCGGCTCCTCGCGTCCCGAGAGCTGGCGCTCGCCCTCGAAGCGCAGGCGCAGCGAGCCGCGTACGCGGCGCTGCACCGCCTCCGAGACGAGGATCTCACCCGGCTGTGCGAGCTTCTCGAGGCGATGCGCGACGTTCACCGCGTCGCCGACCGCCGTGAAGTCCGTGCGCCGGTCCGAGCCGATGTTGCCGACGATCACCGTGCCGGCGTGGATGCCGATGCCGAGGGAGACCGCCGCCTGGGTCGCGAGCCCGCTGGCTCCGACGTGGTTGTTGCGGCGCTCGACGGCGCGCTGGATCTCCACCGCGCAGGTGACCGCGCGCAGCGCATGATCCTGCTGCGGGACCGGCGCGCCGAAGTACGCCATCACCGAGTCGCCGATGAACTTGTCGATGGTGCCGCCCCGCTCGAGGATGACGTCCGACGCGAGCTGGAACACCTCGTTCAGCAGGCTCACGACGCCATGCGCCGCCAACCCTTCCGAGAGGCGCGTGAAGCTGCGGATGTCGGCGAAGAGGATGGAGACCTCGCGCTCGATGCCCGTCTGCTTCTCGTCGTCGCCGTTGGCGAGGAGCTGGTTCAAGACGTAGTCGTCGACGTAACGGCCGAACGCGCGCTGGATGCGCTGCTTCTGCTCGAGCGAGTCGCCCATCTCGTTGAAGGCGCGCGTCAGCTCCCCGACCTCGTCGCGCGAGGTTGGCGGCACGCGCGCGGTGACGTCGCCTGCCGCGAGCCGCTCGACACCGTGGCGCAATCGGCGCAGCGGGCCGACGAGCAGCGCGACGAAGCCGACACCCGCGAGCACGCCGATCACGACGATCACGACCGCGACCGAGAGGAGTTGCCGCCGGTTGCTGCGCACGACCGGGTCGACGAGCACGCGCAGGTCGAAATCCACCTGCGCCTCGCCCACATGCACGTCGCTGTAACGGATCGGGGCGGCCACACGCAGGCGCTCCGCGTCGCGCGCGACCCACTCGGCGTCGCGCGACGGTGACTCCGAGCGCGCCAGCAGCTCGCGCGTGGTGCCGCGCTCATTCGGGTCGAGCGACGCGACGATCTCGCCGTCGCGGCCGAGCAGGCGCACGGCCACGACGCCTTCCGCCGCGCCGACCTCCCGGATGAGCTGCTCGAGAGAAAGCTCGCGCTCGAAATTCCCCTGGTCCGCTTCCAGGATCGGGCCCTTGGCGGCTCCGGCCAGGCTGGCGGCGAGCGCGCGCCCGCGCTTCTCGACCTCGTCCTCGAGCGCGCTGCGCTCGTGGCGTGTGGCGATCCAGGTCAGACCGACACACGCGGCGACCAGCAGCGAGACGACCAAGGCGCTGAACTTGACCTGAAGCGAACGCACTTGCGGGGGGTTCCTCTTGGCGATCCCGACGCCAGGATCGGTAGTGGGAACGCCACCTTCCGAGCCCGGCCAAGCGTATCGGTGGGGTAGCTTCGCGGCTACACGACGGATTCTCGGATCCTGCGCGAAGGTTTCTCGATCTACTCGACCCGAATCGCGAGCACCTCGAACTCGCGGGTCCCCTTGGGAACGCGAACGACCACCGTGTCATCGACGGAGCGACCCAGCAACGCGCGCGCGATCGGAGACGTGACGGAGATGCGGCCGCTCGCGGCGTCCGACTCGTGCTCGCCGACGATGGTGTACCGGACCTCTTCGTCACTCTCGGTATCGAGGAGCAGCACGGTGACCCCGAAGCGAACGGTGTTCGGTGAGACCCCGGACCCCGAGGGGTCGATCACCTGAGCGCGCGCGAGCTGGTCTTCGAGCTGGCGGATACGCGTCTCGATGTGGCTCTGGCGCTCCTTGGCGGCGTGGAACTCGGCGTTCTCGGAGATATCGCCGTGAGCACGCGCGGCCTCGATCTCGCGCACGATCTTCGGCCGCTCGACAGATTTCAGCTGCTTGAGGTCGCCCTCGAGCTTGACGTACCCCCCCCGCGTCATGGGGATGCGATCTGCCATGAGCCGATCTCCGATGCCGCGCGCTGCGTCCCGGGCGCAGCTGGTCGCGCCGTCGGCGTCGGTACACTGCGGCGCGAGCAAAAAGACGACGTCCCCGCGAGGACGTCCGGTGCCCCAGCCTATCGGGCCGGGTTGCCGTGTCAATCGAAAACGCGGGGCCGAGGCCCCGCGGCGGGCTCATAGGATGGGACTCGCATCCGACCAAAGAGCGGATCCGGCGCGGCTCGTCCCCACCGCGGTCGTCTTCTACGGACTCCTCCTCGCCGGCGCCTTCGTCTGGACCTGGCTGGATGGACGCTCGCTCTGGTTCATGTCCTCGGAGGCGGCCGCCCGGGGCGTGTGCTGGCCGCGCGATCTCTCGCTCGGTCTGGCGGTCGGCGGCGCGCTGGTGCTCGTGAGCCGGGCGTTGACGGTGGCGAGCGTTGCCGGTCGGGCGCTCGCCGAATCGCTGGCGCAGCTGCTCGGGCGCCTCGGCTGGGGCGCGAGCCTCGCTCTCGCCGCGCTCTCCGGTGTCGCCGAGGAGGCGTTCTTCCGTGGCGCGCTGCAGCCGCAGCTCGGCCTCGTCGGCGCGAGCCTCTGCTTCGCGGCCGCGCATTTCGTCCCGCGTCGCGCGTTCCTGCCGTGGCCGGCCTTCGCGCTCGCCGCCGGGCTCGCGTTCGGCGCGCTCTTCGAGTGGACGGGCAACCTGGTCGCTGCGGTCGTCGCGCACGCCGGCGTGAACGCGCTGAACCTGAGGTGGCTCGGATCGCGGGCTGACTCGTGACGCAGACGACTCGGAGACCTCGCGGCCCGGGTCTCATCCTCTGAACTTCGCTCGGCTTCGCCTCGCTGCGCGCCGCGCTCAAGCGCGGCTTGCGATCGCGTCGATTTCGACCAACGCGCCGAGCGGCAGCGCCGCCACCTGCACCGTCGCGCGCGCGGGCGCCACATCGGGGAAATAGCGGCCGTACACGCGGTTGACGCGCGCGAAGAGCGAGAGGTCGGTCACGTAGATGGTGGTGCGCAGCACGCGGTCCATGCCGCTGCCCGCCGCCTCCAGCACGGCGCGCAGATTGTCGAGCACGCGCTCGACCTGCGCCTCGATCTCACCCGTGATCAGCGCGCCCGTCTTCGGATCGAGCGGGATCTGGCCCGAGCAGAACACGAGCTCGCCGTGCACGATGGCCTGCGAGTAGGGGCCGACCGGAAGCGGCGCGGACGCCGTCTCTACCTTGCGCACGGTCTCAGGCGTCGAAGGGCTCGGGCTCGACCGGCAGGCGCTCTTCGAGCAGGCGCAGCAGATAGCCGAGCAGCATCAGGTTCGGGAGCCGCTTGCGAACGGAGCTCGGCGTCG
>Ga0209382_10012061_pt1 | contig 10693 bp, 7 predicted proteins | sample SoiMetdeltSBSDD5_FD_187599 | JGI IMG/M metagenome (GOLD analysis project Ga0209382, IMG submission 187599) | Bulk soil microbial communities from a Populus tree surrounding site in Tennessee, USA - Soil MetaG P. deltoides SBSDD5 (SPAdes) (version 2) | ecosystem: Environmental > Terrestrial >...
CCGAGGGCGGGGAGTCCGACGGGGGGGCCGGAGGGGCGGAGCGAGCCCGGCCCGATTCGTGACCGGCCGCCTGCGCCGGTTGGCGCTGGTGGCTCTGGTGCCGACGCTGGTGGACGTCGGCTTGCTGGTGGTGTTCCGCCAGCACTTCGGGTGGATCCTGGTCGTCGCCGACCTGGCCGCCATCGCCGTTGCCAGCGTGCTGTCGTACGTGTTGCACCGGATCGTCACCTTCCGCAGTGACCCGTACTCGCGCTGGGTGCACTTCCCGCTCCGCTTCATGGGCGTGGCCGGGCTCGCCGCCGTGGTCGACGTGGTGGTGCTGCGGGCGCTGTACACGGGGACCGGCTTCGTGTCGACCCGGGCGCTGGTCGAGGCCAAGATCGTGTCCCTGCTGGCCGCGGGGGCCGTGCGGTTGATCGGGTACCGCGGGGTGCTGCTGGGGGAGATGACCTCGGCCCGCAAGGTCCGCTGGGCTCGGCCCGAGCCGCCGGGCGATCGTCGCCTGAGCGTGATCGTGCCGGCCTACGACGAGGCCGACCGCATCGGGACGACCGTCCGCGAGCTGGCCGCCGGGCTGGCCGAGGTAGCCGTCGCGGGCGGGCTGGAGATCGTGGTCGTGGACGACGGATCGCACGACGCCACCGCGGACGCCGCCCTCGCCGCGGGAGCGGACCAGGTGGTGGTGCAGCCCGTGAACCGGGGCAAGGGTGCGGCCGTGCGGGCCGGGGTGCTCGCGGCACGCGGCAGGACCGTGGCGTTCACCGATGCCGACCTGGCCTACGGGCCGGACCAGCTCCTGCGGGTGCTGGCCGCGGTCGAGGACGGTTGGGACATGTCGATCGGCGACCGGCGCCATCCCGACACCGAGACGCTGGTCCCGCCGTCGCGGCTGCGGGCGATCGGCAGCCGGGCCATCAACTGGCTGGGCTACGCCGTCCTACTCGGCAGCTACCGGGACACCCAGAGCGGGCTCAAGGCGTTCCGGTCCGACGTGGCCCGCTTCCTGTTCGCCCGCAGCCGGGTGGACGGGTTCGCCTTCGACGTCGAGCTGCTCCACCTGGCCGAACGCCACCAGCTGTCCATAGCCGAGGTGCCGGTCGAGGTGACCAACTCGTCCCGCTCGACGGTGCGGGCCGCCCGCGACGCCCTGCGCCAGGCGGCGGACCTGTTCCGCATCCGCCACTGGTCGGCCGAGGGCGCCTACGAGGCGGACGGCGACCTGCCCCCCACCCTGGCCCCAGGGGGTGAGCCGGTTCCCGGCGGCTCCGGCCCCGTCCACTAGGTTGGACGGCCGCATGGCGGATCTTGCTTCCCTCGGTGCCATCTTCAAGGCCTACGACGTACGGGGGACCGTCCCCGCCCAGCTCGACGCGGCCCTGTCCGAGCGCATCGGAGCCGCCTTTGCCCGCTTCGCCGTCGACAACGGTGGGGCCGAGCGGGTGCTGGTGGCCCGGGACATGCGGCCCTCCGGGGTCGAGCTGGCCGCGGCGTTCTCCCTCGGGGTGCAGCGCCAGGGCCTCGACGTGGTCGACCTCGGCCTGGCCTCGACCGACCTCATGTACTTCGCCGCCGGCCACCTCGACGCACCCGGCGCCATGTTCACGGCGTCGCACAACCCGGCCCAGTACAACGGCATCAAGCTGTGCCTGGCCGGGGCCCGTCCCATCGGCGAGGACACCGGCCTCGCCGACATCCGCCGGCTGACCGCGGACGGCGTCGAGCGGCCGCCGGTCCCGCCCGGGCGGGTCGAGACGGCCGACCTGCTGGGCGCGTTCGCCCAGCACGTCCGCAGCTTCGTGGACAGGTCCGCCCTGGCCCCGCTGAAGGTGGTGGCCGACACCGCCAACGGCATGGGCGGGCTGGTGGTGCCCCAGGTGTTCGCCACGCTGCCCTTCGAGCTGGAGATCCTCTACGGCGAGCTGGACGGCACCTTCCCCAACCACCCGGCCGACCCCATCCAGCCCGAGAACCTGCGTGACCTCCAGGCCCGGGTGCTGGCCACCGGCGCGGACGTCGGCCTGGCCTTCGACGGCGACGCCGACCGGGTGTTCCTGGTGGACGACGAGGGCGAGCCGCTCTCGGGCTCCACCACGACCGCGATCGTGGCCAAGGGCATCCTGGAGAAGGAGCCGGGGGCCACCATCCTCTACAACCTGATCTGCTCCCACGCGGTGCCCGAGGTCATCCGCGAGAACGGCGGCCACCCGGTGCGCACCCGCGTGGGCCACTCGTTCATCAAGGCGGTCATGGCCGAGACCGGGGCGGCGTTCGGCGGCGAGCACTCGGCCCACTACTACTTCCGCGAGAACTTCCGGGCCGACTCCGGCAGCATCGCCGCCCTGGTCGTGCTGGAGCAGATCTCCAAGGCGGGGGTGGCGCTGTCCGCCCTGCGCAAGCCGTTCGACCGCTACGCCGCCTCGGGCGAGATCAACACCACGGTGGACGACGCCGCCGCGGTGATCGAGCGGGTGGCCGCGGCCTTCCCCGACGCGGAGCAGGACCGCATCGACGGGCTGACCGTCGACAACGGCGACTGGTGGTTCAACCTCCGCCCCTCCAACACCGAGCCGCTGCTGCGGCTCAACCTCGAGGCCGCCACCCGGGAGGCGTGCGACACGCACGTCGCCGAGGTGCGCGCGCTGATCGGCTAGCTGCAAAGGTGGACGTCATGGCTCTGGACACCCAGCTCCTCGAGATCCTCGCCTGTCCTGAGGACAAGGGGCCGCTGCTCTACTTCGAGGACGAGGACTCGCTCTACAACCCGCGGCTCAAGCGCCGCTACGCCATCCGCGAGGACATCCCGATCATGCTGATCGACGAGGCCGAGACCGTCGACGACGCCGAGCACGAGCGCCTGCTGGCCAAGGCCGAGGCAGAGGGCATCACCCCCACCTTCGAAGGCTGACGTGTCCCCCGCCACGAGCGACGTGCTCGACAGCCTGGACATGTTCGGCCACGCCGCCCGCTTCCCCGAGCAGGTGGCGGAGGCAGCGCAGGTCGCGGCCGGGATCGAGGGCCTGCCCGCGGCCGACGAGGTCGACAACGTCCTGGTGCTGGGCATGGGCGTCGGCGCCCTGGCCGGCGACCTGCTGGCCGCGGTGGGCGGGTCGTTCGTGCCCCTGCCGCTCGTGGTGGCCCGGGGCTACGGCCCGCCTTCGTTCGTGGGGCCCGGGACCTTGTGCTTCGCGGTGTCGTACTCCGGCGATACGGAGGAGACGGTCGAAGCGGCGCAGGCGGCGGCGTCCGCCGGCGCCCGCATGGTGGTGGTGGCCCGGGGCGGCCGGCTCGGGGCGCTGGCGCCTCGCTGGCAGGCGCCGCATGTCCCGCTCCCGGACTTCCCCATGTCCCGCCTGGGCCTCGGGGCCCTCGCGGTCCCGATGATCCTGCTGCTGGAGCAGATCGGCCTGTTCCCCGGCGCGTCCGGCTGGGTCGACGCCGGGGTCACGCAGCTCCAGGTCCGCCGGGATGCCCTGCTGGCGGGCGAATCGGCCCAGCGCATCGCCCGCACCATCGGGCGGACCATCCCGCTGTTCCTGGGCGCGGGACCCCTCGGGTCGGTGGCGGCGCGGCGCTGGAAAGCGCAGGTCAACGAGAACGCCAAGGCGCCCGCGTTCACCAGCACCATCCCTGAGCTGTGCCACAACGAGATCGTGGGGTGGGGCCAGCACGGGGACATGACCCGCCAGGTCTTCACGCTGGTCGAGCTGCGCCACGACGAGGAGCACCCTCAGGAGGCCCGGCGCTTCGACCTGGCGCGCGACCTCCTGGCCGAGGTCACCCACGACGTCATCGAGGTCCGGGCCATCGGCGAGGGCCCACTGGCCCAGCTGTTCGACCTCACGCTGGTGGGCGACTTCGTCTCGCTCCACCTGGCGGCCCAGGAGGGCATCGACCCCGGCCCGGTCCCGGTCAAGGACACCTTCCTGGCCACATGAGCGATCGACAGGACGCAACCGAAGGAAGTGAAGGAGCCGTGATGCGGGACGGCCGAGATGTGCTGAACGAGGCGCCGGAGGAGTACCGCGAGGATCGGCCGTGGGGCGGCTTCCGGCGCCTGGTCCACAACGAGCCGTGCACGGTGAAGCTGATCACGGTCGACCCCGGCCACCGGCTGTCGCTGCAGAGCCACACCCATCGCTCGGAGCTGTGGACCTTCCTCGACCCCGGCGGCATCGCCGAGGTCGACGGGCGCGAAGTCCGGCCCGCGCCGGGCGAGCAGGTGTTCATCCCCTGCGGCGCCCGCCACCGGCTGGCCTCCGCGCCGGACGCGACCAGCCCGGTGCGGGTCCTGGAGCTGGGCTTCGGGAAGTTCGACGAGGACGACATCGTCCGCTACGAGGACGAGTACGGCCGCTCCTGAGCCCCGACCGCTGGCGCGCCCGCAGGGGAGCGCGGGCGCGCCAGATGCTCGCTACGAGACAGGGGCGGGTGATCGCTCACCTCGCCCCCATCCCGCGTCGGCCTGAGTGTCCCGCCCGGGGCTTGGCCGGCCCACCGCTTGTCGGCCGCTCCCCGACACTCCGGCACGATGGCTCCCGCCACCGGAGCCGGCTGTGGTCAGTCGGGTGCCCGACCCTCCACCTCGACCGGCATGTCGTCGGCGCCTCCGCCCAACATGAAGGCCACGAGCTGGTCGACGTCGCGGAACGGCATGGTCGTGCCCGACCCGACGTGCTCGACGACCCCCCGCAGGGCATCGGCGTCACTGGGGAGACATTCGTCGGCCGCCGGCCGCCAAGCACGCACCACGAACGTCTCCATGGGGCGCACAGTGCCAGACCCCCCTTCGGATGACCTTCGGCTCAGCTTCGGACGGACCTCGAATCAGGCCTGAACGAGACTGGGGAACGGCGCGGCCTCCACGCCGAGCTCGTCCATGCGCTGGCCGTACGCCCGGTACGAGCGCCGGGCCTCGCCCTGCTGGCCCGCGCCCAGCTGGGTGGCGACCAGGCCCAGGTGGGCGTGCTCGTCGTAGGGGTCGTGCTCGAGGACCCGCAGGTAGCAGCGCACCGCGGTGGCGGTGTCGCCCGCGGCGGCGGTGTCGTCGGCCAGGGTGCGGGCCACCGAGATGTAGGTCGCCCGGGCCCGCTCGCGCATCGACACCGACCAGTCCTCGTAGGGGTCCTCGGTGAAGGCGTCGCCGACGTACGCGGCCTCCGCCGCGGCCAGGGCCTCGACCGCCGCCGCCGAGGCGCCGGCCTTGCGCTCGGCCGTGGCCTGGGCGGCCAGGGCGGTGAAGCGCAGGACGTCGACCTCGGCGTGCTCGACGTCGAGCCACACCGCGTCCGACTCGGCGGCCAGGTACCAGTTGGGCGGGAACGCCTTGGCCGGATCCAGCACGGCGCGGGCCGTGCTCAGCGTGACCGACAGCCGGCTGCCGGTGCGGGCCGGGTCCTCGTCCGGCCACAGCAGGTCGACCAGCATCCCGCGGTGCACCGGCCGGCCCTCCCGGGAGATCAACACCTTGACCAGATCGCGCGCCTTGCGGGACTTCCACTCGCTGACCGTCACCGGCTCGCCGTCGCGCAGCACCGCGAACCCGCCCAGGCATTGGATGGCCAGCGGGGGCACGGCGACGGCCACCGCGGGCGAGGCGGGCGACCCGGGCGCCGCCGGAGTGGCCGCCGCCTCGGTCGCGTTCGCCAGCCGCTCCGCTTCGGCGGCCAGCCGCCGGGCGCCCAGCGGGCGGAGCAGGTTGCCCGCGGCCCGGGCCCGCGCCCGCGCCTCGGGGCCGCCCAGGCGGGCCTGGGCCAGCAGCACGCGGCCCCGGCCCAGCGGGATGCCCAAGTCGTCCCAGAGGGCCAGCGCTTCGGCCAGCGCGGCCTCGCCCGCGGCCGGCGTCGGGGCGGTGGCGGCCCGCAGCTCCGCCACCTCGGCCAGCGCGGCGCGGTCCCGGCGCTCGCCCGCCACCTCCTCGGCCCGGGCGGTGATGGCGGCTGCGTCCGCCGTGTCCCCGGCGACCAGGGCGCAGTGGGCCTGGGCGATCAGGGCGTCGACGTGGCCGAGCACGGGTCCGCACGCCACCGCCTCGTCGGCCAGGGCCCGGGCCGCCGCGGGGTCGTCCTCCGCGAGCAGGCGCGCCAGGCCCGACAGCGCGGGGACCAGGCTCTGCATGTCGCTCGAGCGCCGCCCCACGTCCGCCGCCTCGCTGAACGCGGCCCGGGCCAGGGCGGTGCGGCCGCGGGCGGCGTGGACGTCGCCCACCAGACCCAGCGGGTAAGCCACCATCAGCGACCCCAGCCGCTGGAAGATGGCCACCGCCCGGTCGAGGTCGTCGATGGCCAGCTCGAACCGGCCCAGCCGCCAGTGGGCCTCGCCCCGGTTGCCCAGCGCGATGCCCTTGAGCGCGGCGTAGCCGCCCAGGTCGGCCAGGCCGATGGCCAGGTCCAGCTCGGCGATGGCCTCGGCGTAGAAGCCCTCCTCGTTGAGCCGCGACCCGCGGTTGAGGCGGATGCGGATGATCTGCAGCAGGTCGCCGGCCCGCTCCGCGTGGTCGAGGGCCCGGAGGTAGTGGCCGTCGTTGGCCAGGCGATCGCCGTCCAGCGCCGCCACCAGGGCCTGGACGGTGTGGGCCGCGGCCAGCGCCCGGTCGTCCCGCGACCTCCGAGCCCGGTCCATGGCGTCGTCGGCCAGCTCGCGACAGCGGTCGCCGTCGCCGCGCAGCCAGTGGGCCGTGGCCGTCCACGCCACCAGCAGGGCCTCGTCCGTGGGATCGGCGCCCGCCGTGTCCAGGTCGCCCCGGGCGTAGATGGCGAGCGCGGTGGTCAGGTCGCCGCGCAGGTGGTGGATCAGACCCATGTGCCAGGCCAGCCCGGGCTCCAGGGCCTCGCGGCCGCCCGTGGCCCGGTCGTAGCAGACCAGCGCCCCGTCCCAGTCGCCGGACAGCTGGCGGGCGTCGCCTTCCAGCCGGTGGACGGCCAGGGGACGCTCGCCCTCGATCTGGGCGATGGCGTCGAGCACCGCGTCGGTCTCGCCTCCCTGCAGCAGGTCGGGGCCCCAGGTGGTGACGAGCCGGGCGGTGGCGCCGGCCGAGCCCGCCGAGAGGAGGCAGCGCAGGGCGTCGGCCGCCTGGCCATGGTCCTCGAACCAGCGGGCCGCCGCGGTCAGGGTCTCGGCGCGGGCCTCGGAGGACACGGGGCTGACCACCCCCCGGACCAGGGCGCTCAGGGTGAGCCAGGGCTGGCCGGGCCCGGGCGTGTCCACGATCAGGCCGCGCCGGACCAGTGCGGCCAGCGCACCCGCCGACGCCGCCGGCCCGAGCGTCGCGGCCAGGTCCGGGGTGAAGCGGTCGAGCACGGCGAGGCGGGCCAGCAGGTCCTGGGTCTCGGCGGACTCGGCCCCCACCACCTCGGCCACCAGGTAGTCGTGGAGCACGCCGCCCGGGCGCCGCAGGCGGGCCAGCGCGGCTTCGGTGTTGCCGGCGGGGTCGTGGGCCAGGGCCTCGGCCGCCAGCCGCACCGCCGCCGGCCAGCCTCCGGTGAGCTCGTGCAGCCCGGCGCCCACCTGGGGCCCGGCCTCCTCGCCCAGCGCCGACCGCACGACCTGGGCGGTCTCCTCGGGGGTGAAGGCCAGGTCGCTCGCCGAAAGGTCGAGCACCAAGCCCTGTCCCCGCAGCCGGGCCACGGGGAACGGCGGGTCGCGCCGCGACGACAGCACGACGTGCAGCGTGGTGGGCGCCTGGCGGCACAGACCGGCGACGAACGCGGTCGACTCGGCCGCGCCGTCGATGGCCTCGACGTCGTCGAGCACGAGTACCAGGTCCCGGGCCTGGCGCTCGGCCAGCGCTTCGCAGATCCGCCCGGCGTAGGCCTGGGCCCGCCCCGCCTCGTCGGTGCCGGTGTCCGGGCCCCGGGGCCCCGACACCGCGGCCACCAGGTCGGGGGGCAGGCCCGGCACCCGGGCCCGCAGCGCATCGGTCACCGCCCGCACGATCACGCCCAGGGTGCGATCGCTCGGGGTCAGGCTGTGCCACGCGGAGGTGGTGCCCGCGGCCCACGCGGTGAGCAGCGTCGTCTTGCCGAACCCCGCACCGGCCACTACCGAGGTGAGGCGGCGATGGACCGCGTTGGCCAGCCGCTGGTCGAGGCGAGGACGGGTGAGGGTGAAGGGCCCATGCCCACCGTCCACCACCCGACCGAGGCTAGTGCCGCCGGCACTACCGCCTTGACCTCTCAGGTAAAGGGCCGGCGCGGGACGATCGTGGGAGCATGGAGCCATGACCGACACCGCTGCGACGCGCACCGCCTTCCGCACCTGCCCCCTGTGCGAGGCCGGCTGCGGGTTGGAGATCGGCCTCCGCGGCCAGAACGGTGACGAAACCGTCACCCGCATCCGGGGCGACCGGGCGGACGTGTTCAGCCACGGCTTCATCTGCCCCAAGGGCTCGACCCTCAAGCAGCTGCACGAGGACCCCGACTGGCTGCGCCGGCCCATGGTCAAGCGCGACGGCGCCTTCGTCGAGGTGGCCTGGGACGAGGCCTTCGCCGAGATCGAGGCCCGGCTGCTGCCCATCATGGAGGCCCATGGCCGCGACGCCGCCGCGGTCTACGTGGGCAACCCGAACGCCCACAGCCTCGCGGGCATGCTCTACCTCCGCCCGCTGATCCGGGCGCTGGGCAGCACCAACGTGTTCTCCGCCAGCACCGTCGACCAGCGGCCCAAGGAGATCTCGGCCGGCCTCATGTTCGGCGGCGGCCTGACGGTGCCGGTGCCCGACGTCGACCGCACCGACTTCCTGCTGATGCTGGGGGCCAACCCGTACGAGTCCAACGGCAGCCTGGCCACCGCGCCCGACTGGCCCGGCAAGATCGAGGCGCTGCTGGAGCGCGGCGGCACCCTGGTGGTGGTCGACCCGCGCCGGTCCCGCACCGCCCAGGTCGCCAGCCAGCACGTGGCCGTGCGCCCCGGCGCCGATCCGTTCCTGCTCATGGCGCTGGTCAACGTGCTGGCCGCCGACGGCCTGGTGGACACGGGCCCGGCGGGGGAGTACCTGAGCGGGCTCGACGAGGCCATCGCCGCGGCCCAGCCGTTCACCCCCGAGGCGGTCGAGGAGGTCACGGGCGTCGACGCCGCCACCATCCGGCAACTGGCGCACGACCTGGCGGCGGCCCCCACCGCCTGCGTGTACGGACGCATCGGCACCACCACCGCCCTCTACGGCACGCTCACCTCCTGGCTGGTCGACGTGCTCAACGCCCTGACCGGCAACCTCGACCGGCCGGGCGGAGCCATGTTCGCCAAGGCCGCGGCGGGCGCCGCCAACACCCGCGGCAAGCCGCGGGTCGGCCGCGGCCTGACCCTGCACCGGCGGCGCAGCCGGGTGCGGGGGCTCGGCGAGACCCTGGGCGAGCTGCCGGTGGCGTGCCTGGCCGAGGAGATCGACACGCCCGGCGAGGGCCAGATCCGCGCCCTGGTGACGGTGGCCGGCAACCCGGTGCTGTCGACCCCCAACGCCGGCCGGCTGGACGCGGCCCTGGCCACGCTCGAGTTCTTCGTGGCCGTCGACCCCTACATCAACGAGACCACCCGCCGCGCCGATGTCATCCTGCCGGTGCCCACCGCCCTGCAGAAGGGCCACTACGACCTGGCCCTGCTCCAGTTGGCGCTGCGCAACGTGGCCAACTACAGCCCGCCGATCCTGCCGCTGGAGGAGGGCCAGCCCGACGAGTGGCAGGTGATGGCCCGCCTCGCCCTGGTGTTCCAGGGCATGGGCGCAGGCGCCGATCCCGCGGTCGTGGACGACCTCGTGGTGCAGTCGCTGGTGGGCGCGGCGGTGGCCGACGAGACCGGGCCCATCGCCGGGCGCGACCCGGAGGAGATCATGGCCTTGCTGGGTGAGCGCACCGGGCCGGAGCGGCTGATCGACCTGATGCTGCGGACCGGTCCCTATGGCGACGGCTTCGGCGCCACCCCCGGTGGCCTGACGCTGGACGTGCTGCTGGACCAGCCCCACGGGGTGGACCTCGGCCCCCTCGAGCCCCGGCTGCCCGACGTGCTGCGCACGCCCTCGGGCATGGTCGAGCTGGCGCCCGAGCCCATCGTGGCCGACGTGGCCCGGCTGCGGGCCGCGCTCGACGCCCCCACCACCGGGATGACGCTGGTGGGCCGGCGCGACCTCCGCTCCAACAACTCGTGGATGCACAACGTCGAGGTGCTGGTGAAGGGCAGGCCCCGCTGCACCGTGCACGTCCACCCCGACGACGCCGCCCGGCTGGGGCTGACCGACGGGGCCGAGGCCCAGGTCGCCTCCCGCACCGGCAAGGTGACGATCCCGGTCGAGGTCACGGAGAACATCCGCCCCGGGGTGGTGAGCATCCCGCACGGCTGGGGCCACGACCTCGACGGCGTCGAACTGGGCGTGGCCCGCCGCTACGCGGGCGTGAACTCCAACCTGCTGGCCGACGAGCAGCTGCTCGACCCGCTGTCGGGCAACGCGGTGCTCAACGGCATTCCGGTCGAGCTCAGCCCGGTGTAGCCGACACCACCCGCCCGCCGTCCAGCACGACGACGCGGTCCGCCCGCTCCAGCACGTGGGGCCGGTGGCTGACGAGCAGCGCGGTCTCGAAACCGCGCGCCGCCACCCGGTCCCACACCCGGGCCTCGGTGTCGGCGTCCAGGGCGCTGGACAGGTCGTCGACCACCAGCAGCTCGGGCCGCCGCACCAGCGCCCGGGCCGCACCCGCCCGCTGGACCT
>Ga0209382_10012063_pt1 | contig 10692 bp, 9 predicted proteins | sample SoiMetdeltSBSDD5_FD_187599 | JGI IMG/M metagenome (GOLD analysis project Ga0209382, IMG submission 187599) | Bulk soil microbial communities from a Populus tree surrounding site in Tennessee, USA - Soil MetaG P. deltoides SBSDD5 (SPAdes) (version 2) | ecosystem: Environmental > Terrestrial >...
TCTGCCCCGCGCCGATGCCAGCCGTCGCCAGGTCCTTGGCCAGCACGATCGCGTTCGAGCGCACGTGCGTGCACACGCGCCACGCGAACAGCAGCTCGTCGCGCTCGGCGTCGGTCGGCGCGCGCGTGGTCGCAACCCGCATCGCCTCCCACGGCTCGCGCTCGGTGTCGCGGTCCTGGACGAGCAGCCCGCCCAGGACCTGCTTGACCTCGGGCTCGTCGAGCGACGGGGCACGGCGCTCGGTGTCCTCGAGCACGCGGAGATTGGGCTTGCCGGCCAGGATCTCGAGCGCCTCGTCGCTGTAGCCGGGAGCGACCACGACCTCCGCGAACTGCCCCGCGATGGCCCCAGCCAGCGCGCCGTCGACGGGCCGGTTGACCGCGATGATGCCGCCGAACGCGCTCATCGGGTCGGCCGCGAAGGCGCGCTCGTAGGCCTCGAGCACGTCGCGGCCGAGCGCGCACCCGCTCGGGTTGTTGTGCTTGACGATCGCGCACGCCGGCAACGTGAACTCGTCCACCAGCAGCCGCGCGGCGTTGAGGTCGAGCAGGTTGTTGAACGACAGCTCCTTGCCCCCGTGCTGGTGGACGCGCGAGAGGAGGTGCGTGCGCGCGCCCACCTGGCTGTAGTACGCGGCGCGCTGATGCGGGTTCTCGCCGTAGCGGAGGTCGCTCACCTTCTCGTACGCGCGCACGAGCAGCGGTGGGAAGCGCTCCTTGCGCTCGCCGAACCAGCGGGCGATCGCGGTGTCGTAGCGCGCGGTGTAGGCGAAGGCCCGCGCGGCGAGCGCCTGGCGGGTCGGCAGCGAGAGCCGGCCCCCGGAGTCGCGCATCTCGGTCAGCACGTCGCCGTAGCTCTCGGGGTCGACCACGACCGCGGCGAAGGCGAAGTTCTTTGCCGCCGCCCGGATCATGGTCGGACCGCCGATGTCGATGTTCTCGATCGCATCGGCCTCGGCGACGTCGAGCCGGGCGACGGTCTGCTCGAACGGGTAGAGGTTCACCGCCACGAGGTCGACCCACTCGACGTCCTGCTCGTCGGCGGCCTGCAGGTGGGAGGCGTCGTCGCGCCGGGCCAGCAGACTCGCGTAGAGCTTGGGGTGCAGCGTCTTGACCCGTCCGTCCATGATCTCGGGGAAGCCGGTCAGGTCGGTGATCGAGCGCACCTCGAGGCCGGCCTGCTCGAGCGCCCGCGCCGTGCCCCCGGTGGACACCAGCTCGACGCCGAGGTCGGCCAGGCCGCGCGCGAAGTCGACGATCCCGGCCTTGTCCGAGACCGAAATGAGCGCCCGCCGGACCTTGACCTCGCCCGGTGCGGTCGGCTCGGTCGCCGTGCGTTCAGCCATCGGAGGAAACATAGACACGGCGCGGATGTTCGGGATCGATACGGACGGCACCCGCTGCGATCGCGCGCACCGCCTCGGGGAGCAGGTCGTGCTCGATCGGCTGCAGCGCCGCGTGCACCGTGCGGGCGTCGTGGGGCTCGGGGAGCTCGACCGCCCGCTGGAAGATCACCGGCCCAGAGTCGACCCCCTCGTCGACGAAGTGGACGGTCACGCCGAACACCTTGACCCCGTAGGCGACCGCCTGCTCGATCGCCCGCACGCCCGGGAACGCCGGCAGCAGGGCCGGATGGACATTGATCACGCGGTTGGGGAAGCGGGCGAGGAACACCGCGGTCAACAGCTGCATGTACCCGGCCAGCACGACCAGCTCGACGCCGCGCTCCGCCAGCCAGTCGGCCATGGCGGCGTCGCGGAGCGCGCGGTCGGACTCGGGAAACGCCCGCGCCGTGACGCCCGCGTCCCGGGCGCGCTGCAGCGCGGGGACGTGGGCGACGTTCGATCCCACTGCGACGATCTCGATGCCCGCGCGACCGTGGACCTTGTCGAGCAGGGCCTGGAGGTTCGTGCCCTCGCCCGACGCGAGGACCCCGACCCGGAACGTGCCCGCCATCACGCCGCGAGCTTGGGGAAGCGCCCGCCCGTCGAGCGCAGCCGCCCGTCGGCCAGGAGCGCGTCGACGCGGCCCAGCACCTCATCCCGCGACAGGTGGCCGAACGTGCCGTAGCGGGGAAGGCCGTCGTACGCGTTGTCTCGGATCACGCGCGAGCGCCCGCCGCGCAGGATCTCGACCGTCCGGGTGCGGCCCACCGCCGGGCGGGCCGTGGTGACGACGTCGACGATGGCCGCGTCGAGGTCGCCGTCGGCGACGGCGGCCCGGTGCGTCTGGAGCGGCGGCGAGACCGGCGCCACGGGGAGCGCCTCCGGGTCGCACATATCGCAGCAGGGTCCCGAGGGCGCGGGCTGCGCCGGGTCGCCGAAGTGGCGCAGGATCGCTGCGCGGCGACACTCGGCCTGCTCCACGAAGCGCCAGATGGACCGGTACTCGCGCCAGCGCGCGCGCTCGGCCTCGGCGGATGCGGTGCGGCAGATGGCGAGCGCGCGCCGGTCGAACGGCGCGAGCACCCGTCCCGCGGCGCGGTCGGGCGGCGCGGGCGCCGGCTGCAGCACACCGGCGCGAACCAGGTGGCCGAGGACCGCGCGCACGCTGTCGTCGGCTGGGCCGGCCGCGTCGGCGAGCAAGGCCATGGGGACGTCGTAGCGGCCGTCGGCGTCGGCCGATCCCTCGATCAGGCGCGCGACGGCGCCGAACGCCCCCTCGTCGAGCCGCGCTCGCTCGATGAAGAACACGTGCAGCCCCTTGTCGCGCGGGCTCGCGAACAGCAGTGCGCGCGCCTGCCCGCCGTCGCGCCCGGCACGCCCCGCCTCCTGGTAGTAGGCCTCGAGCGACGGCGGCACCGTCGCATGGGCGACCGTGCGCACGTCGGCCTTGTCCACGCCCATGCCGAACGCGTTCGTGGCCACCACGACCTCGGCCTCGCCCGCCATGAAGCGGCGCTGTGCCTCGGCCCGCTGGACGCGCCCGAGGCCGGCGTGGTAGACGACGACCTCGACGCCGAGCGCGGCGCGCAGCTCGGCCCCCAGCGCCTCCGATGCCACCCGCGTGCCCGCGTACACGATGGCCGGCCGGTCCTCGGGGGCGGCGAGCGCCGCCGCCAGGCGCCGCGCCTTCTCCGCCGGCGACCGCGCCGACACGACGGAGAAGGCCAGGTTCGGGCGCTCGAACCCAGTGGTGACCTTGACCGGGTCGCGCAGGCCCAGGCGCGCGACGATGTCGGCGGCGACCCGCGGCGTGGCGGTGGCGGTCGAGGCGACGATCGCCCGGGCGGCCACGTAGCGCGCGGCATCCGCGAGCCGGAAGTAGTCGGGCCGGAAGTCGTGGCCCCACTGCGAGACGCAGTGCGCCTCGTCGACGACGAACAGGCCGACGTCGGCATCCCGGATGCGCTCCGCGAACCCTGGCGACGCGAACCGCTCCGGCGCCACGTACAGCAGCCGCAGCCGGCCGCTCAGCGCGCGCTCGAGCGCCCACCGGTTGGCGGCGCCGTCCTGCTGCGCATTGATGAGCTCGACCCGTTCGTCGACCGCCTTGAGCGCGTCGACCTGGTCGCGCATCAGCGCCACCAGGGGCGAGACGACGATGGAGAGGTCGTCGCGCAACAAGGCGGGGAGCTGATACGTAAGCGACTTGCCCGCCCCGGTCGGCATCACCACGAGGACATCGCGCCCGGCGAGCGCAGCACGCACCGCTTCCTCCTGTCCGGGACGGAAGTCCTGGAAGCCGAAGCGGTCCTGCAGGGCGAGGCGCGGATCCATGGGGCGGCCGACCATAGCGCCGCCCCCGGCGGCGGGAATCCCACTCAACACAGTCGTTGCCGTTAGGGTCCATAGGACGACGCAACTCCGTGGAGGATCGATTGATGCCAACCGGCACCGTGAAGTGGTTCAGCGACGAGAAGGGCTTCGGCTTCATCACACCCGACGACCCGGGTAAGGATCTGTTCGTGCACCACACGGGCATCATGGGCGAGGGCTTCCGTTCGCTCGACGAGGGTGCCAAGGTCTCCTTCGACGCCGAGGCCGGTGAGAAGGGTCCTAAGGCCGTCAACGTCCAGGTCCTCTAGCCTGGCCCAGTCGGGGCCCTTTACGCTCGGATGAGCGGCAACTCGTCCTCGAGGGCGAACTTGCCGTTAGCGGCCTCGGTACCGGCGAGCGGGTAGTCGCCCGAGAAGCACGCGTCGCAGTGGCGGTCGCGCGGCTGGCGCAGCGCGCGGTAGACGCCGGCGAGCGACAGGTAGTGCAGCGAGTCGCAGTCGAGCTCGGCCGCCACCTGCTCGGGCGAGCGGCCGTGCGCGATCATCTCCTCGCGCGTGGACATGTCGATCCCGTAGTGGCAGGGGTGCTTGATCGGCGGCGCCGAGATCCGCATGTGCACCTCGGCCGCCCCCGCGTCGCGCAGCATCTGGACGATCTGGCGCGTCGTGTTGCCGCGGACGATCGAGTCGTCCACGACGACCAGCCGCTTGCCGGCCACGACCTCGGGGATCGGGTTGAACTTCAGGCGCAGGCCGTGCTTGCGCAGCTCCTGGCCCGGCTGAATGAACGTCCGGGCGACGTAGCGGTTCTTCACGAAGCCGTCGTCCTGAGGCAGCCCCGACGCGCGCGCCACGCCGCGGGCCGCGGCGTTGCCGGAGTCGGGCACCGGGATGACCAGGTCGGCCTCGACCGGCGCCTCGCGCCAGAGCAGCTCGCCCATCCGGCCGCGTGAGGCCTGGAGCACGTCGCCGCCCATCCGCGAGTCCGGGCGCGCGAAGTAGATGTACTCGAAGACGCACATCGCCTCGCGGTCCGACCTGACCGCCTGCTTGGTGTACAGGCCCTTGGGGCCGAGCACGACCATCTCGCCCGGCTCGACCCGGCGCAGCAGCTTGGCGCCGATGATGTCGAACGCGCACGACTCCGAGGCCACGCAGTACCGGCCGTCGAGCATGCCGAGCGCGAGCGGGCGCAGGCCAGCCGGATCGCGGAAGGCGACCACCTTGTCGCGGGCCATGACCACGGTCGAGAACGCGCCCTGCAGCCGAGGGACCACGTCCATCACCGCGTCCTCGATGCGCTCCGCCGGATGGGTCGAGAGCAGCGCGGCGATGATCTCCGAGTCGCTCGTGGAGCGGAAGCCGACGCCCGCCTCGACCAGCTCGGAGTGGAGCTCGACGGCGTTGATGAGGTTGCCGTTGTGGGCGAGGGCGAGCTCGCGGGAATCCGAGCGCCACACCGGCTGGGCGTTCTCCCACGAGCTCGAGCCGGTGGTCGAGTAGCGGACGTGGCCGATGGCCATGTCGCCCTCGAGCGAGCGCAGCTTGTGCTCGTCGAAGACCTGCGAGACGAGGCCGCGGTCGCGCAAGGTCATGATCGACTGGTCGCGCGCCACGGCGATGCCCGCGGACTCCTGTCCGCGGTGCTGAAGTGCGTAGAGGGCGAAGTACGAGAGCCGGGAGACGTCGCGGTCCGGCGCGTATACGCCGAAGACCCCACACTCGTCTCGCGGCCCGTCGCGATGGTCGAGGAGATCGCTCATGTGAGGGGCACCGCCTGTCCCCGAGGCTACCAGCGGCCCCGGCATCGACCGGGGGTCAGGCCGCTCGTTAGGAGAACAGTCGGGCAAGGCCCGCCTCGAACGCGTGGCCCAATTCCTCCAACGTGCGGTGCAACGCGGGTTCGCCGCCGACCGCGATACGCAGGCCGTCGCCGCCCACGCGGCCGATCACGACGGCGCCGGGCAGCGACCGCAGGTCGGCCGGGTCGCCGGAGACGACGAAGGCGGCACCGAAGGCCTCGCCGAACAGCGTCGTGTCGCGATCGCCCAGCGCCGGGAGGTCGGCCTCGGCGCCGTGCCCGCCCGCCAGTGCGCACTCGGCCAGCGCTAGCGCGAGGCCGCCCTCGGCCACGTCATGGGCGCTGCGCACCCGGCCGTGCCGGACCGCGTCGCGCACCGCCGTATGCGCGTGGCGGATCGCGTCCGGGTCGGGTGCGGGAATGGTCGCCAACGCCGCGCCGCGCAGCTTGGCCAGCTCGCTGCCGTGGAGCGAGGGTCGAAACGCGCCCACGAGCGCGATCGCGTCGCCGTCGCGGTGGAAGGCCAGGCGGCCGGCGCGCGCGGCTTCGGGCACCTCGCCGACCATGCCGACGATCGGGCTCGGGTAGATGGGCCCGTCCGGCGACTCGTTGTAGAGCGAGACGTTGCCCCCGACCACCGGCACGCCGAGCGCGCGGCACGCCTCCGCCAGCCCCGCGACCGACTGCTCGAGCTGCCAGGCCACGTGCGGCTTCTCCGGGTTGCCGAAGTTCAGGCAGTTGGTCAGCCCCAGCGGCTCGGCGCCGGCCGCGGCGAGGTTGGCCGCGCACTCGTAGACCGCCTCGGCCGCGCCACGCCGCGGGTGGCAGGCCACGCGCCGGCCGTTGCCGTCGAGCGACATCGCGATGGCGGGACCGTCGCCGGCGGCCGGATCGAGCACGAGCACGGCGGCATCGGCCTGCGCCGGGCGCCGCACCGTGCGCGACTGCACGATCGGGTCGTACTGCTCGAACACCGGAAGGCGCGACGCGAGGTTGGGCGACTCCAGCAGCGCGACGAGCGCGTCGCCCGGGTCGGCCGAGTCCAGCGTGCGCGCGGGCGTCGGGTAGGGCGGCGCGGCCGGCGGATCGGGCTCGAGGTCGTAGAGCGGGCAGTCGACCAGGATCGGCACCGGCAGGTCGGCGACGACCGCACCGTCGTCGAGCACGCGCAGCCGGCCCGAATCGGTGATCTCCCCGATCGCGGTCGCGGGCACCTGCCACCGCTCGCATACGGCCAGCACCGCATCCAGCCGGTCGGGCGCGACCACGCACAGCATGCGCTCCTGGGACTCGGAGATCATGATCTCCCACGCCGCCATGCCCGGCTCGCGCAGCGGTACGCGCGCGACGTCGACGTCCACGCCGACCCCGCCCTTCTCCGCCATCTCGCTCGCCGAGGACGTCAGGCCCGCCGCGCCGAGATCCTGCAGGGCGACGAGCAGGTCGCGGTCGAGCAGGTCCAGGCAGCACTCCAGCAGCTCGGACTCGGCGAACGGGTCGCCGATCTGCACCGACGGGCGCTTGAGCTGGTCGCCCTCGCCCAGCTCGGCCGAAGCGAGGACGGACGCCCCGCCGATGCCGTCGCGTCCCGTCGACGCCCCCAGGAGCACGAGCAGGTTGCCCGGCCCGGCCGCGGCGCTGCGGATGAGCCGCTCGTGCGAGGCGAGCCCGACGCACATCGCGTTGACCAGGCAATTGGCCTCGTAGGGCGCCTCGAAGTAGACCTCGCCGCCCACGGTGGGGACGCCGATCGAGTTCCCGTAGTGGCCGATGCCGGCCACGGCGCCCTCGAACAGGTAGCGCGAGCGCTCCGAGCTCGGCTCGCCGAACCGCAGCGAGTCGAGCACCGCGATCGGGCGCGCGCCGACCGCGAAGACGTCGCGCAGGATCCCGCCGACGCCGGTCGCGGCGCCCTGGAACGGCTCCACCGCCGAAGGGTGGTTGTGCGACTCGACCTTGAAGGCGACCGCCGTGCCGCCGCCGACGTCGACGGCGCCGGCGTTCTCCCCCGGCCCGAGGACGAGCCGCGGCCCCTCGGTCGGCAGCGTGCGCAGGAGCTTGCGCGAGTGCTTGTAACCGCAGTGCTCGCTCCACATGAGCGAGAACATGGCCAGCTCGACGTCGTTGGGCTCGCGCCCGAGGTCGACGACGATGCGCGCGTACTCGTCGCCGGTGAGGCCGAGCTCGACGGCGCGCGCCGCCTGGTCAGGCAGCGACGGCGCGCTCAAGGGCCAGGCTTTCGAAGAGCTTCAGGCCGTCGGCCGATCCGGTCAGCGGGTCGACCGCGTGCTCGGGGTGCGGCATCAGGCCGAGCACGTTGCCCTCGGCGTTGCGCACGCCGGCGATGTCGTCCTGGGATCCGTTCGGGTTGTCGCCCGGCGCGTAGCGCAGGACGATCTGGTGTTCGTCGAGCGGCTCGGGCGCGTAGAAACGACCGGTCGTGTGCTTGACCGGGATCGAGAGCCGGTCCCCGCGCGCGCACGCGCGCGTAAAGACGGTGTCCGGGTTGACCACCTCGACGTCGACCTGGCGGCAGACGAAGCGCAGCGACGTGTTCGGCAACAGCGTGCCCGGAAGCACCCCGGCCTCGCACAGCACCTGGAAGCCGTTGCAGATGCCCAGCACCGGGCCGCCGTCGCGAGCGAACGCGAGCACCGACTCCATCACCGGCGCGAAGCGCGCGATGGCGCCGACGCGCAGATAGTCGCCGTAGGAGAATCCGCCCGGGATCACGACGGCATCGACGCCGTGCAGGTCGCGGTCGGCGTGCCACAGCAGCTCGGCCTCGCCGACGCGATCGGCCGCGAGCAGGGCGTCGCGCTCGTCGCACGACCCGGGGAAGCGAACTACGCCGAAGCGCATGCCGCCGAAGATAGCGGTGGTCGGGGTCGGATTCCGCGCGCGCCTAAGGCCATAGGTCGGCGTTCCTCGCTGCAGAGAACCGCCCATAACCCACCCGGTGAAGCCGTGCTGGGCACGGCGAGCCTCGAGGACCTAGCGAGGGGCGGCGAGAATGGCCTTAACGGATCTCGTAGTCCTCGATCAGCGGGTTCGCGAGCAGCTTCTCGCACATCTCCGGAAGGCGGTCGGGGTCGTCCACGTCGAGCTCGACCAGCCGACCCACCCGCACGTCGCGCACGCCCCCGAACCCCAGCGCCGGAAGCGCGCGCTCCACCGCCTGGCCCTGGGGATCGAGGATGCCCGCCTTCGGGCGGATGAGGACGAGCGCCTTCACGCCGCGGTGCGCGCGGTCCACGCGCTGAACGGCTCGCCGGCGATGCGCTCGTAGGCCTGTACGTACTTCTCGCGCGTGCGCGCGACGACATCGTCCGGGATGGGCGGAGCCGGCGGCTTCTTGTCCCAGCCGGTGCCCGCTGCCCAATCGCGCACGTACTGCTTGTCGAACGAGGGCTGCGACCGGCCGGGCTCGTAGCCGTCGGCGGGCCAGAAGCGGGACGAGTCGGGCGTGAGCACCTCGTCACCGACGCGGAGCTCGCCGTCGGCGTCGAACCCGAACTCGAACTTGGTGTCGGCGAGGATCACGCCGTGCTCGCGCGCGTGCTCAGAGGCCCGCAGGTACAGGGCCAGCGAGCGCCGGCGCAGCTCGTCGAGCAGGTCCTTGCCGCCCACGAGCTCCGCGGCCCGGTCGAGGTCCACGGTCTCGTCGTGGCCGACCTCGGCCTTCGTCGAGGGGGTGAAGATGGGCTCGGGCAGCTGCTCGGACTCCAGAAGGCCCTCGGGCAGGCGAATCCCAGAGACGGTGCCGTCGCGCTGATAGTCCTTCCAGCCCGAGCCGGTGATGTAGCCGCGCACGACGCACTCGAGCGGGACCATCTTCAGCTTCCGCACGACCATGGCGCGGCCACGCACGTCGTTGGGGACGCCATCGGTGACCGAGACCACGTGGTTGGGCACGTGCGAGCCCGTCAGCGTGAACCAGAAGGCCGAGAGGCCGGTGAGCACGGCCCCCTTGTCGGGGATCGGCGTCGGGTGGACCACGTCGTAGGTCGAGATCCGGTCGCTGGCGACCATGAGAAGCCGGTCCCCGAGGTCGTACATCTCGCGGACCTTCCCGGCAGCGACGAGGGGAAGGTCGGCGGTGGTGGTCACTGGGGTGATGCTAGCGCCGGCGTCGGCTACTCCGAGGCCCACACCTCGAACCCCGCTCCTGCGGCGATCGACTCCGCCCGGGCCGCACGAACGCGCCACGGCTCCAGGTGAAGCACCGCCCAATCCTCCGCCTCCGGCCCGCCGGGCCACGCCGTCGCCGGGTCGTAGCCCATCGGCGGCGGGGTCGCCTTCATCCGCTCCCACTCGGCGACGCGCTCGAGCGGATCCTCCTCCCAACGCGCCGCGCACTCTGCGACGGCAACGTCGTGCCTGGGGGACCAATACGAGAGAGATGCGTAAGGCGAGTGGGCGAGGTGGGCTCGCTTCAGCGCCGTTGGACGCACCCCGACGACCCCCGTCAGCCCGCCGCCGTCCAGCCACCAGACCGGGTGCACGACGCGCGACCGGGGCCGGTTACGACGATCGACGGTCGCCATCGAGCACCAGACCACGTCCGCCGCGACCGCGACGAACAGCTCGAGAGCGCTCACGCCACCTCGTCCAGCCGCTCGATTACCTCGTCGGCGTGGCGGACGTACCAGCCGTAGTCGAACAGGGCGTCGAGATCGAGCGTTGACGCCGGCCCACCGGCGGCTTCGATCAGTTCGCGCAGCGGCGTGCCGGAGTCGAACGCGCGCTGCGCCGACTCCTGCACCAAGCGGTAGGCGTCGTCGCGGCTCATGCCCGCCTCCACCAGCGCGAGCAGCAAGCGCTGGGAGAACAGTGCGCCGTGGGTCACGTCGAGGTTGCTCCGCATGCGCGCGACATCGACGACGAGGCCGCGCGCGAGGCCGGCCGCGCGCGCCTGCATGTAGTCGATGAGGATGGTCGCGTCGGGCAGCACGACGCGCTCGGCGCCCGAGTGCGAGATGTCGCGCTCGTGCCACAGGCTTACGTTCTCGACGCCCACCGTCGCGTAGCCCCGCAGCACCCGCGCCAGCCCGCACAGGCGCTCGGACAGGATCGGGTTGCGCTTGTGCGGCATCGCGCTCGAGCCCTTCTGCTGGCCGGCCCGGAACGGTTCGGAGGCCTCGCGCACCTCCGTGCGCTGCAGGTTGCGCACC
>Ga0209382_10012065_pt1 | contig 10691 bp, 6 predicted proteins | sample SoiMetdeltSBSDD5_FD_187599 | JGI IMG/M metagenome (GOLD analysis project Ga0209382, IMG submission 187599) | Bulk soil microbial communities from a Populus tree surrounding site in Tennessee, USA - Soil MetaG P. deltoides SBSDD5 (SPAdes) (version 2) | ecosystem: Environmental > Terrestrial >...
GCGGCTCAACCTGAGCCGGGTCGGGGTCTCGGTGCGGTTTCCGAACCATATCTTCGCGGGCGAGTCGGCGACCTTCGATTTGACTGTGGCGAACCGCAGCAGGCTGCTGCCGGCGTTCTCGCTGACTGTGGCGATGAGCGAGGGAGGCCCCGGCGCCCAGGCGTCGTCGAAAGCCAAAGAGGACGCGTCGAGTCCGACCGAGCTTGTCTACTTGCCGATCATTCCGGCCCGCGCTTCGGCGAGCGTCCGAATCGAACGAGGCTTCCCGAAACGCGGAGTCTACCCGATCAAGGGCTTCATCGTTCACAGCCGGTTCCCGTTCGGCTTCATCGAACAGAGACGCCGCCTGGACGCGAGCGGAGAGATAGTCGTTTACCCCGCGCCGCTGCCGCTGGACGAATTCGGCCACGCGCAGCCGCCGCTGCTGGGACGGGTTGAAAGCCGCGCGAAGGGGAGCGGGAGCGACCTTTACGCGATCCGGCGGTATATTTCGAGCGACCACAGGCGCCAAATCGATTGGAAGGCGACCGCCAAGACCTCGCAGGTGATGGTGCGCGAATTCACCCGCGACGACGACCAGCGGGTCACCATAGTTTTCGACGCGCTGGTCGATAATGAATTGGCTTTGTCGCCGGAATTCGCCGAAAAGTTCGAACGCGGTGTGACGCTGGCCGCCAGCCTGATTTCGCATTTCATACGCGCCGGCGTGGAAACTCGCCTGGTCACCGTCCCGTCGCCCGATTCGACAATCGGCGTGAGTGATTCGGGATTCGGCGTTGGTAACGCGCATTCTTACAAGATGTATTATCGACTCGCGCTAATCGCGCCGGCGACGGAGGCGGACGTCGAGCGCGGCGCGCAGCCTGCGCCATTCGACGACCCATTCCTGATCGTGATCGCCTCGGCTTCGCGCGCCCTGCATTTGAACAGGCGCGCGGCTGAGTTCATAGCCCTGGAAGAGATATGATGAGCCTGGAGCGATACTTCATCTTTTCGTCCTACGCAATGTTCATGACCGGCTACGTGATGCTGGCCTCGACCCGCCAACTGGACGTCTTTTCATTGGGGCTGTTCGCGGTCGTGCTGGGCGCCGGCTGGTTGATCGACACCGAGCGCCTAAGCTGGAGCCTAGGGCATAGGAACGCGAACTGGCTGATGGCCGGAGGATTGGCCTTCCCTATCGTCGAATGGTACGCGCTCGGAGTGTCGCCGGTCACGATGACTCTGCACTTTGTTTTTTTCGCGGCGGCGCTCAAGCTGCTCAGACGGAAGGCCTCGCGCGACTGGATCTGGCTCTACGTCGTGACGTTCTGCCAGGTGCTGATGACGGCAGGGATGATGATCTCGACGACTTTTCTCTTACTCGTCATCATCTACCTCTTCGCGGCGACCTCGGCGTTCATAGCATACGAGATGCGCCGTTCGGCGTCGGCTTTCGCGGCCAACAACCCGTCGCGCCGGGTAACGGTCGAATACCGAAAGGGGAACGACCGCCGGCCGGTCGAGTCGCCGCGATTTGGGAGCTTGCCCGTCTTTTCGGCATGCGCCCTGACGGCGATTCTGCTGCTCGCCGCGCCGATCTTTCTGGCGATGCCGCGCGTCTCCAGAGGATTTTCGAGGAACGGGATGCTCCGGGGCGAAGCGCTCACCGGCTTTTCGGACAGCGTCAGATTGGGCGAGGTCGCTCAGATCAAGCTCAACCCGCAGGTGGTCATGCGCGTTCGCGTCAAATTTCATCGGGGGACGGGGCCAAGGACGCTGCGGTGGCGAGGCGTGACCCTCGACAATTACGACGGCCAGACATGGAATAACACGCACCCGAAACCGGCCCCCTTGAAAAGAGGCGTTGAGGGGTTTCATCTGGGCGAGTTCGGCGGTTACAAACAAGCCTTGCAATCGCAGACGTCGAAAAGTGGCGTTGACGGGGTTCATCCGGGCGACCCCGAATGGGCGTACGGCGACACCGAACAACGATTCTTCCTCGAACCGCTCGCCATCGACACTGTCTTCGTCGCGCCGGAACCGCGGCTGATCATGGGGCTGCCGGATCTCGCCCGCGACCAGGGCGACGGGCTTTTGACCGCGCCGCACGATTATTACAAACTCGATTACACCGTGTTTTCCGACACCTCGGAGGTCTCCGACGAGAGGCTCGCCGCAGAGAATTCGCGCGCTTACCCCTCCGAAATCCAGCGGCGCTATCTGCAACTGCCCGATAATCACGACCGCCGAATTGACGAGCTTGCGGCCGAGGTCACGCGCGGCGCGACGACGAACGTCGAAATCGCGCGTAGGATCGAAAAATATCTGAACACGGCATACGCTTACACGCTCGACCTGCGGCGCGTCGAAGACGGCGACCCGGTGGCCGACTTCCTCTTCAACACGCGCCAGGGACATTGCGAATATTTCGCCTCGGCGATGGTCCTGATGCTGCGCTCGCGCCGCGTGCCCGCGCGCCTGGTCAACGGCTTCCAGACGGGCGAGTTCAACGAAGCGGCTGACGTTTACACGGTCCGCCAATCGGACGCGCATTCGTGGGTCGAGGTCTATTTTCCCGGGGAGGGCCATAACGGATTGTGGGTGGCGTTCGATCCCACTCCGCCCGCCGGCCGGAGCGTCTACGGCGGCGGGCTGGCGGCCTGGCTGCGACATCGCCGCGAGGCGATGGAGATGTTCTGGCTGGAACACGTCGTCAGCTTCGACGCCAATAAACAGTTCTCGATGGCCGGCGCCGCACAACGATGGGTCTCGTCGCTATTCTCCTCCTACAAGTGGGATCTGTCTTCGCAATGGATCGATTGGGTGTCAAAAATGGCCCGCCAGATCGAATCGCGGAAAGATCCTGGCCACGCGGCCGGCGGAGGACAGCCGGAGTCGCCGCCGTCCGGCGCCGGCCCCCACACGCCGGCGCTGGCGTTGTCAGTCGCGGCTCTAGCCCTTGCCGTCGCCTTCTCCTGGCGGCGATACGGCCGGTCGTGGCGAAGAAGCGCAAGGCATGACGGCGCCGCGTCAGCGGTGGCGTTTTATCAGGAGATGTTGCGGGCGCTCGAACACGCCGGCCACAAACGCGCCCTCCATCAAACCCCCGCCGAATACGCCGAACAATTGCGGGCGCCGGCGGTAAGCGAGATCACAGCCATCTACCAACAAGTCAGGTTCGGCGACCGAATCCTCAGCGACGCTGATATCACGCGAGTCTCACTCCTGCTCCGCGAAGTAAGAAAAGGATTGAGGATTGAGAATCGAGGATAGAAGATCGAGGATCGAGGATAAAACGGATGACGCGATCTTCTACCCTAGATCTTCCACCTTGGCGATGGCCTCGCACACGTAATCAAGGTTCTTCTCATTGAGCGCCGCCACGCAGACGCGGCCGCTGCCGACGATATAGATGCTGTATTCGCTTCGCAGCCGATCCACGGTCTCCCGAGACAACCCCGAGTAAGAGAACATCCCGCACTGGCGTTCGATGAAGCTGAAGTCCCGCTCGACGCCTTTTTCGCGCATCCGGCGGACAAACAGCTCACGCATCCGGCGAATACGTTCGCGCATCTCGGCGAGTTCGCCCTCCCAGCGGGCGCGCATGTCGGCGTCGGCGAGCACCGACGCGACGAGTTGAGCGCCGTGCGACGCCGGGCTGGAGTAGTTGGTGCGGACGATCCGCTTGATCTGGCTGCGGACGCGCTTCGCCTCCTCCTCGCTCGCCGTCACGACGGTCAGCGCCCCTACGCGCTCCCGGTACAGGGCGAAAGATTTCGAGAACGATTGAGCGATCAAGCAGGGGACGCCGGCTTCGGCGAAGGCGCGCACGGCGAAGGCGTCCGCATCGATGCCCTCGCTGAACCCTTGATAGGCGAGGTCGAAGAACGGGATCAGGCCACTGGTCTGGAAGAGGTCTACCAGCCTCCTCCATTCCTCCCGGCTCGGATCGACTCCTGTCGGATTATGGCAGCAGGCATGCAGCAAGACGACGCTGCGGGGGGGTAGACTTTTGAGCGTGTCGAGCATGGACGTGAAGTCGAGCCCGCGCGTCTCGGGGTCATAGTACGGATAGTTATTGACGGTGAACCCGGCGGCTTCGAAGAGCTGGCGGTGATTCTCCCAGCTCGGATCGCTGATCCAGACCTGAGAGGATGAGAAGAAACGCTTCAGAAAATCCGCGCCCACCTTCAGCGCGCCCGTCCCGCCGAGCGATTGCACGGTCACGGCGCGCGCGCCGGCGTCCTCGCCCAGCAGGAGCGCCTGAACCTGTTGATTGAAAGCCGGAATGCCGTCAATCGGCATGTAATTCTTGGTCTCTTCTTTCTCCAAGAGCCGCTCCTGAGCTTCATGGACGACTCCTAAGATCGGAATCCTGCCCGCGCCGTCCTGATAGACGCCGGCTCCGAGGTTCACTTTCTTTGGGTTCGCATCACTATTGAAGGCTTCAGTCAGCCCAATAATCGGATCGGGCGGAGCCAACTCGATCTGCGAAAATGGAGAAGCTTGCATCGTAACTATTATTTTCCTTTTCTATTGAATTGGCCGCGGCCGTATGATTTCACCGCTCGCGGCTTGCCTATCTTACTTCGTCTTGGGAAGAAGTGGTACCGCGCGCCAACGCTTGCCAAAGACTCCCGACCTATGCAAAATGACCGCGTAAGACTTCAAGACAGTAAACGGGTTTAAATCCCACAAAGAACACCAACGTATTTCCATCGGTAATATTCCATCAACTGAGCCAGCGGTCGCTGAATTAAAGTGGGACAGACTTTAGTCTGTCCATCCTCAATTCGCGCCATGGACAGACCAAAGTCTGTGGCGCTCAAAAAACGTGTCTGGCTCTTCCTTACCATTCGTCAACTATCAGATCGACGGCGCGTATGACGAAATGTTCGCGGCGGGGGGCGTTCCGCGTCCGCAGTACGACGCGCTTTTCCGGCGCCTGTTGGAGTTGCAGCCGTCCGAACTGAAGCAACGGCAACAGACCGCCGACATCGGGTTCCTCAATCAGGGAATCACCTTCACTGTTTACGGCCACGACGAAGGCACGGAGAAGATTTTTCCTTACGACCTGCTGCCGCGCATCATCACCTCAGGCGAATGGGCCGCGATCGAGAAGGGGCTGACGCAGCGCATCACGGCGCTCAACCTCTTCCTCAAAGACATCTATCATGACGGAAAAATCCTGAGCGACGGCGTCATCCCGCGCGAGATGGTTTACAGTTGCAAACATTATCGCCGGGAGATGCGTGGGATCCGCGTGCGTCGCGACATTTACGTCTCCGTCGTCGGCACAGATCTGGTGCGCCTCGGCGACGGGCGGTTCGCCGTGCTCGAAGACAACCTGCGCGTGCCGAGCGGCGTGTCGTACATGCTCGCCAACCGGCAGGTGATGAAGAAAGTCTTGCCGGGGCTCTTCGGCAGTTACAACGTGCGGCCCATCGACCATTACGGGCAGGAGTTGCTCTCGACGCTGCGCGCGCTCGCGCCTTCGGCGCGCCGCGATCCTACAATCGTCCTGCTGACTCCTGGAGTCTTCAATTCGGCTTATTACGAACACACCTTCCTGGCGCGCCAGATGGGTGTCGAGTTGGTCGAAGGGCGCGACCTTCTTGTTCACGACAACATCGTTTATATGCGCACGACCGCCGGATTGCGGCGCGTCGACGTGATCTACCGGCGCGTCGACGACGACTTCCTCGACCCGCTGGCCTTCAGACGCGACTCAATTCTGGGCGTTCCGGGTTTGTTCAACGCATACCGCGCGGGCAACATCGCCATGGCGAACGCGATCGGCACGGGCGTCGCCGACGACAAGGCGCTCTACGCTTACGCGCCCGCGATCATCAAATATTACCTAGCCGAAGACCCGATCCTGCCCAACGTCGAGACTTTCCTGCTCGACGACGAGAAGCGCCGGCGCCACGTCCTGGAAAATCTGGACAAGCTGGTGGTCAAAGCCGTGGGCGAGTCCGGGGGTTATGGAATGCTGATCGGCCCGCACAGCGACGCCGAACAGCGCGAGGAGTTCAGGCGCAGAATCCTCGCGGATCCGCGCAACTACATCGCGCAGCCGACGCTGGCGCTGTCGCGCGCGCCTTGCTTCATAGACGGCCAGGTCGAAGCGCGCCATGTCGACCTGCGCCCCTACATTCTTTATGGCGAGAAAGTGACGATAGTGCCCGGCGGCCTGACGCGCGTCGCGCTGCGCCGAGGCTCACTGGTGGTCAATTCCTCGCAGGGCGGAGGGAGCAAGGACACCTGGGTTTTGTCTGAGTAAGTAGTGGGCAGTGGGTAGTGGATAGCGGGCAGTTACATTTGTCATTCACTGCCCACTATCCACTATCCACTATCCACTACCCACTGATTACCATGCTTTCAAGAGTCGCTGACAGTCTTTACTGGATGAGCCGGTACCTCGAACGCGCCGAGCATACCGCCCGTCTGCTCGATCTGAACCTGAACCTGACGCTCGATCAATCGTCGCAGGTGGCCGAGCAGCGGTGGCGGCTGGTGATGTTGAGCCTTCGATCAGTCGAACCTGACGTGAGTCCATGCGACGCTTATTGCCTGACCGACCACCTGACATTCAATACTGACAACAAGGATTCTTTGGTCTCGTGCGTCACCGCGGCGCGCGAGAACGCCCGCCAGGTTCGCGAACTGATTAGCTCCGAGATGTGGGAGCAATTGAACCGGCTTTACCTGAGAGTCCGCCGCGCCACGATCGAGGGCGTTTTCGCGCAGCCGCACGAGTTTTATCGCGCGGTCAACGAAGGCTCGCACCTCTTTCAAGGAATCACTGACTCGACGATGTCGCACGGAGAAGGATGGCACTTCATCCAGCTCGGACGCTACATCGAGCGCGCGAGCGTGACGGCGACGCTGCTCGACGTCAACTTGCGCGCGCTGCTCGACAGCCCGGGCCAATCAGCGGGCGGGCAGGATTACATCTCCTGGGTCGCGCTGCTCAAATCCTGCACGGCGTTCGAGTCTTATTGCCAGACCTACACCGCCGACCTGAGGCTGGAGCGGATCGCGGAGTTTTTGCTGCTCAACCCCGAACTGCCGCGCTCCGTCCGCTTCGCCGCAGAAAGAATCGAAACCTCGCTGCAGGCCGTCGCCCGGCTGACCAACGCGCGTCAAACCGGACGCGCCGAGCGCATGGCCGGGCGCGCCGAGCGTCTGGCCGGACGGCTGCGCGCGACGCTCGACTATTCGCAGGTCGACGAGATCATGGCCGACAACGTTCACAATTACCTCGAAAACATCCAGCGCCAGTGCGCGCAGATTCATTTCGCGGTTCATCAGCAATACATCGCTTATTCGGTCGAGGCCGCGCTGGCCTCTTAGATCAGAACAACCGGGATTGTGACAATTACGTTTGCCACAGAGCCACGGAGACACAGAGGGGATGAAAAGAAAAAAGGCGTCTCAATTGATCTTTATGGTTTTCTCTCTGTGTCTCCGTGGCTCTGTGGCAAAGCCTGTGTCCTAATCTTTTGTTGTATGTTTTATTCGATCCGCCATGTCACACGCTTCGTTTACACGCCGCCGGTCACCGAAAGTATGACCGAAGTGCGAATGCAGCCTCGCGCCGAAGGCGGCCAGCGGTGTCTGAAGTTCGAACTTTATACGCAGCCGCGCGCGCGAATACTCGGTTATCGAGACCACGTGGGAAACATCGTCCACCATTTCGACATTCCCGGGAAACATTCGCAGTTGAAGATCACGGCGGAATCTACCGTCGAGATCGCGGCGGCGCCTCCTCTGCCCGAGTCGCTGGACGCCGGCGCGTGGGAGGCGATGGATGCGATCAATCTGTCAGCCGCCTACTGGGATTACCTTGCCCCGAGCCAATACGCTTTCAAGACGGAGTTGCTGGCCGAATTGGCGCGCGAGCTGCGTATAAAAAGGCGCGGCGATCCGCTGAGCCTGTTGCGGGAGATCAACGCGGCGATCTATGAGAGCTTCGATTACCGGCCGCAATCAACCTCGGTTGATTCGCCGATTGACGACGCGCTGCGCATGCGCGTCGGCGTGTGCCAGGACTTTGCGCACATTATGATCGCGCTGGCGCGCGAGCTGAGGATTCCATGCCGCTACGTCAGCGGCTACCTTTTCCACGAGAGCAATGGTCACGACCGGTCGGCGTCCGGCGCCACGCACGCCTGGGTCGAAGCCTACCTGCCGGAACTCGGCTGGGTCGGTTTCGACCCGACCAACAACCTGATCGCGGGCGAACGCCACATCCGCACTGCGATCGGACGCGATTACGCCGACGTGCCGCCGACGCGCGGAGTATTCAAGGGACTGGCGCAAAGCGAGTTGAGCGTAGGCGTGCAGGTCTCGCCGACCGAAGCCCCGCCGCCTGAAGAAGAAATGTCGCCGATGACCACCTGGATCGCGCCCGCCCCCGTTGAAGACGATCAGCAACAACAGCAACAACAGCAATGATGCTAGGCAAATCAGCGCCGCGAGCGGGGATTGCGGCAAATGGCTTCATAGAAGAGCCATGCTCGCTACCACTCGCGGCCCTGATTTGCCGATGCGCCATCCCGGTTAACCTTTCAATGCAACGCTCTATAAGACTCGGTTCGCAAGTCTCTAAAGCGTCTTCAAATACTCAATCACCTGCCGCTTCTCCTTCTCGCTCAGTTTGAACCCGAACGGATGGCCTTGATTGCTCAAGCCGGGCAGCGTCGTGTCGACGACTCTTCGCCGGGCCTCTCCCGGCGCATCTTTCGGCGCGGGCGCGCTGAGGGTCTCGACCTTCAATCCCAGATTTTTCGCGTCGTACTCTTTGGCTCCGCCGACGCGACGGAAATATTTCGGACGGGCTTCGGCGGTCAGTACGCCATAAACGGTCGGCACGGAGCCGTTGTGGAAGTACGGCCCAGAGGCCCACACGCCGTCGAGCGGCGGCGCGACGTAGCCGGTCGGATATTCGTAGCTGCTTTCGCCCCCCTTGCCGAACCACGATTGTCTGTAATAGTCACGGAACTCTTTTGTCAGCTTGGTCAAACGTAGCGGGTCGGTCCCGACGACGTCGAGCGGGATCAGCTTGTTCGGATATTTTCCGTCCGCGCCGTACGAGCCGTGGCAAACGGAGCAGCTCTTGTTGAAGACATGCTCGCCTTCCGCCGCCAGCTTACGGTCGATCGGGAGCGGGTATTTGGGCGCTTCGATCGATTTCAAATAGGCCAGAATGTCTTTGAAGTCCGGCTCCCACGAGCGAATCTTTTCGCCGCTCGGCTCTCCCATCGTGAATTGCATGATGGCGCGAGTGAAATCGCCCTTCACGCCGGCGTCGGCGTAGAGCGCGGCCTTCTTCTTCAGATACCACCAGGGCGGCGCGTCCAGGTCGAAATCGGCGTAATCGCCCATCGGCGCCGGTTCTTTGCGCGGCGACATGTCTTCGTTGCGGCGGCGCAGCAGTTCCAGACTGAAGATGAACGCGTTGGTTCGCCCGCGCGACATGCCGAAGGTCAACTGGATCGGGCCTTTCATCTTGGTCAGATTGGTCGCGTCTTCGAAGAGAGTCTGCATGTCGAGTTCGGTATTCGGCATCCCGATTTTGCTCTCGCCGGCAATGGGCAGGCGCCCGCCGTGGCATAGCATGCAGTTCTGCGTCCACATCCCCGTTTGCGAGGGCACGAATTGCAGCGGCGCGCCCTGGTTGTCCCACGTCGCATCGGAAAAACCGTAGCGTTCAAACGCGACTTTGCGAATCGAATCGGGATCGTCCGTATTGATCTTCGCCTTCCATTCCGGCTCCCAGACTTTGACCAGAGCCTCAAGCGTCTTCTTGTTGAGAGGCAGCGGCGTTCCGTAGGGCTTGTGTTGCAGGTTCCAAAGGCCTCGCTCTTCGGGCGTCATGTCAGCCGCCGAAACCATCGCCGCGTCGAGCGGGCTGTCTCGTCGAACCGGAAACGCGAGCGCCGCAAATACGATCAGCGCAAGAATACACAGAAAAGCGCATTGCAGGATGCGTGATTGAGACATGTGACCTCCTAGGATTCGTAACCTGATAACCGGTACAGTACCGGTCACTCCAACGGCCGGCATCAAATTAACCGAGGCGTTACGCGACCCCCTCGATCTCATCGATCTCGTCCCCGCTCAGCCGGAAATCCATGGCGCCGATGACGCCCGCGACCTGCTCTCGGCTCCGCACGCCGACGATCGCGCCCGTTATCATACTGTTTCGCAAAACCCACGCGACGGCGGCCTCGCCCGCGCTGCGGTTGTGGCGAGCGGCGATCTCTTTCAGCTTGTCCACGATCTTCAGGTTGCGCGTGACCAGCGGCTCCTGGAACTGCGGGCCGCGGCGGCGCCAATCGTCTTCGGGTAGATTGGTTATTCTTTCGCGAGTCATCGCTCCGGTCAACAGCCCTGAGCCCATCGGCGAATAGGCGATCACGCCGATGTTATGCTCGGCGCAGTAAGGCAGGACGTCCGCTTCGACTTCGCGGCGGATCAGCGAATACGGCGGCTGCAATGAAGTGATCGGGGCGATTGCCCGCGCGCGCTTCAACTGACCGAGGTTGAAATTCGACACTCCGATCCAGCGGACCTTGCCTTCTTCTTTCAGGCGCGCGAGCGTCGCCCAACCTTCTTCCACGTCCTCGTCGGGTTCCGGCCAGTGGATTTGATAAAGGTCGATCACGTCGACTCTTAATCGCCGCAAACTGGCCTCGCATTCG
>Ga0209382_10012066_pt1 | contig 10691 bp, 9 predicted proteins | sample SoiMetdeltSBSDD5_FD_187599 | JGI IMG/M metagenome (GOLD analysis project Ga0209382, IMG submission 187599) | Bulk soil microbial communities from a Populus tree surrounding site in Tennessee, USA - Soil MetaG P. deltoides SBSDD5 (SPAdes) (version 2) | ecosystem: Environmental > Terrestrial >...
CACGATGGGCTGCAACTTTGGCGACCTCGATAACGACGGCTGGCTGGATTTTTATTCTGGCACCGGTGATCCGACTTTAAGTTCGCTCATGCCTAACCGGATGTTCCGCAACGACGGGGGCAAGGTGTTTCAGGATGTGACCACTTCGGGCGGCTTCGGCCACGTGCAGAAAGGGCATGGCGTCGCGTTCGGAGACATAGATCACGACGGCGACCAGGACATCTTTGCGGTGCTGGGTGGGGCATACGAGGGCGACGGCTTCCAGAGGGCGCTGTTCCGGAATCCGGGGCACGGAAACAATTGGGTCACGCTGCGATTGCAGGGCTCGAAATCCAATCGCGATGCGATTGGCGCGCGCGTGGAAGTGCGCACGCCGGATCGCCGGATCTATCGCACGATCTCCACAGGCGGCAGCTTCGGCTCGCAAAGCCTTCAGGAAGAAATCGGGCTCGGTTCCGCGACGCGCATCGAATCAATCACTATTCGATGGCCGCTCCCGAATAAACCAACCCAGACGTTCACGAACGTGCCGATCAACTCAGTCGTCGCGATTCGCGAAGGCGACTCACAAATCAAAAACTCTGCGGGCCGGTATAAGTCGCTTTAATCCAGACTTGCTGACTGGGGTTAGAAGAGGAGGAATTGCGAGCGCGCAACGTGTGCCATTGTGTGCTCGAGGGCGTGTACGTGAGAGTGCGCGTTCCGGCGCCGACCACGTTGGCGACGACGGTTCCCGCGTTATTCAAAAGTTGCAATTCGAGCGTTGGGGTGGAGTTCGCGGGAAAGATAGTGGTGGTGATCGTAGCGCCCGCAGCCGGAAAGATTCGACCGGCTGTGCGAAAGGAGGTGGAACTGGTCGGCAGAGCGCCGCCCTGGCGCAACGAACTGGTGTGCGAATCGCCCAGGTCGTTTGCGAGGTTCCATTCCTGCGTCGTCTGACGAACGGGGGGATTGAATCCGCCGCTGACGCCGGCTGGCGCCCAGACGCAATAGCACTTGCGGCCGCCGTTGTTTGCGGGCGGCACCCAAACGGTGATTCGGCCGAGGCCATCGGTCCAGATGTCCCCGCTGTTTGCGCCGGAGTAGTCATGCAATTGCACGCCGGCGCCAAAATCGGTTTGGATGGTGGCGGATTGCCATTGGTCCCAACCGTCGTTGATGCCGATGACGGCTTTGGTGCTGCGTTCAATGATCAACAGGTCCGCGGCGGACCACCGCACCTTATAGGGGCCGTCTTTGAAGTTCAGTTTTTGGTGGCACCAGATCAAGTTGGCCATGAATTCGCGGACCGGCAGGTCGGTGGCGCTTGTGGGTTGATGCGTCCAACGTTTGCCGGTGCTGCCGATATCGAACAGGTCTTCGAAGAAGATGCTGGGGGAGCCATCCACTGCAATGGCGATCGCGTAAGCTGCGGGGGCGCGCACGTCACCGGGTTCCATGTGCGGCTTGCACAGCTCCTGGCCTGTGTCCCAGCCAATGTAATTGCCGCTGGCATCGAGCAGAGGACGAAATGTGTCGTGGTTGTTCACGAACGCGGACGTGCGGAGCCGCCGATTCTGTTGTGCGCCAGGAATCAGGCCAAGATTGTAATTGCCATTGATCATGTCGCGAATCGCGCCGCGCAGATTGAAATCAAATGTGCCCACGAGGTCGGTGAACCCGTTCTGATTGTTCACGTCGTCGACCCAGCTATCGAGTTTTGCCACATCGCCGCAAGCGACTTCGCCAATGAAGAGCATCTGCGCGCCGCCGGAGGCCCAGCCCGCGCCGTGAGCGAGGCCGTAGGCAAAATCCTTGACGGCGAAACTCTCGACGTGCTTGGCGGTGTCCAGGCGGAAGGCATCGATGCCAGTTTGCTTCTTCAGCCAAACGGACCATGCACGCATGCCGTTACGCATGTATTGCGAAGCTTGTGGAGGATCGTAGTCGGTCGAACTGCTGCTGAGACCAAAGGCGCCATCCCAAAAGCACACGTCCTGCCCGAAGATCGCCTGAGTGGTTTCGTGTGTGTTGTTGTTGTGCGCGGTGCAACGATGGAAGTTCTGGCCGTTTTTGTGAAAGCGTCCGATGCGGTTGCCATAGGAATTCGTCGCCGGCGTGGCGTAGCACACATAACGGAACTCCTTCCACTTGTCGCCGTCCGTGGCGTTGAAATCCTGCCATTCGGCGCCCATCATGTGGTTCCAGATGATGTCCTGCATCACTTTGATGCCATTGGCGTGGAGCACGGCGACGCACCGCAAATATTCGTTCTTGTCGCCAAAGCGCGTGCGGGTGGTCCCCTTTTGAAACTTGTCGCCGAGATCGTAATGATCGAAGAGATCGTAACCGACGGAGCTTGTCCCGGAATCGCCTTTGCTGGTGGGCGGAATCCAAACGACATCAATGCCCAAAGCGCGCAGGCGCGGGGCCAACTTCGCGAGGTATGTGGCCCAGTTGTTGGGATAATTGTTGTTCCAATAATCCCACCAGAATCCCTGAAGGATGACCTGGCCGTTCCAGGGATTGGCAAGCAATGTGAAGGAACCAAGGAGAATGATCGCAACGAGATGCTTTTTCATAATTGACCCTGTTAATGAATGTGACCGACTTCCTGACGCAATTTTCACCACAGGCCCGCCGCGGCTGCAACCACTTTTATTTGACAAAGGCACGCAACTCCTGTCTCTTTCCGGCGTTGAATGACTGACGGATTGACAATGCAAAAGCCGAACGCGGTGCGCGCCATTATGGGACAGGTGTCCTGCCGGCGCTGTCACGGCGGCACGGGCAACGTGGAGGAAAGCGGCTAAAGTTTAGTCACAGATTTCCGATGAACCCACGATTGCCCGGCAATCGTGGGTTTTTTGTTAATGGAATGGGACCGGAACGAAGGACAGAACATGAATAGAAACAGGACAAACATCAAAACGCGTTTTGGCGCGCAAATTGCATTTGCCCCTCGGCTGAAACAAGGAAGCCCCTATCGGGGTTCTCCATCAGGTATGGGTGCGCGAGACGCAAAAGTGATCAAACTGACGGCTCCGGTGCGCGGCAGTGCCGAGGTTGAGCTGGACAGCTTGAAAGATCGGCTCCTGCGGCCGCTGCTCGAAAAGAGCGGCGACCAGCATGCAGAGACCGCGTTGCGCCGCGCCGGCACAGAAGCGGCGGCGCTCGCATGGACCACGCCGTTCCCGCTGCTCTTTCTGCCGGCGCTGCTGGATGAAAAAGTGGACAAAGCGGCCGAGCACCTGGCTCGGCAAAGGACAATCCTCGAACGCGGCTCATGCAAAGCCATGGCCGCGTAAGAGTTCGCCCTCTTCGTTTGGCCGTGCTGCTCGGCATTGGCCTTGCCGGTTTCCTGATTGTGGTAGGCTGTTCGGCCAATCGCATGGTTTTCCAACCGTCGACCACAATGGAAGCCAGCCCAGCCGCGTTGAAGCGCCCTCACGAAGACGTTTTCTTCACGGCGGCAGACGGCACGCGATTGAACGGCTGGTTCTTCCCGGCGAATACAAATGTCGTCATTCTCGTTTGCCACGGCAACGCCGGGAACCTCAGCCATCGCTTGTCGCTGATCGAGACGCTACTGAAGGCAAACGCGAGCGTCTTCGCCTTCGATTATCGCGGGTACGGTCGCAGCTCGGGCAAACCCTCCGAGGAGGGGGTTTGTCTGGATGCCGAAGCCGCCTGGCAATGGCTGGTAAATGAGCGGGGTTTCGCTCCCACAAGTATCGTAGCGCTCGGGGAATCCTTGGGCGGCGGAGTCGTGTGCGAACTCGCCACGCGCAAGCCTCTGCGCGCATTGATTTTGCAAAGCACGTTCACCAGCGTGCCGGATCTCGCTTCCGAAATGCTGCCATGGCTTCCCATGCGTCTGCTCCTGACTACGCGATTCAATAACCACGACAAGCTTAAGCAAGTCCGGATTCCTGTCCTGATCCTTCACGGCCGCAAAGACACCATCATCCCCTTTGCTCATGCGGAGAAGAATTATGCCGCTTTGTCCGCGCACTCCAGATACTTCGCCGAACTGGATGGGGACCATAACGACACCCTCATCGTGGGCGCAGAGAAATATCAGCAGGCAGTCGCTGCATTTCTGGGGATGGTTAGACCGTAGGTTGCGGTCGGGTTTTCCTACCTAGGCCATTGGCCGGATTGGTGGCACAGTCGAGAAAAGGAAACGCGTATGAAAGCATTAATCACATTAACGCTCCTGTTGTCGCTTGGTCTTATGGCTCCCGTGATGGCGGCGGACCAGGACGACGTGGAAGAGTTCGAAAAACGAGTGAAACAATTGAACGCACTGGCTGAAAAACCCGGCATGGACGGCGTCGCGCTCAAGCGCATTTCGACGGAGACAGGCGTGCCGTTGGAGAACGTGCGCGCGCAGCATAAACGGCATCCGAACATTGGCGCCGGCGGCTTGATGGTCGGGAACGTGCTCTCAAACGAAACCGGGAAACCCACGGAGCAGTTCCTGAAGCAACGCGCCGACGGGAAGAAGTGGCTTCAGATGGCCAGGGACAACAAGGTGTCGGTGGAAAAGCTCAATGAGCGGCTGGAGCGCCTCGACCGTGCGATAAAGGGCCAACAATAGAACCTAGGCTCGCCCGAATTGGAGCGGCAGCGATCGCAATCGCTTGCCGCTCGCGGCGAAGATCGCATTTCCAACCGCAGGCGCGATGGCGATAATCGGCGTTTCGCCGGCGCCTGCGGAGGAAAGGTCTTTTCGGTCGACGAGCACAGTTTCCACCTGCGGTGTGTCGCTGAATCGCGGAACGCGATAATCCGAAAAGCGCCCGTTCGTAATCTGACCGTTCTGGAATTCTATTGCTTCAAAGAGCGCCCCGCCCAGGCCCATAACGACCGAGCCTTCTATCTGGTTTTTGAGATGCTCGGGATTCACGACGGCGCCACATTCGAATGCGGTGACGGCGCGAAGCACTTTCACTTTGCCGCCTTCGATCGCCACTTCGGCGCACGTAGCGACGTAGCTTCCTTTCTCGGAGCCTCCGGCGATCCCAAAGCCTTGATTTGCTTTCGCCTTTTTCCCCCAGCCGAAGCCTTTTGCCGCCGCTTCGAGCACCGCGCGCAAACGAACATCATTGAGGTTCTTGAGGCGAAACTCCAGCGGATCGAGTTTCAGCGTATGCGCGAGTTCGTCCATATGTGTTTCGCGCGCGAAGGTATTGGCGGTCGCCGCAAGCGCCCGGTACGAACCCTGGCGCAGCGGTGAGTCCGTCGAGTGAAATTCCGACACCTGGTTGGGGACGGCGTATAGTGTCCGTAGCGAGGACCCGCCGGAATTATAGTTGTGGCATTCCCAGGCGGTGAGCGTCCCGTCCTTTCGCGCGCCGCTCGAGATTTCAATCACGCCCGCCGGACGAAAATAAGCCCACGCGAATTCTTCTTCGCGCGTCCAGACAAGCTTCACAGGCTTGCCCGCGCCACGCGCCAGTCTTGCCGCTTCAATTGCAGCTTCGCCGGAATGTTTTCCGCCATAACCGGAGCCGGTGTCAGGCACAATGACGCGCACATCGTTTTCGGGAATGCGGAACGCGCTGGCAAGCTCGCCGCGCACGCCGAAGGGCCGTTGCGTGCCAGTCCAGACAGTGAGCTTGTCGCCTTCCCATTGCGCGACCGCTGCGCGCGGTTCCAGCGGCGCGTGGGCAATGTAGGCGATGTTGTAAGTCTGCGCGTTGCGCACATCCGCGGCTGTCAGACCGTCTTTGACGGAGCCGGTGCGCTGGTTGCCGCGCCCGCCACTTTGCGATTCGCGCGCGTTCTTCTTCAGATGCGCATAGAGGTCCTTGTGTGAAATCTGGTCGGCCGTTTTCCATTCCGCTTTGATCGCTTTCAACGCGCGTCCAGCGAGCAACTCATTCGCGGCCGCCACGCCAACAAAGTTTCCATCGCGCACCACCGTTGCGCCTTCGACGCCGGCCGTGTCCGTCGAGACCAGCGTTGCCTTCAGCGCAGTTGGCCGCAGCACCTTGCCGTGCAACATGCCAGGCAACTTCACGTCCGAAGTGTACTTGTGCCGGCCTGTGACGATCTTGTCGGAGTCCAGTTTTGGCGCTGAATGGCCGGCAGGCGCGCTGGTGGAAGGATTCTCCGGAATGGCCTTTGTCAGCTTTTGTCCTTTGGTCAGCTTTCCGAATTCAATGTTCTGACCCGCTTTCTCGTCGACTACCTTGCCATCTTTCACTTTGATCGATGCGCGATCCGCCTTCCAATGTTCGGCTGCCAGATCGATCAGCAGTTCGCGACCCGCCGCAGCGACGCGTCGAAGCGTGCGCGCCATATCGGGGGTGCTACGGCTGCCAAACGTGCCCGCATCGTAGGGCACCAATTGCGTGTCGGCCAGTACCATGCGAATCGAAGTCAACGGCGCGCGCAATTCCTCCGCAACGGCTTGCGCGAGTGAAGTCCGAACATTCTGACCAACTTCAACCTTTCCGGTATAAACCGTGACTTGGCCGTCCTCGCCGATGTGCAGGTACGCGCCGATGTCCTGCGGCGTCGCGCGCCGGCCAGCGCCGCGACGTCCTGATTCCTGGCCAACGGCTTTGTCGAGAAGACCAAGAACGACAATTCCAGCGCCAACGCTTTTGAAGAAGCTGCGACGGGCGAAGCTGAATCGATACGGGAGCGGCGCGTCCAGTTCGTAACGCTCCGGCTCCATCCCAGGTTTATAGTTCATCGTGCCCCTCCCTTAGCCGCCAGTTCCACCGCCTTGATAATCCGCGGATAGGCGCAACAGCGGCAGATGTTCCCGTCCATAGCACGAATGATTTCCTCGCGAGAAGGTTTCGGCGTTTTGCGCAAGAGCGCGACAGCCGACATAATCATGGCGCAGGTGCAATAGCCGCATTGCATCCCGTCGGCCTCGATGAATGCCTTTTGCACGGAGTGAAGTTTCTCATTACTCCCCAGCCCCTCGATTGTTTCGATTTTCTTGTCGCCAATTGATCCCACCGTGCGGCGGCAAGACCGGACGGGAATACCATCCAGGAGCACAGTGCAGGCCCCGCACTCGCCTTCCCCGCAGCCGTACTTCGCGCCCGTAAGCTCCAGGTCATCCCGCAAGACACTCAGCAACGTCCGCTCCGAATCGGCATCGATACGGGCGGCTGCTCCATTGATATTCAGCGATGAGATATTCGGCATACCCAAAATGCGTCCGCTTTTAATGACTATTCTGCAGCCGGTGAAGTTACACCAGCAAAATGGAATGGGCATTCATTCCTTTACAACACTCCGCGAATTTTGGTTTAGTATGACGCTCAAAGCCCTTTCTTATGCGTGCTAAACTTGTCTCGATCCTTCTGATGCTATCCGCCGTCCTGGCCAGCGCTCAACCCAGTGACATCCGCGAGGGACTCGTGGCGTACTGGCCCCTCGACGCCACCGATGGCCTGACCACGCCAGATGCCTCGGCGTTTAGCAATCACCTGAACCTTGCGAACATGGACGCGAGCAATTTCGTGCCGGGAAAATACGGCAATGCCGCGCGATTCAACGGCACCGACGAGATGCTCAATACCATTTACACGGTCGGCGCGGGAAACGGTTTGCCGATTCACGGCGCGCGCTATTACACGGTGATGCTTTGGGTGAATGGCGTCGGCGCTGCGCAAGGGGATCGCCGGGTTTTTTCGGAGGGGTCGATGACGGCGAATCCTCCGTTGTTCAGCATCGGCACGGACAGCGCCGGAGTCCCGGGACGAACGAACATCGTGGATATGTTTGTGCGCAACGACGCCAACACCGCGCCGGTAAATCACCGTCGGTCGGCCAGAATGGCTTTCGATGGCACATGGCATCATATCGCGTGGGTAGAGGAAGATGGCGTAGCGCGGCTTTACGTCGATGGCGAGCTTGATGTCACGGCGTTCAGTTATTCACGCGCCGGGAGCACGTTCACTTTCAACACAATCGCCTTGGGCGCCCTGCAAAGAGGCACCCCCGCGAGCTTTTATTCTGGACTGATCGATGATGCCGCGATTTGGGAGCGCCCGTTGTCGCAGGCGGAAATTCAGCAAGTAATGACCAATGGCCTTGCAACGCCGATTGGACAATTTCTACCGTTGTTGCTCTCGCAACCGGCCGGTGGAAGCCGCGGTCCTGGTGATCGCATTACCTTCGCCACGCGTGCGGTCGGAAATCGGCCGCTGACCTACCAATGGTTCAAAGGCCAGGACGCAATCCCCGGCGCGACAGGGCCGTCCTACACGGTGTCAAACATGGGCCAGACCGACGCGGGCGACTTCAGTGTAGTCGTTTCCAATCCAGCGGGCTCGGTCACCAGCACCGTTGCAACGCTTACATTTGTGCCCGATCCGGCCAATGATCTGCGCGCGGGTCTGATTTCCTATTGGCCGTTGGACGAGGTGGACACCGATGGGCTGTCGCCCTTCAGGACGCCAGACGTTTACAGCCACAACGATATGTCGTTGCAGACAGCAGGATTTTTTGAGCAACCGGCGGGCGCTTTCGGCACCGCGCTTGGCTTCAATGGAATCGATCAATATGGATTGCGCCGCAGTGGCTTCCCTATCTACAGCAATCCGGGGCTAAGCGTCTCCCTTTGGATCAATGCCATGGGCACAGGCCAAAGTGACCGCCGCTTCTTTGCGGAAAGCTCCACGAACAACACCAATCCGTTGTTTGTCTTTGGCTCCCAGGCCGCCGGGACGAATGGCACGATCCGTGTTTTCATCCGCGGCGATGCGGGCGGAACACCGGTGGTCGATCGGCATTCGACGCGGTCCGCCCTGGATGGCACGTGGCATCATGTGGTTTGGACGGAGACCAATGGACTGGGCAAGCTTTACGTCGACGGTGTGTTGGACGAAACCGATTTCACATACACCCGCGTGCCGACGGCGCTGAACCAGACCGCCCTTGGCACCATCGTGCGAAGCACCTTGGCGCCGTTCTTCACCGGAGCGCTCGATGAAGTCGCCGTATGGAATCGCGTGCTTACCTACACCGAAATCCAGGAAGTCTTCAGCGCCGGTGTCCCTCCGCCGATTGGCGACACTCCGCCCGACATTACGCAACATCCGGCAAGCCAATCCATTTTCACCCGCGGGCGGGCGACCTTCCGCTTCATCGCCACCGGCACGGCGCCGTTGACCGCGCAATGGCGCAAAGATGCACAGGATCTTCCCAACCAGACGAATGACACGTTAGTCGTCACCAATGCCGCACTGCTCGACGCCGGCGAATATGACGTGGTGGTCAGCAATTCGGCTGGAAGCGTGACGAGCCTTGTGGCCACGTTAACCGTCAGCCCGCGCCCGCCCGCCCCCGCCGCCCTGCACATCGATTTCAATGACACCGCTGAAAACACTCCCGCCCAAACTGAATCTGGGTTCCAGGCGTTTGCTTTACCCGCAGTCGGACCAGGCCCGATAATGCAGGTCTTTGGCGGGGCGGAAGTGACCGTAGCCGGCGCGGGCGTAACATTGGAGAGCCGCCGCCGCGCCACCCCCATCAACAGCGGTGCGTTTACGGAGGAACAGCTTTTGCGCGATTTCATTTTTGCGCGCGATACGCTCGCGGGCGAAGGGCTGGACCTGACCATAGAATTCATGGAGTCAAATCAGCTCTACGTGGCAACAATCTGGTCCTTCGACTCGGGCAGCGCCACCCCGTCACGGATTTCCGATTGGTTCGTCAACGGCTCTCAGGTCGTCACCGGTTACACCATGATCAATACCGAACTGCCCACCACAAACGAGCGTTGGCGGATGAACTTCGATGCCGTGTCCGATGCGGACGGCAAGATTGTCATTCAAGGCCGGCGCAGTCCTTTGGCCAGCGCGACGATCAACGTGTTTCTGAACGCGGTGCGATTGGAAAAACCCACTATGCGCATCCACCGGGCTTATACTCCGGATGGGTTCGATCTGTATATCATCATCGAAGTGCTTGACCCTGCCCTGCCACATCGCATCCAGGAAAAGACCGGTCTTGCGCAAGCCGACTGGACCGATTCACCGGATGTCACGTGGACCATCCTGGGCGGACGGATGTTGCAGGCCGCTGTGCCGCTCGCGCCCGAGAATCGCTTCTATCGGGTGGTGGAAGGCCCTGCCCCTTAGATTCGGCGAGATACGATCAGATTGCGTTGATTGCGCTTGATTTCGGCGCGCCTCTTGACCAAGTTGATGTGAGGGAAAGAGAGGCTTATGAAAAATATTGTCATCGTCGTAACGGACCTCGGAAACTTCAAAGCGTATAAACTGGAAAAGACCAATCTCAACACACCTCGGCTGAAATTAATGCACGAAGCTTTGCCGGTGAATGGGCACGGCAAAATTGTAGACAAGGTAACTGATCAGGCGGGCCGCTATCACAACGGCATGCACGGCAAATGGACGACGCCCTGGGGTGAACCGCATAACATAGAGCTTGAAGACCGAAAACGGCGTGTGCGTTACGTGGCACATGAACTGGACGCAATCCTGCGCAACGACGAAGTGGACGGCTGCTGGCTGGCCGCGAGCAAGGAGATCAACCACCAATTGATTGCTGAACTGGGCCGGCAATCGCGCGCAAAGATTCTTAAGAACATTCCTTCCGACCTCACGCGAACAGACAAATCGCAATTGCTGAATCATTTTGCGTGATTGCGGCGGAGGAGGCTGTTATCACCCATCGAACATGAAATGCTGGGCATTAGCTCTATGGGTGAG